>Ga0335071_10006030_pt1 | contig 12546 bp, 8 predicted proteins | sample Lox_Sample_15_FD_206724 | JGI IMG/M metagenome (GOLD analysis project Ga0335071, IMG submission 206724) | Soil microbial communities from Loxahatchee National Wildlife Refuge, Florida, United States - Lox_Sample_1.5 | ecosystem: Environmental > Terrestrial > Soil > Wetlands | place: USA: Florida...
CTTGCTGGTGTAAAAGCCGTCGCAGGTCATGTTGCGCAACTTCGCAAAGAAAGCAATTCCCTGGCTGAGCTCGGGATTCGACTTTGCGTTTTTCCTGTAGGCGATCAGGTCCAGCACTTCCTTCTGCTGAGCGGCCGAGCATTCCAGAAACGCATGTTCGTAATGGTCCACACAGAAATTGTCGAGCCACATCAGGCCGCCACCGAAGGTCCCCTGATATTCTTCGTTTTCGCTCGTAAGTAGGTCGATGAACTCCGGCGCGCCGGCTTCCACCGCTCCGCCGGATGTTTCGTCCTTGGGAATGATCGTGTCGCACAAGACCAACAGAGTCTGATACTGATGCGCGGGAAAATACCTGGGCTTGTAACTCCGGTCCGGGGAACTTGCTTTTTCCTTCTGAACAAGCGCGTGCGCCAGTTCCGCGGCCTGCGCGGGAATCATGTGCAACACGGAGCCACCGGCCGCGCCCACGGCGATGTTTCGCAAGATGTCGCGCCGGGAGATTCCGCTCATCCGAGGTTTCCCTTCTTCGCTTCGTGCAGCAAATATTCCGAAGCGCGCCACGACAGCGCCATGATGGTCAGCGTGGGGTTCTTGTCCGGGTTCGTCACCAGCGGAGCGCCGTCTACGACAAACAAGTTCCTGACATCATGCGCCTGGCAATAGCCATTCAGCACGGAAGTCCGCGGATCCGCTCCCATCCTTGCCGTTCCTACTTCATGAATAATCTTTCCGCCTGGTTGGATACCATACGGATACGGCCCATCGCTCACGGTACGCGTGCGGTACACACCGCCCGCCGCTTCCACAATGGCGCGAAACGTTTCCTGCATGTCGCGCGCCTGCTTCAGCTCGTAGTCGGACCACTTGAAATGGAAGCGCAGCACGGGAATGCCAAACTGGTCCACCATATCGGGATCAATTTCACAGTAGGTGTCGGGATTCGGAATCATTTCGCCGCGCCCGGCGAATCCGATCGTAGTCCCGTAACGCTTACGCAACGAGGATTTCAGGCTTGCGCCATAGCCTTCGATTTCCTCGCAGTCGTCCTCGAACATGCCTGCGCCCGGCATCTCACGGCCGCCACCAAGCTCGATGTGGTATCCGCGCGGAAAATCGTTCTTCCGATCGAACTTCCACCATGGGATGTAGAGGTGCATTCCGCCGGTTCCGTCGTGATTATGCGGCGGCATCTTCTGGAGCGCCGGGAAGTAACCCTCGCCGTCACTACCCACCGAGTCCGTAAGATTGCGTCCGACTTGGCCCGAGGAATTCGCCAGGCCATCCGGAAACAGCGCCGACTTCGAATTCAGGAGCAGCCTGGCCGATTCGCACGCGCTGGCCGCAACCACCACGGCCCGCGCATGAACCCGCTTTTCGGTCCTGGTTTTCTTGTCGATGTAGGAAACGCCGGTGGCCTGGCCGTCGCGCCCGACCAGAATCTCGCGCGCCATGGCGTTGGTAATCAGCGCCAACCTGCCGGTCTGCTGGGCCGGCGGAATGAGGACCTGGCTCGAGCTGAAATTCGAAGCGGTAACGCAACCGCGCCCGCACTGCGCGCAGTAGTGGCAACTCGGCCGCCCATGCAGGGGCTTGGTAAGAATCGCGAGTCGTGAAGGGATACAGGTGATGTTCAGCTTGTCGCAGGCCTGCTTGATGACCAGTTCGGTGCACCGCGGCTTCGGCGGCGGCAAAAAGACGCCATCCGGCGCACTCGGCACATTTTCTCTGGTCCCAAAGACGCCGATGTAGGATTCCACACTGTCGTAGTAAGGCGCGAGGTCGTCGTAGCTGATGGGCCAGTCTTCGCCTAGTCCATCTCGCGTCTTCGATCGAAAATCCACCGGCGCAAAGCGCAAAGCAATCCGGCCCCAGTGATTGGTCCGCCCGCCGACGATTCGCGAGCGGAACCACTGGAAGTTTGCCCCGGGCGCCGAGGTGTACGGCTCGCCGTCGATCTTCCATGAGCCGTTCGGAGCAAGGAATTCGCCGAAGTTGTCCGCAGCTTTTCCGCCCACACCCACGCCACGATGCGGCACGTCGTACGGCCACACAAACATCTGGTAGTCAGTTTCCGGATTAACCGGCCCACCGGCCTCGAGCAGCGCCACGGTCAAGCCGCCCTCGGTGAGGATCTTCGCGGCCATGCCGCCGCCCGCGCCGGAGCCGATCACGCACACGTCAAACGTCTTTGGGGAGCGAACCAGTTGGCTCATGCCAGGGGCATCTCAGGAGTTGAGGATTTCGTTCCGTACGTTCTTCAGCACGTACGCGGCGCGTTCCACGCCGACTTCACCGGACAGGATGGGATCTTCGTTTTCGATGCTCAAGATGCCATCGTAGTCAATGTCCATGTAGGCTTGCAGAATCGCTTTCCACGTCGACGCCCCGTGCCCATAGCCGACCGCACGGAACGCATCGGACGCCAGCGAGAGATCCTGCTTCTCAAACACGAAATTCAGCACGCCGTACTTGGCGACGTTTTCCGGATACAAGACGGTATCCTTCATATGCGCGTGGTAGATCATTCCCTGCTTGCCGAGGAAATGGATTACTTCCACGGGGTCGCATCCCTGCCAGAACAGATGGCTCAAATCGCAGTTTGCGCCGATCTCTTCACCGACCGCTTCGCGCAGTTTCAACAGGGTGCGGGGGTTGTAGACCACGAAGTTGGGATGCATTTCAAACGCCAAACGATGGACGCCATGCTCGCGCGCGAACTTCGCCGCGTCTTTCCAATAGGGGATGACCTTTTCCTTCCACTGCCACTGCAACATCTGGTCATACTCTTCCGGCCAGCGATAGGTGATCCAGTTCGATTGCGTGTCTTTGGGAGAGCCGCCGGGACAACCCGAGAAACCTACGATCACTTTTACGCCGATCTTTTCGGCGAGTTGCACGGTCTTTCGGAAGCTCTCGGCATCGCGGGCGGCGTGTTGCGCGTCGGGGTGCACCGGATTGCCATGGCAGCTTAACGTCGCGACGTGAATCCCGCGGTCTTCGAACTTTTTCACCCAGGCTTTCGCCTTCGCGTCATTGTTATAGATTTCGTCGATTGGACAATGGTTCGAACCCGGATATCCACCGGTCCCGATTTCCATGGCCTCGAGCCCCAGGGCGCTCACCTTGTCGAGCATGGCGTCCAACGACAAGTCCGCGTAAACAGGATCAAATACGCCAATGGGAATCTTCTTCTTTTTCCCTGTCGATGACTGCGGCGAGGCGTTCGCCAAGTCTTCCACGGCGATGGAAGTGGTCACCCCCGAGAGGTGTGTCGCTCCAGGAAGGGCCGCCGCCAAAAGGCCGGTTCCACCAGCGGCGAGAAATTGCCTGCGATTGAGACCAACGGACTCATCCGGACGATTCGGACGTCGTTCGCTCATAACTGAGCCTCCATGCAATTTAAAAAAAAGGTGGAGCGAGATGCCGCAGCAAATTATACGCCCGGCGAGAGCCACACAGCAAAACTGAGAACTACTTGCGGGGCTTGAGAGTTTCCAGCGGAGGCACAGATACCGCCGAAGTGATCGCGCGTTCCGGCGGCATTTTGCCGTTCTGCAGGGCGTCGACGAGCATCTCGATCGCTTGACCAGTGTTGGCAGGGATGTAAATCGTTGCCGTCAGCAGTCCGCTTCGCACCCAAGCCTGGCCGGTGTTGGGCAGCCCATCGCAGCCGAGATAAGGAAGATCGAGCCAGCGTTCGCGCTCGATCTCACTCGGCAGCTCCTGAAACGCTTTTCGCGCGCCGACGGCCATCGAGTCGTCCTGGGCCGCGATCAGGTCGATGTTGGCTTTCTGGGAAGTCGTGAGCTTCAGCCAGGATCGCACTGCCCGCTGCGAGCTTTCTTCCGTCCATTGCCCTTTGAGCATGGTGAGGTGAATGTTTGCCGGCTTAACTTCCTGCATGCCGAGGGTGCGCTCCTTCGCCGCCGAATTCTCGGACGGCCCCTGGACGTAAAGCACCGAGCCTCCGGTAGGCAAAAGCGCCGCGCACTGGCGTCCCTGAATCCGCCCAATTTCCACGTGATCGGAGCTGACGCCAAATACGGGCGCCTTTCCGGTTTGCCGCAATTCCGCGATGTAATTGGCATCCCGGTTCAGGACGGCCCAGCCGATGCCGACACTGACCGAGGCCCGGGCCACCTGTGGCAAAGCAGTACCGCCCACGGGCTCAAACACGATCGCGTTCGGCCGGTCTTCCGGCGCAGCCTGAATTGCTTTGAGGATCTGGGTGCTTTGGTTGATGGCGTCGTTGTCAGCGTACAGAATCTGCAGATCCAGGTTGCATTTCTTGCTCGCCGATTCGGCCGCCCGCGCCTGTTCGATCTGATAGTCGTTGTCGTTCGTTGTTAAAGAGACCAGTATCTTTAGCTTTCGCATGGACCCACCAGACACTACCCCTCTACATGTTTACGATACACCGTTGCATTTTCTGGTACAGACATTCCTTCACCACAGTTTCCCAGTACAAAACCGTTTTTGGACCGGGCAGGTCATATTCGGGACAGGAACCTGTGATTCTGAGGTGGACTGCATCGCCACGTGAGTAATGCAGCGCAGTACTCGCGCCGGATTGGGCCAAAACACGCAATGGCCACTATAAGCAAAACTTGCTGAGTCCATAAGTCTATGTTCTACAATCAATTCAGCCCACCCCCCTCCCCCCGTCGTGGAACGCCGCTTGCACTCTCTTTACGGGAGGCAGGGTCTGTGCAGATGCTGAACGAGTCTGTAACCCACCTACCGGGCTACCCCGGACCGATCCCCTCAAAACCTCCCGGCCCCCCGAATTTTCAGTCTCTGATAGGAGTTGTCCCCAACCCACTGCATTTGCAGGAGTTGCCATGAACAGGCGCGAAGAATATCGGCGCAAGACGGTCACGGCCGCCGAGGCGATGCAATACATCCAGTCCAACATGCGGGTTTATATCCACCCAGGCTGCGCCGAGCCGGAAGCCTTGGTGGAAGCACTCATGGCCCGTGGCCCGTTCGTCAAGAATGTGGAAATCGTCCACCTGATGACCGCGGGGCGGGCCGACTATGTCTCTCCGCTCATGGAGGGCCATTTCCGTCATAACGCGATGTTCATGGGCGGCAATGTTCGCCAGGCTGTCAACGAAGGGCGCGCCGATTACACGCCGATTTTCCTCAGCCAGGTCGAGGACCTTTTCGAGCACGGTCAGATGCCCATAGACGTGGCGCTGGTGCAAGTTTCTCCCCCCGACGCGCACGGCTTTTGCAGTTTCGGTGTCGGCGTAGATGCCACACTGACCGCGGCGCGCTGCGCGAAGTTCGTCATCGCCCAGGTGAACGATCAAATGCCGCGCACCTTTGGCGATTGCTTCCTGCACATCAGCGAGATCGATGCGGCGGTCGAAGTGTCGCGCCCGCTGTGCGAGCTGAAGCCTATTCAGATCACGGATGTTCACCATGCCATCGGCAGGCACATCTCCAAGTTGATTGAAGACGGCAGCACGCTGCAGCTCGGCATCGGGGGAATTCCGGACGCGGTCCTCCTCGAGCTTGCCAGTCATCGGGACCTCGGGGTGCAGACGGAAATGCTCAGCGACAGCGCCATCCCCTTGATCGAAGCGGGCATCATCAACGGCGCGAGAAAGACGATTCACCTTGGCAAGATCATTCTTGCTTTTGTGCTTGGCAGCAAGAAGCTCTTCGACTTTATTGACAACAATCCGATTTTTGAGTTCCGCCCCAACAAATACACGAATGATCCGTGGATCATCTCGCAGAACAACAAGATGGTGGCCATCAATTCCGCGTTGCAGGTGGACATTACCGGCCAGGTTTGCGCGGACTCCATTGGCACGAATATCTACAGCGGTATCGGCGGCCAGGTCGACTTCATTCGCGGCGCCGCGCATTCCGAAGGAGGCAAGCCCATCATCGCGATTCCGGCTACCGCCAAGAATGGAACCATTTCCCGGATCGTTCCGGTCCTGGATCCCGGCGCGGGCGTGGTTACCTCGCGCGGCGACGTCCACTATGTGGTTACCGAATTTGGGGTCGCTTATCTCCACGGCAAGACCATCCGCCAGCGAGCCGAGGCTCTGATCGAAATTGCGGACCCGCGGTTCCGCGAGGAACTGTATTCGTATTGCGAGAAAACGCGCTGGCTGCAGCGGCCCGCGCTTCAGGAAAGGTGAACCAATGGCCACACCAAGAGGCAAAGTCACCATCGATACGGAAGAGTGTAAGGGGTGCGGCGTCTGCGTTGACGCCTGCCCTCCGAAATGCCTGGAATTACTGCCGGGCCTGAACGCTTACGGCGTGCATCCGGCGCGCTATGCCGGCGAGAACTGCACGGGCTGCGGCATCTGCTTCTACGTTTGCCCGGAGCCCGGCGCCATTACTGTTTATCGGATGACGGTGCCGAAGCCAGCCAATATTCCCGCGGAGGTCAGCCATGCGACAACTCTCTAAGGGCAACGTCGCCATTGTGAAGGGAGCGATTCTGGCGGGATGCCGCGCCTATTACGGTTATCCGATCACGCCAGCCAGCGAGATTGCGGAAGCCGCCGCGGAGTATCTCCCGCAAGTTGGCGGCACGTTCCTGCAGGCAGAAAGTGAAGTCGCCGCGATCAATATGGTTTATGGCGCGGCGTCCACCGGCCAGCGAGTCATGACGGCATCCTCCGGCCCAGGCCTCAGCTTGATGCAGGAAGGCATGTCTTATCTCGCCGGCTCGGAACTGCCCTGCGTGGTGGTCGATGTGGTTCGCGGCGGTCCGGGCCTTGGCAATATCGCCCCCGAGCAGAGCGACTACTTCTGCGTGGTGAAGGGCGGCGGCCACGGCAACTATAAGAACCTCGTGCTTGCACCGGCCTCCGTTCAGGAAATGGCTGATCTGACGATGCTCGCGTTTGAGCTTGCGGATCGCTACCGCAACCCGGCGGTCGTTCTGAGCGATGGCTTCATCGGCCAGATGATGGAACCGCTGGAGCTGAAGTCGCAGGAGGTCAGGGCGCCCGAAAAGCCCTGGGCGGTGAAAGGCACGGCGGAAACCCGCAAGAACCTGATCTCTTCCATCTACCTGGAACCCGATGAACTGGAAGCGCACGTGATGAAGCTCGACGCAAAATACAAAGTAGCCGCCGAAAAAGAGCCGCGCTACGAACTGTATCGCGCGGATGATCCTGAAGTACTGCTGGTCGGCTACGGGATTACCTCACGAGTGCTGCGCAGTGTTGTCGATATGGCGCGAAAGGAAGGCCTGCGCGCCGGCCTGTTCCGCCCCATCACGCTCTGGCCGTATCCCAGCGAAGCGCTCCGGTATGCGGCGCGCCGCGCCCAGATGGTGATGGTGGTGGAAATGAGCACAGGCCAGATGGTGGAAGACGTGCGCCTGGCGCTCGATGGCCGGGTGGATGTCGAGTTTTTCTGCCGCAACGGTGGGAACGTGCCGCTGGCGGACGAAGTTTGCAAGGAAGTGTTTGAACGCATGGGCATGGTCGCCGAGTGGGGCGTCTGAAAAGAGAGAAGTGAAGAGGCAAGGAAGTGCCGAGTACGGATTACAGATTATTGATTACTGCTTGAGGTGGCGCTGTGGACGAATACCAAGTGATCGAATCGAAGTCACCGGCTTTTTACAGCAAATACGAGCGCAAATCCGAATTGCAGCACCAGACGCATTACTGCCCCGGCTGCGGGCATGGCGTCGTGCATAAGCTGATCGCGGAAGCCATCACGGATATGGGCTTGCAGGACCGGTCGATTTTCGTGAGCCCGGTTGGCTGTTCCGTTTTCGCCTATTACTACTTCGATGTCGGCAACGTGCAAGCCGCGCACGGGCGGGCTTCGGCCGTCGCCACGGCGGTCAAGCGCGCGAATCCGGGCAGCCTGGTGATCTCATATCAGGGTGACGGCGACCTGGCGGCCATAGGAACGGCGGAAATCATTCATGCCGCGAACCGCGGGGAAAAGATCACGGTGTTCTTCGTGAATAACGCGATTTACGGGATGACGGGCGGCCAGATGGCTCCGACTACGCTCGTCGGGCAGACCAGCACCACTTCTCCGTGGGGCCGCCGGCCTTCCAACGAAGGCTACCCGCTGCACATGGCGGAACTGCTCTCCACTCTGGAGGCTCCCGCGTACATCGAGCGTGTTTCGCTGCACGACAACAAGAACATCATGAAGTCGCGCAAGGCGGTGCGAAAAGCCCTCGAGTTGCAGCGCGACGGCGCTGGTTTCACCTTCGTCGAAGTGCTTTCCCCTTGCCCCACGATCTGGAAGATGACTCCGCAAGAAGCACGCAAGTGGATCGAAGAGAAAATGCTGAGCGTCTTCCCGCTGGGTGTTTACCGGGACCGCCGGCCAACTCCAGCGAACGACGCCGTCCCACAGATCAGCGTAAGCAAGCTCTTCACGCTGGATACGCCGGAAGTGGAACCGGCTGAGCCCTTGCCTTCCGATGAACCGCATCCGGATCTCCGGATTAACATCGCCGGCTTTGGCGGCCAGGGCGTACTGCTGCTCGGGCAGATTCTTGCGGAGATGGGGATGCGTGCCAAGCGGCAGGTCAGTTGGCTCCCATCCTATGGCCCTGAGATGCGGAGCGGGAGCGCGCACTGCTACGTGTGCTTGTGCAATGAGCGGGTCGGGTCGCCGCTGGTCGAACATCCCGACGTGCTCATCGCCATGAACGAGGTCTCGCTGAACAAATTCGCGAAGCTCGTCGGGCCACACGGGACGATTCTTTATAACGCCACGCAACTACCGGCCGGCTTCCCTGCCCAAGAGGCGATGATCTATTGCGTGCCCGCCGCGGAAATCGCCGACAAGCTGGGCACCACCAAGGCCACCAACATGGTGATGCTCGGCGCGCTGCTGGAACTGACGCACACTTTGCCGAAGGAAAGCGCTTTCGCGCTGTTGAAAGCCAAAGTGAAGAACGCCAAACTGCTCGAAGTAGACTGCCAGGCCATCGATGCGGGCATAGAGTGCTTGCGCAAGCAGCGCGAAGCCCACGCCGAGTCGATGCGCACAACGGAAAACGAGCTCACCCATACTCGTTGATGAAAAGGAGAGTCTTCGCCTGGTTTACCCGGCTGGAGTATGTGTGTCTTGCAGCGGCGCCGGCTGAAGCTGTGCCCTCCCGAGTCTGAACACACATCTCCCGGGGATGGCTCACTTGTTCGCTTGAGTAGTTCTACTGGTTCGCTGGTCTTCCGGCGGCCGGTTTGGGTTCGGTCAGTTGACGGTGGATGGCGAACTCTTTGTCCGCTTCTTCCTTCAGCCCGAGACGGCTATATGCGGTAGCGAGCCCATAATGAATGGAGGGATTCCCGGGCGTGAGCGCTTCCGCTTTCTTCAGGGGAGGAATTGCGTCTTCGTACCGCTTTACGCTAACCAAGGCTAATCCAAGTCCAACATAGGCCTCGGCGAAGCTGGGATCGAGCTTGACGGACGCCGTGAACTGCGTAATGGCTTCGTCCCAGTCGCTGGCGCGGCCCGCCAACTGGCCCAGGATGTAGTGGGCCGGAGCGTTATTCGGGTCGAGAACCAGCTCTTGCTGGAACTGCTCTTTGGCTTTTTGAGTGAGCTTTCCGTCAGGATCGGGGCGCGAAAGATACAGGCGACCCAGCAAGAAATGAAAGCCCGGCGTGTTGGGATTCTTCTGAATGATGAGCAGGTATTCCTGCTCCGCTTCGTCCCACTTTCCCTGCACCTCGAGCGCTTCGGCGTTCAACTTGTGAGCTGCCAGCGACTGCGGTGCCTTGCGCCCCAAATCCTGGGCAGCGCGGGTCGAAAGGTCGGAATAGGCGTGCACCAACACGAATAGAACATCCGGGTCGTCGTTGAACTGTTTGTACATCAAGCGCGCAAATTCGGCGGCAGAATCAACGTCATTGATGGCCAGCGCACACCGCAACCCTTCCCCACCGGCCTTTTTCCGGACATCCGGCGGGGCCTGAGAACTCAACGCACGCTTCAGCGCGGGTATGGCTTCCTTACAACGCCCATGTTGAGCCAACTCCACTGCTTTTTCGGGAGATACCGGGGCTGCAGAGCCGGCAGCGCTTTGCTTGGGAGGCGCCTGCGCCCGGATTTCCGCCTGGAGGAACAGTAGGAACGGGCTGGAGAAGAGGCAAAAAAGGGTAAGAGGAGAGACCAACGATTGCACTGTGGTGTGATTTTTCAATTCGTTCTGTCCGGCAAAACTCTCCCCAAAATAAAAATGAGGCAGGCGGGGGTGATCGCCTGCCTCATTATAGTGGACTTACGGGTTAGTAGTAGAGCTTCAACGCAAACTGAATGTTCCTGGGTGCCTGGGCAGAAGTAATCTGTCCCATGGTCGGGCCAAGACCCATGTTCGGTGCGTTGTACTGAACGTGGTTGAAGGCGTTGATGAAATCGGTCCGGAACTGTAACTTGAACCGCTCAGTGAGGTCGAAGTTCTTGGCCAGACCGAGATCCAGGTCGGTGTAATGCGGCCCACGCAGCCCGCTCAATTGCGGGGCGCAGTTACCGAACGTGCCCGGATCCGGATTGACGAAGTTATTGTTGTTGGTGAACCACTGAATGCCACCGGTGCCTGCTGTAGTAATTGCGACGTTTTGGATCGATGGGAGGCTATTGCAGTTGGCACGTGCACCGCGACCAAACGTCCCGGACTCATCCGCCGCGCCGTACACGGGCATTGGCCAGCCGGTCCGGAAGGTGAAGATGGGCGAAACCTGCCAACCGCCGACAACCGCATTGACGGCCCGGTTCACGTCGTGCGCGAACGCCTTGCCCTTGCCAAACGGCAGTTCGTAAACCGCATAACCGGTGAGGACGTGAGTTGCGTCGTAGTAGCATGGCGCCCACTCGGCTTTCTGGTCGTACACGTTTTGCCAGTAGGCCGAAGCGCTTAGCGCATTGTTCCACGCGCCGTAGTAACCGGTGCTGTCCGACATGCACTTGGAGTAGGTGTACGCCACCTGGTATTGCAAACCGTGGCTCATCTCTTTCTGGACCACGGCTTGCAGCGAATTGTAAGACATCGTTCCATTCGACTGAGTGCCAGAAACGGTCGCTCCCAGGCCACCTTGGGCAGGATTGCCAAGGACGCTATAGAGGGTTGGGTTGTTGGCAAAGAACGTACTGGGAGATGTCGTTCCATCAGGATTCAACACTCTTTGGGCGTAGTCAAACGGCACCATCAAGTGATAGGCATGCTGCCCAACGTAACCAATCTGGAAAGTGGTGTCACCCCAGAACTGGTGCTGGATGGTCAGGTTCCACTGATTGTCGATGGCCGGCTGAACATTGGGATCCCAAACACGCAGGTAGTTCTGGGAGTAGCAAGAGTAATCCGGTGGAGCACAGGACACACCAGCTGCGGAACCCTGGATGCCGTCTGTAGAAGTTGTTAGAGGCAGAGCCAGATTGTTGTACTGGGTATTCAGTTCCGCAGGAACGAACGGGGGATTGAGGGGCAAACGAAGGTTTGTGCCCGTGCCTTCCAGATAGGAAGAGATGGTGAAGGCGCCACGGATAACGGTCTTGGCTCCCAAGAATCCGCCGGGAGTATAGGCAAAACCGATGCGGGGCTGGAAGTCGCGCCCGCCGTAGAAGCCATTGTAAAGAGCGCGGCTCGCACCGCCCTGGTTGGCCAGATCGATGTTGCCAGTGGCCATGTTGTAGTTGGCTTGGTGGTCGTTGGTTTCGATCCACGGAGTGTGAGCTTCGTAGCGCAACCCGAGATTCAGGGTCAGCTTATCGGTCACCCGCCAGGTATCCTGGCCGTAGAAGGCGAAGATGTTGGTGGACTGTTCCCAGGGCTGGGAAACATTGGAGGGGATGCCACGGCCAAACGACATAGGCAAGCCGAGGAAAAAATCGGCTGCGCCATCTCCCGCGCCAGTGGCAGCACTGCCCACGGTGTTGCTAGTGAATCGTCCATCATAGCCAAGATAGCCAAGTTGTCCGTTATTTCCGGCATAGTACGTCTTGATGATCTCGTGGAAAAATTGACCGCCCATCTTTATAGTGTGACGGTTCTTAATCCAGGTAACGGAGTCTTCCGCCTGCCACACCTTGTCATCAAAGTTCTCAGTGTTGACTCTTGATCCGATGTTGTTGACGGCGGAATTATGGAACTCGAGGGCCAAGGCACCATTGATCCCAGTGGGGTTACCGTTGCCGATGCCGAGCGTATCACCGAATTGGCCAACGCTGGAAGCCCAGGCGGTGTCATTGTCAACGGTGACATGACTCCAGCCAAAGCGCACGTTGTTGATGAGATTGGGGTTAATCATGCGTGTCCATTCACCGACGGTGTTATAGATCGGCACGGTTGATAGGCTGTTCCCGTACAGAGCATAGTTGTAAGTCGACGGATTCGTCTGATTCCCCCGTGTGAAGCGGCCAGAGATGGAATCCTTGTCGTTGGGTTTCCAGTCGACCTTGATATCACCCTGGTCGTAATTGAAGGACTGCGAATTGGTCCTTACAGCGTTCTGTTGAAGTCCGGTGCCGATAGCCGTGGGATAAAGGGACGAGGCAAATAGATTCGAGGCCACCGGACTCATCATGGCCGTC
>Ga0335071_10006031_pt1 | contig 12545 bp, 7 predicted proteins | sample Lox_Sample_15_FD_206724 | JGI IMG/M metagenome (GOLD analysis project Ga0335071, IMG submission 206724) | Soil microbial communities from Loxahatchee National Wildlife Refuge, Florida, United States - Lox_Sample_1.5 | ecosystem: Environmental > Terrestrial > Soil > Wetlands | place: USA: Florida...
CAGCTCTCCGACATTCTCAAGGGCCACATTCACACCGTGATGACGCACTACGCGTCCAAGGTCTACGCATGGGACGTCGTCAACGAAGCCTTCGAAGATGATGGCACGATGCGCCACACGATCTGGTTCGACAAGCCGGGAATCGGCGCAGGCGCGGGTACGAAATATCTTGAACAGGTGTTTCGCTGGGCACGCGAATCGGACCCAAAGGCGAAGCTCTTCTACAACGACTACGATGCCGAAGAGATCAACAGGAAATCCGACGCCATCTACGCGATGGCCAAAGATTTCAAGAAACGCGGAGTGCCTCTCGACGGTGTCGGGTTCCAGGCGCATGTCACTTTGAAGTTCGATGATCCGGCGAAGCTGGAGTCATTTGCCAAAAACCTGGAGCGCTTCGCCAAGCTCGGACTCGAACTGCACATCACCGAACTCGACGTCCGCCTCACCGATCCAAGTGCAGAATCCCTGGCCGCGGAAGCGAAACTCTACGGAGAGATCACGAAGCTCTGCGTGCAGCAACCTGCCTGCAAAGTGCTTCAAACCTGGGGTTTCACCGACAAGCACTCCTGGATTCCCGGCTGGTACAAAGGCATGGGTTGGGCACTCCCGTGGGATGAGAAGTACCAGAAGAAACCCGCGTATGAAGCGATGCTGAAAGAACTATCCAAATAGCCGCGCAACTATCCCTAAATGCCCATCGGAACTTTCACGCCGGTCTTCTTCGCGAACGCCTTCGCCTCGTCGTATCCAGAATCCACGTGGCGAATCACGCCCATTCCCGGATCGGTCGTCAGCACGCGTTCGATGCGCTTCGCCATCTCGTCGGTGCCATCGGCAACCGTGACTTGACCTGCGTGCAGCGAGTAGCCGATACCAACCCCTCCGCCATTGTGAATCGAAACCCACGATGCTCCAGCGGCGGTATTCACCAAAGCGTTCAGCAGCGGCCAATCGGCGACCGCGTCGCTTCCATCTTTCATGCTTTCCGTTTCGCGGAATGGAGACGCGACCGAGCCGCAATCGAGATGGTCGCGGCCAATTACGATCGGCGCTTTGATCTTGCCCTTCTTCACCAGATCGTTCATCGCCAGGCCGAACTGCGCGCGCTCGCCATATCCCAGCCAGCAGATGCGCGCAGGCAGTCCCTGGAATTTGATTCGCTTGCGTGCCAGGTCAATCCAGCGCCGCAGAATGCGATTGTCGGGGAAGAGTTCGAGCACCAACTCATCGGTCACGTGAATGTCAGACGGTTCGCCCGACAACGCGACCCAGCGGAACGGCCCGCGTCCTTCGCAGAAGAGCGGTCTAATGTAGGCGGGCACGAATCCCGGAAAGTCATACGCGTTTTTCACCCCCCGCTGAAACGCAAACGTGCGGATGTTATTTCCGTAGTCGAAGGTGACTGATCCCATCTTCTGCAGGCGCAGCATGCCTTCGACATGGCGCGCCATCGCATCGAGCGACTTTTCCTGATACGCCTTGGGATCGCGCTTGCGCAGTTCCATTGCTTGCTCGAACGTCATGCCATTCGGGACATATCCATTCAGCGGATCGTGCGCGGAAGTCTGATCGGTCAGAATGTCAGGAACGACGCCGCGTTCGGCGAGTTCCGGAATCACGTCTGCACAATTGCCGACCAAACCCACCGAGACGTTTTCTTTCTTGCGCACCGCGTTCTTCAGGATGCGCAACGCTTCGTCGAGCGTCGTGACCATAAAGTCGCAGTATCCCGTCTTCAGCCGCTTCTTGATGCGCTCCGGATCGACATCGATTCCAAGGAACGCCGCGCCAGTCATGGTTGCCGCGAGTGGCTGCGCTCCGCCCATTCCGCCCATTCCGCCCGAGACGATCAGCTTGCCCGCGAGATCGCCGCCAAAATGTTTTTCGCCCGCCGCGGAGAAGGTTTCGAACGTGCCTTGCACAATCCCTTGCGAGCCGATATAAATCCAACTGCCCGCAGTCATCTGGCCGTACATCATCAGTCCGGCGCGCTCAAGTTCGTTGAATTTCTCCCAATTCGACCAATGACCCACGAGATTTGAGTTGGCGATCAGCACACGCGGCGCATGCTCGTGGGTCTTGAACACTCCGACAGGTTTGCCGGATTGCACGAGCAGCGTCTCGTCGTTGTCCAGATTCTTCAGCGTGGCAACGATGGCGTGATACGCCTCCCAACTGCGCGCGGCGCGTCCCGTCCCCCCGTAGACCACGAGGTCCTTGGGGCGCTCTGCAACCTCTTCATCGAGGTTGTTCATGAGCATGCGCATGGCAGCTTCCTGCTGCCATCCTTTGCAGGTAAGGGAGTTGCCGCGGGGCGCGCGAATGGAAGTGGGAGCTTGAATCTCTGTTTCAACGGGCATAGGCAAATCTTAGCTGGTGCAGAGAGCGAGTACAAATTCGGGTGATTGGTTTGAAGGGGGCATCTCTGAGTGCCCGCGGTGTACCAGAGTTAGCGGAAACCGGACAGTATCTGTTCACGAATGGAACGACTGGATCCCACCCTATAACAGGCCGGAGGTGAAATCACCAGGTGCTGTAGGCGGTGCCGTCGGCGGCGATGGCGCTGGAGGCGGAGTGAACGTCGGTAATGCCGGGATCTTGCTGGTCGACGGCCATCATGACGTCTTCCTGTACGACCTCCCAATTGGGCTGGCGGGTCATGGGGTCGGAGGGGATTTCGCGGAGATAGCCCGCTTGCTTCAGGTCGTCGAGGGACTGCGGAGCTTTTTGCTTGTCGAGAGTGTATTGCTGGATGACGTTGCGCAGGGTGTTGAGATTCGAACGTAAAACGGATTCGCGGGCCTGCACGATGGACTGGTTATACATCGGTACAGCGACGGCCATCAGGATCATGATGATGCTGATGACGATCATGAGTTCGAGGAGCGTGAAGCCGCGCGGGTTGCGGCGTACGCGGCGGACTGTCGAATGGAGTTTGGCTCGAAGCATTGTGCCGTTCAGCGCCCGAATGCGCTCTTTACTTAGTGCGTTCTACGCGACGCATAAAGGCGTCGCCTGATACGAATCTTGTCTAATACGAAACCAACGCTGGGCTAAAGCCCCAATATCTTTTCGGACACTTTAGCAGCGTGGCTGAAGCCGCGCCCGTTCCCACCGATCCTTTCAAACCTACCAGTCTTTGTACTTCGTGCCATCCAAGCCTGTGCCTTCAGCCTTGGTGTAGACATCGAAGACGTTTTGCCCGCCCCAGGAATCGGAGTCGGCGTCGTCTTGCTCGCTGCGCATTCCCCACTCCTTGCTCTTGGTCATAGGGTCCATGGGGATAGAACGCAGGAAACGAATTTTCTTGCCGCCCTGGGCTTCGACTCCTTTGACGAGAGTTTCGAGGTCGGGCGGGTAGTTCATGGTGTCGACCTTGGTCTGGAACATGCCGCGATCGGCGGCGTCTTTGTAGCGGTCGATGGCGTCGCGCATCTCCCACAGGGCGGCGCGGAGTTGTTTCTCTTTCTCGCGCTGGATCGTGACGCGGGCCAGCGGAAGCGCCATCATCGTGAGAATCGCGAGAATGGTGGCGGCGACGATGAGTTCGAGCAGCGTGAAGCCGCGCTGGTTACGAGTTGTGGAGCGTCTGTGCATCGTCGTGCGGCGCCGAAAGGCGCTTATTCTCTTTCGTTTCTTCGCGACGCCCGAAGGCGTTGCCTGATGCGAATCTTTCCGGGGGGCTAAAGCCCCCTTCTTACTTATATGATGCGCCTTTGCGGCGCGGCTGAAGCCGTGCCCTCTCAAAACAAGGCTAATCCATCCTCGTTACTGCACCGTGACGGACGCCTGGGCGCCGTTGACGGTGATGGCTTGCAGGCCGGGGTCGCGAGCGCCGCCGCGCGTGATCGTCAGCGGAGTTTGGCCGCTATCCTTGGCTTGGAACGTAATGGTTACGACCGAACCCTGGCCGGAAACTCCACCTGCACCGGGGGGGCGAGTCGCGGTGATCTGCAACTGTCCGACGCTATCGTCTTCACGATGGACGAGCGCGACTGCCTGCCCGTCCTGCGAGAGGAAGCCTCCGTTGGAGACATTCACCAGTGAAAGCATCTTCGGGTTGTAATTCAATTGCACCGGGACCGAATAGACATTTTGCGCGCCTGAAATCAGCAGATTGACCGCGAATGTGCCACCCTTCGTCGCTTGGACCGTAGGCGGATCGAAGAGGAACGCTGCCGGGCTGGCGCTGGGCGCAGGCTGAGTCCCGGGCTGGCTGGTCGGAGGCTGGTTCGCGGGCTGAATCGACGGTTGGCCTGCAGGCTGCGCGGCACCCTGATTCGCGGCTACGGGCGTAATGGCCGGAGCGGGCTGTCTCGGGTTGTGGTGCAGTTCGATAGTCGTCGAAGTACCGATATCGATGGCGCGCTGGTTGATCTCGTTGACATCGGTGCTGCGAATGATGTGGGGCACAATGGCGAAGACGATTTCGTTCTCGGAATGATCCTGGGTGGTTTGTCCGAAGAGATATTTCAGGATCGGGATCTGCGCCAGGCCGGGAATGCCGCTGAGTTGCTTGGTCTGCTGATCTTCCATGATGCCGCCCAGCAGGTTGGCTTCGCCGTCGCGCAGGCGGATTTCGTGCTCGATCTTGCGCTGTCCGATGATGGGCTGGCTGATGCCGCCGATGTTCTGCTGCCCGGTGACGGCAGAGACGTCCATCGAAATCTTGAGAGTGACCTCGCCGTTAGAGTGAACGTGCGGGGTGACGTCGATGTTGACGCCGACGTCGAGATATTGGAACTGCGTGTTGACCAGCGGGTTGATACCGACGCCGCCGATGCCAGGCTGAAACGATCCGGTGGCGACGGGGACGCGGTCGCCGATTTTCAAAGTAGCTTTCTGGTTGTCGAGCGCACGAATCTGCGGATTCTGGATCAGCTTGGTGTCACTGGCGCCCATCACCACGGAGAGATTCGCAGACGGGATCACAACCTGAAAATTGGTGGCGTTGAGATTGGCGAAAGTGTTCAGGTTGATGCCGTTTGTGGTGGTTCCAGAAGTGCCGGTCGTGCTGGTCGTCGAACTGGTGGAGCTGGTCGACGTGGTCGAGTTGACGTTGCTCTGGAGCGTGACCGTGGCGCTGGTCGGCGGATTCAAACCCAAGGTGCGGGAACGGTCCTTGCTGACCTGCATGACGGCGATATCGATGATGACTTCCGGCCGAGGCTTATCGAGATCTTCAACTAATTTTTCTGCCAGCGCGATTTGATCGGGAGTACCGCGGACGACGAGAGCATTCTGCGAGAGCAACTGCTGCACGCGCTGTACGTCAAGCACGGCACGAATGGCGTTAACTACATCTTGCAATTCCGTGGGCTGGGAAAGATTGGAAAGATAAAAAGTTTTGAGGACGCTTTGTTCCAGCTCTTTGCGCTTCGCGGGGTTGTCTTGCGCGACGAAAATCGTGTTCGGCGTGACCGGACGCCAGAATGTCTTGGACTCGAGGGCAGTGATCTCGAGGGCCTCTTCGAGGGTGACGCCGTTGAGTTCAACCTTAATCTGGCGAGCAGTGTAATCGGGATCAAAGAGGACGTTGATGCCGGCCAGTTGTCCGATGGTGCGGTAAACCATGTCGGACTTGTCGGTGAGTTTTACCGTGATGGGAACGACCGAAATGGGAGCCAGTTCAACAGGACCCGCGGCTTCTTGAATCTTACGCTCGAGCCCGCTGGGCGGTCCGGCGGCCTGCGGCGGCGGATTTTTCTGGTCGTTGATCATCTTCAGGGTGCGGGTGAGCTCCTGCTTGGCGATGAACGACGCGGGATCGATCTGCAGCGCTTTCTGGAAGGCCGCGACCGCCTCATCCAGTTTGCCGTCTTCCCGCAACTTCTGACCCTGATGCACGATGGCGGCGCCAGCTTCAAAGCGGGTGCGCTCGAAGGAGGCCCGGTAGCGGAGATCCTTGGGTTTGAGGTCGTAGGCCTGCTTGAAGAAGTCGAAGGCAGCCTCGTAATTCTGGCGCGCTTCGGCATCCTGACCCTTGGCAAACAGATCTTTGGCCTTGTCGGCGAGCGCAGGCAAAGCTGCGAGGGCGACTAAAAGAAACAGCAGGGCCGGGCGCATCAGGCGTCTCATTCCATAGTCCTCATGGGAGGTAATCTTCATCGAATCCTTCAATTGGCCAGACAATTCAAGCCATACAGCGCAGACTGAAACAGGTCTCGCCCTAATCCCAGGCTATGGGTCTCCGGGCGAATGTGGTTCAGAGCACAAAATAGTTACTTTCCGGCGATTATAGCATCGTAAATTCTTGTGCTCGAAGCGCTTGCGAGCACGGGGGTTACACACTTTGGTCGTAGGACTTGTGAGCACGGTTCAAGATTTCAGAGTTTCGCGGCTTCAACGACGCTTGACCATGCTTTACAGACAGACCTTGAGACCACTCCTACCTCACACTGCTGCTAAGATGAATTTCTAGCCATGGCCCGCCAGAATACGCACCCGACGAAGCCGAATCCGGAGAAAAATCCCCGGCGGGACCCCACCGCCAGCGGGCAGAGAGATGCCGCTGTGAATAGGATCGCTTCACATAACTATTTCTTGCTGGAAAAATTTGAGTGCGGGGTGGTTTTAACGGGTACCGAAGTGAAATCGGTGAGGGGCGGGTTGGCCAACCTGAAGGATTCGTATGGGTTGGTCAAGGACGGCGAACTCTGGCTGCTGAATGCCCACATCGGCCCCTATGAGCATGGGAACATCCATAATCATGCGCCGCTGCGGACGCGGAAGCTGCTGATGCACGCGAATGAGATTGCTAAGCTGGCAGGGAAGACGCAGCAGAAGGGGCTGACACTGATCCCGGTGCGGATGTACTTCAAGAACGGACGGGTGAAGGTGGAGTTGGCGTTGGCGAAGGGCAAGCAGCTTTGGGATAAGCGGGAGACGGAGCGAAGACGGACGGCAGACAAAGAGGCGAGGGAAGCCGTGGCGCGAGGGAGAAAGTCCTAGCGGCCTTGGTCGCTGCAAACTAAAAGACAGTCAACGCACAAACGAGTGGCATCTCGGCGAAAGGAGAGTCTGTGGAACTGAACGAGCAAAAAGTGGAGGATGTGGTCTTGGCAGTTTTGTGGCTCACCTTACATGAGGAACGGCGCGTATGGAAAACGCTGGATTGGAACACGATGGATCGCCTGCATCATAAGGGGTATATTTCCGACCCTGCCAGTCGCGCTAAATCCGTGGTACTTACCGAAGAGGGGCTAAGCAGAGCGACGATGCTCGCGAAACAGATATTCGAGTGAGCAGGTTGTGTACTTTCCTACGTATGCAACAGAATGCCTTGCCGGCGATCGGTTCCGTCCCCGGCGGAGATCCCAAGCCGCCACCCGCAAGCCCTCAGCGTTGTCATCCGAATGACTCTTGCGCTGCGCAAGAGTGCAGGAAAACTTTGCCCCCTAATTAGCAAGTCGCATTAAATCGATTAATCACCGACCTGAAATCTTCTGACGCACAATCCTGGTAGCCCAAATAGCGCTTCCAGCACGGCATTTCATCGGTCCCCCCGACCGACCGTCCGGCAATTTCCCGTAGTGGGAAGTTTTGTTCGGCTTCCGTGACTTGAAAATATTTCTGAAACAAAACAGAAAACCTCCGTTATCATCCCAACTATTTTGACTAGTAGTCATGTCACCAAGCGCCACCAACGAGCGCGCCACTTGCGGAGCAGAAGTGCGCTGCAGTGCCCTGTAGAAGTGAGCGAAACCATGTAACTGAATCGGTAGCCCAGGAGAGAATTTATGTTGAAGAGGCGTTGTGCCGCCGCGCGGATTGCGCTGTCGGTAATCGTTGTACTTGGATTTGCCCTCCCTCTAATTGCGCAGTCGGGCCCTACCACCGTTCGCCGCGATGTTCACCACGATGTATCTCCACCGCTCAGTGAAATGATCAAGCATGCGCCGCCGCCGTCGTTGGAGCGACGTGAGGTTGAGCCGATGAAACTGATCCCTTTGCCGCCGGGAATGGATCAGCCGCAGGAAGATCCGGTCATTCAGGTCGCGACAGTGCCTCCGCCGACGCCGCCGGTCGGAACCAGTTTTGAAGGGTTGGGAAATGGGCAGTATGGATTTTCGGTGACCAGCGCGCCGCCAGACACAGAAGGCACCGTGGGCGCCACGCAGTACGTGCAGTGGGTGAACACGTCGTTTGCAGTTTTCAATAAATCGACCGGAGCGCTGATCGCGGGGCCGACGGCAGGGAACACGATGTGGTCGGGATTCGGCGGCGGATGCCAGACGAATAACGATGGCGATCCGATTGTGTTGTACGACAAGATGGCGCAGCGCTGGATCTTCAGCCAGTTCTCGGTTTCGACGACGCCGTATCTGCAGTGCATCGCGGTATCGACGACGTCGGACGCAACGGGAACTTATAACCGGTATTCGTTCCAGTATTCGAATTTTGATGACTATCCGAAGATGGCCGTGTGGACGGACGCGTACTACGAGACGTTCAACATGTTTGCCGGCGGCACGACGTTTGTGGGAGCTGACGCTTGCGCTTACAACCGGGCGGCGATGCTTACGGGCGCCAGCGCTACGCAGGTTTGCTTTCAGCAATCCAGTTCCGTGGGCGGGTTGCTGCCTTCGGATTTCGACGGTACGACGGCACCCCCGGCAGGTTCGCCGAACAATCTGAATTTGTACAAATTCCATGTGGACTTCACGACGCCAACGAACTCGACGTTTACCGGGCCAACGGTGATCAATGTGGCGTCGTTCAGTCCGCTGTGCGGTGGTGGGACGTGCGTGCCGCAGCCCAGCACGACGCAACAGCTCGATTCGCTCGCCGATCGCTTGATGTATCGGTTAGCGTACCGAAACTTTGGAACCCACGAATCACTGGTAGTGAATCACTCTGTGGTTGCGGGAACGGGCGGCGGAATCCGGTGGTATGAGATTCAGAATCCATCGGGCACGCCGACCGTCGCGCAGCAGAGTACGTTTGCGCCGGACTCGAACTATCGCTGGATGGGATCGGTGGCGATGGACCAAGCCGGTGATCTGGCAGTGGGATACAGCGTGTCGAGCAGTTCGGTGTCGCCGTCCGTGCGATTTGCGGGGCGGGTGCCGACTGATCCGGCGAGCACGCTGGAGTCGGAGGTGAGCATTATTGCGGGCACCGGCTCGCAGAGCGGAAGCAGCCTGTCGCGATGGGGCGACTACAGCGCCATGCAGGTCGATCCAGCGGACGACTGTACCTTTTGGTTCACAGAAGAGTACATGAAGACGACGGGCGCTTTTAACTGGAATACGCGAATCGCGAACTTCAAATTCCCCGGCTGTGGTACGACGCAGACACCGGATTTCTCGATTGGAGCCTCGCCGAGTTCGGTGACGGTGACGCAAGGATCGAATGGGACCAGCACGATTACCATCACCAGCTTGAATGGATTCAATTCGGCGACGACCCTAAGCGCTTCTGGCTTGCCCAGCGGTGTGACGGCAGCGTTCTCGACGAACCCGGTGACACCTCCGGCGAATGGGAGCGCGACTTCCACCTTAACGCTGACTGCTTCGTCAACCGCAACGACCGGAACTGTGAACGTGACCATCACAGGAACATCGGGATCAACAACTCATTCGACGACGATCTCTCTGACGGTGAATACCGCAGCGCAGGCGAACTTCACCATCGGGGCGTCGCCATCGTCGGTGTCGGTGACTCAGGGTGGAACGGGGACGAGCACCATCACCATCACGAGCCAGAACAGCTTCAGTTCTGCGACGACGCTAACTGCTGCTGGATTGCCTACGGGCGTGACAGCGGCGTTCTCGACGAATCCGGTGACACCTCCGGCGAACGGCAGCGCAACTTCGACGTTGACGCTGACGGCCTCGGCTACGGCTACCACTGGAACTGCAACGGTCACCGTGACAGGAACTTCCGGCACGTTGACGCATAGCACGACGATCTCGCTGACCGTGAATTCGTCAGTGGGATTGCAAACGGCTGTGTACGATACGACGCTGAAGGCTCCGAAATGTGTGAACGTCGGATCGGGTTGCGACTCGGGCCCGTCACTGTTGCTGGGACGTGATACGTTGTCGGGCGGCTCTGAGCCGAATCAACCGAACACCATTGCCAGTTCGTGCGCGGATGGTACGTCGGGAACGTTCCACTCGGATGAGTCGAATGATCGGCTTGCGATTTCGACCACCGACGGAAGCTCGCTGGCCGCAGGAAAGACGGTAAAGGTCAGTGCCACGGTGTGGGCGTATAGCTCGTTCACGTCGGACCATCTCGACCTTTATTACACTGCGAATGCGAGCAGCCCATCGTGGGTGCTGATCGGAACGATCACGCCGACGGTGGCCGGGGCGCAGACGCTCTCGGCAAACTACACGTTGCCCAGCGGGAGCCTGCAAGCGGTGCGGGCGCAGTTCCGTTACCAGGGCAGCGCGTCCTCTTGCACAACCGGTTCTTACAACGATCACGACGACCTGATCTTCGCCGTGGGCGCTGGAACTCCGGGCTTCACGGTTGCGGCCTCGCCAAGCGCAGTCAGCGTGACGCAGGGCTCAACCGCCAACAGCACCATCACAGTCACGAGCCAGAACGGATTCAACTCGGCGACCACGCTGAGTGTTTCCGGACTGCCGAGCGGAGTGACGGCGGCGTTTTCACCGAATCCGGTGACTCCTCCGGCGAACGGAAGTGTGACCTCAACGCTGACGTTTACCGCGTCCTCAACTGCAACTGCGGGCACCAGCACTGTGACCGTAACCGGCACGTCGGGAACGACTACGGCAACCGCGACGATTGCGCTTACCGTGGGCACCGCGGGCGGCGCACAAATGGCTGTCTTCGATACGACACTAAAGGCGCCGAAGTGTGCAACGGTGGGCTCGTCGTGCGACACAGGAGCGTCATTGCTGCTGGGCCGCGACACGATGTCAGGCGGGGCTGAACCGAATCAGCCTAACAACATCAACGGTTCGTGCGCAGACGGCACCTCCGGGACATTCCACTCCGATGAGTCCAACGACCGCATCGTGGTGGCGTCGACCGGCGGTGGCTCTATGACGCAAGGGCAGACAGTAAAGGTGACGGCGACGGTGTGGGCCTGGAACACAGGTTCCTCCGACGCACTGGACCTTTACTATGCAGCGAACGCGAACAGCCCGGCGTGGGTGTTCATCGGCACTATCGTGCCATCGGCTGGCGGGGCGCAGGCCTTATCGGCAACCTACACGTTGCCGACGGGCAGCACACTGCAAGCGGTGCGGGCAAACTTCCGGTATCAAGGGAGCGCGTCTTCGTGCAGCACCGGTGCGTATGACGATCATGATGACTTGATCTTCGCCGTGAATTAGGCGACGGCTGAGTCTGAAAGAAAGAGCCGGTCCTTCGGGGCCGGCTTTTTTATTGGGCGTAGCATGGATTGCTGAGAATGTGATACCCGTGATGAAGGAAGTCAATCTCAAGTCCGACATGCCTTCGGTGCAGGAGGCGTTGCAGCGACTGGAACGCGAGATCGCGGTGGCGCGCAAAGAGAAAATCTTGCTGCTGAAAGTGATTCATGGTTATGGATCGAGCGGAGTGGGAGGAGACATTCGGCTTGCGGTGCAGCGGCGTCTGTGCGAGCTAGCGGGGGCGGGACAGATTTGGGGGTGCATTTTTGGGGAGAAGTGGGGGAAATCGGATGAGGTGACATGGCGGCTGCTGCAGAAACAGCCGGAGTTGAAAAATGATCCGCATTTGGGACGGCAGAATCGTGGGATCACGATCGTGGTGCTTTGATTGCGTTTCTCTGAGTGTCTCAGGAAATCAAAATCCCCACCCTGTCGCGAGCTGCGCGACGAAGGTGGGGCACCCTTTTTCCGTTACGACTCAGACGGCAGTGAGGGCGTCGGTTCCGGCTGCGGTGCCGGGGGAACCGGTGGCGCGACTACTACGGGCGCTGGGGCTGCTACTACCGGTATCATCATCTTTCGTTGCCAGTAGGCGACGGCTATGCCTCGCTGCCAGAAGCGCGGGATCAACAACAGAAACAGCGTGATCTGACTAACCACGAATGCATCTCCCCAGCGGATCGGGGGAACGACGTGACGCCAGAACCAAAGGCCACCCAACAGGAAGATCGCCGCAAGAATTGTCGCGATGATGTAGCTCGGCAAAAGGCGGAATAGCCCGCCGAGCGTGTGGCGGAATGCGGCAGAGATAGATTTGCGCACAGCCCGCTGGTCGTTCAGAACCACGTCAGCTTCGGCGAGATCGAACCAGGCGCGCAGCGTCGTCATGACGAGAAAGATCACAGCGAGGCCGGTCATTTGCAATTCGACGGGAAGCAGTTCATTGGTACCTTCCGCTGCCTTCTTGTTAATTGCGCCGTTGATCGCGAATAGAGCTCCAGCGAATATGCCCATGATGACTCCGGCGATAAGCATCAGGCGGATGAAGCGCCAGAGATTGCGTCCGCAGGCGCGAAAGAAATCTTCGCGGGGCAGGCGGTAGGTGGAAGCATATCCCGCGAAGACGCCCGGCAGGAAGATCGCCGTAAATAGAAAGAAGAGGAAAGCGAAATAGCTGGCCTGCATCGC
>Ga0335071_10006034_pt1 | contig 12539 bp, 8 predicted proteins | sample Lox_Sample_15_FD_206724 | JGI IMG/M metagenome (GOLD analysis project Ga0335071, IMG submission 206724) | Soil microbial communities from Loxahatchee National Wildlife Refuge, Florida, United States - Lox_Sample_1.5 | ecosystem: Environmental > Terrestrial > Soil > Wetlands | place: USA: Florida...
CCACATGGCGTCGTTCCCGTCCGCCCTTTACGTGCGCTCCTTCGTGAAGACGCTCACCCCGAAGGCCGAGTCGCTCGCCCGGCGCTTTCCCGCGGCCGCCTCGCGGCTCGACATCCCGCGCGCGGCGCGCGCCTGGACGTTCCGCGAGTTCGACGACGCCGCGAACGCGCCGCTCCACGACTTCGCCGGCGCGGCGGACTATTACGCGCGGTGCAGCTCGCTGGCCGTCCTGTCGCGCATCGCAGTCCCGACGCTCTGCATCTCCGCCCTCGACGATCCCTTCGTCCCGCCGGAGTCCGTCGCGGCAGCCCGGCGCACGGCGTCGCCCGCCGTGAAGTTCCTCGTCACCGAGCGCGGCGGCCATGCGGGCTGGGTGGCGGCGCGCGGTTTCCGGCCCGTCTACTGGGCCGAGGAGCGGGCGATCGCGTTCCTCGCGCGGACGCGCGGGGTCGCGTAGGCTCGCCTGATGCAGGCCGCCGATCTCGGGCCGGTCCCCGACTCCGAGAAGACGCAGACACCCGTCGACCTCTTCCTCATCATCGCGGGAGCGAACCTCGTGGCGACGACGCTCCAGACAGGCGCGAGTCTCGCGCCGGCGTTCGGGCTCCGGCAGGCCGCCGTCCTCGCCGGATCCGGCATCGTCCTCGGGACGCTGCTCGTCGCCTCGCTCACGCCGCTCGGACCCCGCCTCGGCGTCCCGTCCGTCATTGCCTGCCGCGCCGCGCTCGGCCTGCGCGGCGGCGCGCTCGTCTCGCTCATCCTCTACATCACGAACTTCGCGTGGATCGCGGTCAACAACGTGATCGCGGCTTCCGCTTGCGCTCGGCTCGCCGGCGGGCCGGCGAGCGTGAAGTTCTGGGCGCTCGGCCTCGGCCTCCTCGCGACGGCCGTCGTCGCGGGCGGGCCGCGGGCGGTCGGTCACGCGGACCGCGTCGCCGTGCCGGCCCTCCTCGTCGTGGGAGGCATTCTCACGTTCGCGTTTCTGCGCCTTCCCGCGGCCGTCACGACCGCGCCCGGGAACGGCTCGATGACCGCCGTGCGCGGCCTCGACGTCGTGATCGGCTACCAGGTCTCGTGGCTCCTCGTCTTCGGGGACTACCCGCGCTACACGCGCTCGCCCGGCAAGGCCGCGGCGGCCGTTTTCCTCGGCCTCGCGCTCACGAGCCTCTGGTTCGTCCCGCTCGGGTTCGTCGCGGCGCGAGCCGCCGGCTCGACGAACCCGGGTGCGATGGTCGCCGCCGCCGGGCTCGGCGGCCTCGGCGCCGTCCTCCTCGCGCTCGCGACGCTCACGACGAACTTCGTGAACATCTACATGTCGGCGCTTGCGTGGAAGAGCCTCGTGCCGGGCGCGAGAGACCTCTCGTCCATCTGGACGATCGGGATCGTCGGCGCGCTCCTTTCTCTCTTCTCGGGCTGGCTCGAGCGTTACGCGGACTTCATGCTGCTTCTCGGCGGCCTCCTCGTGCCGGTCGGCGGCGTCCTCCTCGCGCGCTTCTTCCTCCTCCGGCGGCCCGTCGTCGTCCCGGACCTCTACGCCGAGGACGGGCCCGCGAGCCGGCACGGCGGCTTCGCGATCCCGGGGATGTGCGGCTGGGCCGCGGGCGCCGCGGCGTACTTCCTCGCGGGGTCGACGGGCGGGACGCTGCCCGCGCTCGCGGCGGCGCTCGCCGTGACGTGGGCGCTCGAGCACCTCCTCCCGCCGTCCGCGTAGAGAATGGCCGCATGAGCGCCGATGCGCTCCCTCGCCGGATTCTCCACCTCGACATGGATGCCTTCTACACGTCCGTCGAGCAGCGCGACGACCCCGCCCTGCGGGGCAGGCCCGTGGCGGTCGGCGGCGACCCGAAGGGGCGCGGCGTCGTCGCGGCCGCGAGTTACGAGGCGCGGAAGTTCGGCGTCCGTTCCGCGATCCCGATGGCGCGAGCCGTGCGCCTCTGCCCGGACCTCGTGATCGTGCGGCCGGACTTCCGCAAGTACTCCGCCGTGTCGAAGGAGATCTTCGCCCTTTATCGTGCCGTCACGCCGCTCGTCGAGCCGCTCTCCCTCGACGAGGCGTACCTCGACGTCACCCGGAACGCCTGGGACGAGCCGCTCGGGATGGAGGTCGCGAAGCGGCTCAAGGCGCAGGTGAAGGAGGCGACGCGCCTGACGGTCTCCGCCGGCGTCGCGCCCAACAAGTTCCTCGCGAAGATCGCGTCGGGCTGGAAAAAGCCCGACGGCCTCACGGTCATTGCGCCCGAGCGGATGGAGGCGTTCCTCGCGAAGCTTCCCGTGGACGCGCTTTGGGGCGTCGGACCGAAGACCGCGGAGCGACTGCGGGCCATCGGCTGCGCGAAGCTCGTGGACGTGCGACGCGCGGACATCACGAGGTTGAGGGGCGTCGTCGGGAGCTGGGCGGAGTCGCTCCTCCGCCTTGCGCACGGCGACGACGAGAGGCCCGTGGTTCCGGACCGAACGCGAAAATCGGTCTCGACCGAGGACACGTTCCGCGAGGACCTCGTGGACGCCCGCGAGATGACGACGATCGTCGAGTCCATGGCGCGGCACGACGCCGCGTTCCTCGCCGAGAGGCGACTCCTCGCGCGGACCGTCACGCTCAAGGTGCGCTACGCGGACTTCACGACCGTGACGCGCAGCGACAGCGCGCGTCCGACGCGCGACGCCGACGAGCTCGCCGCGCGCGCGGCGGCCCTCCTCGCGCGGACGGACGCGGGGAAACGCCCCGTCCGCCTCCTCGGCGTCGGCGTCCACGGCCTCGTCGTCCCCGGCGCGCCCGGCCCGGACGGCCAGCTGCCGCTCTGGACCGACTAGCCGCGCAGCTTTTTCAGAATCGCGTCCGCCGCCTCGCGCCCGATGCGGATCGCGTAGTTCTGGCCGCGGTCTTCGGGATAGATCTGCGCCATGCACGCGGACCACAGGCCCGGGACCGGCGTCTCGAGCGGCGGGAGGAGCTTCGAGTAGCCCGGGACGACGATCGGCTGCGCGTACTCGGCGCGCCCGATCTGCTTCTTCAGGATCCAGCTCTCGTCGAACGCCGGGTTGATCCTCTTGAGCGCCGGCAGGTACTCGGCCCACAACTCGTCGTCCCGGCGCTTCCATTTGGCGTCGTCGGGCAGGACGTAGTTCGAGATGTAGACGACGTGCCGGCCGCCGTACTCCTCTTTCGGGATGAAGTTCGTGTGCTCGATGACGCCGCCGAAGGGCATCGAGGCGTCGCCGACGTTCAGCCAGTAGTACGGCGAGAGCGAGCGGTCGAGCTCGAGGATCGGGCAGAGCGCGTGGCAGTACGAGATCGCGCTCCACGTCTTTCGAACGTCTTCCGGAAGGTCCGGCGCGAGCTTCAGGAGCTCGGGGATCGCGACCGTCGAGAGGACGACGTCGAACGTCTCCGTCCCGCCCGCGAACTCCACGTCGAACCCGCCCGCGGCTTTCCGCACGATCTTCACGGGCCGGGACGTCCTCACGTCGCCGCCACGCGCCTTCACGCGCGCGAGGACCGCCTGAACGCCGCGCCCGAACGAGCCCTTGAGGTACCCGAGGCGCTCGCCGAGGCCGGTCCTGTCCCGCGAGCGCGTGCGGAGCGCGATCTTGCCCCACAGCCAGACGAGTCCGACGTCCTCGGCGCGGCGCCCGTACTTCTGGGCGAGGAGCGGGCCCCAGACGGCGTCCAGCGCGCGGGCGTACCCGTTCCGCCGCATCCACCCGATCGCGGTCTCGTCCTCGAGGCTCTTCCAGTCCGAGCTCTGGCGGAGCTTGAGCGTCGAGAGGACGAACTGGAGCCGGCCGAGGAGACCGAGCGGGGAGAAAGAGAGGAGGGACGCCGGCGTCCCGAAGTCCCAGAGCTTCCCGTTCGAGAAGAACCCCATCCGCGACTTGAGCCATTGCAGGTCCTGCGCGAGGCCGAACTCCTCGGCGAAGGACACGTAGTCGACATCGCTCGTGAAGAGGTGGTGGTAGTACCGCTCGAGCGGCGTGCCGCCGACGTCGACGACGCCGACGAGGCCGCCAGCCTCTGGGTACTTCTCGAAGACCGTCACGGCGAGGCGCGCCCCGAGGAGGCGGTCCGCCGCGACGAGCCCCGCGAGGCCGCCGCCAATCACGGCGATTCGCGGCGAGACGGCGTTCACCGCCCGAGTGTAGCCCGCCGGAGACGGGCCGTTGTGTTACCTTGACCTGTCCCGTGTCGGCCGTGTCCGCGCTTCTCTTCGCCTCGGTCCTCCTCCTGGCGAGCGCGTCGGGAGCGGCCATCCTCGCCCGCCTTTTGCGCGGCGACGGGGCGGACGACGTCCGAGCGGAGACGGCGGCCTCGTTCTCGCTCCCGGTCGGCCTCGTGGCCGCGGCGCTCCCCGGGTGGCTCGTTTCGTCGTTTCTCCCGGCTTCCATTCCGTCCGTCGCGCTCCCGCTCGCGGGTCTCGCGCTCGCGGCCATGCTCCTGTGGGGCGGGAAGGACCTCGCCTCGGTCCTCGCGCGCGGGCGGGCGCTCGCCGCGCCGCTTCTCCTCTTCGCAGGAGTCTTTCTCTTCTTTCTCTGGATCCGAGGCCCCTTCGGCGAGATTCGCCAGACCGAAAAGCCGATGGACTTCGCCGTCCTCTCGGGCCTCATGGCGACGCCGCGCCTCCCGTTCATGGACCCGTGGCTCTCGGGCTCGCGCTTCCCGTACTACCACTTCGGGACGTACCTTTTCGCGCTCCCGGCCCGCGCGGCGCGCGTCCCTTCCGAGTACGCGTACAACCTGATCGCCTCGCTTCTCCCGGCTCTCGCCGCGCTCGCGGCGTACGGCGCCGTGAGGACGCGCGGGGGCGGGCGGCGGCTCTCGATCCTCGCGGGCGCGGTGCTCGTCCTCGGCGGGACCTTCGACGGCCTGCGCCAGGCCCTCGGGGAAAAGCCGCTCGCCGACCTCGACTGGTGGGCGTCGTCCCGCCGCGTCGAGAACGCGATCACGGAGTGGCCTCTCTTCACGTTCCGCCTCGGGGATCTCCATCCGCACGCCGTCACGTTCCCGTTCCTCGTCGCGTTCGCCGGTCTCGCGGGCCGCATCGGAACGGTCTCGGGCACGCTCCTCGACGGCGTTCTCCTCGCGGCCGTCCTCTCGGCGAACCCGTGGGACCTCCCCGCCTGCCTCCTCGTCCTCGCCGCGGGCAATCTCATGGAGCGCGCTGCGAAGCCCGCGATCGTCCGCAGCTTCTTCTCGCTCCTCCTCGCCGTTCCCTTCCTGCTCCCGTTCCTCCGCTCGCCGCGGCCGGCGGTCCACGGGCTCACGTTCTGGAAGGAGGCGACGACCTCCGGCGAGGCGTTCCTTCACTTCGGCGTCCTGTGCGTCGTGCCCGCGCTCGCGTTCGGCGTCGCGCTCGTGCGCTCGCAGACCCGCGAGGACCGCGCCCTCGTCGCCGCCACGGCGTTCCCGGCGCTCGGCCTCGCGCTCGCGGTCCTCACGAAACGGCCCGTCCTCGGCCTCGCGGCGGCGTTCGCGGCCGGCGTCCTCTGGCTCCTCCTGCGCGAGCCCGCCGGCGGCGAGGCGCCCGCCCCGTCGGGCGCCCTCCGGGCCGGCTTCCTCTTCGCCGCCGCCGGCGCGGTCCTCGCGTCCGTCCCCGACGTCGTCCTCGTCTCGGACTCGTACGGCGACCAGCTCCGGAGGATGAACACGGTGTTCAAGACGTTCATGGGGGCGTGGCCGCTCCTCGTGATCGGCGGCGCGCTCCTCCTGCCGCTCGCGCTCTCGACGCGCCGCGCGCGCGGCGTCGTCCGCGCCGCGCTCCTCGTCGGCGCGGCGGGTCTCCTCGCGCACCCGCTCTCGGCCGTCCTCTTCCGGTGGAAGTGGTCCGGCCCCGTGGACGGCCTGAACGGGCTCGCGTGGATGCAGCGCGACGCGCCCGGCGACCGCGCGGCCGTGGAATGGCTGCGCGCGCATGCCGTCGACGGCGCCGTCCTCGTGGAGGCGACCGGAAACGCGTACACGGACTACGGCCGCATCGGAGGCGCGACGGGGCTGCCGACGGTCCTCGGCTGGGACAACCACGAGGGTCTCTGGCGCGGCGGCGGGGCGACGCCCGAGCTCCAGGGCCGCCGCGGCGACATCAGGCTCCTCTATACGTCCGACGACGCCGACGCCGTCTTCGCGATGCTCCACCGGTACAAGGTGCGCTACGTCTTCGTCGGATCCTTCGAGCATCGGGACTTCGGCGTGAACGCCTTCCCGCTGCGCGCGAACTTCCGGCGCGCCTTCGAGTCGAGGGATGCCGCAGTCTACGAGGTGCTCAAGTGACGGCCGGCGCCGCCCCGTCGTTCTCGACGTTCGAGAAGAGGGCCTGGATCGGCCTCATCGCCCTCTCGTTCGTCCTGCATGTCGTGATCCAGCTCGGAACGCACGCGTTCCACCACGACGAGTCGATCCACGCGTACGCCTCCATCCGCCTCCTGAAAGAGGGCTTCTACAAGTACGACCCCGTCTACCACGGCCCCGTGCAGTACTTCGCCGTCACGGCCGTGTTCGCGGTTTCGTCCGTCCTCGGGAAGGCGGCCGGCCTCCTGACGGGTTACGCAGCCGCGAAGGCGTGGGACGGCACGTCCGACTTCACGGCGCGCCTCGCGCCCGCGCTTGGCGGCGTCGCGCTCACGGCGATGGCCGTCCTCCTGCGCCGGCGCTTCGGCCGCCGCGCGGCGTTCGCGGCGGGAGCGCTCTGCGCGCTGTCGCCGAACATCCTGTACTACACGCGCTTCTGCCGGGACGACGTCTGGAGCCTCCTCGGGACCGCAGGGCTGTTTCTCTGGCTCGACGAGTACCTCGCGACCCGTCGCGTGAAGGACATCTGCATCGCGGCGCTCTGGGCCGCCGTCGCCTTCGCGGCGAAGGAGAACTTCTACGTCCTCCTCGCCCTGATGGTCCCGTCGCTCGGCGTCGCATGGATGGAGCCGGGGCGCGGACTCGACGTCTGGAACCGGCTCCGGCGGATCATCGACTGGCTCGAGGAGAACGCGACGGCCGTCGCCGGCGCGCTCCTTCTGTTCTTCGTCACGTCCGAGCTTCTCTACACGGTCTTCCTCGTCCACCCGGAGTCCGGGAATCCCGTCTTCGAGGCGATCTCCTACTGGTGGGGACAGCACAGGATGGAGCGCGTCGGCGGCCCGAAGACGTTCTACCTGCCGCGGCTTCTCCAGTACGAGTTCGCCGTCCTGATCCCGGCGCTCGCGTACGTCGTCGCCCGCTGGAGGCGGCTGTCGTTCGCCGAGCGCTTCGTCGCGGGCTGGGCGGTCTCCTCGGTCGCGATGTACGCGTACCTCGGGGAGAAGGCCGGCTGGCTCCTCGTCCACCAGGTCCTCCCGTTCCTCCCGCTCGCGGGCGCCGCGTGGGCGCTCCTCGCCGACAAGGGCGCCGCCTGGCGGGCGGCGGGGGCCGCCATGGCGCTCGCGTCCATCGTGACGTCGCTGACGCTCTCCTTCGTCTACCCGGTCCTGACGCCGAACTCGCGAAAAGCCGAGTCCACGATCCAGGTCCAGACCTGCCCCGAGCTGATCGGGGTGGTCGACGAGATCCTGCGCGCCGGCCGCGCGGGCGAGGTGCCCGCCGCGATCGTGTCCGGCGAGGCCGGCTGGCCGATGAGCTGGTACGTGAGGGGCGCGCCCGTCAACTGGCAGCCGCCCACGGGCGAGCTCCATCCGCCGGTCGTCGTCTGCGACGAAGGCGACGCGGACAAGCAGGCGATCGCTCTCGGGCCCGGCTACTCTCGCGACCGGGTTCCGTTCCGGGCGTGGTGGATCCCCGACACGTCGTGGTCGCCGCTCCGCCCGAGCCCGGGCCAGCTCCTCAGGTACGTCTTCACGCGCGACGCGTGGGACCGCCAGGATGGTGCGAACCCGATCGGCTCCGTGTGGGTCACGGTCTTCCGGCGGCAGTATCCCGCGGGATCTCCGCCGCCGGCTCCGCCCCCTCCGCCGCCGCAGGGATCTCCGGCCCCCGAAACGAAGGCTCCCTCATGACCGCCGGCGCGCCCGAGATCTCCGTCGCCCTCCCGGTCTTCAACGAGGCCGACAACCTCGACGAGCTGAAGGACCGGCTCGTGAAGGTCCTCGACGCGGCGGGCCGCAGCTGGGAGATCGTCTTCGTCGACGACGGGAGCCGCGACGGATCGTTCGAGAAGATGGCCGCGTTCGCGCGCGCGGACCGCCGGATCCGCGCCCTGCGCTTCTCGCGCAACTTCGGCCACCAGATGGCGCTCACCGCGGGCGTCGACGCGGCCCGCGGGCGGATCGTCGCCGTGATGGACGCGGACCTTCAGGATCCGCCCGAGCTCCTCGGCGAGATGCTGAAGAAGGTCGACGAGGGCTACGAGGTCGTCTACGCGCAGCGGACGAAGCGCGAAGGCGAAAGCGCGTTCAAGCTCTGGACGGCGCACGTCTTCTACCGGCTCCTCGAGCGCTGGACGAACGTCGACATCCCGGTGGACGTCGGCGACTTCCGGCTCATGGGCCCGAAAGCCGTCGCCGCGTTCCGGCGCCTGCGCGAGCGGCACCGGTTCATCCGCGGGATGACGGCGTGGGTCGGCTTCCGCCAGACCGGTGTTCCGTACGTGCGTCCGCCGCGGACGCGCGGCGAGACGAAGTTCCCGCTCCGCAAGATGCTCCGTTTCGCCCTCGACGGTCTCACGTCGTTCAGCCACGTGCCGCTCCAGCTCGCGACGTGGCTCGGGTTCCTCGTCTCGGCGTTCGCGTTCCTCTACATCCTCGTCGTCCTCGCGCTGTGGATCCTGAAGATCAACGTCCCCGGCTGGACGACGCTCATGGTCTTCGTCCTCCTCCTCGGCGGCGTCCAGCTCATGGTGATCGGCGTCCTCGGCGAGTACCTCGGGCGCGTCTACGACGAGGTGAAGGGCCGGCCGCTCTACCTCGTGGCGGAGGAAGTCGGCGGGCCCGGGGACGCCTCCGACACCGACGACACCGGGGCGCGCCCCCACTTCTGAGACGGAATCTCCCCGCCCGGGAAAATGTTCTAACCTCGGCGGGGATGAAATCGGGCTTCTACCACCACGCGATCGGGGATCTGAGGCAGCGGCTGGCCGCCGCCATCCCGAACGAGGTCCTCAAGGCGCTTCACCGGAAGAGCCCCGCGCGGCACTTCGCGGTCGCCCTGCGCCAGGCCGCCTTTTTCGCGGGCGCGTTCGTCCTCGGCTGGCAGTTCGAGACCCTTTTCGTGCGCGTTCCGTGCGCCCTCGTCCTCGGGTTCGTCGTCTTCGACGGGACGGTCCTCCTCCACGAGGTCGTCCACAAGGCCGTCTTCGACGGCGACCGGCCGGCCGTTTACCGCATGCTCGGTCTCGCCTACGCGCTGCCGTCGGGCATCTCGCCTTCGCAGTTCACGCGCTGGCACCTCGACCACCACGCCGAGCTCGGCTCCCCGACCGACGACCCCAAGCGCGCGCACCTGTCCCCGAAGAAAAACGCGCGTTGGCTGAAGCTCCTCTACGCGACGCCGGCGCTCTTCCCGATCTACTTTCGCGCCGCCCGCAAGGAGACCGCGACGTACCCCGAGGCGCTCCGGCGCCGCATCCGGGGCGAGCGCCTCGCCGCGATCCTTCTCCACGTCGTGACGGCGGCCGCGATCCTCCGGTTCGGCGGCGTCGCGCGCTTCGTCTGGCTCTACCTCGTTCCGGTCTTCGCCGTCTTCCCGCCCGCGTTCGCGCTGAACCGGCTCGGCCAGCACTACGACATCGTTCCGAAAGAGCCCGCGAAGTGGGGCACGCGGATGGCGCGCTCGCCGTTCTGGGAGTTCGTCTACCTCTGGTCGAACCTCCACCTCGACCACCACTACTACCCCGCCGTGCCCTTCTATCGCCTCGCGGAGCTCAACACGGCCCTCATCCCCTTCTTCGAAAAGGAAGGGATTCCCGCGCGGAGGTACCGCGACCTCCTCCGCGGGTGGATCGTCGAGAACCGCGCGCCGCACTCCGACTGGAGCGCCTCCAGGCCTGCGTCCCCGGGCCCCCGCGCCGAGCGGTCCGCTCCCGCCGCGTAGGGTAAAGTCGGGAGCAGATGGCGACCGAAGCCGCCGCGCCCCGGGCGGACAAGTACGAGGGGCTGACGCGCGAGGAGCTCCTCGCCGCCTTTCGCAACATGCTCACCTCCCGGCGGATCGACGACAAGGAGATCCAGCTCAAGAGGCAGAACCGCATCTTCTTCCAGATCTCCGGCGCGGGACATGAAGCGCTCCAGACGGCCATCGCGGCGCACATGAAAAAGGGCGTCGACTGGCTCTTCCCGTATTACCGCGACCGGGCAATTTGCCTCGGCCTCGGGGTCACGCCGCGCGAGATGTTCCTCCAGGCCGTCGGCGCGGCCTCCGACCCCGCGTCCGCCGGCCGGCAGATGCCGTCTCACTGGGGCTCGTCGCGCCTGAACGTCTTCACGACGTCCTCTCCGACCGGCTCCGAGTGCCTCCCGGGCGTCGGCGCCGCGGAGGCCGGACGGTACCTCCTCCGGCCGGGCGCGGCCGCGCTGCGCCAGGCGGCCGGCGCCAAGGCGGCGGCCGACGAGGTCGTCGTCGTGACGCTCGGCGATGGCGCGACGTCCGAGGGCGAGTTCTGGGAGGCGCTGAATTCCGCGTCGACGACGAAGCTCCCCATCGTCTTCGTCGTCGAGGACAACGGCTACGCGATCTCCGTCCCCGTCGAGGTGAACACGCCCGGCGGGTCGATCTCGCGGCTCGTGCGCTCGTACCCGAGTCTGTTCGTTGTCGAGGTGGACGGCTGCGATTTCCTCGCGTCGTACGACGCATTCCGATACGCCTTCGCATACGCCCGCGAGCGCAAGGGCCCCGCACTCGTGCACGGGCACGTCGTGAGGCCGTACTCGCACTCCCTTTCCGACGACGAGAAGCTCTACCGGCCCGAGAGCGAGCGGCAGAAGGACGCCGAGCGCGACCCGATCGTCCTCTTCGCGAAGTTCCTCATCGACGAGGCGCTCGCGACGGCCGAGGAGATCCAGGCCCTGCGGGACGAGGTCGACGCGGACGTGAGCCGCGCGGCCGATGAGGCGCTCGCCGAGGAACAGCCCGGCGCCGCCTCCGTCTTCGAGAACGTGACCTCCTCCGCCGTCGACCCGGCCTCGGCCGCCTTCGACACCGAGGATGCTCCCGCGTTCTCGGGGGAACCGACGACGATGGTCGACCTCGTGAACGCCGCGCTGCGCGACGAGATGGAGCGCGACGAACGGATCGCCGTCTGGGGCGAGGACGTCGCGGACGCGAGCCGCGCCGACGTTCTCGGCGAGTGCAGGGGCAAGGGCGGCGTCTTCAAAGTCACCGCCGGCCTCCAGAAGGCATACGGGCCCGCCCGGGTGTTCAATGCGCCGCTCGCCGAGGCGGGCATCGTGGGCCGCGCGATCGGCTGGGCCGCCCGCGGGCTCAAGCCCGTCGTCGAGATCCAGTTCTTCGACTACATCTGGCCCGCGATGCAGCAGCTCCGCGACGAGCTCGCGACGGTGCGCTGGCGTTCCGGCGGCGCCTTCAAGGCGCCCGTCGTCGTGCGCGTCGCGATCGGCGGTTACCTGACGGGCGGCGGGCCGTACCATTCGCAGTCGGGCGAGGTCACGTTCACGCACATTCCGGGCCTCAGGGTCGTGATGCCCTCGAACGCGCTCGACGCGAACGGCCTCCTCAGGACGGCGATCCGCTGCGACGACCCGGTCCTCTTCCTCGAGCACAAGCACCTCTACCGCCAGACGCACAACAAGGGCCGCTATCCGGGTCCCGACTTCATGATCCCGTTCGGCAAGGCGAAAGTCGTGCGCCCCGGCGAGGACGTCACCGTCGTGACGTACGGCGCGACCGTCTACCGGAGCGCCGTGGCCGCCGCCGCGCTCGCCGAGGAGACGGGCCGGCAGGCCGAGGTCATCGACCTGCGTTCGCTCGCGCCGTACGACTGGGAAGCGATCGCGACGAGCGTGAAGAAGACGAGCCGCCTCCTCGTCGTGCACGAGGACTGGAGGACGCACGGCTTCGGCGCCGAGATCGCGGCGCGCGCGGCCGACGAGCTCTTCGAGCGGCTGGACGCCCCGGTGCGCCGCGTCGCGGCGAAGGACGTCTTCTGCGGCTACGCGCCGCGGCTCGAGGACGCGACGCTCCCGCAGAGCGACGACATCCTCACCGCGCTCCGCGATCTCGTCGCGTACTGAGGCGTCCGAAGAGCACCCGGGTTCTTCTGCTCAAGAGAAAGAGGGGATATCCCCCGGATGTCCGGCGTCAAGGGTCTTCGACCGCTTCGCGGCGCGCGCAGCGCGCCCTTGACACCGGACATCCGGGCGAAGATTTTCCATCTATCGGCGGCTGCAACAGCAGCCGCCGCATATAAGAGATTCTGAACTGATACCGTGCCTCCGCGATGAATAAGCGGCGTTTGCTCCTGCGGTTCGGCCTGTCCGCATTAGCCTTCTGTCTCTTCTTCCTCTTCGGCGCGATCGCGGTCGACCCGTTCCCGGCGTACCGCGCCGCGATGGAGGAGTGGCTCGCGATTTCCGGCGGCCACCGCGAGGTCTTCGCGGCCGACGACGGG
>Ga0335071_10006035_pt1 | contig 12539 bp, 14 predicted proteins | sample Lox_Sample_15_FD_206724 | JGI IMG/M metagenome (GOLD analysis project Ga0335071, IMG submission 206724) | Soil microbial communities from Loxahatchee National Wildlife Refuge, Florida, United States - Lox_Sample_1.5 | ecosystem: Environmental > Terrestrial > Soil > Wetlands | place: USA...
CCCACAGCTGGAGAACCGGCTCCGGAAGTACCTGGAGATGGTGAAACGGCAGGAAACCCTGCTCCTCAGGTTCAGGGGCGTGGGGACGATGACCCGGGCCCAGGCCATCAGCTACGGGGCTGTCGGCCCCACCGCCCGGGCAAGCGGCGTGGAGTACGATGTCCGGCAGGACGACCCGTACATCGCCTACGGCGAAATCCCCTGGAAGGTCGTGACCGCCACCGAGGGGGACGTCTACGCGAGGACCGTTGTCCGTATCGGGGAACTCGTCGAGAGCCTCGGCATGATCCGGTACTGCCTCGAGCACCTTCCCGCGGGGCCGGTCACCGTGGATGTCCCGAAGAAGGCGCCGGCAGGGGGGGAGATCCTCTCCCGGTACGAGGCTCCCCGGGGCGAGCTCTGCCACTACATCAGGACGAACGGGACCGACAGGGTGGACCGGATCGACATCCGGACCCCGACCCTTGCTAACTGGACCTCGGTGGCCGTCACCCTCGTGGGACAGAACATAGCGGACATCCCGGTCATCGTTGCCGCCATCGATCCCTGCCTCTCGTGCACCTCCCGCATGGCGGTCGTCGACAGGGAAGGCCGGGCGCGTCCCCGCCTCTCGTGCACGTCAAGGATAACCGTCGTGAAGGACACCGGGGGCGAGGCCTGATGGACCCGTTCTTCCTCCTCCTCTACGTCCTCGTCTTCCCGGGGTTCCTCTTCCTCGCCGCCTACGCCCTCTTCCTCGCGTACCTGGACCGGAAGGTCGCGGCCAGGATGCAGCAGCGCGTCGGCCCGCCGCTCCTCCAGCCCCTCGCGGACTTCATCAAGGTGCTGGGGAAGGAGGTCATCGACCCCCGGGGAGTTGACCGGCCGGCCTTTGACGCGGCGCCGCTCCTCGCGCTTGCGGCCGTCATGACCGCGTTCCTGTACGTCCCCGTCATCGGCCCCTCGCCCCTCGCCTTCCAGGGCGACCTCGTCCTCGTCCTGTACCTCATGACACTCCCGACGGTCGCCCTCTTCCTGGTCGGCTGGCTCTCCCGGAACGTTTACTCGACGGTGGGCGGGGTCAGGGCGGTGACCCAGCTCTTCATCTACGAGGTGCCGTTCTTCCTCGCCCTGCTCGCGCCCGCCATCGCGGCAGGGACCTGGTCCATATCGGGAATCACCGCACTCCAGGGTGACCACCTGTGGTTCGCGGTGCTCCAGCCCATCGGTTTCGTCGTCGCCCTCGTCGGACTCCAGGCCAAGCTCGAACGAACTCCCTTCGATATCCCCGAGGCCGAGACCGAGATCGTGGCAGGCCCCTGGACCGAGCTCACGGGCCGCCGTCTCGCGCTCATGTACCTCACGAACGAGATGTCGCTCGTCGTCGGGGCCGCCCTCGTGGCCGCCATCTTCCTCGGCGGCCCGTCGGTCCCCGTGTGGGTGCCCGCGGGGGCGACCGGGGCGGTCGCGGGATTCGTCCTCTTCCTCGTGAAGACCATGGCGATCCTCCTCGTGCTCGCCTCGGTGAAGGTGATGACCGGGCGGATCCGGATCGACCAGCTGAACGACATCGGCTGGAAGTGGCTTGCGAACGCGGCGATCGTCCAGGTGGCCCTCGTCGTTCTCATGGCCGCCTGGGGGGTCGGGCGATGAGCACCTGGCTCGTTGAGATCGGCGACCGGCTCTCGGTGGTACGGGAGATGTTCAGGAACCTCGTCTCGAAGCCGGCGACCATCTGCTACCCCTTCGAAAAGGTCCCGGTGCCCGAGGGGTTCCGTGGCAGGATCGAGTACATCGACGAGAACTGCATCGGGTGCGGCAGGTGCTCCCGGGTCTGCCCCGCCGAGGCCATCGTCATGGTCGAGGGGCCCCGGGAGATGGAGGTGAAGGGCAAGAAGCTCATGCGCAGGAAGAAACCCGAGGTCGCCCTCTACCGGTGCATCCGGTGCGGGCTCTGCGAGGAGCACTGCCCCCAGGAACCGAAGGCCATCCGGCTCACCTGCGAGTTCTCGGGGGCCGGCGAGGACCGCGAGGTCGTGGTCGGGTGAGGTGCAGCGACTCGCCCGGGTTCGAGGCTGCCCTCAGGGGGCGGCTCGCCGGGCAGAGGCCTCTCGCGGTCGTGGGGATCGGGGACGAGCTCAACCCCCACGACCGCCTGGGGATGCTCGCCGCAGGGAGGGTCGATTCACTCGGTCTCCCGGGCGTTTCGGTCTTCCTCGCCGGCATGATGCCCGAGAGCATCACCGCCCCCGTGCGGAGAGCGAAACCGGCCCACATCCTCTTTCTCGACGCGGCCGTCATGGGGAAGCCGCCCGGAACCCTCGGGATCATCGATGCCTGTGATGTGCACGGCGATCTCCTGATCACCCACGCTCTTCCTCTCCCCGTCGTCATGGAGTACCTGGAGAGGGAGGCGAAGGCACCGGTTACGCTCGTCGGTATCCAGCCGGACCTTTCCTCATCCGGCGACCGGCCGACGAAGGAAGAGGAGCAGGGGCTCGGGAAGCTCGCGGAACTGATCGCAGGCTGGTCCCGTACGTAAATCGAAGAGGTGAAATCCCGGTTCGAGCGCACCGGGTATCCCGGATTCTGTTTTTCAAATCCTGAACTTTGCCCCAAGGTTAATATCTTACGGCTATACATGTCCTCCCGGTGAGTCGCCATGAAGATCAGCGCACGCAACATCCTGAAGGGAAAGGTGAAGAGGATCACGCCGGGGGCAATCAACTCGGAGGTCGTCGTCGAGCTCCCGGGCGGCCAGGAGATCACGTCCATCATCACGAAGACCTCGGTCAGCTCCCTTGGCCTTGTCGTCGGGAAGCCCTGCTATGCCGTCATCAAGTCAAGCGAAGTGATGATCGCGGTCGACTGAGCTTTCCCTTCTTTTTCCCCGGTCCCTCCGGTAATTGACCGGATCACCCGTTTATCGAATCCACTTATATTCATATGTTAATATAACTTAACAAATCATGATAATAAAGCATAAGACTTATACAGGTTCAGGTATATCCATTTCCGGAGAACGGATGAAACTTCCATGACCGCACGCACTCTTCCCCTCTTCGCAGGAACCCTCTGCCTGGTCGTCCTCGCCGGAGCCATTCTTGCCGGCTGCACGTCAACCGGGCCGCAGGCTGCCCCGGTAACGACGGTGACCACCACGGCCCCGGTTACGACGGTTGCCACGCCGGCAGCCACCCCGGCTCCCACGGCCTCCTCCCCTGAACCGGTGACCACGTTCACCACCGCGGCGCCTCTCCCGGTGATAACCGAAACACCCAAGGGCCTCGTGGTGGCATACACAGCGGCCTCGCTCAAGGGCGCGTCGGCGAAGCTCGGCCCTGCCTTCCAGGCAGCGTACCCCGGCACGCAGGTGATATTCGACCTGGACGGCACCCAGATCCTGAAGCACCAGGTGGAATCCGGGGCCTACACCGACATTTTCATCTCGGCGAGCAACTCGTACACGAGCGCCCTGACCGGGGAGGGATACTTTCTCGACGGCACCGTGAAGCCCTTCACCTCGAACTATATTATCGTCATCCTCCCGGCGAAAAACCCGGGGAACATCTCCTCGCTTGCCGACCTCGGCATCGCCGGGAAACGCATCGCGATGGGGACCCAGGACGTGCCCGTCGGGATAAACACCCGGATTATTGTTTCGAACCTCGCGAACAGCACCTACGGGACGGGCTGGAGCGGCCAGCTCTACAAGAACGTGAAGACGTTCGAGACCACCGAGCCGGGCATCGTCACCAAGGTCTCCCTCGGCGAGGTGGACGCCGGCTTCGTGTACGAGTCCTCCTTCAAGGCGGCGCCGGCAGGGACCCTCCTCTCCGTGGACATCCCGGGGAAGGACAACGCGCTCCAGACCTATTCGATAGCGGTGATGAAAATCAGCACGAACAAGCCGGCTGCCCTGGCGTTCGAGAACTACCTTCTCTCCCCCGATGGCCAGAAGATCTTCTCAGACTTCGGGTTCCGGTCGCTCTCCTGATGGTCCGGGAGAGAATGGGATATTTTTTCCCTTTTCCGGGAATACCGGTGATCCCGGGAGACCCGGCTGAGCGGCCATGAAACAGACCATCCCGCGGCAGACCCTCACCTCCATCGGGATTGCCGCCCTCATCGTCTCGGTGATCCTCTACCTCGGGCTCCCGGTCGTCGCGCTCTTTCTCCGGACGACCCCCGACCTCTTCTTCAGCTCCCTTGCCGATCCCCAGGTCCACTGGGCCCTCTCCCTCTCGCTCATCACCTCGGTCATTTCTCTCGGCGTGGTGGTCCTCGTCGGCACCCCCTTCGCCTTCTTCCACTCGAGGAGCAGGTACCGGGGAAAGGCCCTCGTCGACACCATCATCGACCTCCCCCTCGTCCTCCCGCCGGCCGTGGCAGGGCTCGGGCTCCTCCTCCTCTACGGCCGGACCGGGCTGATCGGCCAGTACCTGAACCTCTTCGGGATCACCATCGCCTTCTCTACCCTTGCCGTCGTCATGGCCCAGGTCTTCGTCGCCTCGCCCTTCTACATCCGGCAGGCAAAGGCCCTCTTCGAGCAGCTGGACCCTGCCTACGAGCAGACGGCCCGGACCCTCGGGGCCTCGCCCCTCCGGATCTTCCTCGGGATCACCATCCCCCTCACGGCGACCGGTCTCCTCTCCGGCGCCGTCATGACCTTTGCCCGGGCACTCGGGGAGTTCGGGGCGACCATCATGTTCGCTGGCAACCTCCCCGGCGTCACCCAGACCATGCCGCTCGCCGTGTACGGGGGCCTCGAAGGGAACTTCACCATCGGTATCACCATCGCCATCCTCCTCGTAATACTCTCCTTCGGCATCATGGGGGCCATCCGGTTCTTCGCAGGGAGGGGAGAGGCCCATGCTTGAGGTAAGGATAACAAAGGGGCTCCGGGACTTCCCGCTCGACCTCGCGATCACGGTGGATGCCGGGGAGATCCTGGTCCTCATGGGGGAGAACGGCGCAGGAAAGTCCATGACCCTCAACCTCATCTCGGGTATCCTTCCCCCCGACACCGGTTCGGTCAGACTGAACGGGGCGGTGTTCCATGACCCCGTGAACGGTATCCTGGTTCCCGTCGAGGAACGGAGGATCGGGTACGTCTTCCAGAACCCGGCCGTCTTCCCCCACCTGACCGTCGGGGAGAACCTCGCCTTCGGGCTCCGCGCCCGGGGGATGCCCGGAACCGCCATCGCGGCCACCGTGGATCGCTGGCTGCGGCAGATGAACCTCGTCGACCTCGCGGGGATCCGGGCGGGGAACCTCTCGGGCGGCCAGCGGCAGCGGGTCGCCCTCGCCCGGGCGCTTGCCCCGGGGCCGGTCCTCCTCCTCCTCGACGAGCCCTTCAATGCGCTCGACGCCCGGAGTATGAACGAGATGAAGCTGTTCCTCGGGGAGTACGTCAGGGGGAACCGTATCCCCTGCATCCTGGTCATGCATCGGGTCAGGGACGCGATCGACGTCGGTGACCGGGCATGCATCCTCGACCGGGGCGCGAAGGTCTGGGAAGGTAAGCCGGAGGACCTTCCCGACGTTACCTGGCGGGGAGGGATCCGGGAACCGTCGTGACGGTCCGGATCCCCCGATGGATGGTTGTGCGCCGGGCGATCCCGAAGAGTTCATGGGAACCCGGGAGAGAACCGATCTCCGGAGAAAGATGAACGGAGGCGGGCCCGTCGCGGAGGAGGCGGTTTTGGGAAGAGAGCGCCCGCTGGTCCACCACCTCCTCTCCGAGCTCGCCGGGGCCTTCGGAGACTTCGGGACCATCGTCCCCCTCGTCCTTGCCGCGGCCGTGGTCTGCAACCTCCCCCTCGCCCCCATCCTCATCTTCTTCGGGATCTGGTTCGTCCTGACCGGTCTCATCTACCGGCTCCCCATCCCGGTCGAGCCGATGAAGGCCATCGCCGCGGTTGCGATCGCCGGGAGCCTGGGCGGGGGCGAGATCGCGGCCGCGGGGCTCGTCCTCGGGGTCATCTTCATCCTGATCAGTTCTGAACGGTGGATGAACGGGATCTCCCGGTACATCCCCGAGAGCGTGCTCCGGGGCATCCAGCTCGCCCTCGCCCTCCTGCTCCTCCGGACGGCGGCCGGGTTCCTCGCCGGCGACGCCGCTCTCTTCCTCGTCGCTGCCGCGGTCATCCTCGCGGGCCTCGTGCTCTCCGCGAGGGCGAAGATCCCGGACCTCTCGGCGCTCGCGGTCATCGCCATCGGGATAGCCATTGGGATCTACCTCCGGGGGCTTCCCGGGATCCAGGTCGCCGGTATACCTCCGCTCGTTGTCCCCACCTGGGCCGATTTCTCCTCTTCCATCCTCGACATGGTGGTGCCCCAGGCCATCCTCACCATAACGAATGCCATCCTCGCCACCTCCCTCCTCACCCGCGACCTGTTCCGGGCGGAGGTCCCTCCCGCCCGTCTCTCCCGGACGATCGGGGTCATGAACCTGGTCTCCGTACCCTTCGGGGGGTTCCCGATGTGCCACGGGGCAGGGGGCCTCGCCGGCCAGTACCGGTTCGGCGCGAGGACGGGGCTTGCCAGCATCTTCGCGGGGATTGTCTTCCTCTCCGTCGGGCTCTTCTGGGCGAGCCGCGAGGTCCTCACCCTGATCCCGGCCGGCATCTTCGGCGCGCTCCTCTTCTACACCGCCCTCGAGCTGGGGAGGTACAGCCTGAAGCGGGACTCATGGTTCGTCGCGGTGATCATGGGCGTCGTTGCCCTTGCAAGCTCCATGACCGTGGCTTTCTTTGCCGGGCTTGCCCTCGCATATGGCATCAGGTGGTGGGGAAGGAGGGGCCGGCATCCTGATAACGGGGAGAGCTGAGAGGGGATAGGAGACGGGGGACATGTCGCAGGAGGAGCAGGTTTTCTCGTACCGGCCCATCGGGATCATCCGGTCGCCGTTCAAGGAACCGGTGGGAATGCCCGTCCAGCCCGGGGGCGCCCGGGGAGTCACGGGAACGGTGGAAATATTCGGGGATTACCAGGCCGGGCTCGCTGATCTTGAGGGGTTTTCCCGGATCATCCTCATCTATCCCTTCCACCGGTCGGCGGGGTGGAGCCCGCTCGTCACGCCCTTCCTCGACGATCGTGAGCGGGGTGTGTTTGCGACCCGGGCACCCCGCCGGCCGAACGCCATCGGCCTCTCTATCGTCAGGCTCACCGGGGTGAAGGGCGGGGAGCTCTCTATCATGGACGTGGACATCCTGGACGGAACGCCGCTCCTCGACATCAAGCCGTACGTTCCGGCCTTCGACTCCTTTGCGGACGAGCGATCCGGCTGGCTGTCGGGATGCGATGAAAAGGTCGTTACGGCGAGATCGGACAGGCGGTTCCAGGAAGGCCACACGGGCAGGTGAACGCTAGTCCCGGGCAAGGGACAGGCCGGCGAACGTGGGCATGAGGACCTGGACGGGGACATCGTCCCCCTCGCGGAGGGTGTCCACCCCCTCCGGTATGCAAACAAGGCAGTGCGCCCTCGCGATCGCCTGGAGGCGGCTTCTCTGGAGATATGGCGTCACCAGGTACCTGCCATCGGGATCCCTGGAGAGCATCGCGTCCCGGAATTCGGTCCAGTCCCGGTGCCGGCTTTTCACATCCTTCACGAGCCTCGCTGAAATGACCGGCAGGGGAGAGCCGGCCAAGCCCGCCATGCGGAGGATCCCCGGGAGCGCAAGCTGCAGGAATGCCATCTCGTTGCTGGCCGGTCCGCCCGGGAGACAGAATACCGGTTTCCCCTCCAGGGTTCCGAAAATCACTCCCTTGCCGGGACCCATGCGGACATGGTGGAATACCTTCCGCCAACCCATCTCCCCGAGGACACGGGCGATGAGGTCCCGTTCGGAGAGCCATGCACCGCCACTCGTGACGAGGACATCCACCCCGGGCAGGCACCCTGCGAGCTCGGACGTGATGGCATCCCGGGAGTCCCCCACGATGGCCGTGGTAAACGGGACACGGAAGGCGTCCAGCCAGGCGCCGGTGGTCACGAGGTTGCTCGCATAGAGCTGCCCGGGGTGCAGGTTCCCGCCGGGCGCAACCACTTCATCGCCTATGGCTACCATGGCCACCCTGGGCGCCCGGTACACCTCTATGGTCTCCCTCCCGCCGGCGGCGGCGAGGCCCAGCAGGCCCGGGAGGAGGACCGTGCCCTTCCCCGCAATGACGGAGCCCGCCTCGAGATCCTCTCCGGCCCGCAGGATGTTTCTCCCCGGCCCGGCATCGGCACTGACCCGGGCCTCGATGCCTGCCTCCGCGCAGAATTCAATGGCGACCACGGCATCCGCCCCGCCAGGTATCGGCGCACCGGAACAAATGCCGACGGCCGAACCGTGCCGGACCTCCCCTTCGAAGGGTGACCCGGCGAAGCTGTGGCCGATGATGCGCAACCTGGCCGGGCTCCCGGGAGAGGCCTCCGCGATGTCCGCGGATTTCACGGCAAAGCCGTCCTTCAGCGAAACGTCCCCGGAGGGATTGCTGATCCGGGCGGTGACGTCTTCCGACGGTACGCGGCCGACACCCCCGGAAACGGGTATCACCTCGGTGCCGACCGGGTGGACATGGGCATATACCTGTTCCAGGGCCTCCCGGAACCCGGTGTAGGTCAAGCCCCGGTCTATTTCCACGGGTACCATGTTCCTGTCACCGTCCGTATCACAAGGGGGGACCGCCTCATTCCCTGAAGATCTCCTGCAACCGGGAAAGGGCAGCCCCGAGGCCGGCGACCGCCGACTCCCCGTTCCGCGCCGCAACCGCGAGGATCACCTCGTCGGTTCCGCCGAAGAGACTCCCCTGCCTGAATGCTGCCTCGACGCCGATGACCCCGGGAAGGCCCCCCACCTCCTGCGCAATTCCGGGAAGCGATGGCCCGGGGTCTGCCGCCCCTCGCGGCAGGGGAACGATGGAAGAGGCCGTGACACATTCTCCTCCCTCCTCCCTGCACTCGGCCTCAAGTTCTTTCAGGATGCCGCCGAGGGAGAAGTAGTCAGGGAAACGGTCGAGGACCGGGACGACCCCCTCCGGTTCAGGGTTCCGGAGGATGCATCCTTCTGCCTCGAGGTCCCCGATGATGATCTTCGGGAGGCGGCTCCCCTTGTAGCCCTCGATGACCGCGACGGCAATCCCCTGCCCGGCGAGGAAATCGAGGGCACCGGTGAGGGAGGTGCTCCGGAGGGAGACGAGGGTCTTCTCCTGGTCTATCCCGGCGACTGCAACCGCCCCCGCCTCGAACATGACCGTCGTGTCCTTGCCCTTCGGGAGGAGCATGGAATGGTGCCCCGTGTGCTTCACCGTTCCGACGGGACCCAGCCCTGACAGGAGGGGGACCAGGGACCGGATGAAGGTGGTCTTTCCGGATCCCGAGACCCCCGTGACCGGGATAATCTTCATGAAACCACTCCGGGGAGGTACCCTCCTGCAACGAGATGAACCCTTTCAAAGGAGATCGGACCGGAAGGGTTCACGGCTCCGCCTGTGACGGAGATCCTTTCCAGGTTAACGAAAAAGAGATGATTCAATAATGTCTAAAAAAAAAATTTCCGGATTAAACACTTTTAATGAATTTTTTTCCCATTTCAGAACATTTAAATTAACCTTTCAGCAATCTTAGTCCGGCTATCAGATTTTTCATGAACAGGGAGGATGCATGGCGTTTTCAGTACACGTGAATCCGGAACGGTGTACCGGCTGCGGCAACTGCGTCGCCGCCTGCCCGGTCGATGCCATCGAGCTCTTCACCGTTGACCCGGTGACCTCGGAGAAGATTTACCAGGTGCAGGACGGCCAGGCCGTGAGCATCGACTTCAAGTCTGAGCTCTGCGCAGGATGCGGGGTCTGTGTCGAGGCCTGCCCGATGGACGTGATCAAGATCCGGGTCACGGAAGAGGTGCCCCCCGCGGGGATCAGCTCCTGAGAGGACCACGAAGGACGAGTGAGTGCTCATGACGAACAAGATTACCCTCAACATGATCACCTGCAGGAGCATCAAGCAGGGGGTCGGCATCGAGGCCGGGAAGACCTCCCAGAAATACTTCGATGCCTGTTCCATCATCGAGATGCACCCCGACGACATCAGGGCGCTCGGGATCATACCGAACACGAACGTGAAGGTCACGACGCCGGTGGGAAGCGTCATCGTGAAGGCCGTCGTGCCCAGGCAGGCCCACTACCCCGGGCTCGGGCACATCCCCATGGGACCGTGGGCGAACCGGATCGTCTCGGCCTACACCTACTCCACGGGCGAACCCTGCTTCAAGGGCTTCCCCGCGGATGTCGAGCCGGCCCCCGACGCGCGTATCCTCTCGGCAGTCGACGTTGTGAAGGACGCCTGCGGGCTCTTAAAGAAGGGATGAACCATGCCGAAAGTTATCGAGGACGTTACCTGCCCGTTCTGCGGGACCCTCTGTGATGATATCTCCATCACGGTGTCAGACGACAACAAGAAGATCATCCAGGTGAGGAATGCCTGCGCCATCGGCGCCGAGAAGTTCAACCACACGAAGGAACCCGGGCGCATCACCCGGCCCAGGATCCGCCAGCCAGACGGGACGTACCGCACCGGAACGTACGACGAGGCCATCGAGTTCGCGGCGCAGATGCTCGTGAAGTCCCGTAAGACCCTCATGTACGGCTGGGCGAACACGAGCTGCCAGGCCATGTCCATCGGCCACGAGATCGCCGAGAAGGTCGGCGGGATCGTGGACAACTGCGCCACGGTCTGCCACGGCTCATCCCTCATCGCCATCCAGGACGTCGGCATACCGAGCTGCACCCTTGGCGAGGTGAAGAACCGGGCCGACCGGGTGGTCTTCTGGGGCTGCAACCCGGCCCATGCCCACCCGAGGCACATGAGCCGCTACTCCATCTTCCCGCGGGGGTTCTTCACGACGAAGGGCCACAAGGGGCGGATCATCTACTGCGTCGACTGCCGGAAGACCGATACCTCGAACATGGCCGACCGGTTCATCCAGGTTGAGCAGGGGCATGACTACGAGCTCCTGAACGCCTTCCGGACGGCAGCCCGGGGCGAGCCGCTCCCGGACTTCATCGGCGGGGTCCCGAAGGAGAAGGTCTACGAAGTGGTGGAGGAGCTGAAGACCGGCCGGTTCGGGGTCATCTTCTTCGGGATGGGTCTCACCCACACCCTCGGCCGGAACCACAACATCGACATTGCCATCAGCTTCACCCGGGACATGAACGAGTTTACGAAATTCAACATCATTGCCATGCGGGGGCACTGGAACGTCACGGGCTCCGGCCAGGTACTTTCCTGGCAGTACGGCTTTCCCTACGCCGTGGACCTCTCCCGCAGGAACAAGGCCCGGTACCAGACGGGCGAGACCACTTCGGTGGACCTCCTCATGAGGAACGAGGTGGAGGCCACCTTCTACATCGCGACCGACCCCGGGGCGCACTTCCCCATCGACGCGATGATCTCGAGCTCGAAAAAGCCCTCGGTGACCGTGGATCCCCACATCTCGCCGACAACCGAGCTCGCCGACGTCCACATCCCCGTCGCGATGGTCGGGGTGGAGACCGGCGGGTGCGCCTATCGCATGGACAACGTGCCCATAGAGACCCGGAAGGTCGTCGACGCACCCGAAGGGATGCTCACCGACGAGGAGCTCCTGACGAGGATCCTGCACCGGGTCGACGAGCTCCTCGGAGAAACCCGTGCCCAGTGGCCGACTGGGGCAAAGGGTGCTCATGAGGCCGGCAAGGTCGCGGGGGGAGCGAAATGACGGAGTACCTGATCAGGAACGGTCACCTCTTCGATCCCCTCCAGGAGATCAAGGGCGATAAGAAGGACATCGGCATCAAGGACGGGAAGATCGTCGGGGCCTCGGAGGTCTCCTCCGCGGCAAAGGCCATCGATGCAAAGGGCATGACCGTGATGGCGGGGGCCCTCGAGGTCCATGCCCATGTCGCGGGGCCGAAGGTCAACGTCGGCCGGTGGTTCCGGCCCGAGGACAAGCTCTTCAATTCCCGCAAGATCTCGGATTCCACCCGGATCGAGGGCGGGTTCTCCATCCCCACGGTCTTCAAGACCGGCTACGAGTACGCCCGGATGGGGTACACCTTCGCCCTCGAGGCGGCGATGCCGCCCCTCTATGCCCGGCACGTCCACGAGGAAATCCACGACACCCCCATTATCGACGAGGGGGCCCTCCCGGTGCTCGGCAACAACTGGTTCGTCATGGAGTACCTGAAGAACAAGGAGATTGAGAACTCCGCGGCCTACTGCGCCTGGCTCCTCCGGCAGACCAAGGGCTACGGCATCAAGGTCGTAAACCCGGGCGGGACCGAGGCCTGGGCATGGGGCCTGAACTGCCTGACCATCAACGACCCGGTCCCCTACTTCGACATCACCCCCGCCGAGATCATCACCGGGCTCATGGAGACGAACGAGTTCCTCGGGCTCCCCCATTCGATGCACATCCACGGGAACAACCTGGGGAACCCGGGGAACTACAACGTCACCATGGACACCCTGAAACTCGCGAAGGGCGTGAAGCCGAAGAACAACTTCGGCCGGAAGCAGGTGATGCACGCGA
>Ga0335071_10006036_pt1 | contig 12539 bp, 7 predicted proteins | sample Lox_Sample_15_FD_206724 | JGI IMG/M metagenome (GOLD analysis project Ga0335071, IMG submission 206724) | Soil microbial communities from Loxahatchee National Wildlife Refuge, Florida, United States - Lox_Sample_1.5 | ecosystem: Environmental > Terrestrial > Soil > Wetlands | place: USA: Florida...
GTGGAGAAGAAACCATGCCCGCAAATCAATGGGCTCGCCTTCCGGCGAGCCCTCTTGAGAGGCTTGTTTTTGAAGGGGAATTCAGGGAAGTTCTGGAGGTCGTGCCCTCGCGGGCGTTCTAAGCAGAGGGACCCGTACTGGGAGGGGAAACAACGTGCGCAAGCCTCGGCAAGGTGCAAATAGACTAGCGCAGAGGAATCAAGAATTCAACCCCTCCGAACAGATTAGTTCGTTTGGTGGGTATAGAAATCTCCACGCAAAAAGCATTGGGCTCACCTTCCGGTGAGCCCGCTCGAGAGGCAGAATCTGGAGGGAATCCAGGGAGATTTGGGGGGATGAGGTCCTCACGGACCTTCAAGAAGAGGGGAAACCGTTCTGGAAGGAACCACTTGGGGAAGCCTCTGCTAATTACTTGTATAGATGCCTCCTTTTCGGAAAGGATGCGTACCTATCAAAAAAATCTGCAGATCATTTGACGCGCGCGTGGATGCTAAATAAGTCAAGCAATTTCTTATAGATAAAAGGAGGCTCCTCCTCGAGGTCAAAGTCAAAAATTGTGGTGTAGGAATAACCTTGCAAGGGTCTGGAGCAAAAACTCGCAGAGCGATTTCTCGCTCGTGCCAAAGCCCTTGTCATTTAGCGGTTGCCGCGCTCACCTGGGGCTTGCAAATTTTCTGATTGCGCGTGTCACGGCTCTGACAGGAGCAAACTGGACCAGCGTCGCTCTGATCCTATTCTTCATGTTTGGGATTACGATCCGGCGGCCTCGCGCGAGTGCGTCAAGTGCCCGCCTGGCAACTTCCGGCGCCGCCTGCCCTTTGGGAGCGTTCGCGTGAGCCGCGTCGAAGAACTCGGTTTCAGTAGTCCCCGGGCAGAGTGCGGTCACTTCCACTCCGAATGGCTCGACCTCCGCAGCCATTCCCAGCGCGAAGAAACGGTCGAACGCCTTGGTCGCCGCGTACGTATTGCAGTAGGGGATCGGCTGGTAGCCCGCTGTCGAAGCTGTAACGAGCACCCATCCGCGCCGCCGCTTGACCATGTGCGGAACAAAGAGGCGCGACAGATGCACAACCGCTTCGCAGTTCACGCGCACCTGGCTCAGCTCTTGCCTGACCTCGCTCGATATGAATGCACCGAACTGCCCCAGGCCCGCGTTGTTCACGAGCACGTCGACTTCGATTCCGGAGCCCTCCGTCGCGTCGTGAATTCTCTGGGGCGCTTCGGGATCGTTCAAATCGGCGGCAATCGTCCGCGTTTCGGTCCCGTTTGCGTTCAGCTCTGCTGCCAGCGCTTCAAGCCGTTCCTGCCGCCGCGCCGTCAAAATCAGTTTCGCGCCGCGCCGCGCAAGCTCCCGGGCCAACTCCCGGCCAATGCCGGAACTGGCGCCGGTCACCAGAGCCCACCGATCGCGAAAGACCTCAGTCTTTGCCATGGTTGACCATCATAGCCGATCACTCACGCAGAACGCCTCGCGCCTTTCACTCAGCGTGGTGCTGTGCGTCGCGGCTGCGTGCTATGCCTCGACGGCGTGCAATTCAAACTCTTCATTCAGCCACCGCGAGAACGGCTCAAACTTCTCCTCCCGGCCCAGAAAATCACGCACCATCTCGCGGCCCGGCTTCGATCCGCCCTGTTCCAGAACCGCCTTGCGGTAGCGCGCCGCGGCCTCGCAGCCGAGCAGGTCCGCAGGGTCGAACTGCGCGAAGAAGTCCAACGCGATTACCTTGTCGAAGGCGTAGGTGTAGTAGTTCGATGAATAACCTGTAAGGTGGCCGAAGCTCGCATACATGCGGTTGCCCTCAAACCAAGTCCACGGCTGCAACCCCTCATAGAGCCGCTTCGTGATCTCGTCGAGATTGATTCCGGCCGGGTCCTGATCATGCAGATCGAGCGAAAGCGTGGTGTAGTAGAGCTGCGAGCGCACCCAGTCGGCCCGCCCAAACGAGCCCGCTCGTTTCATGCTCTGGATCAGCTTTGATGGAAGGACTTCGCCCGTTTGGTAGTGCCGCGCAAACGACTGCAGTAGGCGCTCGTCGCGGAAGAACTCCTCGAGCATCTGCGAGGGCACCTCGATGAAGTCGCCCTCGGTGGCGAATCCAGAAATCCCGGCCCACTCCGTCCGGCCGCCGAGAATTGCGTGCATCAGGTGGCCGAACTCGTGGAAGAAGGTAACGACGTCGGAATACTGAAGCAGCCCAGGATCGGTTTCGGTAGGCTTCGGGAAATTGCAGATTAAGGCCGCCTCTGGCAGCGCGCGGCCGCGCACCCCGGTCACCACAGGAGCTGCCGAGAACCACTTGTCTTTGCCATCCCGCGGGTGCATGTCGAGGTAAAACCGCCCCGCGAACTGACCCCCATCCCAGACCTCGTAGACCGAGACGTCTGCGTGCCATGCGGAGTTGTTCGATGGTCGGAACTCCACCCCGAATAGCCTCGCCGCCGTCTCCAGCACACCGGCCTCGACTTGTGCATACGGGAAGTAAGGCCGTACTGACTGCGAGTCGAAGTCGAGCTTTGCGCGCCGGAACTGCTCGTACCAGTAGCTCCGGCTCGTGATGTCGATGGCAGCTAATTCCGGCTGCTGCATGCGTGCGAACCCGAGCACCATTTCGTGTTCCTGGCGGGCGCCTTCGCGACTCGCGCCGTCCAGCTTGCTCAGGAATGCGCGGACATTGGCTGCCGAGCCCATCATCTGATCGGCTGTCGCCAAGTCGGCCCAGCTCCGGAAGCCAAGAATCGATGCAATCTCCTGCCGGACGGCGAGCAGATCCATCAGAATCTGCTGGTTAGCTGGGTAGGCGCGCGTGTTATAGGCCAGGAACATCCGTCTGCGAAGGTCGGCGCTCGTAGCGAAGGTCATCACCGGCAGCATTTCGGGCGGGTCGGTCGAAATCGTAACCTGCCCCCCAGCGTCGGCTGGATGGCGGGCGATATAGTCATCCGGCAGCCCCGTGAGTTCCTCCGGCGTCGCCGTGATTGTCTTCGCTTCCTCCTGTATGTTCCGGCTGAATGCGAGCGAGAGCCCCGTGGCTTTCTCCTGCAAGGCGTGGATGCGGTCCCGGGTCGCCTGATCTCTGTCGACGCCGGCCAGCCGATAGCTCAGCAGCGTGCGCTCCACGTAATGCCGCGTGGCTGCGCTCACGTCCCCCAACTCCATAGCCGTAAGCGCCTCGTATACCTCGCGATTCAGGCTCAGGGCGCTGGCGGCCACGGCCACCCGCTGGGCCTCGGACTGGGCCTGGTCGCGAACATCCTTCGCCGCCGCCACCGAGTTCAGAATTCCGGCCTGGGCTCCGGCGAGGTTCAACTGCTCGATCGCCAAATCGTAGAGGCGCAGTGTATTCAACGGGTTGCGCGGTTCCTTCACGGCCACAAGCTCCTCAAGAGCTTCTTCGTGGGCCCTTAACCGCGCCTCTACCCAGGCACTGAGAGCCTCAGCGCTCTCGGCGCCTCCCGCCTCCCAAACGTGAGAGTCCGAATGGGTTAGTTCAGCCTTTGCGCTTGTCATCGTGGGGAAACCCTCCAGATTTCTAGGTTGCCACACCAGCCCGACTTGCGCATTTCGGCCATTTGCTGCAATTCTGTTGCATCCTGCGGCAATCCCCTTTAAGATGCGTCAAATAAAGGGTTATGCCGTGCGCCGCCTCCACGAACGCGTCTCCGGCTCCTGTCGCTCTGCCGGCAGGGCCGCGGTTGCGTGTCGGCAAGCTCTGCGTAGCCGTCCAGGGCGCCTCCCCCTCTGAGCTCCTCGAGCGCGCTGAGGCCGCTTCAGCTGAGTGGAAGCTTCTCGAGCTTCGGCTCGATTCTCTCCCCAAGCCGTCTGCTGTCCTGCCCGCCCTTGGGCAATTCCTTACTCGCCATCGCGACGTCACCGTTATCGCCACCTGCAGGCGCAAGGAAAACGGCGGCAACTTCACCTCGCCCGTCGCTGCCGAGCTCGACATTTTGCTCAAGGCCGCCGAGTCGGGCTGCCAGATCGTCGATCTCGAAGTAGAATCGGCCGAGCAGATCCGCGCCCCGCAGATGGCAAAATTCCGCGTCGGCCTGCGCGCCTCGTCCGCCGCGCTGCTCATCAGTTATCACGACTTTGCCCGCACCAAGGGCCTCGACGAGGCTGCCGCCCGCATCGCCGCCTTCGAGCCCGATTTTGTAAAGTTGGTCTCCACCGCCCGCAAACTCGCCGACAATCTCGCCGTGCTCAAACTGGTTGAGGATCTCTCCCTCACCACGCGCGTCGTCGGAATCGCTATGGGCGAGGAAGGTCTGGTTAGCCGCGTTCTCGGCCCGCGTGCCGGCGGAGCGTTCACCTTTGCCTCCTCCGGCGAGGGCCAGGAGACCGCCCCCGGCCAGGTCACGGCCCGCACCCTTCGCGATCTCTACCGCGTGGAGCATCTCGACCAGGCTACGCGCATCTTCGGCGTCGCCGGCAATCCCATCTCCCACTCGCTCTCGCCGCTCATTCACTCCATGGCCTTCCGCCGCGAGAACGTCAATGCGGTGATGCTGCCGCTCAAGGTCCGCGTGCTCGACGACCTGCTCACCCTCGTTCGTGAGCTGCCGCTCAGCGGCGTCGCCGTCACGATGCCGCTCAAGCAGGAAGTGCTGCCGCACTTGGCCAACATGGACCCGCTCACCGCCCGCATCGGCGCCTGCAACACGCTGCGCACGGGCGCCGACGGCAAGCTCTACGGATTCAATACCGATGTCGCAGGCGTCCTTCGACCGCTCGAGCGGCGCATCAAGCTTCAAGGCGCGCGCATCTGCGTTCTCGGCGCCGGGGGAGCCGCGCGCGCCGCCGTCTTCGGCCTCGCCTCGCAGGGCGCCGAAGTCTTCATCGTCAACCGCACGCATGAGAACGCGGTCGCGCTCGCGCGCAAGGCCAAGGTAAAGGCTCTCAAGCACGACCAACTCGCCAAGCAAAAGTTCGACGTGCTGATCAACTCCACTCCGTGCGGAATGGAAGGCTCCAAACAGGCTTTGCCCATCGAGGAAAACGAGCTCAACGCCGGGCTCGTCTTCGATCTTGTCTACAACCCCATGGAGACACCGCTGCTCAAGCTCGCGCGCTCGCGCGGCATCCATGTCATCAGCGGCGTGGAGATGTTTGTGCAGCAGGGCGCCCGCCAATTCGAAATCTGGACTGGCAAGCCGGCCCCGGAAGCCGACATGCTCCGCGTCGTCGAGCACGCGCTGAGAAAGAAAGCGTAACTGAATTTTTGCCCAACCGTGTCTCAGTGCCGGTGCTGAAAAGCTACGCCAACGAGAAGCCTTCGCCGAGGTAGACGCGGCGGACTTCCACATCGTTGCCAAGTTCTTGAGGCGTGCCGGTGCGGAAGATGCGCCCCTCGGCGATGATGTAGGCGCGGTCGGTGACCGAAAGGGTCTCGCGGACGTTGTGGTCCGTGACGAGCACGCCGATGCCGCTGGCCTTGAGATCGAAGATGATACGCTGCAGCTCGAGAACGGCGATGGGGTCGATGCCGCTGAATGGCTCATCGAGAAGGATGAAATTGGGCTGGATGGAGAGGGCGCGGGCGATTTCGACGCGGCGGCGCTCGCCGCCCGAAAGAGCATAGCCGCGAGTTTTGCGGATGTGGCCCAGGTTGAGCTTGCGGATGAGCCGCTCGGTGCGGGTGCGGCGTTCGCGATAGCTGAGGGGCTGGGCCTCAAGAACGGCCAGGATGTTCTCCTCGACTGTGAGTTTGCGGAAGACCGAGGGTTCCTGAGGTAGATAGCTGATGCCGTAATTGCGGGCCCGCAGGTACATGGGCACGTGGGTGATGTCGGTCTGGTCGACGTAAACGCTGCCTGTTTCCGGCTGGACGAGGCCGACGATCATGTAAAAACTGGTAGTCTTGCCGGCGCCATTGGGGCCGAGCAGGCCGACAACTTCTCCGCGGGAGATTTTGAGATCGACGCCACGGACGACCTGGCGGCCCTTGTAACTCTTTCCGATCCCATCAGCTATCAGTGTGTCCATTCGTCTTACGGGCTGCCCGTGGCCTCATCGTGGCGCGGTGGTTTCAACTGCGGTTGCGCGACCTCCGCCTTCGATACTGACACTATCATCGCGGCTGCGGAAGATCAAAGTTTGCCCGGAGACGGAGCCGCGCGCGGGATCTGTAATGCGGGGCGGGGCGGCGGCTGTGCCGGTAAGAACGTAGTCGCCTGTAGAGCCGGTGTAGACAAGCTGCTCGCCCGTGCCCCGGCGCCCTTGCGAGGTGAGGACGACGTGACCGCTTGCAACAAGGCGGTCGACCTGCTCCTCAGAAGTTGATTGAGAGAGGACAGAGCCTTTGGTCTGCTGATCGGCAGGGGTCAAGAAAAGCTCGATCTGGTCAGAGGCGGCCGTTGCTGTGGGCGTCTGACTTGTGACGGCGCCGAGGACGCCTGTGCGCATCTGAGCCCGGCGCTCGGCAGCCGAGTACAAGAGGCTTCCGCCGCGGATGCGAATGAGGGAGGGTGTGGCGGGCGAGGATGCAGCCGCCGACTGCGCGGCTCCGGGCGCTACACCGCCGGCGCTGAGCAGGACGACGCGAACAGGGTCGGCCGGGTCCTTCGTTTCGGCTGTGAGCGTTTGCTGGTTGCGATCCAGGATGATGACCGGCGCCGCGATGGAGTTGGTCTGCTGCCAGAGCCGTGCTTGGCCGCGGAAGGTGGCGCGACCGCTTGCCTGATTCAGCTCGGCCTCTGTGGCGACCACGTGGGCTGGTCCACGGCCGCCAAATGAGAGTTCGCTTGAAGCCGGCTCCGGCTGAGAGGCGGAGCCGGAAGCGACCGAGCTGGGCGAACCATTCCAGGTGGCTTTGATGTTGCCGTGCGCTAAGGCTTCGCCGGACTGGCGGGAGATGTCGAGCGTGTCGGCGGAAAGATCAATGCTTCCGTTGCGGACACGAGGATTCACGGTGAGGCGCAGCAACTCGCCCTGGCTTTGATAGACTGCTCGGCCGGCGGTGGCGCGCAACGGCTCCTGCGAGGAGGAGGCCGAGGTTTTGGCTTGAGCCTGAGTGGAGGCCGCCTGCTGGAGAAGAACAACGTTGCCGTCGAGCTCTGCCGTATCGAGTTGCGCGGTCCCGAAGGCCTCCCGAGCGCCACCCGAGGCGGACTTTGCGGTTCCGGCAGGAACGAAGCGGGCCTGAAGGCGGTCGCCAGTGGCGGTTTGCAGGGCGCCCGCTGCGGTGGTCTGCTGAAGCGAAGCGTGGCCCGACCCGGTCATGGATTGAAGCGAAGAGCCTGGGCCGAAGGTGCCTGTGACCTCGTCAGCGGCGAGGCGCGAACGAGCGGCCGGACTGTTGCCGCGCTGGCTCTCGCCTGTGAGAACCACCCCCTCCACACCATGAATCGAGGCGAGCTCCGTCTGGCCGCCGCCTGAGGTGCGGAAATCCAGCTCGGCTACAGGCGAATGCCAGACGCGCGTGAGTTGGAGTGACTCTGCGCCGGCCGCGGAAGAGTTCTCGACACTGCGCATCTCAACACCGCGCTCGAAGTGGGCGTGGCGCAACCGGCCCTGGGCTGTGAACTCAATCTGCGCGGTGGGCGAGCCGGCGTGCACGGTTCGGGAACCGGAGACTGAATCCCCTGAAACCGAGTCCATCGTCACGCCGCCTTCGAGATTCCCGTGCTGCGGCTGGTTGTGCTCGTTGAATTCGAGATGAGCGACAGGTGCGGCCAGATGGCTTCCTGTATCGGTGGTCAGCGTAAAGCCGTCTGTGGCATCGAGGCGAACCGCCGATCCATCATCGCGAAAGAGGATGGCCGCCTGTACAGCTGCAGCCTCGGCCCCGCGATAGGCCGCAGTGGCCGTGTGCAACTGGGCGAGATGCGTGTCGCGGTTGAACTCGGCATGATCGGCATGGATTGTGACCGGCTCTGCGCCGCGCAGCGCATGGATCTCGACGTTGCGGTCGAGGACGAGGAGACCGGAGTTCGATTCCCAGGACGCACCTGTGGACGTGCCGCTGCCCTGGCCGGTGGAGAAGTCGACCTGGTTGGAGGTGGTGACGAGACCCGTTTTCTGGTTGAAGGTGATGCCGCTGGTTTTGACGTGAATGTTGGACTTTTCGGCAGCCGCGGCGGCATCGGCCAGCGGTGTGCCGGGGGCCATGGCGCGGCCGGCCTGCGAGGCAGATTTCTTCAGCAGATCTGGCGTGCCAGCCGGCAGCATAGGCACTTCGGGCAAAACGCCCGGACGGGCCAGCGTGATCTCGACCGGGCCAGCGGCTGTAGCCAGGCCGCTCTGCTGGTCATACTCAAACTCGCCGCCCGAGATGCGGTCGACGCGCGCGCCGTCGGCGCTATAGAGATCGATCTCCACGTCGTGCAGTTCGGCATGGCCGCTCTTGAGCTGAACCACGCGGGAGGCGTGAATCTTGAAAACGGTGTGGCCCCCCCGGGCCTGGGTGTAGGTGACGCCGTTTGCCTCCTGCTGGATGTTGATGCCCAGGCGTTTGGGGATGTCGCGGCCACTGAAAGGCCTGCGCCATTTTCCGGCCACAAGGACGATACAAACGGCGGCAATCAGCAGCGCCGCCGCTACGAGGACCAGCGTCCTTATCCGTTCGATGGTCAGGCGCACGGCGTCAGTTCCTCATACCCAGGCGGGCGGCCAGGCGCGAAGCCAGGCTTTCGCCCAACTCGCTCCACAGCAGCCGGGCCGTGGCTCCGGATTCCTTTTCGACGGCCTGAGTAAGCGAGACAAGCTGGCGCACGTTCTCCTCCACATGGCGCGCGCCGATGGCGTCGAGCTGAACATCTTCCTCAAGGAAAGCAGTGTCGGAGCCAAAGTCGATGCGGATGTGGCCGTCCTGCTCGTAGGCGCCCTCTTCGAAGAGCGGCCCGAAGCCCGTGACGCGGACCAGGCGTGGGGATCGCAACCAGCGGGGATCGAGCATGGCCCTTGCACTCTCATCTTGAACCGCGCCGCGCGCTCCTTTCGGAGTGTCATCCTGAGCGAGGCTGCGCAGCGGCCGAGTCGAAGGATCTGCAGTTGCTTCTCCGGTCTCTTCCAACTCCCACAAACTCCACCCGATCTGAAACTCGTAGGCGTAGTCGTCGTGGAGCAGTTCGAGTGCCTCTTCGACAGCAAGGCGGGGCTCGATGCCGGGGACGGAGTTTGCAGTGGACCCGCCGCCTTGGGCGGGTTCGCCGGCCATGCGGCCCCAGAGCTGCTGGAAGACGGGCGACTCGCTCCAGCTCACGGGCCAGACAGTAGCCGAATAGACTCCGGGTTCGCCGCCGTGAGCGGCAAAGGCCGCGAGCACCTGGACGAGCTTGTCGCCAAGGCCTTCGAGGCGGAGATTCGGATACCACAGGCTCAGATAGAGCGTGTCAGCCATTGCATTCAGTTTAGACGGATGGGGTAGAGGCGGGAAGCGGGGTTAGCGGAGTTAGAAAAGCTTCCCACCCCGGGCGCAAAAACAAATACGCACTGAGGGTGGGGCAAGTATGAAGGGCTAACCTGTGACGATCTCGCTGAAGTCGGCAATGCCCGAGAAGTTCCGCAGGACCTCGTCGATCAGCGCCAGATGCGCGCCGCGCAGCTTTTCGTCGGGATCGAGGACCATCACCTTGTCAAAGAAGCCGTCGACAGTGGGACGCAGTGAGGCGATTTGCGAAAGGGCTTCGGCGTAGTTGCGCTCCTGGCGCAGCCCTGCGACCTTGGGGGCGAGAGCGGAGGAGGCCGCAAGAAGTTGCTGCGCTTCGGGAGCCTTCAGGTTTGCAGTTGAGCCGTGGGCGAAGCCTTTCTCTGCAGCTTGACGCAAAATGTTCTTGATGCGCTTGAACGCGGCCGAGACGGCGGCAAAATCCGCCGAACCGCGGACCTGGGTCAGGGCTTCGGCGCGCGCGATGGCGTCACGCACGTCGTTGGCATCGGTGGCCAGCACGGCGTTGACGACGTCGTAGGCGAAGCCTTTGTAATCTTTCAGGAAGAATTGCAGGCGCTCGCGGAAGAAGTCAGCGACAAAGCTTAGAGTTTGATCGGAGTCGATGTCCTTTGGCAGGTCGACCCTCTTATTGTCTTCAGTCGCAGGAACGAACCCGGTATAGGCCTGCCGCACGTCCTTAAGTGTCAGTGGAAGTTCAGACTCGGCAAGAATCTTCACAATCGAATTCGCCGCGCGGCGCAGGGCGAAGGGGTCCTTCGAGCCCGTGGGCGCCATGCCGATGCCGAACATCGCCACGATGGTTTGAATGCGATCGGCGAGGCCAAGAAGCTGGCCTTCGACGGTCGAGGGAACTGCGTCTTCAATCGAGGCGGGCGTGTACTGGTCGTAGATCGCCTTAGAGACGGCTTCGCCCAGGCCCTGCGCGCGGGCGTAGAGCCCGCCGATGATGCCTTGCAGCTCGGTAAATTCCTTGACAAGCTCGGTGGTGAGGTCGGTCTTAGCCAGTTCCGTGGCCTTCTTCAATGCGGCTTTGTCGGCTTGGGTTCCACGTGAAATGGCTGTCTCTACAAGTCTTTCGGCCGCAGCCCAATTATCATTGGTTTTTTTGCGGTAGCTGCCCAATTCCTTCTGGAACGTTACGTGCTTGAGGCTCTCGACGCGCTGGGCGAGCGGCGTCTTCTGGTCGAAGTCCCAGAAGAAGCGGGCGTCTTTGAAACGGGCACGCAGAACGCGGGCGTTGCCGTGACGGATGATGGCCGCGCCTTCTTCGGTGGCCTCGGTGTTGAGCACGGCGAGGAAGTGCGGGGCGAGTTTTTTGTTCGCGTCCTCGACGGCGAAGTACTTCTGGTGGTCGCGCATCACGGTGACGAGGACTTCTTCGGGCAGCTCGAGGTACTCTCGCTCGAAGTTGCCGAGGATGACCGTGGGCCACTCGGTGAGGTGCGTCACGGTCTCGACCAGCGGCTCGTCTTCGCGCCAGCGCGCTCCGGCAACGGTGCGTGTGGCGGCGTCAAGCGCCTTGCGGATGCGCTGGCGGCGCTCGGCGACATTCACGATAACTTTCGCGGCGCGCAGAGCTTCGGAGTATTCGCGGGCTGTGGCGATGGTGACCGGCGCTTCTCCGTGCAGGATGCGGTGGCCGCGGCTGGTGCGGCCGGCGGCGATGCCGGCGATTTCGAGCGAAACGATCTCCGAGTCGAGCAGGGCCACGACCCAGCGCACGGGCCGCACAAAGCGCTCGGGCTTGCCGGCGCGCCAGTACATATTCTTGGCCCAGTAGATGGAGAGGACTTCCTTCGGCAGCTCGGAGGCGAGGATTTCGGGCGTGGAGCGGCCGGGGCGCTTGACCGTAGCGCCGACATACTCTCCCTTGGGCGTTTCCACTTTCTGGAGCGCGGAGACCTCGACGCCTGCCTTCTTCGCGAAGGCTTGCGCGGCCGGCGTGGGAGCGCCGTCCTTGAATGCGACCTTCCACGAGGGGCCGGTGAGCTGTTCTTCGGTGTCGGCCTGGCGGGCGAGGACGCCCTCAGCCAAGACGGCCAGCCGGCGCGGCGTGGAGAAGATCGTGACATGGCCGCCTTCGGCGAGCAGACGCTCGCGGGAGAGCAGATCGTTGACGCGGCGGCCCAGTTCCTCCTCGGCGCCGGCGATCATGCGTGCGGGGACTTCTTCAAGACCGAGTTCGAATAGTAAGTCAGACATAAAATCGGGCTCTCTCGTTTTGAAGCAGCTTCTAGCTTTTAGCTCTTAGCTGTTAGCTGCTGCGTGCCGCTCGGTGCTTCATCGCTTCGCGGAGTTCTCACGCTGATGCGTTGCTTCGTCCAGATCATGTAATTCCGGCAAAAACCAGCTAAGAGCTAAAAGCTAATAGCTAAGAGCTGTTTTCACGCCGCCTGTTGCAGCGCGTGAGCCTTCGCCACACCAACCGCTAAATTGCGAATGCGGCCGATGACACCTACGCGCTCTGTAACGCTGATGGCGCCGCGTGCATCGAGCAGGTTGAAGAGATTGGAACACTTGAGCGCCAATTCATAAGTGGCCAACAATGGGAAACGGCGCTTTTCTTGGGATGAGGCTTTCTCGTCGGCGAGCAGCGTGGCTGCCTGCGCCAGCAGCGACTGACCCTCAGATTCATAGCGGTTGAAGTGTTCCCAGAGCTGGCTCACGTCGGCGTACTCGAAGTTGTAGACCGAAAATTGCAGCTCCTCGGCCAGGCGGACCTCGCCGTAGGTAATGGGCGCTCCGGTTTCCGGGTCGCGAGCCCAGACGATGTCGTAGATGGAATCCACATCCTGCAAAAAAGCCGCGATGCGCTCCAGTCCGTAAGTCAGCTCGGCGCAGATCGGGTCGAGATCGAGGCCGCCGCACTGCTGGAAGTAGGTGAACTGCGTGATCTCAAGGCCGTCGAGCATCACCTGCCAGCCCACGCCCCAGGCGCCGCCCGCGGGCCACTCCCAGTTGTCTTCCTCGAATTTCAGATCGTGATGGGCGAGGTCGATGCCGATCGCCTCGAGCGATTCGAGGTAGAGCTCTTGCACGTTCACCGGCGGTGGCTTGAGGATGAGCTGAAACTGGGTGTGCTTGAACAGCCGATTGGGATTTTCGCCGTAGCGGCCGTCGGCCGGGCGGCGCGAGGGCTGCGCATAGCCTACT
>Ga0335071_10006037_pt1 | contig 12536 bp, 11 predicted proteins | sample Lox_Sample_15_FD_206724 | JGI IMG/M metagenome (GOLD analysis project Ga0335071, IMG submission 206724) | Soil microbial communities from Loxahatchee National Wildlife Refuge, Florida, United States - Lox_Sample_1.5 | ecosystem: Environmental > Terrestrial > Soil > Wetlands | place: USA...
AAGTTGGGCGCGCAATGGTTCGTAATTGATGCGACCAATCAGGTTTTGGGTCGTCTGGCCACCAGGGCCGCTCGCCTTCTGATTGGCAAGGATAAGGCCAGCTTTACACCTTATCTCGATTCCGGCGATCACGTGGTGGTGATCAACGCCGACAAGATCAAAATGACCGGGAACAAAGTCGAGCAGAAGATGTACTACTCGCACAGCGGCTACCCCGGCGGTTTGAAGGAAGTTCCGGCAAAGCGTGTTCGAGAAGCCAAGCCGGAGTGGGTTGTTCGCGAAGCGATTGTCGGCATGCTGCCGAAGAACAAGCTGCGGGCGCGGCGCGCCAAGAAGTTGCGCGTCTATCGCGATGCGGCGGGACTTGCACGGCACGCCGGACAGAAGCCTCAGCCGGTTACGGTTTAAGCTTTTTTCGCGCGTCGCTTCATTAATCGAGTTTCCGCATTGGCTGTTCCTTTCTAAGTTGTGTCTTAGCAGGGAATCTTCCGAGCGCGAAGTTCATGAGATTAGGCGGATTCGTCTCGCCTGTTGGGTTTGGAGGAGGAGCTTTGAGTACTGTCGAAACGCCCGCTCTGGGCAGCAAGACTTGGTTTCACGGCACGGGCCGCCGCAAAGAATCGATTGCGCGCGTGTTCGTGCGTCAGGGCAGCGGCAAGTTCACCGTGAACGGCCGCCCGGTCAAGGAGTATTTCCCGAATCACGCTTGGGAGCATGACGCCACCGAGCCGCTTAAGTTCACGAGTTTGCTCGATCAGGTCGATGTCGTGGCGACCGCCAAGGGCGGGGGCGTCGGCGGCCAGTCTGGCGCTGTGCGCATGGGCCTCTCGCGGGCGCTCAGCAGGTTCAATGCAGAACTGCGCCCGGGCCTCCGAAAGAACGGATTTTTGACGCGCGATTCCCGTATGAAGGAACGGAAAAAGTACGGACAGAAGGGCGCGCGCAAGCGGTTCCAGTTCACCAAGCGCTAAGCGAACTGGGCTGTGCGGTATTGCGTGGACCCTGGTTCACGCATCGTTCTCTGGCGGCGTGACTCACGTTGCGCCGCCAAGATCACGGCCGGCAAGACGCCGGCAAGAGGCTGCTGCGTGGTGGAGCGGCTGGTCTTCAGACCTGTCAGCTTCAAACAAACGATAAGCAGCTATCTACTAAGGAGGAACAGTGGCGGTAGAAATCACCATGAAGGAGCTGCTGGAGGCCGGCGTTCACTTCGGTCACCAGACGCGTCGTTGGAATCCCAAGATGAAGGAATACATCTTCGGCGAGCGCAACGGCATTCACATCATCGATCTGCAGAAGACTCTCAAGATGTTCCGCGAAGCGTCCCGCTTCGTGAGTGAAATTTCGAGCCACGGCCGCACTGTGCTCTTTGTGGGCACCAAGCGCCAGGCCCAGGAAGCTATCGCTGAAGAGGCGAAGCGCGCCGGTGCGTACTATGTGAATCACCGCTGGCTGGGCGGCACTCTGACCAATTGGGCCACGCTCCAGAAATCCATCAAGCGCCTCAAGCTCCTCAAGGCCATGACCGAAGACGGCCGCATGGAGCAGCTCTCCAAGAAAGAGCGCGCGCGTCTCGATCGCGAGATGAAGCATCTCCAGCAGAACCTGGAAGGCATCGAGAATATGGCGCAGCTTCCCGACGCTATGTTCGTCATCGATTCGAACGCTGAAGAAATTGCCGTGAAGGAAGCCCGCCGCATGGGCATCCCTGTCGTTAGCGTCGTGGACACCAACTGCGATCCCGACATGGTGGACTGGATCATCCCGGGCAACGACGATGCTCTTCGCGCCATCCGCCTCTTCACCACGAAGATTGCTGACTCCGTCGCCGAAGGCCGTACCATCTACGAGCAGTCCCAGGTTGCCGATCAGAAAGTTGCCGCCGATCAGGCTCACGAAGCCGGTGTCGAATACGTTGACACCAGCGCCTACGAGCAGTACGAAAAGCAGGAAGGCGACTTCGTCGAAGGCACCGAGGAGTTCATCGAGGCTGCCGGAAGCACCGTTCCTCCCGACGAGGAAAAGCGCTAACTCTCGCACGCGGTCCACACTTTCCTGGCCCGGCGCGGAGATCCTCTTCGCCGGGCCATTTTTCTAAATTTTCACAACGTTTCGGAATCTAACGGAAGAAACTAGAGAGAAAAGGATGAGTACAAGCAAACCAGTCATGGAAATCCCAGCCAAGCTCGTGAAAGAACTCAGAGAGAGGACCAACGCCGGCTTCAGCGATTGCCGTGCCGCCTTGGTTGAAGCCAATGGCGATATCGAAAAGGCCATCGACGTCCTCCGCAAGAAGGGCCAGGCCGCCGCGGCCAAGAAGGCCACTCGCGAAGCCACCGAAGGGTTGATCGGCCACTACATTCATGCCGGCGGCAAGATCGGCGTCATCGTCGAAGTCAATTGCGAAAGCGACTTCGTCGCCCGTACTGACGCCTTCCAGCAGCTTTGCCACGATGTGGCCATGCACATCGCCGCGGTTGACCCACGCTACGTCCGCCGCGAAGATGTAACCCCCGAGATGCTTGAGAAAGAGCGCGAAATCTACGCCGCGCAAGCCCGCGCTACGGGCAAGCCTGAGCCCGTTATCCAGAAAATCGTCCAGGGCAAGATGGAGAAGTTCTACGAGGAAAATTGCCTATATGAACAGCACTACATCAAGGATGAGACGCAGACCATTGGCGAGATGATTGCCGCCGCGATTGCCAAACTCGGCGAAAACATGACCATCCGCCGGTTCGCGCGCTTCAAGGTCGGGGAAGTCGCCGCTGGCTCGAGCGCAACGCCCGCGGTAGAAACCAAGTCCTAACTCTAAACGCTAATGCAGAAATGCCCCGGTTCATCCGGGGCGTTTCTTTTTTTTGAAGTGCGGTTTCTGCCGAGATTTTCTTACAACCCCAGGAACTGGAACGGCGCGCTGGGCTGGAACTCCTTCGCCACGTTTCCAGCATGTACGTTGCGTTGATTCTTCCTCAGGTCCAACTTCATCACCTTTCCGGTTTCGGCTGAGAAATCAATGTCCTGAAGATTCACCCAGAACGTGTTCGGCGTTACCGCCGACTCAAAGAAGTAGACCAGTCTCTTTTGATCCGCCACCGTCCGCCAGCGGGTCGACGAAATGTTCGGCTGATCCGGCGTGGTGATCCCATAATATGGCACCGAAACATTCCGAATCACGCTGAACACACTGGCGAGCGCCATCTGCGGATCTTCTTCCTGCGGAATGGCCTTGATATAGAACGCCGCGCGAGCAAAGCGGTCAGCCGCCCGGTTTGTTCCCGGCAACATTACGGTTCCTCCGATTTGCCTCCAGTATTCCTCCATCGCCAGTTGTTTCTCGTACGTCGGCGAGTTGGTCATCACCTGATACTTCCGGTCGTGATGGATCACCTGCTTCCCGCCAATGTACTCGACAATGGCGCTATCACCGGTCACGTCAGAGATCGATAGGTGCAAGGTAGCCAGCCGTTCTTGACCCGGCACCTCTGCGGTAACCACCACGAATGGTTCCTGGCTCAGGTAGTCCACTGCTTCGTTTACTGTGGCGAAATTGTCGAGCACATACTGAGCCCAAAGCGAGATCGCCAGCCCGGGCTTGCTGGGATTCGGCTTCTCGTACTCCGATTCCGCCAGCCACAGAAGATTAGCCACGAACCCCTTCTCATTCATCCCGTCCGTGGTCGAGATGTCGTAACCTGGGGCCACCACGCTTCCATATTTCGAAGTCCACTCCAGCGAATGGGGCCCGGCTTGGCCGGTGCGGTGTGCGCCTCGAGGCAAGATCCACAGATTCGTCCCGATATCCACGTTCCAATCCATAGATCGACCGGTAATTACTGTTCCGTTTGGTCCCAGGTACACAACCCTTGTGCAGGGTATCGCCACTTGGCCGAATGATAGGACACACAACAATGCCAGCAAAATGCTCCCGACGCGGCTGCTTCGCAACTCTGTCATGGGTTCACCTCAAATTGTCGATCGTGTTGTTTGACTGCCGGGGGCGGAAAAGCGCGGGAATTATTCCCTCGGCTTCGCCGTGCCACAAATCGGGTATGATTCTTTGTTACAATCCTTGAGGTTGCGCCACTCAGATACTCGCCGCCCGGAGCGACGGAGACTCATGGCACCGAAAGCCAAGACTGTACCCACAAGCTCGAAAAAACGCCCCGCCTTTCACCGCATTCTTCTCAAGCTTTCTGGCGAATCACTGCAAGGCCCGCAAGGCTTCGGCATTGACGGCGAGACCATCTACGCGATCGCCAAAGAGCTCCGCGACGTTCATAAGCTCGGCGTTCAGATTGCCATCATGGTTGGCGGCGGCAACATCTTTCGCGGCGCCCGGCAGAAGGGTTTCGAAATCGATCGCGCCACCGGTGACTACATGGGCATGCTCGCGACGGTCCTCAACGCCCTCGCGCTTCAGGATGCGCTCGAGAAAGTCGGTGTGCACACCCGCGTGCAAAGCGCTATCGAAATGCACCAGGTCTGCGAACCCTTCATCCGCCGCCGCGCCACGCGCCATCTTGAAAAGGGCCGCGTCGTCATCTTCGCCGCTGGCACCGGCAACCCCTATTTTTCCACCGATACCGCCGCCGCCCTCCGTGCCATGGAAATCAAGGCCGATGTCATCCTGAAGGCCACCCGCGTCGACGGCATCTACAGCGCCGATCCGGAAAAGTACAGCGACGCCAAGTTCTTCGCGGAAATTACCTACCGCGACGTGCTGCACCAGGACCTCAAAGTGATGGACTCTACCGCAATCTCGCTCTGTATGGATAACGGCATGCCCATCAAGATTTTCAATCTGCATAAAGCCGGCAATATCCGCCGCGCTGTCCTCGGCGAACGAGTCGGCTCAACCGTCATGCCCGCGGAACAGAAAAGCTTTTAGCGATGGGTTAGCAAGCAACAACGTTCTCGTCGTTCCGAGCGCCGTTCCCGGAACGACGATCCTCTCTTTCGGATATCCGATTACTGATCTCTGATATCCCATTTTGATCATGCTAGAGTAACGAAAACGAGGAACCTCCAATGACCACGATTGCCACAACGAAAGACGCAATGCTTCAAGCCAAGACCCGCATGGAGAAAGCGGTCGAAGACTTCCGCAAGGAACTCGCTTCTGTCCGCACCGGCCGGGCCAACGCCGCCATTCTCGATCACGTTCGCGTCGACTATCACGGCACGCCCATGCCCGTGAATCAACTCGGCAACGTCACTGTTCCCGACGCCACGATGCTCATGATTACGCCATGGGATCCCAGCGCCGTTCCGCTCATCGATAAGGCCATTCGTGCCTCCGATCTCGGCCTCAACCCCACGACTGACGGCAAGGTCGTCCGCATTCCCATCCCTGCTCCGACCGAGGAGCGCCGCAAGGAACTCGTCAAGCACATTCACAAGGCTCTCGAGAATCACCGCACCGCGATTCGCAACATCCGTCGCGACATTAAGGAAGCCATCGACAAACTCGAAAAGGACAAGAAGATCAGCCAGGACGAGCAGAAGCGCTCTCTCGAGGAACTCGACAAGGTCTCTCAAGCCGAAACCAAAAAGGTGGAAGAGCTCTGCGCCTCCAAAGAAAAAGAAGTCATGAGCGTCTAGCTGTAAACTCGGAAATAGAAACGGCAAATCAGAAACCAGTCAGACCGGGAGTGTCGAAGATTGCGGAGTGAGGAGTCGCTTTTAACGCTTTTCCGGGCTGGCAGAGTTTTCTTTGCCGGGCGGAATCATCATAATTCGCTGCGCCGCATCATTTTGCACCGCGTGCAAAAACGCATTGTAATCCGCGGAACGATCCGCTGAGAGTTCTCTCTTTACGAAACGAATCTGGCGCGTCGCTACGATCTCATCCTTCGATCCGGTGTAGATCGAAGTGAAGCTCGCGTAATCCCTTGTCACCGACGTCGCCACCGGCGTCTGAATCTGCGTACCCGCCGGCACGTGCAGCGTCATCGACGTCTGTACATCGAGCGGCGTTCCGAGTTGAATCGGCGCGGTCGCTCCCGCGGAAGGCGGGTCCGGCAATCCAATCTGCGGCAGCAACGCTGGAATCCGCACCGGAGCCTTCTTCCAATCCACGAAATTCAATTGCGTCAACTCGTACACCACACTAAACGGTTCCTTTGTCGCTTCGGGATCCGACGCCTCCACCTTCGACACCTGGCCGCGGAATCCGTCCGAAAGAGACAGCAATCCCGCCACCTCTTTCCACTTCTCCTTCGGCGTCTGGTGAAACGCCACGCGCAACAGCAACTCATTCTCCCCGCGCACCACGTACTTCACGCGCGCGCTCAGTTGTCCGGAATCATTCAACGACGCGTCCACGGTCACGCGTTGTGCCGACGCGAACGGCGGCTCCGTCGGCAGTGTGACCCAAGCCGTCTCCGCGGCACTGCTGCGTCCCAGGTCGCGCCGCAAAAGCAGGCCGCATTTCGCTGGCGTCGGCGAGATCATCCCAAACGGCGCTACTTCCACCGCAGGATCAAGCCAGTATTCGCCGTCTCTCGTTGCCCCCCGCACCACAAGACGGCTGAATGCTGTTGGCGTTGCCAGGGCCGACTCGTCACAAAAGCCCGTGAGCACGGCGTCCGCGCGCAGTCCGATTGCCGTGGCCATCGCCGCGAGCAGCACGTATTTCTCTTCGCCGTCTCCATATCCGGAATTCAGCACGTCGTCCGCGTTCCGCGAACGGAATCCCTTCGCGCCCAGCGGCGTGTCCACCGTCGCAATCTTCGTCGCCACAAAATCGTAAATCGCGCCCAACTTCGCCCTGTCGCTCTTCGCTGTGCTGGTGAGCTCCAGCGTCTTTTCACTCACCGCCGGCGCCACTTCCGGCCTTCGCAGCAATTCCTTCTTGGTTTCCTCTGCCGAGTTCCCTGCGGCGATCGCCTTTGCACCCGGAAGCATCAGTTCGGCCAGCCGTGCGGACAGCTCATTCCACGTAACCGTGCTGAGTTTCACGTCCGGATGGCTCGGATCGGTCTGCGCCGCGTCCTCGGGTTTTTCACCCTCGTTGGGCACTCCATATTTCCGCACCCAACGCAAAATCTCGCGCCCCGCTTCCCCCGATGCGCTTGTCTCCTTCGAGGTCGCTTCCGATCCCAGGCTTATACGCAGATTAATCTTCCGCGAAGCTGGCAGGTCCAATTCGTAATGCTCTTCCAGCACCTGTCCCGACCGATCGAACGTATGCTCCAGCCAGAAATCCGGTGCCAGCGGTGCGTTTTTTGTTGATGTGATGACGCGATACTCCACCGTATCGCCTTCCTGCAATCCCAGAATCCGCACCGACTTCGTCCGCACGTCGTGGTACGCCTGAAACGGATTCGCCGCCGCGGTAGGTGCATCCGTCACCGCGCTCGGCAAGACTTCCGACGTTCCGCCATTCGCGTGGCTCACGCGCACCAGTGGTATCTCCACGCTCTGGAAGCTGCGGTTGTAGTCAAACGAGATGCGCCCAAACTGTTGCACGCCCAGAATGTTGATGATCTTGACGACCGTGTGTACTTCCTTGCGGGAATCCCCATTCGTCTCGAACCGAATCTTCGTGTCGAGCAGTTGAATCTGGAAAGGAAGCTGCGGCTTCTCGGCCTTCTTTTCTTTCGGTACCGCCGTCTCTTGCCGCTTGTTTTCAGATGGCACTGCAGGTTGTGATTCCTGCGACCAGGCCGGAACGAATGCCGCGTAGCAGTAGAACAGTGAAATGAGAAGGAGAGTTCTTCGTAAGAGTGTCACGTTGAAAGTTTAGGCGGCTAAGCGAGTACGGTAAAGCTGTTGCTCGGTGTCGGTGCACTCAATCCCAACAGCGTTCTCTGGCCGCCCCAGCACCGTGCCTTGGACCCCAGGTCTCGAATCCGCGGCACCAGTCCTTACGTACAGTTTCTTTCTCGTATCCAACTCGTCACTATTCTCTTATGCTGCCACTGCCACCATCATGCCGCCAGAAAAACATAATTGCTCTTTCGCTGGTACTTGCACTCGCGTGTTTTATCAGCGCTTGTGGCCACACGCACGCGTCTCCGGCTCCGATCTCCGACGAGGAAGTCCTTACCGCTGTTAACACCTACAGCCTTGGTCACACCGGCTTTCATTCGCTAACCCCGTCCACATTGCCGGACGACAACTGGGACACTTATAACGCTCGCATTGTCAGCTTGCTCGTTCAGGAGGATTTTGCTCAACTCGAAAAGATTGCTGCCCTGAATCGTGAAGAAAAGGGGCGGCTCGCGGGCGGTTTCTTCAAAAGCTTTGACTTCTACAGGGCCACCGCTTACCCGACGGCGCCTTCTGACGAGACATATCAGGAGCGAATTGCTCTCCTGAAGAAGTGGATCGCCGCCTTTCCCGCCTCAGCAACCGCCCGCATTTCGCTCGCACAGTGCTACCTCGGCTACGCGGATTTCGTCCGAGGCTCGGGCTTAGCCAATACGGTTTCAGGTTCGCAGTGGAGGTTGTATCAGGAACGAACAACAATGGCTGAGCGGACGCTTCTCGACGCCACATCGCTTGCAGAACGGGATGTCCATTGGTACGCCGCGATGCAACAGATCGCCCGTAATGATGGCTGGAGCAAATTGCGCGCGCGGCAGTTGCTCGACCAAGCAGTCGCCTTCGAGCCGGATTACTACCATCTTTATTGGAACTATGCCTGGTACCTGCTTCCTCGCTGGCACGGCCAAAAAGGTGACATCCAGGCTCTGGCGAATGAGGTTTCGGCAAAGTCCGCCACACCGTACGATTCAATCCTCTACTTCCAGATCATGACCTCTATAGCTTGCTATTGCGGAGAAGATTTGGAGGCGATGTATGTGGCCTCCTATCCTAGATTGCGCGATGGCTATTTCAACCTTACGCGCCTTTATGGGCCAAACTCGATGAACGCCAGTCATTTTGCGGAGATGGCCTACGTCTTTCAAGATAAAGACTCGGCGCGCCAGGCCTTCACTTACATCGATAGCCGCGAACCCAGCGTTTGGCTGACGCAAGAGCGCTGCGACTCCGCTCGTGCCTGGGCCACAGGACCGTAATTAATCTTCTTTCCGTCGATCCGTCGTTCGATCCCAGAGCGCCGTTCCATGCGTCTAAGCGTGCTAGAGTGGACGATTGCGTTTCCAGCTTATTTCCGTACAGGGAGCGGGTATGATCCGGAAATTCCTCATCTTTGTTTTTCTCGTGGGATTTGGCAGCCACGCCGCTATTGCCCACGACTCCGCACGGCCCCCCGGGCCCGCCGAAGACGGCACGCTCCCCGCCCTTGCCCGTATCGCTGGGGAAGGCTTTATGAATTCCCAAGCATTCGACTATCTCACCGACCTCAGCGACAACATCGGTGGCCGCGTCACCGGGTCTCCTGAAGATCAGAAATCCATCGAGTGGAGCCTGGCCAAAATGAAAGCCATTGGCCTCGTCAATGTTCGCGCTGAGAAATATTCCATCTGGAAAGGTTGGACCCGCGGCACCGCCAGCGCCGAGTTGCTCGCTCCCGTCCGCCGCAAGCTCGACATCGATTCCATGGGTTGGACCGGCTCTACTGCTCCCAACGGCGCCGATGCCGATATCGTCACGGCTAACCTCTTCGACCTCGATGAGGAAATCCGCAACGTCCGTCGTTTTAAGGGCAAGATCGTCATGATGAAGCCCGAAGGAGCTCCAAAGAAGAGTTTCTGGCTTATCTTCGCGCAGTATGGTGATTTCCTTGTTGCGTTGCAGAAAGCGGGGGCAGTCGCCGTCATTGGGGGACAGGGCGGATTCAAGGCCGAGGGCATGCACCTCACCCACACCGGAGTTCTTGGCTTCGGCCAGGATTTTGCCATTCCCGTGGTTGATATGGCCATGGAAGACCAAGGGCAACTGGAACGCTTTCTTACGGCCGGCAAACCTGTTCGCGTTCACATCAACGTGCAGAACGCAATGAGCAGCGGCCCCGTCGAAACCGCCAACGCTATCGGTGAAATTCCCGGCCGCGAATTTCCCGAGCAGGTTGTCGTCGTTGGCGCGCATCTCGATTCCTGGGATCTCAGCGAAGGCACTACTGACAACGGCACCGGCACGAGCAGCGTTCTCGCCGCCGCGGATGCCATCATCAAGAGTGGCCAGCGCCCGCGCCGCACGATTCGCTTCGTTCTCTTCACCGGGGAAGAACAGGGACTTCTGGGTTCGCTCGCTTACACCAGGCAGCACGCCGGCGAAATGAACAACCATCTCGCCGCTGTCGTTCTCGACGAGGGGCAGGGCCCGATCAGCGAATTTCAGCTCGGTGGTCGGAATGATCTACTGCCCGCTACTCGCGCGTTTGTCGGCTCGCTCGAAAACATCCGCGAAATCAAAGTCACCGACAAATGTGAATTCGGCACCGATACCGGCTCCTTCATTCTTATGGGGCTGCCTGGAATCAATCTCAACCAAGATTCTCCCGACTATAAGTACACCCACCATTCCGCTGCTGATGCGGTCGAAGCCGTCAAACCCGAGGTTCTCGCGCAAAACTCCACTATCATGGCGATGACTTCCTTCTGGATTGCCGACCGCCCCGACCGCTTTGCCTCTCCCTGGCCCGCTGACCGTACCGCCAAGATGCTCCGCGAGAAGGGCGAATATGACCTCCTTAAGGCGTTCGGCCTCTGGACCTTCGGCGACTTGGGGCAGGAAGCCAACAGGTCGGTCAACTAATTGATACTATGATGGGTTAGCGCGGAGTTGTGGTATGGCCGGACTGAGTGTCGGAGCCGGAGCGCCATGAACCGGCGAGATAATAGATTGCACAGTTTTGCTCCAATTGAGCAGCCCGGATGCCATTTCCCACTTTTCCACACTTTTTTCGACAGGCTTTGTGCGAATCTCGTTTGACACCGACCCCTAACTTCTTTATACTTTGTGTTTTGTCAGGGGTATTTTCACCCGAGTAGTAAGCCTTCGCTAAGTGGGGGAAGGCTGGTTGGAAGGAAATTCTTCGGTCCCGGAACAAGCTCGACGGAATGGGACAGAAGAGCGGCCGGAATGGGGCGCCAGCCCCGAAAAGCCGAGTAAGCCTCTCCGATTCGATACCAAGAGCGTAAGACCGCCTCTTGGGGTGCGTGCGGAGTCTCTTGCTGGTTCTCTCCGGATTCGCAGTACCTTTCAGCACATGTGTGTGCTCTCGCGTTTTTGTCTGCGCGCGACTGCGAGAGTGCGCCAGCGGTGTCTGCGCGCAACGAATTAACTAACGAGGAACGACTGTGCCAACGTTTTCGCAACTTGTACGCATGGGAAGAGAAGGCGTCATCTCCAAGACAAAATCGCCGGCGCTGATGGGCTGCCCCGAAAAGCGCGGCGTGTGCATTCGCGTGTATACCCAGACGCCAAAGAAGCCGAACTCCGCTCTGCGCAAGGTCGCGCGCGTGCGGTTGACCAACGCGATTGAGGTCACCACGTACATCCCCGGGATCGGCCATAACCTCCAGGAGCACTCCATCGTGCTCGTGCGCGGCGGCCGCGTGAAAGACCTTCCCGGTGTTCGCTACCACATCGTGCGCGGAACGCTCGACGCCGCCGGCGTGGAGAACCGCAAGCAGGGCCGTTCGAAATACGGCGCCAAGCGCCCCAAGGCTGGAGCGGCCGCTAAGTAAGGTTTTTGTCGCGTCCGCGCTCTGAAGCGGGCGCTGTTGTGAGTTGAAGAGTTTCGAAGGAGCAAAGAAAAGCGATGCCTCGTAAAGGATTAGTCAGCCGGCGGACCCAAGCGGTCGACCCCGTCTACGGTGAACCGATCGTCGAAAAGTTCATCTGCTCGATGATGTGGGACGGTAAGAAGAGCACGGCGCAGCGTGTGTTTTACGGTGCGATGGATCAGGTGGCCAAGAAGACTAGCGACGACGCCCTCAAGATTTTCAAAAAGGCGATCGAGAATCTTAAGCCGCTCGTCGAGGTTAAGACCCGCCGCGTCGGTGGCGCGAACTATCAGGTGCCCGTGGAAGTGAACCCGTTCCGCCGCCAGTCGCTGGCGATTCGCTGGCTTCTGCAGTATTCGCGCGAGCGCGCCGGCAGAACCATGACCGATAAGCTGGCGGATGAAGTGATTGACGCAGCGAATTCCCGCGGTGGCGCAATCAAGAAGAAGGAAGACGTGCACCGCATGGCCGAAGCCAACAAGGCTTTCGCCCACTACCGCTGGTAATTGAAGCGATCGTTGCCATCCGGAGGAGCAGCAGTTTGCGACGAAGGATCTCATGGCGAAGATCAAGCAAGGTTCTGACGACGAGGAGAAGCAGCAAGCGCGGTCCAAGGGGAGAAAAGGGTTCTTAGGAAATCATGGGCAGAGCATTCAAACTCGAAGACACCCGCAATATTGGGATCATGGCGCACATCGACGCCGGCAAGACCACGTCGACCGAGCGCATCCTGTTTTATACGGGTGTGACCTACAAGATCGGTTCGGTGGATGAAGGCACGGCCACCATGGACTGGATGGAGCAGGAACGCGAGCGCGGCATCACTATCACCAGCGCGGCGACCACGGCTTCCTGGACCCGTTCCGACAAGAAGTACCGCGTCAACATCATTGA
>Ga0335071_10006038_pt1 | contig 12536 bp, 9 predicted proteins | sample Lox_Sample_15_FD_206724 | JGI IMG/M metagenome (GOLD analysis project Ga0335071, IMG submission 206724) | Soil microbial communities from Loxahatchee National Wildlife Refuge, Florida, United States - Lox_Sample_1.5 | ecosystem: Environmental > Terrestrial > Soil > Wetlands | place: USA: Florida...
TGCCCTTCGGTCAAGCTGGTGCCGCAGGAGGCCACCACGTTTTCGATGCCGCTCGCCGCCACCGCAATGCAATCCATGTAGCCTTCTACCAAGATGGCGTAATCCTGCTTGCGAATGACTTGCCCGGCTCGGTCCAAGTGGTAGAGCAAGCGGCTCTTGGTGTATATCGGCGTTTCCGGGGAATTCAAATACTTGGGCTGATCGTCGCCCAGGGCGCGGCCGGCAAAGGCCACTACCTTGCCGCTTTCGTTGGCAATGGGGAAGATGATGCGGCGGCGAAAGCGGTCATACTGGCGATCGCGTTCGACATCGAAGACGATCAAGCCGCTCTTCTCCAGCGTCTCGCGTTCGAACTCCGTCCCGCCCAACTGACGCAGCAGCGCCTGCCCTTCCCCGGGAGCGTAGCCGATGCGGAAGCGGCCCACCATCTCGTCCGTCATGCCCCGATCGGCAAGGTAGGCGCGCGCCATCCGGCCTTCCGCCGTGCCCCCCAATTGCGCGGCATAGAACTTTGCGGCCACTTCGTGCAACTTCACCAGCGCCGCCCGCAGCTTGCTGTTCGCGTCGTAGGTTGCCGGGCCCGCCCGCTCCTCCAGGCGCACCCCCACTTTCTCCGCCACGCGCTCCAGCGCTTCGGGGAAAGTAAGGCTATCCATCAGCATCACGAACTTGAAGACATCGCCCCCCACTCCGCAGCCAAAGCAGTGAAAAATCTGCTTCACCGGATGTACGGCGAAAGAGGGCGTCTTCTCCTGATGGAAGGGACACAGCCCCACGTAGTTGGCGCCGGCTTTGCGCAACTTTACGTAGTCGCCGATCACTTTCACGATATCGGCGGCGGCCCGGACTTGATCAAGCTGGCTCATGAAAAGCTAGGGGCTGGGAGTCAGGGACTAGGGGTTAGGGGGAGCGAGCCTGTCAACCTCCCCAGTTTCCAGTCCCTGCTCCCTGGCGTCAGACTTACAGCAGGACAAGATTCGAACTGGCCTTCTTGAAGGCGTCTTCCGGAAACTGCTGGCGCGTAAGGTCCAAATAAGCACGCCCCTTGGGCCGGCCGTTGGCGTGGACGGCGCAGAGCTGGCTCAAGAAGATCAGCGCGTCGCGAATTTCGCCATCGCGAACGGTACTGAGGCCCAAGCGCTTGCTCTCCTCTTCCCGATACTTCTGAATGGCGGTTTTCAGTTCCTCGTAAAGGGCGCGCTGGAGGGCGTAGTCCAAGGGCTTCTCGTAGATAAGTCCACTCGTTTGTGTGCGATACGTTTCCGCCAGATTCTGGAGCGCGGCCAGCAGATCCATATCCACCACTTCCCGATGTTCGGCGGCAAAGGCGCAGATGGCGTAGTCGATTCCTGCCAACAATGCACGCCGATCGCGGGCGAAGTGCCGCTCAAATTTCACTTCCGGAAACGGCATCTTGGAAAAGTCCGGCTCCATCCTCCCCATGTCGTACACTCGGCTGGTCATCAAATGCGGGCAATCGCTCGGGCAGTCGATCGTCACTTCCCGTTCCGTGCCGCAGCAGGTTGTACAAATACTCTCCGTCCGCGCCGGACACAGCCGCTTGGCTTTATGCTTATTACAAATTGGGCAATCCAAATCGTTCTCCTTGATTGATCATCCTTATCAGATTATGCCACAGGTGGCAAGCAGCGCCGCGGCAGGCGGATTCGGCGTGGGCGGCCCCATTTCAGGGGTATAATAATCACATGACGATGGAAACCGCCGAACTACTCCGTCAGGCGCTGACTCTCAGCGCGGCCGAGCGTACTGCGATGGCGGAGTCGCTACTGGAAAGCCTGGAAGGCACTCCCGAAGATACCCAGTCCGTCGAGGCCACCTGGAGCGAAGAAATCGCTCGTCGCATCGACGACCTCGATTCCGGCAAGGTTCGTCCCCTAAGCTTGGAAGAATTTCGCCGCCAGCTTGCTTCCGCCACCGAATGAGTGAGCTCCCGAACTTTGTCATTCATCCCGCCGCAGCACAAGATACCGTACAAGCAGCACGATGGTACGCCAAACACAGTGCGCGAGCTGCCGCCGCGTTTAGAGAAGAAATCAGCCGCGCCATTGAACAGGTACGCGCCAATCCCCAGCGTTGGCTCGCCGGTCCCCACGGCACGCGCAGATTACTGATGCGCACTTTCCCCTTCGCTCTCGTATATCGGGAACTTCCCGGCGCTATCCAGTTGCTGGCAGTGGCCCACGGTCACCGTCGGCCAGGCTATTGGAAAGATCGCCTCTAGCCATCTGACTCGTCGCCAACGCTGGTTGCGAGGCCGGCAGGGCGTGACGCTCGACGACAGGAGGCTGCTTCTTCGTCACTTGTCACTGTCTTCTACGCCGAAACTTCTTTCAGGTCGGCGCGGGTATTTTCGTAGGTGGTGTTGTAGGCGAGCACCTGCGGGTCGGGGTCGACGCCCCAGTGGCGGCAGGCGGCGCGATAGACTTCCGGCCACCAGTTGCGATGTTCCGTCAGGCCGTCTTCCTGCCATTTCTTCCAGTCGACCAGCACTTTCGACCAGGCTTTGTCGCCGTAAGCCATGGCTTCCATCTGCGATCCGATTTCGGGGACGAACCACTGGCGCCCAATGCGGGCGTGCAACACTTCGTCGGCCCAATCGTAATCCTGAATCATCGCCGTCAAGGGATCGGTCGTGGCCACCGCCACTTCCCATTCATATTCCTTGCCGACTTTTTTCGGCATCAGGCCTTGCTCAATGGTAAACAGCACGCCGTGGCGCTCCTTCGGCGTCAGCTTGGTGTTCAGCCCGAGCGACCACGTGAAGTTCAGCGGAATGCGGGTCCAATCGATGCCGAGCGAAACGAAACCAATTTCGCCCATCATGGCGTGGCGCGCTTCATCCCACAATTGCCGCGTCATGTCGCGGTAGTATTCCCAGGGCTTCTCGCCGGCCTCCGCCAGAATGCTGGCCATCATCTCCGGTACATCGATTTCGCGCATGCGCTTGAAGTAGAGCATCAAAGTTTTGGGCAGCGGCGGGACATCCGGATTGAGCAGCATCGCCTCCGCGTTCACGCCCATGTTGTACGGGTCCTCAAAGCGTTCGTCGCGCTGGGGAACCGGATCGTACCGGTAAGGCGCGGCGGAAAAGTGGCGTGCCACCACCTCGCCCGTGGGTTCTGCTTTGCCATCCAAATCGCCGGCGGCGGCCAGCAGGCGGCCCAGCGCATCCAGCCATTCCGCCAGCTTCTGCCGATGTTCCGCCGTCACCAGGCAGCGCACCGCCTCTGCGCCGTACTGTTGAACGTCCTGAATCTCGACGTGCGTCAGGCGGCAGATGCGGTAGCTCGGGTGGTCAAACAATTTGTTGGTGTCGGCCATCATGTGTTCGAGCGCCCGCAGCAGCGCCGGCACGGCGTGTTCGTAGAGGCCGAGCACCAGCGCCTCCATGCTGGGTGCGGCCAGAACTTCATCGAAGAACAAGTCGAGCGAGGCGTGGGGCGAGACTTCGAGCCCATACGGTGGCTGCCGCATCTCGCGCACGCGCGTCGCGAACTCACCCACGTGCTCGGAGCAGTAGAAGGCGTGCAGACTGAAAGCCATCTTCAGCTCGTAGATCGGCATGCTGGTGATGCGCGCCACAAAGATCTGGTGCAGGCGTTTCAGCGACCAGTGCAGTCGTTTGAGCCGCGCTACGGATTGCGTGACGTTCAAGCCCCGGCTGGTTGCTTCCCGCATGGTCTCGAGACCCACCACCGGCGGCAGACCCGCATAGCCGGTGTAGGTATCGACCGCCGCCTGCGCTGCAACTTGATTCTCGCCCGTCATAGATCCCGCCCTCCGTGCCCTTCGACAAATGTCTCTCCGAGCCCCGAGCTCGATGCCCCAAATATAAAGATGCACGGAGCAGCTCTAGGTTATTGACAAATTTGGGCTCATTGGGACGAAATGCCGCAGCCCGCACGGCAGGCCTAACGAGCGCGCCGGTGGACCCGACCGGTCATCGTAGCCTGACGTTAGGTTCGACCGACATTCCCGGCCGGAGCAGATGCTGCGGATCCTGCCCTCTTTCAAAAACGATCTTCACGGGAATGCGCTGCACGACTTTCACGTAATTGCCTGTGGCGTTTTCGGGCGGCAGTAGGCTATAACGCGCTCCGCTGGCGCCGGAGATGTTAAGGATGTGCGCGTTGTAGCTGCGGCCGTACGTATCGACGGAAATCGTCGCCGCCTGGCCGGGCCGCATATACTTCAACTGTGTTTCCTTGAAGTTGGCGGTGACCCAAATATTCTGGCTGTCCAAGGGGACGATTGTCATCAGTTGCTGCCCCGGAGATACGTTCTGCCCCGGCTGAACCGACCTTTGCCCGATGATCCCGCTGACGGGCGCCACTATGGTGGTGTACCCCAAGTTCAATTCCGCTTGATGCAGAATGGCGGCGGCTCGGTCCGTCTCCGCAGCCGCGGCCCGCGCCCGGGAGTTCTGCACGGAAATCTGTTGCGGCCGGGTCTCCGCGTATTGCAATTGAGCTTCCGCCGCTACCAGCCGCGAGCGCGCTTGAGCCACCGCTTGCTCGGCTCCCGCCGACGCGGCGCGTGCGGACTGGACCGCCGCAGCGGTGGCCTTCTCCGTATCGACCGCCTGCGTGTACCGCTGCTGAGGAATCTCGTCCTTGGCCGCGAGCGGTTTGAACCTGTTCACGTCGTCCTGTGCTTTCAGGTCGTTCGCTTCCGCCTGCAGGACCTCAGCCTGGGCGGCGTCGAACTGCCGCTGCGCCGCCGCAAGCCCCGCCGTAGCATTCTGGATGTCCGCTTGAGCGCTGGAGAGTTGGCTGGAAGTATTGACCGAAGTCAGGGGCACGGCGGTGGCGGACGCGGCCGCACTCGCCTGATCGTTCGCTAGTGTCGCCCTGGCATTCGCTACCGCGACATGGAAGTCTTCCGGGTCAAGCTGCGCCAGCACGGTGCCCGCCTCGACGTATTGGTTGTCGTCGACGGTAACCCGAGTCACGTAACCTGCTACTCGCGAGCTCACCGGGTAGATGTAGCCGTCGATTTCCGCGTCGTCGGTTGACTCCCAGGCGGCAAAGTGCCGGTAGAGCAGCGCCCCAGCGATGGCGAGCACCAGCACGATCGCCAAGGCCAGCAAGAACCTTCGTTTCTTCCTGGATCGTACAGGCGGCTTTCCTGGACCCACTCCGGTGGATGGTGACTTTGTATTCCCGGGAGCCACGCCATCTCTGACCTCGGTTGTCGCATCTGCCATGCTCACCTCACTCCCAAATATTGAAGGGCTGATTGCTCAGCTACCCCCAGCGCCTGGGCAAGCGCTATTTTCGCCACGTTGAAGGCATAAAGACTCGAGATGTAAGACTGATTTGCCATCGCCACCGATTCCTGTGCCTGAACCACCTCCAGATTGTCCGCGACGCCCGCGCTAAACCTGTCGCGGGACTGCGTCAACGTCTGGCCGGCGAGGTCGATGTTGCTCCGGGTAACCGCGACCAGATCAGATGATGATTTGAGATTGAAGAAGGCGGTGCGCACCTGATCGTCGATTTTTCCCGCCAGATCTGCCAGTTCCGCCTTTCGTTGCTGGAGTGCCGCATCGGCTCGCAGCTTATCCGCCCGGACTCGCGTCCCTTGAAAAACCGGAATATTCAGCTCGATAGCAAAGCTGAAGGTCTCGTGCGAGCTGCCGAAATTCGGGTTGCCGATATCCCCGAAATCCGTAGCCGTTGACAACGTTGGGTAGTTCTCCGCGGCCGCAGCCTTCACCGATTGCTCCGCCGCCCGCACTCGCGCCGCGGCGCTCTGATAGTCCGGCCGTGTAGACCGGGCCTGCTCCAGCGCCTGGTCGAGCGGCATCTCTCCCAAGGGCGCGTAGGGAACCGTATCGGTCAGACGGAACTGCTGCCCGCTCGGCAGCCCGATGACGCGCGCCAGACTCAGCTTGTCGACGGCAAGTTGATTCTGTGCCGCAATCAAGCGTTGCTGCTGCGTCTGGAGCTCTACCTGGGCGCGCAGCAGATCGATGCTCGCAATGACTCCGTTCTTGTTCTGGTCCACACTGTTTTGGTAGAGCGTCCGCGCCGTTTGGACCTGTGCCTGAATCGATTCCACGTTCGCCTGGTCCGAAATAACCAGCAGGTAGGAATTGCCCGCGGTGAACACCACCAAATCCCGATCGCTCTGGTAGGCGTACTGCGCTGCGGTCTCCAACTGCGCCGCGGACCGCCAGCTTTTGATGTTGGACCAATTGAATAATTCCTGCGAATAGTAAGCCCGGGCATCCGCCACACTGAACGGTCCGACAATGACCGGGAGGCTGAATCCCGGAATGGGGAGGTGAAGGTTGAAACCTAATGCCCGCAAGTTCAACTGTTCGTCGCTGGCCATCACCCGCGCCGAGATGTTCGGCAACAGCGCGCTTAGATTTCGCAGCCTCATCGCGTGGGCCGCACGCGTATCCTGACCGCTCTCCACCATGCCCAGGTTGTACTTCAAAGCGAGCCGGAACGCTTCCTTCAGCGAAAGGTCCACCACGCCTCCGGTTGCTTGTCCGGTGGGCACGCTTCCCAGGAACGGGCTTGCCGCTTGTGCTTTGGCTTGCGTCGGCATTGCCAACAATACGATCAGAGCCGGCAACAAAAAACGGGAGCGCGGGTCTGGATAAGGATGAACCATAGTCGTCCGAAAGTTACGGCCACGCTTGCGCATTACCCACCCCTGCGGTCATACGTTGCGACCGAATTGAGGATGATCTCGGCGGCAAACTCCTCGCCGGCGCCGGAATTGACCATCAAATGGAAGCGGTGGCGTTCTGGCCATTCCACCTGAAAATATCGTTGGATGAAGTCGGCTCGCTCGCGATCGACGGTCTCGGCCAGTTCCCTCGCTTCCGCGTCGCTTTTTCGGCGCGATTTCAGCCGCCGGACACGCTCGGCGAAGGGTGCGTAAACAAACGCATGAAAGGCATCGGGCCGGTCCCCGAGGTAATATGCCGAACCCCGCCCCACGATCACCGCGTTGCCCTGGCCCGCAATCTCGTGCACTAACTTCTGAACGACCTCGCGCACACAATCCGTGTCGACGACCTTTGGTCGCGACGGGTTCGGGCTGCCTTCGAAGCTCGCACGCATGAAAGACTTGAGCAGCCGGTAATAGACGGGGTCGGTGCGCTCCTCGTGTTCCTCCACGGCGCCGCAATTACAATCCAGGCGCCGCGCAATTTCCTCGGTCAGCAACTGATCCCACAATTTCCAGCCCAGGCGCGCGGCCACCATGGCGGCAATTTCGCTTCCGCCGCTCCCATATTCGCGCTCCAGAGTCACGATTCGAACCGGCATGTTCCCACTGCTCCTTCGCTCAGCCGACGGCCATCTCGCCTCCCCCGCCGGGCTCGTTCTTGCGCAACGCAAACGACAGCACAAACATGATGGCGGCACCGGTTGCCAACACCCAGAATGTGTCGATGTAAGCCAGCGTGGTCGCCTGGCCGATTAGCGCCTGGTACACGCGGCCGTAAGCCTGCCGGGTGGCGGTAGTGGCGTCCACGCCGACGGCGGCCAACCTGGCTGCCAAGGCCCGCGCCGCCAGGTTGAAAGTCGAGCGCCCGGCCGTCACGTGGGCGGCCAGATAGACTTGATGAACCTGCGCACGCCGCGCCAGCAGCGTGGTGACCATCGAGGTACCGATGCTGCTACCGATGTTGCGCATGAAATTCACCAGCCCCGCCACGCTGTTGCTCTTCTCCAGCGGCATGCCGATGTACGAAGCCAAATTGATCGGCACAAAGAGAAAGCCCAGACCAAACACTTGCACGACGCGCAGAATGGCGGCGGCGCGGAAACTGATCTGGAGGTCGAGGTGTTGGGTGGAATAGAACATGGCCAGGGCAAGCGTCAACCAGCCAAACGCGATGAGGTACCGCGCCTGGACCTTGGAAGCCAGCCCTCCCGCGACTGGCATCAAAAACAGTAGTAGCAACCCCCCGCCGGACAACACTAAGCCCGCCGACTCGGCCGTGTAGCCCATGAGAGTCTGCAAAAATAAGGGCATCATCACCAGGCTGGAAAACAGCATGATACCGAGGACGAACATCATCGCGTTGGCGCCCAGGAAATTGAGGTTCTGGAAGAGATGCACATCGACGATGGGGGCTTTTTGAAACCATTCCCAGATGACCAGCGAAATCAGGCCGACACCGGCCAGGATCGCCAGCGTCAAAATGAATCGGGAACCGAACCAGTCGTCTTCCTGGCCCTTGTCCAGCATCACCTGTAACGCGCCGATGCCGAGCGCCAACAGGCCCACTCCGATGTAGTCGATCTTTATTCCGGCACCGGCAGTACGCTTGGCCCAGGGCGGATCCTCCACCAAACGGTAGACCAGCAACAAGGTGAGGATGCCCACGGGCAGGTTAATAAAGAAGATCCACCGCCAACTGTAGTTATCCGTAATCCATCCGCCCAAGGTAGGTCCGATGGTGGGCGCGATGATGGCGGTGATGCCGTAGAGCGCGAACGCCAAGCCCCGCTTCTGCGGTGGGAAGGTATCCGCCATGATGGCCTGAGCCATCGGTTGCAGCCCTCCGCCTCCCGCACCCTGTATCACTCGGAACAGGATGATGGCGCCGAGGCTGGGTGCGAACCCACACAGCACGGAACTCAGCGTGAAGACCAGCAGGCACAACAGGAAGAATCGCTTCCGGCCTAGCACGCTGGCGAACCAGCCGCTGATGGGCAGCACGATAGCATTCGAAACCAGGTAGGAGGTCAGGACCCAGGTACTCTCGTCATTGCTCGCGCCCAGGCTTCCCGCCATGTACGGAAGCGCCACGTTGGCGATGCTGGTATCCAGTACCTCCATGAACGCAGCCAGCGCCACGACGACGCCGATCACCCAAGGGTTGATGGCGGGTTGCCACGCCGATCCATCGCGCGAGGGCGCAGCATGGGTGTTGGGGGGAGCCTCGGGATGCGAGTTGGGCGGCTGTCCGCTATCAGACATAATGTCACTGCGCAACGGAACAGCACGTCGCCGCTCATCCTGTGTTCGTGAGCCGTGCTACTGGTTAAGCGCGGTAGCGTCGCGCGGCCAAACCGTACCCAACCACGGAGTTGCCAGCGTCGTGGATCAGTGCCGGTGCCCGTTCCTGTTTCTTTGCCCTGGGATTTATCTACTATTAAACAAATATTTGATTCATGTCAATCGGGACGATGCTCGATGCGACCTCGGAGTGCGACAGGGCCGCCGCTTGCTGGCGAAGGCTGTCGCTTTCCAGTCGTTGCGGTGAGGATCGAAGTTGCAAACGAGAGAAGGCATTGTAAGAAATGAGGTTGCGAACGAACGCGCCCCTGAAGGCTCGGAAAGCGGCAGCGTGCTACCGCAGTCCAAATGTCCGCGTGCCTTTCTGCTGGCGGTCGGACGCCTGGCGCTGCCCAGTCGCGCGCCAGCGACGTTGTCCCGTTTGCCCTCTTCCGCCTTATATTTCTAGCCTCCCGGCCTCTGTTTTTATACTTGACAAGAGTGGCGTTATAGTATACAGTCATTAGCTCCCCATTGTCGATAGGACCGGGTTGGCTTCAGGAGGTGTGTATGGCACTGACAAAACGTCGCCGTATGACGGAGGAGAATCTGGAAGCGCATCGGCGCAATGCCCAGCTTTCCCGTGGCCCGGCGACCCCGGAGGGCCGGGAGCGCATGCGTGACGCCCATCTGCGGCATGGGTTTTACTCTCGCGACGACCGGGCGGCTTTGCGCGCCCTGGGCGAGAACCCGGCGGAGTTGCAGGCGTTGCGGGAGGGTCTGGGCGACGAGCAAACCGCCGCCATCGTACTGCAAGAGCAGTTGGCCGACCGCTTGGCGCGCGCCGTGTGGCGGATGAAGCGCGCCGACCGCATGCAGGAGGGCTACGCTCTGCGCCAGGCACGCGAGGAAGAAAAGGCGCGCGAGGGCCGCCTGCACATGCAGATGATGCGGCTGAAATTAACCTCCCGTAATTGGTTTCTGCTCGCCCAGTCGGTCGCCCGTCCGCAGTACCTCACCACCCGGCGCGATCTCAACGCCATGCGGGAGTTGCACAAGGAGGGCGCAGCCAAAGAGATGAGCGAAGTAGCTTTGGCCCTTTTCTATCAGCTTCGTGAGCCCTGGCTGCCGAGCCCGGGCGATCTCAACTTTCAAGACGCCGAACAGCAGGAACAGCAGCGGCAGGTGCTGAACAAAATCAAAGCTATATTTGGCTTGGATCCTTTGCCCGAACCGGGAGAGGAACAATATATCGAGGCCAGCCCTGCCAGTTCACCCGCCGGCCAGGTACTTCCGCCGAGGTACGGGCCACACGCGGGGATGGGCCCGGCCGGACAGGGCGAAACCGCGCCCGTCGAACTCGACGCCAACCGCGGTATGGGCAGCGCGGAGGGGTGCGGCGCCTTGACTTCCTCCACCGTCCCGCCGGTGGGGACTTCGCCCAGGCCGGAGCGCAGTCCCGCCCGCAGAATCACCGAGCAGCAATGGGAAGCTCGGGAACCGGTACGCCAGCTCCTGGAAAACATCTCGCGACGGCAGGTGGAGCTTTTCGAGGCTCAGCATCAATACCTGCTGCGACAGAGTTTGGCAGGCCCCTCATCGTTCGAGCGGGCGGCGGAGATTGTGCCCACCCATCCCCACTCCCAACTTATTCAGCGAATGGAGGACGCGAACTTCCGGCAAGTTCTGAAGGTGGCGCACCTGCTCCTCCGCGCGAAGCGGGAGACGCGCCTCGGCAGCAAGCGGAAACGCGCCGAGTAATATGTCCCGCTTCGACGGTAACGCCATCCTTGTGGCTCCCGCGCCGCCGGGAAGCCCGCGCCACGACTCGAGTTATCCGGAAATGTTGCAGATAAAAAAGGCACTTAATTGGTTTTTTCGCTCGCGGGACTGCGGATATCTTATTGAAAATAAAGACTCGCTTACCGCAGAAGAAGAGAAAAAAACGGGGGGCCCAAAAAATGAAGGTTCATCCGGAAATGTGTTTGATAACAAAGCACTAAGAAAACGACATTTTGGATTAACCGGAAATATTAATGAAAACATGATACTTAACGGCCGTGTGGGACATTATCCGGAAATATTACTGAAAAAGAGCAACTTAACTGCATAAACGCAGAGTCGCGGAGGAGCACAAATCAGGTCTCGAATGTAGCTTTCACCCTTCACCCTTTATCCTTTAGTCTTTGTTCGCGTCTCCGAGGTGAAGGGGTCAAGCGCCTTGGCGCCTTGGCGTCTCGGCAGTGAAGGGTCAAGCAAAGTGGCTAGAAACCAGTTGCGTGGGTTCGGAGAAAGGGGCAAAATGACGAAGTAATAGCTTCCGTGACGTGCAGGAGCGCCGAAACCAGAATTTCTTCCACTGACTATAGCTCCCGGTGTGGCGTAACCGGCAGCAAGTACTGATTCGATTGGGACAGCGGAACTTGAATAGCCAGCCGTAGTCATCCCCCCGGACTTGGAGAACCGAAGTGGAGCCCGTCTCACAGCTCTTTCCCAGTTACCTCTTGACCGAGGACAAACTGCACGACCACTGCGGGGTTATGGGTGTGTACGGCCATCCCGAAGCCGCGAAGCTCACCTATTTGGGGCTTTACGCCCTCCAGCACCGTGGCCAGGAGAGCGCCGGGATTGCCACCTCCGACGGCGACAACCTGATCTGCAAGCGCGGCATGGGCCATGTCCAAGAAGTCTTCCCCAAGTCAGTGCTGGACGGCTTGCCCGGCCGGCACGCCATCGGTCACACGCGTTACTCCACCGCCGGCGACACCGACCTGCGCAACGCCCAACCGTTGAAAGTGAGCTGCCACAAAGGCCAGGTGGCGCTGGCCCATAATGGCAACCTGGTGAATGCCACAGCCATCCGCCGGGAACTGGAATCGCGCGGCGACATTTTCCAAACCACCAGCGATACGGAAGTGATTCTGCACTACTTCGCCCGCTCGCGGCAGTCGGGAATTCCTGAAGCGGTGGCCGATGCGCTCGACCGGGTCGTGGGCGCCTATTCGCTGGTGATGCTCTTTAAAGACGCCGTCTACGGAATTCGGGACCCGCGCGGTTTCCGGCCGTTGAGTCTGGGAAAGCTGGATGGGGCCTACGTCCTGGCGTCGGAAACCTGCGCCTTCGACCTGATCGACGCCCAATACATCCGCGACGTGGAGCCGGGCGAGATGGTGATCCTCGACAGCCGGGGCGTGACGTCGTTACAGTACGCACCGCCGTTGGCGAACGCGCAATGCATTTTTGAACACGTGTACTTCGCCCGCCCTGACAGTGTCGTGTTTCGCCGCTCGGTTCAACAAAGCCGTGAGATGCTGGGCCGCTACCTGGCGCAGGAGCATCCGGTGGACGCCGACGTGGTGGTGCCGGTGCCGGACTCCGGGGTCCCCGCTGCCACCGGCTTCGCCGCCGAATCCGGCATACCGCTCAAGATCGGACTCATCCGTAACCACTACGTGGGACGGACCTTTATCCAACCCAGCCAGGCCATACGCGATTTCGGCGTCAAGCTGAAGCTTAACCCCGTGCGCAGCCTGATGGAGGGCAAA
>Ga0335071_10006039_pt1 | contig 12535 bp, 9 predicted proteins | sample Lox_Sample_15_FD_206724 | JGI IMG/M metagenome (GOLD analysis project Ga0335071, IMG submission 206724) | Soil microbial communities from Loxahatchee National Wildlife Refuge, Florida, United States - Lox_Sample_1.5 | ecosystem: Environmental > Terrestrial > Soil > Wetlands | place: USA: Florida...
CCGAGAGTGGAGAACCCGGCCTCAGCCGAGGACCGCGGCGCAATCAATTACTACATGGCTCGCAGTTGCGCCCGCGCCGGGTTGAGTGACTGCGCCATCCAGTACCTCCGGCAAGCCCTGAACGAGGGCTATACGACAGCCGGAAAGCTCGAGCACGACAGCGATTTTTCGCCTCTTCGCGGGATTCCGGGCTTCGATGAACTCCTTAAGTCGGAGAAACAAGACCCGCGATAGAGCGTGGCTGCCCGTCACGTTTTCACGTCTATACCCTCGAGGAACATTTCCATGATGCTTCGCGTTCTTCTTGGTCTTGCTATTGCACTTTTGCTTGCGGTCCCTTGCGTGGGACAGGAATCCACTCCCGCTTCGCCTGCTGGCCAGCAGCCGGGTCAGTCAGGTAACGGACCCGGCAGCGGTCAACGCCCCGGCGGAGGGGGCTTCGGTGGGGGGATGATGGAGCGCGGCAACGCCGTTTCAGGAACGGTCACAGAGGCCGCCGCCGATCACTACACGATCAAGACCGAATCCGGCGATTCCTATACCGTCCGCTTGAGCGAGAACACCAGGATCATCAAGCAGACGACGGGAATGCGCGGGCCGGGAGAAGGCCAAGGGGGCAGACAGAGAGAGGGACAACCGCAGGGCCAGGGCCCGGGGCAGAATCAGGGTCCGGGCGCCGGGCAAGGTCCCGAGCAAGCTCCGGCACAGGGTCCGGGCCAGGGATCAGCCCAGGGCCGGCAAGGCCAGGAGCGCGGCGGCTTTGGTCAGCCGCTCAAAGCCTCCGACATCAAGGTGGGTGATTCCCTCTCGGTCCGGGGCGACGTGGACGATAAGACCAAAACCATCGGCGCCCAATTCGTCCTTCAACTCGATCCCCAACGGGCGGCCGAGCAGCGTCAGCAACAGGCCGACTTCGGAAAGACGTGGCTGGCGGGCAAGGTCACGGCCATCGACGGCGTCAAGGTAACGCTTACGGGCTCGGCCGACAACGCGCCGCACACCTTTGTCGCAGACGAGAACACGACTTTCCGCCGCCGCCGCGAACCAGTCACCATGGCCGACATTCAAAGCGGCGACATGGTTCGGGTCGAGGGCGCACTGAAGGATGGGGTTTTTACCGCAACCACGGTTACTTTGATGGCAATGCCCCAGACAACGCCCACTCTGCCGAGCGGAGCAGGACCTCAAAGCGGACCAGGGCAGCCGGGCGGAACCGGGCCCTAGTAGCCGTTTGGAGATGCGGCGCCGTGGAGCGCCGGTTTGCTATTGAAGCTGCTTGATCTTGGCCCCTCCCGGAACCTTGATCGCAAATTGATCGTCGGTGAGCTGCATGTTCTCGGTCACTTTCTCAACGGTCATCACGATCTGGTAATCCTCTTGCGGGCGTTTGATGACGATTCGGGCAGGGTAAGGCCCGAATCCGAAATCCCGGTAGTCCGAGTACGTCACGTGGGTTTGAAGATCACCTTCGCTGTCGTACAGATCCTGGTCAGAGGGCAGAAGATCATCCCGATGGAAAGTCACGACCCGAACCGGTTTCAACTCGCGGCTGCCCTCCTTCGGGCGCACAATATTCAGAACATATTCCGGTTTCAGAAGAAGATGCTTCTTGGATGGATCCTCGACCGTCTCCGAATCCGAAACCACCGAATAATGGTCCGCGGGTTCCAGACCACGTACTACCATCGCATCGAAGAAGAACCCCGGGCGCATGTTCTCGATCTGGCTCTCCGATTTCTGCTTGAGAGTGTCAGACCCCTTGATCGCGAGGTTTTTGGAGGGAATGTAAAGGGTGAAGTCCTTTCCGTCGCTGGCCATGTCGAACATGGTGGTTCCTATCACCGGAACCCGTCCATAAACACGCAGCATCTCCGGCTTGCGCAGCAGGATGATGCCTCGGAAGGTTGTGTAATCCCGCTCCATGCCTTGCGCGCTCTTCAGCACGCTGGCCTGGATATCCACGGTTGCATTTAACGACTCGAGCTTTACCCATCGCTGATCGAGCTGCGCCACAAGTTCTTCTGCTGTCGCCGTCTCAACTGTCGAAGGCGCCTTGGGGATGGGGAGTTTCCGCCTCGTCGAAACGACAAAACATCCGGAGAGCATGAGCGGAAGGCTCAGTGCGGCCACGGAAAGCAGGCTGCGTACGCTCACCGCGCCTCCGCTTTCTTTTTGGCGCGCCGGTAATCGGCGACGTCGCGCTGGTGCTCGTCCAGAGTGCTCGAGAACAGCGAACGCCCCTGGGGATTGCTGCCGGAGGCGACGAAATAGAGGTAGCCGGTCTGGGCCGGTTCCATCGCTGCGCGCAGTGCGCGGGCGCCCGGATTCGCCACGGGGCCGGGCGGCAGGCCCGCGTGCAGATAGGTGTTATAAGGCGTGTTTCGCTGGAGATCGCTCTGGTAGATCGTGCCTCTCCATTGCCCCTCGAGCTCCAGTCCATAGATCAGGCTGGGATCGGCCATCAACGGCATCTTCTTTTTCAGCCGGTTTTCATACACGCTGGCCACCAGAGGGCGCTCGGCATCGACTGCCGTCTCTCTCTCCACCAGCGATGCCATCGTCACCACAGTGTGCACATTCTCCTTCAGTCCCAATTGCGCGGCCACGGCCCGGAAGCGCCTGACCATGGCAGCAGCTATCTGGGAGGCCGCGGTCCGGCGCGGGAAACGATAGGTGTCCGGGAACAGATAGCCTTCCAGGCTCTTTGCCCCCGGATCGAAATCAGCCACCAGCCCGGCGTCCTTCGTGGCGGCATCTAGGAAGGCCTGGCGCGAGTCGAAACCCGCCTGCTCTACGCGCGCCGCGACATCGAAAATGTTCGCTCCCTCCGGGACAATCAGCGTCCTGGTATAAACATCGCCTTTCGCAATCCGGGCGTAAACCTCGATCATCGGCGCGGGATGGTCAAACCGGTATTCGCCGGCCCGGAGCTTTCGTCCGCGGACCCAGCGCAGCAGATCGAAAGCAAACTGACTGCGCACCACTCCGGCACCTTCCAGTTGGCTGGCGATCTGCATGGAAGAAGAACCGGGCTCCAGTTCGACAAAAGTCTCCGCCGAGGGTCCATAAGGCGACAGCACCATCCATGCCCCGATCCCTCCAGCCGCCAGCACGGCCAGAAGAAGCACCAGCAGGACACCTCCGGCTCCGGGACCCTTTCGACTCCTTCTCCGTGCCTTGCGCCTGCCCATTCCTCTGTGATCAGCCCTTCTGTTGTACAGACGTTAAACCCGCTGAGCGGGACTCCCCCAACTCGATTGTATCGGTTCGCGGCGTGGGCCCAGCGGGAAGATTCCAGAGCCTTTGCCGTGCTTTGTTGCCTCGCGGCTTTAGCTAGCGTGCCGAGCGCGCATTTGCGACAAATGCCGCCACGCGAGCAGGATCCTTCCTTCCCGGGGCGGCTTCCACGCCGCTGGCGACATCCACGCCCCACGGGCGCAGTGTGCAGATGGCTTCAGCCACGTTCTCCGGCGTCAGGCCGCCGGCCGCGATAAGACGCTTCTGTGCTTCCTTTTCCTGGAAGAGAGTCCTTGCAATGCTCCAGTCGTAAGCCTGTCCGGTCCCGCCCACCGCGCGGGGGGTGCGCGAGTCGATGAGGATCGCGTCGGTGTCGGGATCGAAGTTGAGCGCCATGCCTCCGGCGACAACCGGATCGAAGTGCACCACGCGCAGAATCCGCAGCTTTGCGCCGAAGTTCTCACGCAGTTGCGCCGCCAGCACGGGCGGAGCGTCGAAGTGGAGTTGTACGCCGGTCAGGCCGCAGCGCTCGACAGTCAAAGCGATTTCGTCGAGATCCGCATCGACAAAAACTCCGATCTTCTCAGTGGTTGCGGGAAGTTGGGGCACGATCCCGGCAGCCTGCTCCACGGTCACGCGGCGGGGGCTGGGCGCAAAGACAAAGCCCACGGCGTCGGCGCCGGCTTCAGCAGCCAGTTGCGCGTCCTCAAACGTGGTGTTGCCACAGATTTTGATCCAGAGGGTCATGGTGCTTTCGCTGCCGCCGCCAGCAACTCGGCCAGAGCCGTGCCCGGGTCGGGCTGGCGCATCAGGCTTTCGCCAATCAGGAATGCATCAAATCCAGCTTGGCGGAGCTTGGCAATATCGGAAGCCGCGCCGATGCCGCTTTCGGCCACCCGCACCACCGACGAGGGAATCTGCCCGGCGAGCCTCAGCGAGGTTTCAAGCGAGACTTCAAAGCTGCGCAGATCGCGATTATTGACGCCGATGGCGCTGGCGCCCTCCACGCCGAGAATATCGAGAACGCGGTCCAGCTCTTCAGCTGTGTGCACTTCCACGAGCGTGTCAAGCGAGAAACCCTGTGCAACCTGGGCCAGGTGGCGCAGCTCGGCGTCAGAGAGCGCGGCGGCGATGAGCAGAATGGCATCGGCGCGGTGGGCGCGGGCTTCGACGATCTGGTACTCGTCCACCATAAAATCCTTGCGAAGGCAGGGAAGAGGCGCGGCGCCCGAAGCGAGCTCCAGGTTTCTGAGGCTGCCCTGGAAGAAGGGCTCGTCGGTGAGCACCGAAAGCGCCGCTGCGCCCCCGGCCTTGTAACGGCGCGCAAGCCATGCGGGATCGAATTCGGCGCGGATCAATCCCTTCGACGGTGAAGCTTTTTTGATTTCCGCGATCACCGCGGCGCCCGAAGCGGCACGGCGGCGCAGCGCCGCGGCCCATCCGCGCGGATGGTGCTGCGCCGCCCGGACTTCCAATTCGCCCAGCGAGACGCTCTTCTTCGCCGCGGCGACGGTAGAGCGCGTCGCGGCAAGAATCGTGGCCAGAACCGTGTCGGTCTGCGTTGTCATGCTCTCAGGTTTGAGTATAAGTGCAATGCGCAAGAGCGGCGACAGCGGGGAGTTCTACGCCCTGGTCTTTAAGGCGCATTCCGGGGCGGCGCTTGCAATCAGCTCCCGCGCCGCCTTGCGTCCTAGCCGGATGCAGTCGGGAACGCCGATGCCGTCGTAGGCATTGCCGGCAAGCTGGAGGCCGCCGAGGGTGGCTGCTCGCGTTGTGATCCGCTCTACCCGCTCCTTGTGGCCGACTGTGTACTGGGCCATGGCGCGGGGCCAGCGGGTAATCTGCACATACTCAGGCTCCAGCGCCGGAGGTAGAGTGCTACTGCCGAGAATTTCGCCTAGCTCCCGGCGGACGGTCGAGACCAGCGCCGCGTCGGTTTGAGCCGCAAGAGATTCCTGCCGGATTCCCCCCAGGAAGGCGCGAAGAACGGCTTTTCCGGGCGGCGTGCGGCCGATGAATTTGCGATGGGCGAAGGTGCAGGCGAGCATGGAGCGGCCCTCCGACGTGGGAACCAGGAAGCCGAAGCCATCGGGCAGGCGGCCCAGCTTCGTCTCGTCGTAGATGAGGTTCACGATGATCGAGGAAGAGTAAGGAATGGCACTCAGATCCTCTGCGAGCGCCTGATCGCTCGAGCGAAGCATTTCGCCCGCGGCCCATGCAGGCGACGCAACAATCACCGCATCGAAACTCTCCGCAGCGCCGCCGGCCACGACCCGCCAGCCATCAGCGATCTTCTCGAGTGCGCTGACCGCGCAGTTGAGGCGGACCAAAGACGGGTCAATGTGGGCAACTTGAGCGTCGACGAGCCGCTGCATCCCGCTGCGGAGGGTCGTGAAGATTGGTGGAGCGAGGCACGGTGACTTGCCGCTGGCCGCAGCGCGCGCGCGCAGGGCGCGATGCGCGGCAAGCATCCCGCGGGTGAGCGAGCCATATCGGCTTTCCATTTCAACCATGCGAGGCAGAACGGTGCGGGCGCTGAGCCGGGTCGAGTCGCCTCCGTAGATTCCGGAGAGCAGCGGATCGGCCAGGCGGTCGACCGTTTCCGCGCCGAAGTGGCGCTCGACGAATGCGGCGACGGTTTCGTCGGCAGTGGCAGGCCCGCTCGGAGGGTGCAGCAACTCCAGAGCCATGCGCACCTTGGTGGAGAAGCTGAAAAGCGGCGAGAGCGCAGTGGCAAGGAACCGGGTAGGGACCAGGAACATCAGTCCGTCGGGCAGCGCCACCAGACGATTGCGGACGACAACGTAGGTCTTGCGGCCGGCGTCATTTGAGGGCAGGAGATCGGAACCCAGTCCCAGCTCGCGGCAAAGCTCGGCGGCAGCGGGCTTCTCGGTGAGAAAGGAATCCGGACCGCACTCCAGCACCGCTCCGCCAACCGTCTCGGAGGCCATCGAACCACCGAGACGATGGCGCGCCTCAAAGAGGGCATACTCAACGGCGGCGCCGGCGTTGCGAGCCTTCTGGAGCTCATAAGCGGCCGCAAGCCCCGCAGTTCCTCCGCCGATAACGGCAATTTTCATCCACCGACCCCCTGCCCATTGTACGTTCCGAATGGTGGGCCAGCTAATTGCCTCCGAAGCGCGAAGAGCGGCAGCGCGGTTTCCCTTGCAAGAATCGTTATCTGGCTTGCAGGGGCTTGAAGCAGCAGCCGCTAAACCGCTGTAGAATCTAGACTCAGATGAACGGCTGCATGTGAGTTTCACCGCATTGTTCGGAGACACGCCATGACCAGCGAGCTGATGCACAGGCTGCAATTCGCCTTCACTGTTACCTTCCACTATCTCTTTCCGCAACTCACCATGGGACTGGCGCTGCTGATTGTGGTGCTGAAGACGGTTGCGTTGCGCAGGGATTCGACTGATTGGGACCGCGCGGCGCGTTTCTGGGGCCGGATTTTCGCGATCAATTTTATTTTTGGCGTGGTCACCGGCATTCCAATGGAGTTCGAGTTCGGAACCAACTGGGCCCGGTTCTCGCAGCTTTCGGGCGGCGTGATCGGACAACCGCTGGCCATGGAAGGTGTTTTCAGTTTCTTCCTCGAGTCGGCATTTCTGGGCCTTTTTCTTTACGGCGAAGGACGCCTCTCGAAACGCATGCACTGGTTTTCGGCGGTGATGGTCTGGCTCGGATCGTGGATCTCGGGTTTCTTCATCATCGTGACGGACGCCTGGATGCAACACCCGGTAGCTTACAGCCGCATGCCCGGCGGGCAATTCCAGGTGGTCAGCTTCTGGAAGTTGCTGCTGAACCCCTGGGGACTGTTGCAGTACGCGCACAACATGACGGGCGCGGTGGTGACGGGTTCGTTCGTAATGGCCGCCGTGGGCGCCTTTTACCTGCTTGCCCGGCAGCACGAAAGCTATGGGCGAATTTTTTTGAAGGTGGGTGTGATTGCGGGCCTGATCTCGTCTTTGGCGATCATCTTTCCTACCGGCGACCTGCACGGCAAATACGTGGCGCGTAACCAGCCTGCCGCGATCGCCGCAATGGAGGGACTCTTCCAGACCCAGGCCGGCGCAGGAATCGTGCTGCTTGGCCAGCCCAACGAGGAGACGATGCAAATCGATAATCCCCTCGTCGTGAACGATGTGCTGAGCTTTCTGATCTATGGGACGACCAAAGCCCAGGTGCAGGGCCTCGACCAGTTCCCCCGCGACCAGTGGCCGACCGCGCTCCCGCTGCTCTATTACGCCTACCACATCATGGCAGGGCTGGGAACGTGGTTCCTGCTGGTGATGGCGGTGGCTGCGCTGCTGCTGTGGCGCAAGCGGCTCTACGGCGCGCGATGGATCCAGTGGGCGCTGCTGTTGAGCTTCCCGCTGCCTTACATCGCCAACACCGCCGGATGGATGACCGCCGAGCTGGGACGGCAGCCGTGGCTCATCTACGGCCTTATGCGGACCAGCGAGGGCTATTCCCAACTGGTTTCGGCCGGCAACGGGCTCTTCACGCTGCTAGGGTTCATGGGCCTCTATGCACTGCTCGCTCTGCTGTTCACGGTGCTTGTTTATCGCGAGATCAGCCACGGGCCGGAGCTTAAAGCGGAAGCAGCGCGACCCATCGCAGCCGACTGAGGAGGAGGAATGCCAAGGCCTGGCGACGAGACATATGTCGTGGATCTCTGCGAGGGAATTCTTGGACAAACGCTAACACCGCTAACTCCGCTAGCACCGCTAGCTCCGCTCTAAGGAGTATCTCCATGATGGGATTTATCTGGTTCTGGCTGGTTGCGGCGATGCTCGCCGGCTACGTCATCCTGGATGGCTTCGACCTGGGTGTCGGCGTGCTGCATCTGTTTCTGCCGCGGAACGAGAAGGAGAAGATGGCTACGCTGTCTTCCATCGGCCCGGTGTGGGACGGCAATGAAGTGTGGCTACTGGCCGGCGGCGGCACGCTCTACTTCGCCTTTCCGCTGCTTTATGCCTCGGCGTTCAGCGGCTTCTACCTCCCGCTCATGATCGTGCTGTGGCTGCTTGTCGTCCGCGGCGTGTGCCTTGAGTTGCGCAACCACATCGACATGGGCGTCTGGCGCTCGCTGCTCGACGGGCTCTTCGGGCTAGCCAGTACCCTGCTCATCGTCTTCTACGGCGCCGCGCTGGCAAACGTGCTGCGCGGAGTCCCCCTCGGCTCCGACGGCTACTTCTTCCTGCCTCTTTGGACCAACTGGACACCGGGCGAGCATCCGGGAATCCTCGACTGGTACACAGTAATCGGCGGCGTGACGGCCCTGGCGGCGCTGGCGCTGCATGGGGCGCTGTGGCTGGCCGTCAAAACCTCAGGCGACCTGGGACAGCGCGTCCGCCGCTTCGCGAATCCACTTTGGATTGTGACGGCGCTGCTCACCGCCGTCAGCCTGTTCGCAACCATCAAGGTACGCCCCGAAAGCCTGAGCAACTACGCAGCCCACCCTGTTACGCTCATCGTGCCGGCGGGCGTGGTTCTCTCCCTGGCAGGCATCTGGATCTGGAACCGCATGGGCCATTCCTTCAACGCATTTCTTGCCTCATGCGTTTACCTCTTTCTGATGATGGTTGGGGCCTGCCTGGCCGTGTATCCCACGCTGCTGCCCGCAACCTCAGGCGCGGAAAACGATATTACAATCGACCGCGCTCTCTCCGGCGTGCACGCGCTGCATGTGGGGTTGGTATGGTGGGTTATCGGAATGGCGCTCGCCATCTCCTACATTGTTTTCGTCTATAGCCATTTCCGCGGGAAGGTGGATCTGGAGGACCAGCCGGAGCGGAGCTGAGGGCCCCAGGATCTCCTGGCTCCAGGTTCTCGTATTGGACAGATGCGTCCAAAGGCTGCACCATCCAACGCTGATTACCTAACCTGCGTCGTCTTAGCTCCTCGCGCTTCGCCAAAAAACAGGGAGACAGACCCGCCTTTTCCACACGCTTACGTGGTATCATCACACCACTTATCGAAGCATATTCTGGGCCCCCTTATGAGGGCGATGGTGTGCGTCTCTTTGCGATACATCTCCTCACGGTAACAGCGCCGGCGGGCAAATCGCCATCCGCTTGTTGGTCTCACAATCCCTCAAAACAGTGCCCGGCGAGTTGCTAGCCGGCTTGATTCACACGGGAGCGCTTCATGAATCGGAAATTGGGCTTAAATGGAAGACTTGCACTCTGTCTTGCTCTGGTTCCTTTCTGCCTGTTGCTTTGCGTTTTGGCAGGATGCGGCACCAGCACAACGGCGGCAACCACGCCGACCCCTCCGACCATTTCGTCTTTCACCGCGTCCGCTACCATGCTCACCCCGGCCACCACCGGGCCGGCTTCGACCACACTAAGCTGGTCGGTCAGCGGAGCGTCAACCCTGAAGATCACGCCCGACGTGGGAACTGTGACCGGGAACAGTGTCCAGGTTTCTCCCAGCGCCACCACGATGTATACCTTGACAGCCACCAGCTCGGACGGCGCGAGCGCCTTTTCCATGGTCACCGTCCAGGTGCGCAACAACCTTTCGGTGCTCGCGGGTACGCCTTACTCCGGGAACTCTAATTTTGCATATGCGGGGTGGTGGGGTGTTTCCTGCATGGATCCGGAATGGGCGGCCATCGACGGCCAGGGCAACATCTATGTCACCGATCCAGATGACGAGATGGTTTGCGAAATCAGCCCCACCGGCGCCGTTACCGTGCTGGCAAGCGACGGATATGGCTATTTTGAAGAAGACACCGTGGCAAGCAGGCCGGTTTCGGGGGTCAGCTCCAAGGCCTCCGCCTCTTCTGCACACCGGGCAGCAAGGCCCGAAAAAAAGAGCGCGCTGGCCACCTCCCGGCGCTCACCGTACGGATTGCTTTCTTCGCTCTCTCGTCCCGCCTTCAACACCCGGCTCACTGCGGCTACTGCCAATTCGGTGACCGATGCGGGCTTCTCTGATCCGCAAGGTATTGCCGTCACCAGTGACGGGAGTACGGTGTATGTGGCTGACTACGACCAGAATGTCATTCGCAAGATCGCCATCGCCAGCGATGGAAGCACGTCGATCTCGGTGTATGCGGGAATGCCTCGCGAATGCGACTATGAGGATGGCCCCGCGGCTCAGGCAATGTTCTGCGACCCGGAGGGCCTCGCGCTCGACGGCAATGGAAATCTCTATGTCGCCGATAATGGCAACGACGTCGTTCGTGAAATTTCGGCGGCGGGGACCGTGTCCACAGTGGCCGGCACGCCAGACAATTATGGCCATGTTGATGGGCCCGGCGCCACGGCCAGATTTGGCAGTCTGGGGGCCATTGCCGTCAGCAGCGACGGCAGCACCATCTATGTGCCGGAAGAATACTACGACTACTACGGGACCTATGAGTATTACGGCTACATTCGCGAAATATCCATCGATAGCGAGGGCAATGTGACGGTCAGCACACCTGCCGGCTCGCTGACTGGCTACCAGGATGGAACGGGAACTAGCGCACAGTTCGCCGGTTGGATGAATTTGACCCTGGGCAGCGACGGCAAGACGCTCTACGTCTCTGATGAAGACAACTACGTCATACGCCAGGTGAGCTTCGCTGAAGACGGAACGGCAACGGTTTCCACCATCGCCGGAATGCCATACTACTACGGAAACCTGGACGGCGCCGGCGCGTATGCCACGTTTGGATACCCCTGGGGCATAGTAGCTGACGCAAACAATAACCTGTTTGTACTTGACGATGAGCGTGCCGCGTTGCGCGAATTGGCGCCACCCACTGTGCTGGCTGGCGTAGTTAAAGGAGAGCATCGTGCGTCGCGCCAGGCGGCGTCGCCAGCTGAGGAGCCTGCCTCGTGGCAGGTTTCCACATTGCTCCTCGGCGTGTTTGGAAACACGAATGGCTCGGCGGATGGGGCGGGTAGCGCTGCTGCCTTCGACTTGCCTTACGGGCTCGCCTTCGATCAGAATGGCAACTACTACGTGGCGGACTCACTCAACAGCACCATCCGTGAGATCGCACCCGGCGGAGTGGTCACAACCCTGGCCGGCACCTCGGGAATGAATGGTTATGTGGACGACACCGGAGCCGCGGCGCTATTCGACAACCCAGAGGGATTGGCCGTTGATCCGACCGGCAGCACGCTCTATATCGCCGACACGGGGAACTACGCCATTCGCGCGCTGGACATCGCTTCCGGGGCGGTGACCACCCTGGAGTCGGAATTTGAATATCCTGAAAAACTCGCTTTTGACCCGGATGGCTACTTGTGGGTTACGGATGATGGCTATCTGCTGGCAGTAGACCCGAGCACAGGCGAAGTATACGAACCGGAATTCACCTTCCCTGATGGCTCGAGCCAATACGTTTACGCGAACTCCCTGGCAATCTACTCCGATTCCGAGGGAGACGTCGTCACCCTGTATGCAGCGAGTAACTGCTCAATTATCGCTGCCGATCTAGTCACGGGATCCGCTGCCCCTCTTGCAGGATCCGGCATCTGCGGTTACCAGGACGGCATGGGCTCGAATGCTCTCTTCTATGACATTCAGGATCTCTCGGTCGACAGCCAGGGCAACCTGTATGCGGACGACGCGTATAACAACGTGATTCGAAAAATAACCCCCGCCGGGGTGGTGACGACTGTTGTCGGAACCTACGGGAACGCAACCAACACCGTCGGACCCCTGCCTGCCTCCCTCTTTGTGCCGTTAGGCGTGCTGGTGGACCCGACGGACAATCTGTTGATCACAACGCCTAATGCGGTGCTGACGCTGGTGCCGTAACCGCGGACGAACGCAGCCGATTGAGAAATCAACGCAAGGTGCCCCGGGGTCCGGATCTTCGGCCCGGGGCATTTGCTTTTTGCTCTACCGAAACGCCTCAGCCTGCTGTTCCAACTCCGGGTCCCAGTTCTTCGGCTGGTAGATGCAGCAAGGCTCCGCGGCAAGCGGGTCGCCGGTAAGCGCGTAGGCGCGGGCGCGAGAGCCGCCGCAGATCTCCTTGAACTCGCAGGCACCGCATTTGCCTTCGAGGCGCGCTGAATCGCGCAGCGCCTTGAAGATGGGCGAATTGCGGTAGATCTCCGCCAGAGGCGTTTCGCGGATGTTGCCGGCGTGAATGGGCAGAAATCCGCTGGGGTAGACATTACCGGTGTGGGAGATGAAGACGAAGCCCTTGCCGTCGTTGACGCGGCGCGTGGCCCAGGCTTTGGTGCGGGTAGCCACGTCAGCGGTAGGCGCGCCGGGTTCGTAGTCGGCCTGCGCTCCCGGATGCCCGTGCCCGTGGCCCATGCGCCGCTCTTCAAGATTGTGC
>Ga0335071_10006040_pt1 | contig 12535 bp, 7 predicted proteins | sample Lox_Sample_15_FD_206724 | JGI IMG/M metagenome (GOLD analysis project Ga0335071, IMG submission 206724) | Soil microbial communities from Loxahatchee National Wildlife Refuge, Florida, United States - Lox_Sample_1.5 | ecosystem: Environmental > Terrestrial > Soil > Wetlands | place: USA: Florida...
CGTCCTTGCACCGGCCCCGGAACTCGTACCGGAACCCCTTCAAGCCGCCATCGAGGCGGCGTCTCAGGATTCCGCCGACGAGATCGTGATCGTCCGGGTGGACGACGAGGAGCGGATCGGCGCCGACGAGCTCGTCCGGGGCATATCCGAACATCTCGGCCGCGGACGCGTTGACATAGGTCAGCCGCCCGTCCTGGATGGTGTAGATCCCGGCCAGCGAGTTCTCGCTCAGGGCGCGAAAGCGGCCCTCGCTCTCGCGAAGCGCCCGCTCGGCCCGCTTGAGCTCGGTGAGATCGTGGACGACCAGGCATACCCGCGGCTCCCCCTGGGCGTCCTTGAAGGTGGCTATGGCGATTTCCGCCGGGACCGGCTTGCCATCTGCGCGGAGGAGGTTCATCTCCCCGCGGAACCGGCCTTTCCGGGAAAAGATCTCCAGCCCCGCGGCCAGCCGCGGATCCGTGCGGTTGGTCAGGTCGCGGGCTTTTATCCTGGCGATCTCCGCGTCCGTCAGGCCGAACAGCCGGCGGGCGGCCTCGTTGGCTTCCAGGATCGTGCCGTCCAGCTTGTTCAGCAGGACGGGGACGAGGCTGTTGTCGAAGAGCGACCGATACCGGCCCTCGCTCGTCCGCAAGTCCGTTTCCATGCGCTTGCGGATGAGGACCTTGTGGATCTCGCCGGCGACGAGCCGGAGGCGGGTGACGTCGTCGTCGTCATAGGGCTCGGTCTTGTTGCCGACGCCGATGATGAGGCGGACCTTGCTGCCTTCCAAGGCGGGCGCGGTCATGATCCGGGTGAGCGGAGGATGTCCCTTGGGCAGCCCTTGGCGGTTGGGCGACGTCGGGTAGTCGTTGTAGACCACCGGCCGGCGGAGCCGGACGCAGTCCATCCAGTTGCCGGCGCGCTCGATCGGGTAGGGCGTTTCATAGGGGGTTGCGCAAACCCGCGCCGCTCCCGCGCTCCAGATCATCTGGGAGAGAAAAGCCTGGTCGTCCGCGACCAGGTGGAGGAACCCGATGGCGCTGTCGGTGAGGCGGACGGCGTGCTCCAAGGCGAAGTCGTAGATTTCGGCGTCCGGCATGCGGGCCGCTTTCCGGTAGAGGTCGAGGAGCACGACGCTCATCTCGGCGTCCTTGACCCGGTGCGCCGCGGCCCTCTTCTGCTCGGTCACGTCGCGGACGGTCGTATAGTCCAGGCTCTGTCCGGCGACCCGGACTCGATCGGTATTGATCAGCGCGTCGCAGACTGTCCCGTTCTTCCGCGTCAGGCGCGCTTCGAAGTTGCGGACCGCGCCCTCGTTCCGGAGGAGGGCGATCAGGCGGTCGTGTTCGCGCCTATCGACGAACGTGCTCGCGAGCTTCACGGCTTCGAACGCTTTCAGGGAATAGCCCGTGATCTGCGTCATCGCCCGGTTGAGGCTCAGGACGGTGCCCCGCGCGTCCGAGATGCCGATGCCGACGGGGGCGGTCTCGAACTGATGGCGGTAGAGGCGTTCCGATTTCTTCAGCGCGGCCGCGCTCTGGCGGAGCTCGCGGAGCGAGCGCTCGAGCGCGGCGTTCCGGGCGAGCGCCTCGCGGAGCTGGCGGCGGGTTTCCAGGGGCGGATCGGGCGGGCGCTTGCGGGCGCGCGGCGTCTTCATGTCGCGGATCTCGTCTCCGTTCCCGCGGCGGGCTCCCCGGCGGGGCCGGCCCTGGGGGGCGGAGCGTCCGTCCCGGAGAAAGGCCGCGCGGTCGTCTATTTCGCCAGCCGGAGGTTCACCAGCTCCTTGGACAGCGAGAAGGACGAGGCCATGGTGAAGACGCCGGCCCCCGTGGCGCCGATCTCTGCGTCCTCGTACAGCCGTCCTGCTCCGTTATAATTTTTATCGAGCTCCAGGATGATGACGAGGAACCGCCACGGGACGTTCAGGAGCTTGGTCGTGCCGGGCTCCACGCTCCGGCCCTCGGTCACCATGATGATCCGGTAGCCCTTCTCGGTCTCGTATTCCTGGACGATGTTGAACTTGATGTTCAAGCCGAGGCTCCCGATGAATTGCAGGCTGCCCTTGTCGAGGCTCCGGAGCAGCTTGTAGAAGCCGTCCCCGTCGCCCTTGACCATGAACTGGATCAGCGCCTGGGCTTCTTCGGCGGGCGAGAAATCCTTGATCTCGATCCGGATGTTGTAGGGTAGTTCCCCCGCGACGTTCGAGAACAGGCGCCCGCGGAACGTGAGCACGGCGCCGTAGGCCTGGGGGGTGCTCAGGAGCATGGCGGCCAGGAGCGCGGCGGCTCCGCTCAGGGCGATATGGCGTCTCATGGGGTCCTCCTCAAGCCGCCGATCCGGGATCTGGCCGACTGCCCTCATCCTAGCCGGTGTCCTGCCGGGTGTCAATATCGCCAGGGCGTCGCGAATTCGTAGCGGCCGGGATGATCTTGCGGGGCATCGCGATCCGGCTCCGCCTCAGCCCGGGAACTTCTTGGTCGCCGTGTTGTTCGCCTCGTTGGACTCGGTGACGGCGTTGTGGCAATCGACCGTCGCCCGGTAGGTCGGCGCGGGGCCCGTGTGCTTGTAAGGCCCGGAGGTGACGGCCACGCTCTGGTGGGCCGGCACGGCCGGCACGCTGATCTCGGGACCGCACGCAGCGAACGGCCCGCCTGTCCCCGAATCCCACTCGAGGAGGATCTTGCACGGGCCGGCGTCGCCGGCGCCGTTGTTCGCGACCGTGAACTGGATGTCGCAGGAGTAGACCATCTGGCCGCTCGCGTCGTTGTGGGTCATGGCCTTGAAGTCCATGGCCACGGTCAGGTCGGGCAGGGCGAGCTGGCCGACCTGGGGCTTGGTGTTGGTGAGGAGCGTGCAGCTCAGGGGGACGGACTTGGTGTTGTTGGCCCGCCGGGCGGCGGTCTCGTTCAGGGCGTTGTCGACGTCGATCGTGGCCCGGACCGTGTGCGAGCCCGAGAGGACCAGGCCGGGATCGGGCAGGACGCCGTGGGCGAAGAGGGCCCCGGGGGCGAGGACGACGTGCATGACGGTGTCGTCCTTCAGGACGTCGTCCACCCAGACGCGTTCCTTGAGGTTCTTGTCGATGGCGACCGTGCCGACGTTGGTGAACCGGATCCAGACGCGGCAGTGGTCGAGGAAGACGTCCGTCATCTCGATGTCGACGAACGGGACGGTGGTCAGGCTCGGGACCTTGCCGGCGTTCGCGGTCTTGGGCGGGGTCTGGGTTTGCGATTGGGACCGGGCGGCCGGGGCCGCGAAAGCCAGAACGAGAGCGAGGACGAGCGCCGTTTTCTTCATGTCACCTCTCCTGGGCACAGCGTTGATGGTCCGATTATATCCCAGGCGGCGGGTGAATCAACAGGAGGACGGTCCTGTCCTCTCCCGAGGACGGCCGCGCGCCGGGATGACCCCTATCTCGCCTGTCGAAAAGGGCTCCGAAAATGGCATGGAAATTGCTGCCAAGAAGAGAAGAGAGGGGGAGAATGCTATGACGAGGGGCCGGGTATTCCTTGCCACCATGTTCGGAGTGGTCTTCTCCGCGGCCGGCACATCGGCGGGCCGGCAGGATAGGCCCGCGTTGAGTCCGCCCAAGCCGCCTGAGGCCAAGTTAGCCGCCGTTCTCGAGAAAGCCCGCGACTACTGTCTTCGACTCGACAGGGCCGCGCTCGATTTCGTGTGCCGGGAGCAGGTGGACGAGGAGATCAACCAGGCGTCCCGGCCTTCGATCAGCGGCGCGATACCCCCCGTACCGGGCCAATTCAACGGAGGGCGCCTCATCCAGCCCGCCCGGGTCGACGATTTCAGGAAAACCAGGCTCGTGTACGATTATCAGTACCGGCGCAAGGGCGGCGAGGTCAAGGAGCGGCGCGACCTCATGGAGAAGAACGGCGACAAGGTCGCGAAAACCGACGTGGAGCCGGAGACCAGGCATTTCAAGTTCCGCGACATCCTCTTCGGGGCGTCGGGCCTTCTCGGCGCCGGGGCGAGCCTGCGCTACGAATATCGGGTCGCCGGCGAAGACAAGGTCAGGGGCGAGGCCGTCGTCCGCATCGACTGCATGTCCCTGCCCGCGCTGGCCGGGCGGCAGCTCGCCGGTCGGGCCACGGTCCGAGTCAAGGACGGCGCCGTCCTCCGGATCGACTGGGACCCCCGTTCGTTCGGCGGCTGGCAGGAAGTTCAATCCGTGGCTGACCTGTTCGGGATGAAGCCCCAGGTGGAGTCGTACACGGAATATGCGATCGAGAAGAGCGGGGTTCGCTTTCCGAGCTACGACTATACCGAAGAAGCTTACTCCGGCGGCGGAAAAGTGACCTTCGTCCGCTCGACCACGACGGTGAAATACATAGACTACAAGTTCTTCACCGTGGAAACCATCATCGAAAATTAATTCCACGTTAATTCGACTAATTCGAGACACAATACCTGTTTCCCGTCATTTTCCGCGATACGAAATAAGGAAATAGGTATTGTGTCTCTTTTTTCGGTGTAATATAGTCAAGCTTCGAAATGCCCCTTGAGAGGTGACCCATGACGACCCGCGTTCGCGTCCTCCTCTGCTTTTTTATCGCCGCCGCGCTCGCCGGCCCCGCCGCCGCGGCCGATCCGCCCAAGCCGGACTACGCCGTCACGGCCGTCCCGCTCTCATCCGTGAACCTCACGGGCGGATTCTGGGGCGCGCGCCAGAAGATCGACCTGGCCGTGACCATCCGCCACGTCATGAAGGAGTGCGAGGACACGAACCGGATCCGCAACTTCGAGCTGGCCGCCGCCGCCCTGAAGGGCGCCACGGGCGGCAAGTTCGCCACGGCCTACGCCTTCGACGATTCCGACGTCTACAAGGTCATCGAGGCGGCCTCCTATGCCCTGGCGCTCCGCCCCGATCCCGCCCTGGAGAAGGACCTCGACGCCTGGATCGCCAAGATCGCGGCCGCCATGGAGCCCGACGGCTACATCTACACGGCCCGGACGATCAACCCGGCGAAGCCCCTGCGCATGTCCGGGCCGACGCGCTGGGTGAACGAGGAGGAGAGCCACGAGCTCTACTGCGCCGGCCACATGTACGAGGCCGCCGTGGCCCATTTCCAGGCGACCGGCAAGAGAAACTTCCTCGCCCTGGCGATCAAGAACGCGGACTTCATCGACAAGACCTTCGGCCCGGCCAAAGGCCAGCTCAAGCTGGTGCCGGGCCACGAGGTGATCGAAATGGGGCTGGTCAAGCTCTACCGCGTCACGGGCGAGCCGCGCTACCTGGCCCTGGCCAAGTTCTTCGTCGACGAGCGCGGCGATGCCGCCGGGCACAAGCTCTACGGCACGTACAACCAGGACCATCTGCCCGTCGTCCAGCAGACCGAGGCCGTGGGACACGCGGTCCGGGCGGCGTATCTCTATTCCGGCGTCACCGACGTCGCGGCCCTGACCGGCGACCGGCGCTACCTGGACGCCATGGACAAGATCTGGGACGACATCGTCGGCAAGAAGCTCTACCTCACCGGCGGCATCGGCGCCGCGGGCGGCATCGAGGGCTTCGGGCCGGCCTACGATCTGCCGAACCCGTCCGGCTACGCCGAGACCTGCGCCACGATCGCCTACGCCCTCTGGAACTGGCGCATGTTCCTCGCCTCCGGCGACGCCAAGTACATGGATCTCTTCGAGCGCGCCTCCTACAACGCCTTCCTCTCGGGATACGGGATGAGCGGCGACGCGTTCTTCTATCCCAACCCGCTCGCCTCGCACGGCCAGCACGAGCGCACGCCCTGGTTCACCTGCGCCTGCTGCCCGCCCAACGTGGCCCGGTTCATCGCCGAGCTGGGCGGCTTCGCCTACGGCGTCCGGGGCGACAAGGTCTACGTCAACATGTTCAACGAGGGGACGGCCGACGTCGACACGGCGGCGGGCAAGGTCCGTCTCGCCCAGGCTACCGCGTATCCGTGGGACGGGAACGTCAAGATCACCGTCGCTCCGGAGACGGAGGCGACGTTCACCTTGATGATCCGCGTCCCTGGCTGGGCCCAGGGCCGGCCCGTGCCGAGCGACCTCTACCGCTACGCCGAGGAGGCGAAGGACAAGCCCGCCGTCAAGGTCAACGGCAAGACGGTCGCTTTCGCCCTCGAGAAGGGCTACGCCCCGATCGCGCGCGCCTGGAAGAAGGGCGACCTGGTCGAGGTCGTCCTGCCGATGCCCGTCCACCGCGTCCTGGCCAACCCCAACGTCAAGGCGGACGCCGGCCGGGCGGCCGTCGAGCGCGGCCCGCTCGTCTACTGCGCCGAGGGAGCGGACGAGGGCGGGGCGGTCGGCAATCTCGTCCTCGACGGCAAGGCGGCGCTCAAGGCCGCGGCGAAGCCCGACCTCCTGAACGGCGTCACCGTGATCACGGGCGAGGCGACGGCCTACCGTTACAAGGCCGGCCAGCTCGTCTCCGAGAAGAAGCCGCTGACCCTCATCCCGTATTACGCCTGGGCTCACCGCGGCAAGGGCGAGATGGAGGTCTGGTTCGCGACCGAGCCCGGCACGGCCCGTCCCGTCCCGGAGCCGACCCTGGCCTCGACGGCCAAAGTCACGTGCTCGGCGGGCGGCAAGGGCGTCGAGGCCGTCCACGACCTCTACGACCCGACCGGCTCGAACGACCACGACCGCGGCTACCTCCACTGGTGGCCGAAGAAAGGCACGACCGAGTGGGTCCAGTACGATTTCGCCGCGCCGACGGCCCTGTCCGAGACGTCGGTCTATTGGTTCGATGACACGGGCGAAGGCGAATGCCGCGTGCCGGCCTCCTGGACCGCGCTCTACAGGGACGGCGACAAGTGGCTGCCGGTCAAGAGCGCGGGGCCTTACGGCACGGCCAAGGATGCCTTCAACACCGTAAAGTTCGCTCCCGTGACGGCCACGGCCCTCCGGCTGGAGATCAAGCTCCCCGACAAGTTCTCGGCGGGGATCCAGGAGTGGAAAGTCAAATAGAGCGTCATTGCGAGGAGCGCCGCGACACGTCGCGCGCGACGGGTCGCGGCGGCGACGCGGCAACCCCAGGGGAGGAGAGAATGCCATGTCCAAGACGATGAAGTATCTGCCGATCGCGCTCATTGCGCTCGCGGCCGTTTTCGCCGCCGTCCCCTCCGGCGCCGGGCAGACCAAGCCCAAGCCCGCCGGGGCGAACGTCCTGGTCAACCCCTCGTTCGAGGATCTCGACGGAGCGGCGCCCAGGGCGTGGACCAAGGCGACGCACCAGCCCCAGGGCGTCCTCGAAATCGACGCGGCCGCGGCCCACGGCGCCGGCCGCAGCGCGAAGATCTCTTCGGTCGAGGGCGGGGACGTCTCTTGGAGCCAGATCGTGGCGGTCAAGCCCTACTCCACGTACCGGTTGAGCGGCTGGATCAAGACGAAGGACGTCAAGCCGGCCGGTTCGGCCCGCGGCGCCTTGCTGAACATCCACGGCCTGGATGCGGCCGCGACCCCGGCCCTTACGGGCACGCGCGACTGGACGCGCGTCGAGGTCGTGTTCGACTCCGGGGCCAACGACGGCCTCCAGGTCAACTGCCTGTTCGGCGGCTGGGGCCGGGCCACGGGGACGGCCTGGTACGACGACGTCGCCCTCGAGCTCCAGTCCTCGAGGACGGTGACGCCGTCCGCGGCCATCGACGTCTCCAAGACCGGCGCCCCGATCTCGAAATACATCTACGGCCAGTTCATCGAGCACCTCGGCCACTGCATCTACCAGGGCCTCTGGGCCGAAATGCTGGAGGACCGGAAGTTCTACTATCCCGTCGGCGACAAGGAGTCGCCCTGGAAGACCGTCGGCGACGCGCGCAACGTGCGGATGAATCCGATCCTGGCCTACGTCGGCGTCCATGCGCCCGAGATCCGGCTGCGGGGCAACGGCGACGCGGGCGGCCTCGCCCAGGAGGGCCTGGCCGTCGTCAAGGGCAAGCGCTACGTCGGACGGGCCGTGCTGGCCGCCGATCCGGGCGCGCTGCCCCTCCGCGTCTCGCTCGTCTGGGGCCCGGGCGCGGGCGATCGGCAGACGGTCGCCGCCGCCGACCTGACCACGGCCTACAAGACCGTGTCCCTGGGCTTCACCGCCGGCGCCTCGAGCGAGAACGCCCGGCTCGAGATCACGAGCGCCGGCAAGGAGTCTTTCCTCGTCGGGACCGTCTCCCTGATGCCGGCCGACAACGTCGACGGCTTCCGGGCCGACGTCCTCAAGGCCCTCAAGGACCTCAACGCGCCCGTCTATCGCTGGCCGGGCGGGAACTTCGCCAGCGGCTACGACTGGCGCGACGGCCTTGGCGATCCGGACCGCCGGCCGCCGCGCAAGAACCCGGCTTGGCAGGGGGTCGAGCACAACGACGTCGGCATCCACGAGTTCATGGACCTTTGCCGCCTTATCGGGACCGATCCCTACGTCACGGTCAACAGCGGCCAGGGCGACGAGCGGCTGGCGGCGGACGAGGTCGAATATGCCAACGGCGCGGCCGAAACGCCGCTGGGCCGCCTGCGGGCCGCGAACGGCCACGCCCAGCCGTGGGGCGTCAAGCTTTGGTCGATCGGCAACGAGATGTACGGCGGCTGGCAGCTCGGCCACATGCCCCTCGAGGATTACACCAGGAAGCATGCCCGCTTCGCCGCGGCCATGCGGGCCAAGGACCCGTCGATCACCCTGGTGGCGGTCGGCGCGGTCGGGCCGTGGAGCGAAGGCATGCTCGCCGCCGCCGCGGACGCCATGAACCTCATGAGCGAGCATTTCTACTGCGGGGAGATGCCGGGGCTGATGGGCCACGTCGCCCAGATCCCGCGCGAGGTCAAGCGGATCGCCGACGCCCACCGCGCGTACCGGGCCGCCATCCCGGCCCTCAAGGGCAAGGACATCCGGGTGGCCCTCGACGAGTGGAACTACTGGTACGGGCCGGACATCTTCGGCGAGATCGGCACGCGCTACTTCCTCAAGGACGGCTTGGGCATCGCCGCCGGCCTGCACGAATATTTCCGCCAGAGCGACATCATCGCCATGGCCAACTACGCCCAGACGGTGAACGTCATCGGCGCGATCAAGACGACCAAGACCGCGGTCTCGTTCGAGACCACGGGGCTCGTCCTCCAGCTCTACCGGGCCCACTACGGCACGCTGCCCATCCCGGTCGGCGGGGCGCCCGCGCCGCTCGATGTCGCCGCCGCCTGGAAGGACGGGCGGAACGTCCTGACCCTGGCCGTGGTCAATCCGACCCGCGACGCGCAGGCGCTGCCGATCGCCTGGACGGGCGTGGGCGTCCCGAAGACGGCCCGGCTCTTCCTCATGGCCGGGACGGATCCCATGGCCTTCAACGATCCGGGCAAGCCGCCGGTCGTCGCGGTCCGGGAGATTCCCGACGCGCCGTTCGGCGATCGGCTGACGATCCCGCCGATCAGCGTGTCGCTGTATGAAATCAAGATCAAGTAGGGGAGATGCGTATCCCGGATCCTGTCTCCGTCGGGTGGCCTTTGGGGTACGGGACGAAAACACGCGTCTGCGCCCAGCGTGCGCAGCCCGAAGCGAATGGGACCCTCGTCATTGCGAGCGATCTTTGGAGCGAAGCAATCTCCTCTATTCAAACAGGACCCGCCGCCTGGCGGGCCGGCAGGCAAGAGGTGCGAAAATGAAAAAGACCTACATCGCCCACTTCGCCTCGGTATTCCTCCTGATCGCCTTGGTGCCGCTTTCGTCGGCCCCCCCGAATGACTATCCCGTCCGGCCCGTGCCGTTCACCCAGGTCCGGGTCAACGACGTCTTCTGGGCGCCCAAGATCGAGACCAACCGGGCCGTGACCGTCCCGTTCGCCCTGAACAAGAACGAGGAAACGGGCCGGGTGGACAACTTCCGCAAGGCCGCCGGCCTGATGACGGGGCCGTTCCAGGGCAAGCGCTACAACGATTCCGATATCTTCAAGGCGATGGAGGGCGCGTCCTACACCTTGATGCTCAAGCCCGATCCGCAGCTCAAGGCGCGCCTGGACGACCTCATCGCCCTCATCGCCAAGGCCCAGGAGCCCGACGGCTATCTCTACACCAACCGGACGATCGATCCGAAGCACCCGGCGCCCGGCGCCGGCCCGGAGCGCTGGTCGAACCTCCGCGTCTCGCACGAGCTCTACAACGTCGGGCACATGTACGAGGCGGCCGTCGCCCACTTCCAGGCGACGGGCGAGCGCGGCTTCCTGGCCATCGCCCTCAAGAACGCCGACCTCCTCGTCCGGACGTTCGGCCCCGGCCGGCGGCGCGGCTTCCCCGGCCATCAGGAGGTCGAGATCGGCCTGGCCAAGCTTTACCGGGTCACGGGCACCAAGGACTACCTCGACCTGGCCAAGTTCTTCCTCGACGAGCGCGGCCATTACTTCGGGGGCGAGAAGTACGCTCCGGACGATCCCTTCGCCACCTACAACTCCGACGAATACCTCCAGAACCACAAGCCCGTCCTCGAGCAGGACGAGGCCGTCGGCCACGCCGTCCGGGCCATGTACATGTATTCGGGCATGGCCGACGTGGCGGCCCTCGGCGGCCGGCCGGAATACGCGGCGGCCATCGACCGGCTGTGGGACAACGTCGTCGGGGCGAAGATGTACCTGACCGGCGGCGTGGGCGCCCGCGTCACGTCCGAAGGCTTCGGCGCCGCCTACGAGCTCCCCAACGCGGCGTACGCCGAGACGTGCGCCGCGATCGGCAACGCCCTCTGGAACCAGCGCCTCTTCCTCCTCCACGGCGACGCGAAGTACGTCGACGTCCTGGAGCGGGTCCTGTACAACGGCCTGATCTCCGGCGTCTCGCTCGACGGGATGTCGTTCTTCTACCAGAACCCGCTCGAGGCGAGCGCCAAGAGCACATATTACATGGACAAGCTCGGCCGATCGCCCTGGTTCGAGGTCGCCTGCTGCCCACCCAACCTCACCCGCTTCCTGCCGTCGGTGCCGGGCTATGTCTACGCCGTCAAGGACGACGCCCTCTACGTGAACCTGTTCATCGGCGGGACCGGCGAGGCCGAGGTCGGCGGCCGCAAGGTCGCCCTGCGCCAGGAAACGCGCTATCCGTGGGACGGCGCGGTGAAGATCGCCGTCGATCCCGACGCGCCGGCGGCCTTCACCCTCGATGTCCGCATCCCGGGCTGGGCCTTGGACCGCCCCGTCCCGAGCGACCTTTACCGTTTCGCCGACGCGAGCGACGAGAAGCCCGTCCTCAAGGTGAACGGCGCGCCGGCCGCCCTCGACGTGGACAAGGGCTACGCCCGCATCCGGCGGACGTGGGCAAAAGGGGACGCCGTCGAGCTCGCCCTGCCCATGCCCGTGCGCCGAGTGGTCGCCCATCCGGCGCTCAAGGAGGACGCGGGCAAGGTCGCCCTCCAGCGCGGCCCGCTCGTCTTCTGCGCCGAGGCCGTGGACAACGGGGGGCAGGTCCTGAACCTCAGCCTTCCCGCCGGGGGGCGCTTCACGGCCGAATTCCGGCCCGATCTCCTCAAGGGCGTCGTGGTCCTGAAGGGGAGGGCGCTGGCCGCGGGCCCGTCCGGCGCCGCCCGGGAGCGCGATTTCCTGGCGATCCCGTACTACGCCTGGGCGAACCGCGCCGTGGGCGAGATGAGGGTCTGGTTCCCGGCCCGATAGCCGGCCCGGCCTTCCAGGCGACGCTCCCGGGCCCGGAGGACCTCTAGCCCTCCGGGGCTAGGGGTTGATGACCAGCCCGGTCTGCGTGTAGGCCAGCCCGTTCGACGCCGCTTCGCGGGCGCTGAAGAAGACGCGGTATCTTCCCGCCGGCGCGCCGGTCAGATCCAATTCGAGGAGCAGGATGTCCAGGCTCCCGCTCTCGGTCTTGTTCAGGACCGTCGTCCGGACCGGGACTTTTTCGCCCGTCGCCGCGTCGATCAGCCAGGAGGACACGGCGATCTCTGGTTGGACGAGGCCCGCCGCCGAACAGGGCAGGAGGGCGTAGATGCGCCGCGTCGTCCCCGGCAGGGCCCCGAGGAGCGGCGAGTAGCGGGCCCGCTCGTAGGGATAGGCGTCCTTCCAGTCGGGCCGGCCGGTCTTCTTGGCGGAGACCGATTCGAGATAGGCGAAATTGCTCTCTGAGGTGAGCAGGAGGGGCGAGAACAGGCCCAATCCCGTGAGCGGCTTGGGAACCATGGTCGCCCAGGTCGAGGCCACCGCCGCCGAGCCGTTTTCCATGTCCCGGATCACCAGCCGGGTCTTGTACCGCCCCGGCGGCACCCACGCCCCGGACGTGTAGAAGACGTCCATGCCCTTGAACTTGGATAGATCGGTCTCGTAGCGCTGGAGGCCGAGGAGGTTGTCCTGGTCGTCGAAGACCAGGGCCACGAGCTCGGATTTCTTCCCGGAGAACTTCTCCATGACCGCGTTCGGGATCTTCGACAGCACCTGGATCCGGCTCTCGCCGCCGACCGCGAACGACAGGGCGCTCATCGAGAACGTCAGCGGGGTCCGGAGGAACGACCGTTCCGACAACGCGAGGTCGTAGAGCTGGAGCTGCTTCTCCAGGTCCGAGTACTGGGCGTACGGCTTGGGGTTGAAGTAGCCGGCCTGGGCCCGCA
>Ga0335071_10006041_pt1 | contig 12534 bp, 4 predicted proteins | sample Lox_Sample_15_FD_206724 | JGI IMG/M metagenome (GOLD analysis project Ga0335071, IMG submission 206724) | Soil microbial communities from Loxahatchee National Wildlife Refuge, Florida, United States - Lox_Sample_1.5 | ecosystem: Environmental > Terrestrial > Soil > Wetlands | place: USA: Florida...
CGCTCGCGACTTTGATGATCGCCTGAATTCTCTCCGGCCGATCGTTTGCTGTGAAGAATCCCGCTTCGGCTCGCTCATAACACGCTAGTGCGCTGTCGAGCCTTCCCTCCGAGGTAAACTTCTCCCCTCTCGCCATTTCGTGCTCCCCGACCTGAATTTGGGCGCGGGCTTGAGTCGAAATCATCGCGATGACGATGACAAGACTTGCGAGGCATTTGAGGGAGGGAATTCGAGTTCTCACTTCACGTTGGCGATACTTCGCCAAGAAAAAGTTTGGGAAGATTCTTGTCTGTAAATCCTCCAGATCAGGACGGCAGATGGATATAGATCGACAACGAAACCAAGCCGTTTCGCGACCTGTCATCCAAATCCCATTTCTGCTGGAGGATCCTATGAGAAAGTCCGCAGCTGTAATTCTGCTCCTTGCTATGCTGATCGGAATCGGTTCCGTAGATTGTTTCGCAGCCACGAAGGTGGGAAACGCCCCGATTCCGTGTTCCACCTGGCTCGACAGTGATCCGACGAACCCGCTTCCACCTCCTCCCCCCACGCCGTGAGCGATCAGAAGGACACTCAATGTTGGAAGATAGCAATATTTTTCAATATTGGGAAGAAGGTTAGGCGGCCGCGGGAGCAAAGACTGAAGAGAAACGGAAGATCAGGAATGTGGGCGGGCGATTTGCCGGATGGACCAGAAGAGGAAGGCGATGGAGCACTCCGCTCCATCGCCTTGGTCATCGCTTGTACGTCGGTATACTAGCTGCCTACGACAATTACGAGATACTTCTGTCGCCAGAACTTGTCAGGGCTGACAATCGTCAGCGCAGAGCCGGTCTGATCCGTGGCAAACGTGCCGGCGGTTCTGCTGGGGAGAATCTGGTCGATCTTCCCGTTGACCTTGATGAGCTGACTTGTCGTACGGTCGATCGGCTGGAATTCCGATTCATCGATGCTGTCGGTGAGGACTGTCGTCGATCCCAACAAGCCCCAGAGGAAGCCACCCTGATCGGTGATGATGCCCTTTTTCTCCAGCTCATCCTTGGTCCCGATCACATAGAAGGCCGTATTGATAGTCTTCTGCTGGGTGTCGATAACGCTGTCCTTAGTGCTAATGGTCCGGGTGTTTTCGGCGACGTTGTCCTCGAGACCCTGAATTCTGGCTTGGAGCTGTGCTATCGATTGTTCCCGTTCGGCGATCGATGCCTTCAACGATTCAATCAACGTGTCGAGGCCCTGGATCTGGCGGGCGAAGGAGCGATTTTTCGACTGGAGGGATCCAATTTTCGCCCTGTTTTCTTTGAGTGTGCTCGAGATCTCACGAAGATTGCCGAGCAGAGTTTCTTTGGTCACGACACTGGAGATTGTCGACGACCCTTCCACACCGCCCGCCCTTTTGGCCACGCCACCTTCCAGTGCACGAGCCTTTTCCAGATTCGCGTAGGATTCGTTGACGGCGGCAATGACTTGCTCCATATATTTGTCGCGGTCGCTGATCCCCTGCTGCAACGTCGAGTCGCTGCTTTGCATCTGCGCAAGCTTCTGTTGGAGCTGGGCCTCTTGTTCCCGATTGCTGCAACCGGCAACAAGTATCAGCAAAAGCGCCATAGCGCCAATGGCTGTTTTCATAGTGCCTCCCTTACGTAGTGAGACTGGTAAATCCCCCTTCAACCAACGCCACCCCTGGCTGGAAACAATTTAGTACGAATATCTGTATTACTGCGATCATATGCAATTGCTTCAACAGAATTATTTCACTGATCGTTCCAGCCGTCTTGTAATCGTAATTGTTATGAGATGAACCGTAATAGATTGCGTATATTCGGGTTGGTCAACATTAGCCAGATGCCTGAGAGTGTCATTTCCCCGTCGAAAATAGTAGATCGCGACCCTGGAAATGAATGCCTGAGTCGTCAAAACGGCACAGAATTGAGCAGAAGTCGAAATGCCTCCAAGTCCTGTTCGTGGTACGAATCTTGGAGGTAATTTCTGTCCAAGGACTGGTCCGTCGAATCTATGGCGAAACATCATGTATGGCGGCTCGTCGCGTTCGCGTCTGCCCTGATTCTGGTGGCGAGCACGGAGGCGACTGCACTTGATCCTAACAAGAGCATCGACCAGTACGGCCATGACGTCTGGCGCCGCCAGAATGGACTCCCGTCCAACAGTGTAACAGTTCTTCTCCAGTCTCACACCGGCTACCTCTGGACTGCCACATCGGCCGGGCTCTATCGGTTCGATGGGGTTCGATTCGAACTCGTGAAGACCGACACGGGGGATCAACGAAACAGTGAAACGATCCTCGCCCTCTGCGAATCATGGGACAACACGCTCTGGGTGGGGACGGCCTTCGGCAGTCTTCGGAAGATCTCCGGCGATACGATTTTCCACATTGGTTCTCCCTCCGGGATGGTGGAGCGTCAGGTTCTCTCCCTTGTCGAATCCCACAACGGCGATCTCTGGGTCGGCACGTCCAACGGACTATTCCGGTCACAGGGCGACCGGTTTGTTCGTTTGGACTTGAAGCCAACGTATTACGCGTGTCTGGCCGAAGACCCGAACGGCCGCATCTGGGCAGGAACCCACGACGGAGTGCTGGTGATCGACGGCGCATCCGGGCAGCTGCTGTTCCAGATCGGTCATGGAGAGGGACTTCCGGAAATCTCGATCACGGCGATGTGCATCAACCGACGCGGAGATGTCTGGATCGGCACGAACAACGGTCTCACGCTCTGGAGCGACGGCAAACTTACGGTATTCCACCCACAAGTTGATCGCTCTGACCTTCATGTCACGGCGATCCACGACGACAAAGACGGCAATGTCTGGTTCGGCACGTCGGACGGACTCGTCCGCTATGCGGGCGGAGCGTTCAGCAAATACTCGGCGGCGGACGGGCTGTCGCACGGCTATGTCCTTTCCCTTGCGGAAGATGTTGAAGGAAGCCTTTGGGTCGGCACGCTCGAAGGTTTGAACCGGCTCAGAGACGTAAATTTCACGACGTATACGACGCGTGAAGGACTGGGCGGCGACTACATCTCTGACGTCCTCGAGGCGCGAGACGGAAGCCTTTTCATTGCCAGCAATCGCTCAACGACGGTTACCCACTGGTCGCAGGGGAAGATGACGACATGGAAACTCTCTGTCGGACCCATGTACATCGCGCACGACGGGAGTGCATGGATCTGCCAGACGGGACTCCTGACCAGAATCAAAGATGGGCGGATCACCCGGTTTGATACCTCCGACGGGATACCCAACAAATGGATCTCGGCGCTAGGCGAAGACAGCGTGGGCCTTGTCTTCTTCCTGGATCACACCGGGATCATGCGGTTCCGCGACGGCAAGGTTCAGCCTTACCTGGTCAAGGGAGTGCCGTTTACGACGCCGGACTATGTCGAATGCTTCTTCACCGCTTCAGACGGCACCCTGTGGGCGGGCACCACCGGCGGATTGCTGCGTTTCAGAAACGGCGACAGCACGCTTTATCTCCCCTCGAACGGCCTCGCGGATCGATGGATCTCATCGGTGACCGAGGACAAGCAGAAAAACCTCTGGATCGCGTGCGCTCACGGCGGCTTGTCCCGATACCGTAATGGCAAGTTCACGGCGTACACGATGAAGAACGGCCTCTTCACCAACGAAGTCTATTGCGCCGTCGCCGACCCGGCCGGCGATATCTGGCTCAGTTCCTCCCGGGGAATCGGCAGGATCAGGCGCCAGGAGATCGACGATATCGATGCGGGAAAGACGTCGACATTCCACGCGCAGCTCTTCACGACCGTGGACGGCATGAAATCGGACGTCTGCTTCAGCGAGTGGTATCCGTCGGCCACCGCAACAAGCGATGGACGGCTCTGGTTCTGCACGCAAAACGGAGCCGTTCTTGTTGACCCGCGCCACATCAAATTGAACGAACGGGTTCCGCCGGTGCTCATTGAAGAAGTCACTGCCGACACCACGGCTGCACCCCTCGCGCAGGTCGTGACGCTGCCGCCGGGCATCGGCCGGCTGGAAATCCGATTCACGGCCTTGAGCCTGCTGATCCCCGAGAAGGTCCGGTTTAAGTATTGCCTCGAAGGATACGACAAGACCTGGGTTGACGCCGGCACGCAGCGCGATGCGTACTATACGAATCTCCCGCCTGGAGAGTACCGGTTCGTCGTCAAAGCGTGCAACAACGACGGCATCTGGAACACCATGGGGGCCGGCGTCCGGATCTACCTCGCACCTCATTTCTACCAGACGGCGTGGTTCGCAGTTGCGACCGTGATGCTCATTGCCCTGGCCATCGCCGGCCTGTTCAGGGTGCGCGTCGCCAGGATGAAGCGCAGGGCGAGGATGCTGGAAGACCTTGTCGATGTCAGGACGCGCGAACTGCGGAGGCAGCAGGAGTTTCTCCGGCATGTCATCGACCTCAATCCGAGTTACATTTGTGCCAGGGATTGGCAGGGAAGATTCACCCTCGCCAACAAAGCGCTTGCCGATCTCCTCGGCACCACCGTCGAGACGCTCTTGGCAAAGAAAGGGGAAGATTTTCCGTATTGCGTGGAACTGTTTGCCGGAGACCAGGATGTCCTCCGCACCCAGATGCTGGAGTTCACGCCCCGGAGGGAATTCGAGGACTCGGCGGGGCAGAAGCACTATGTGCAGATCAGCAAGATCCCGCTCCCCGGGGAAGACGGCCTTGGGGGGCAGGTCCTGAGCGTGGCGACGGACATCACCCAACAGACGCGCGCGAAAGAGGCGGCCGAGGCGGCGACGCGGTCCAAGAGCGAGTTCCTCGCCAACATGTCGCACGAAATCCGCACGCCGATGAACGCCGTCATCGGGATGACAGGACTTCTTCTCGACTCAAGCCTCACATCGGAGCAGCGAGAGTATGCGGAAGTCATCCGGACAAGTGGCGACGCGCTCCTGACCATCATCAACGACATCCTCGATTTCTCGAAAATCGAGAGCGGCAAGCTCGACCTCGAGCATCAGGCGTTCAGCCTGGACAATTGCATTGAAGAAGCGATGGACCTCCTCTCGGCGAAGGCGTCGGAGAAAGGGCTGGACCTCGCATACGATATTGGTCGCGGCGTCCCTCATGACATCATGGGCGACATCACCCGCCTGCGTCAGATCCTTGTCAATCTTATCGGCAACGCCGTGAAGTTTACGAGGTCGGGAGAAGTGGTCGTCTCGGTGAATGTCCGTCATGCCGACGGGCCGAGGTTCGAGCTGCAATTCGACGTTCGCGACACGGGCATCGGCATACCGAGGGACCGCCTCGATCGTCTCTTCCGATCGTTCAGCCAGGTAGACTCCTCCACGACGCGCCACTACGGCGGAACGGGACTGGGACTGGTTATCAGCAGACGCTTGAGTGAGCTCATGGGCGGGACGATGTGGGTGGAGAGTGAAGAAGGTGCCGGGTCGACATTCTCGTTCACAATCCTGACGGAAGCAGGGCCGGTCACCGCTCGACGGTATGAAGCCGGACAAAAGGAACCGCTCGCCGGGAAGCGCGTTTTGATCGTCGACGACAACGCCACAAACCGTCGGATCCTGGTCGAGCAGGTCCGCTCCTGGGGGATGGTGCCCGAAGCCGTAGCGAGCGGCGCAGCAGGCCTCGCCGTGCTGAATCTCGCGTCGCCGTTCGATCTCGCGATCCTGGATCACAAGATGCCGGGCATGGACGGGGTCATGCTCTCCAAGGCCATCAAGGCCGATGAGAAAACCAGGAGGCTTCCCATCATCATGCTTACGTCGATGCTTGCGAGCATCAGACAGTTGAAAAACGAGCATGGCGACCTTGAACTTGCTGGATACATTTCCAAACCTGTCAAACCCTCCCAGCTGTACGACATCATCGCAGGTATCTTTTCCGACATCGCCGCGGAGCGAGCGCCTAGCAAGCCCGAGTCACGCGCCGGCGGGATTCTTGCAGACCAGCATCCGCTGCGGATTCTGGTCGCGGAGGACAATGCAATCAATCAGAAGGTGGCCCTGCGCGTGCTGGAGCGCTTCGGCTACCGGGCTGACGTCGCAGGGAACGGCATCGAAACCGTCGAGGCGGTTCGCCGTCAGGAATACGACCTGATTTTCATGGATGTGCAAATGCCCGAAATGGACGGCCTCGAAGCGACGCGGGTGATACGAAAGGAATTCCCCGATCGACGGGTCAGAATTATTGCCATGACGGCCAACGCCGCAGTCGAAGACCGGGCGACCTGTCTTGAAGCAGGAATGGATGACTACGTGAGCAAGCCCGTGAGACTTGAAGACCTGCGTGGCGTCCTGGAAGAGACTGCCTCCCATAAAGAATCAGAAAGGGTTGATTCCACAGCTACTCATCCCAACATACCAGAGTAGAAGAATACAGGTTCGAGAGAGGAGTTCTGCTTCATCTCCGACCTATGTAAGGCCCACCCATAAGTCCTATGCCGAGCTCGGTGCACAATATTGGCCAGATGCCAAGGACTGTGCACGATTTTCATTGAATTTCCTCGATATAACGCCAATTCCCGCATTTTATAGTCCTTGTACATGGCACACAGGTTGATATTCGACAATCCTTGAACAAACGCCAAAACTGCAGGAGGTCTCATGCGTGCGCTTGTCACAATGTTGGTCGTCATCGGCTTGAGCATCCTTGTCGTGCCCACACTACACGGCCAGGCGGTCGGCGATTTTCGATCCCACGCGTCAGGAAATTGGAGTGATGTCACTGCCTGGAATCGATACGATGGCGGCTCCTGGGCCTATCCTGCACCATTTGCTCCCACGGGGTCCGAATTCGTTACGATTCAATCGACGGATTCCATCACCGTCGACGTACCACTGTCGGTGACCGGCACCCTGAAGAATTTCGGGAAGGTTGGCGGGTGGGCGAATCTCACCTTTGCCTCGGGAGGAGCATACGTTCACGCACAGAACGCGGGAGAGATCCCGATCTGTTCGTGGAGCGCAGGTTCGACCTGTTTCGTCACCGGGGTGATTGACACCGCCCCCGCATGGACCAATCAGAGTTTCTACAACTTTGTCTGGAACTGTCCCGCGCAGACCGCGAACCTCAACCTGGGGTGGGACGATGGATCGGTCGTCCTTCATGGAACACTCTCCGTCCTGAATACGAATTGGTCACGCGGTTCGACAACCACCCCGACCCCGCAGCTGCGGCTCTTTGCCGACACGGGTTCGTGCACGATCGAAGGCGATCTCATCGTCTCCGGCCGAAACGCAGCCCTGTCAGCGATGGGATCTCATTACCCGGATACCATTACCATTAAGGGAAACATCGTCGTCTCCGGGAATAGCGTGCTCTCGCTGAGCAACAATTCGGCCGGCGTCGGCCTCTGGTATCTCAAAGGGAATTTCTCCTCTCCCGACACCGGCACGTTGTCGAAGAGCAATTCGGGGAACACCTCGAAGATCATTTTCTCGAGCTCCGGCAGTCAATCGTTCTCGCTTCCGACCTCAGGGATGTTCACCTTCGCGGGGGCGCCGAACTTTGAGGTGTTGCCCGGAACGACGCTTGTCCTTGCCACGGACAGGGATATCATCTCCGGCGCCGGGAGCTTCAGGTTGGATTCGAGCGCGACGCTGGTGATCGGCAACTCCAAGGGGATCAATACCGCAGTTGGTTGCAGCGGATCGAACGGCGGAGGCAACCTGCTGTCGAAGACCGCGAACTACGTCTACCAGGGAAGCGTCGCGCAGATGGCGGGCACCAAGCTTCCGTCGACGGTCGCCGGCCTGACGATCAATAACGCCGCCGGGGTCACCCTCGAGGAACCCGATACCGTGACCGGAACACTCTTTCTGCAGCAGGGGAAATTCACCCTCGGTGATCATGGGCTCACCGTCAACCACATCAACGGCGCATCATCTTCGAACTATGTCTACACCGACAAATCGGGAACGTTGACGTATCGGAACGTGGGGAGCACCGACGTGCTCTTCCCGGTGGGGACAGCGTCATCCTATTTGCCCGTGACGTTGAACAATACGGGAACGGTGGATGACTTCTCCGTCATCGTGAAAAACACCTTCACTTACCCGCCCGGGTCGACCGCTGTCGTCAATGCACAGTGGACGCTCACCGAGCGTACAAGCGGGGCGAATGCCGCGGTGACCATGCAGTGGAACACCGCAAATGAGGGGGCGGCTTTCATCCGCGGAAATCCTGTGGCCGTCGATCGCTACACGGGGAGCGGGTGGGACCAGAGGCCTGCGACCGTCGTCGACCTTGGAAACGGTTCCTACACAGCCTCTGCGAGCGGATATAGCGCGTTCACGATCTTCGTCCTGGCGAACGTGGGCGTTCTCCCGGTGCAGATCGCATCCTTCAGTGCCCTGGCTATCGGAGGAGCGGGTGTTCGACTCGACTGGAAGACGCTGAGCGAAATCGACAATTACGGCTTCGTCGTCGAGAGGTCGCCCGATCTGAAGCAGCCGTTCGTTCCCGTCTCGACGTTGATCCCCGGACATGGAACAACGCTGGTGCCGCACGAGTACAGCTACACCGATTCGAACCACGTCACCGGGAGCTGGTACTATCGCCTTCGTCAGATCGATCTCGACAGCACGATGCACTACAGCGAGACGGTCCTGGTGTCCGTGGTCACCGGCGTCACGAATCCTGAACCCCTGGCGTTCGGACTAAAGCAGAATTATCCGAATCCGTTCAATCCAACGACGACCATTCGATACACTGTGGGAGGAGTCAAGGATCAGGCGTCGGGGGTCAGTAACGTACGTCTCGCCGTGTACGACCTCCTGGGACGAGAGGTAGCGGTTGTTGTGGACGAGCGACAAATGCCGGGCGAACATGAGGTGCGATTCGACGGGAGGAGCCTCGCGAGCGGGATGTATTTCTGTCGCCTGACAGCGGCGGGCTACACAGCAGTTCGAAAGATGACACTCATGAAATAAGCCGCATGAGCGCCGCCTTCTTTGCAGCTACTTACTGCCTACTTCCTACTCCCGGGACGCTTGCCTTCTGCAAGCTCACGGGTGCGGACAGTAGACAGTAAGGTGAGGCTTGTGGTGTACGACATGCTTGGCAGAGAAGTAGCCGTTCTGGCCGACGGTCGATTTCCCGCGGGCAACTACAGGTTCACTTTCGATGGGAAGAATCTCTCGAGCGGTATGAATTTCTGCCGATTGGTCGCAGGGGGCTGCACGGCCATGCGGAAAATGATGTTGGTGCGATAAGGACGGCGACAAGCGTTTTTCCTTCCAAGTTTGCTGAAACCGCCGCTGGAATTCCTCGACGGAATTCGTTATATTATAGAGAGGGGAAGCACTTCTCCACCCGCCTTCCTGTTGTCAGGGCCATTCAACACCAGCAACAATTGATAAGACCTTCCGGTCGTTTTTTCCCGTCCGGAGGGGAGCGTTGAGTCTGGGCTTCTCTTCACCTGAAGCGCACTATCGATCTTTTTCCGAGGGAGAATCATCATGTCACTTCGTCTTCCGGCACGCATCCTCCTTTTCGCCTCGGGCATTGTCACACTCCTTGTGCTTCTCGGCAACGGCATGTCCGGGCAAGTCGTGTATAAACAGCCTCCCCCGGGATCGATCTATCGTGAATACTATCAAACGATGGGCGGATTGAGCGACTGGCGGGTCACAGACCCGAACATCGATCTTGGCCGTTGGCCTGATGCGAAGCCATTTGTCCCCAATCCGATTCTCCATCTCACGGTCGACGACCTAAGCGGTGCAGTTCGTGCCGAGGCGGTCTTTACGATGTGGGGCGGGCACCTCGGGACATTCGGAAAGAAGGTGCGGTTCAACGGTCCCTCGCACTCCTGGATCGATATCCAGCCGCTGGATCAAAGCAACGGGATTCCCTCCGGGCACGATGGGACGATGTATATGAGCGAGCCAATGGAAGGCGTGGATGTGCCCTTGACGGATTTGCAGGTCGGGGACAACACCTTCGAAGGGACGAACACCGGTCAGATTATGAACCCCTCGACCGGGTGGGGACAGTTCGGGTGGTTTGCTGTTATACTGCGCGTCTACTACGGGCCGGACAAATCCCACCCGACGGGAACCATCAGCTCTCCCAGTGCAGGTTCAAGCTTCGAGGAAAACCCCACGATCATTGCGAATGTGAGTTCAGGCGTTGATCGGGTCGACTTCCTTGCATACTACGACGGCTATTGCACTGATGGTGATGGAATTTACCAGGAGTATCACTCCGACTACCACATTCATCAGGACGAGGGAAGCGTCGTCATGCGCAACCATGTCGGAACGGCGACCAGCGCACCGTTTCAAACGACATGGAATACGCAGTGGATTCCTGACCAGGCATCGGGGGGGATCAAGCTCATCGCACGGATCCGGGACAACAGCGGGATGTGGTTTGTGACTGATGAGGTGACCGGCCTCACCCTCTCTCGTCCCAACAGTTCGGTGAAGCTGTACAAGGCGGCGAACGTGCCTGAGGACTACTGGGTAAAGCAATACCAGGAATCAGCATCAAATACATTCACGATTCCGGCGGGTGACGATCTTTCGAAGGCGACGGACGCAATCTTCATCGTCCGGTCATGGAACGGCGCCAACGGCGGCGCCACCTCTCCAGCGGACCATTTCTCACTCCGCGTGAATGCCTGGACCGCCCCCACCTTCGGTAACGACCACTACTACTCGTTTGATGTCTTCAGTCTGTCGCCTTCGGAGCTTCTGAGCGGAACGAATCAGGTCACCGCGTTCTGCGATTCATATGTTCATGGTGTGGAGATCTGCTGGCCCGGGCCCGCGGTCATGGTGCGCTACGGCGCCGCCGCCTCGAATCAGGCGCCTTCAATCACCCAGCAGCCGTCCGATCAAACGGTCGGCGTCGGAGAAACGGCGACCTTCTCCGTGAGCGCGACGGGCTCACCTGCGCCGACGTTCCAGTGGCAGAAGAACAATGTCGACATCACGGTCAACGGGAACTCGGCGACATACACGACTCCTGCCGTCACGAAGGCCGACAGCGGGGCGGGGTACCGTTGCGTGGTTTCCAACAGCCAGGGCAACGCCACCAGCAACACCGCGATCCTCCACGTGTCAACCGTTGCGCCCGCAGTCACCGGTCAACCGACTAACCAGGTGGTCGGAGTCGGAGAGACGGCGACGTTTACGATCACTGCGACGGGAAGCACGCCGCTGCAGTATCAGTGGCAAAGGAACGGATCGAACATTCTGAGCAACGGCAATGCCGCCTCGTACACGACGCCTGCAGCAGTGAAAGCGGACAGCGGCGCGGCATTCCGTTGCGTCGTTTCCAACACGGCAGGCGCAGACACCAGCCACGTAGCGTATCTCCTGGTCGGATCGTTCGCTCCCTCGATCACCACGCAACCGGTTTCGCGAACAGTGCAAATCGGCCGGACCGCGACCTTCAGCGTCGTTGCCACGGGCACTCCGCCGCTCACCTATACGTGGCTAAAGAACGGCGCCGCAATCGGCGGAGCGGACAGTGCGTCATATACCACCCCTCCGGCATCGCTGACCGACAGCGGATCGGTCTTCCGCTGCATCGTCAGCAACTCGGCCGGGCATGACACCAGCGCGGCGGCAATCCTGACCGTGTCGAACGAAGTCACGAGCCTGGTGTTGAACGGCGGCTTCGAGAGCGGCACCGACCATTGGGGGTTCTTTACCAATGGAATCGGGAGCCTCGCCGCAGATGTCGCCGGACCGACAAGCGCTCACGCAGCGCATATCACCATCACCCAATCCGGGTCGAACGTCCAGCTCAATCAGCAGTCCATTGTGCTGACGAGAGATACGATGTATACGCTGCGGTTCCGGGCCTACTCGTCGACCGGCGATGATCTGCAGGTCTCGATCTTCCAGGACGTCTCGCCGTACACGAATTATGGCTTGCCGGCCGAGACCGTTGACCTGACGACGTCATGGACGGATTTCTCTCAGCAGTTCAAGGCAACGAATTTCACAGGGACGGAAACGGACGGCCGGTTGATGTTCTGGCTCGCGAACAATGTCTCCTCCGCGGGAGACGAGTACTTTATCGACGACGTCGTGCTCCTGCCGTCGAGCTTGATGGTCGTTCCGTCCATTACGACGCAGCCTGCGCCACAGTCGGTTCAGGAGGGACACTCCGCGACGTTCACGGTTGAGGCGACCAGCCTGACGCCGCTGTCGTACCAGTGGCAAAAGAACCAGGTCGACATTGCGGGAGCGAACCAGGCGTCGTACACGACGCCGTTCACGTCGGGTTCGGACAACGGAACGTCGTACCGTTGCGTCGTGTCGAATCTCGCCGGCAGCACTGTCAGCAATGCTGTGACACTCACGGTCACCCCCGCAGGAGGTGTGAAATCTCAGGATCAGGGAATTCCATCGCAGTACTTCCTCGCGCAGAATTATCCGAACCCGTTCAACCCTTCGACGGTAATCCGGTTCGGGCTTCCCACCAGCGGATACGTCACCCTGAAGGTGGTGAACCTGCTCGGTCAGGATGTCGCGACCCTGGTCTCAGACTTCATGTCGGCGGGCGTTCACGTGATCACGTTCGCACCG
>Ga0335071_10006042_pt1 | contig 12534 bp, 9 predicted proteins | sample Lox_Sample_15_FD_206724 | JGI IMG/M metagenome (GOLD analysis project Ga0335071, IMG submission 206724) | Soil microbial communities from Loxahatchee National Wildlife Refuge, Florida, United States - Lox_Sample_1.5 | ecosystem: Environmental > Terrestrial > Soil > Wetlands | place: USA: Florida...
AAGCGATGGGAGCTGGGGGTACCTGAAACCCTTACCTAGTAAGGTCTAAGGTAAAACCGGTGACTGGCGCTAAGTCGTAACAAGGTAGCCGTACCGGAAGGTGCGGCTGGATCACCTCCTTTCTATATTTTTCGTTCAGGAAAATATAGGCGTTTAGCCTGATTTACGACATCAGACTAAAACCAGATGTAGAATCTGGCCGCTTGGCTATTTAATGTGTTTTTTTACGGGAGCCATGCCTCCCAAGGGATCAGCGTGAGCGAGAGGGCTTCCGATTTATTGTGTACGCTTGTCCGGCCGCTTCACGGCCGGACATGCAGGTGTAATGAATCAGGGCATTACACGCGCCCGCGTTTCGCGGGTACTCATTACACTTAGATTGGGCCCATAGCTCAGTTGGTTAGAGCACAGCCCTGATAAGACTGGGGTCAGTGGTTCGAATCCACTTGGGCCCACCACTTTCTGGGGGCGTAGCTCAGCTGGGAGAGCACCTGCTTTGCAAGCAGGGGGTCGGCAGTTCAATCCTGCTCGCCTCCACTCTTAAAAAAACACAGGCATATAGATTTTGTGCTTCCGAGCGAAGCACAGTATGCTCTTTGACAACTATTACCAGTAACAAGGTCGATTTGATCTTGATTGGGTAAAAAACTACAACTAACCGAAGAGAACTAGTATTCTTGGTCAAGCTACAAAGGGTTTATGATGGATGACTTGGTTAGGTGAGGCGATGAAGGACGCGGTAAGCAGCGATATGTCTCGGGGAGTCGCAAACAGGCTATGATCCGGGAAATTCCGAATGAGGCAACTCACCGTCAGTTATGTGGCGGTATCCCCGCCTTGAATTCAATAGGGGTGGGGAAGCGAAACCAGGAGAACTGAAACATCTAAGTAACCTGAGGAAAAGAAATCACCGAGATTCCCCCAGTAGCGGCGAGCGAAAAGGGAACAGCCTAAACTTTGTAAAAAACCCGCAAGGGTTTTTGCAAGGGGTTGCGGGACCTCAATGTGGGATTGCGTAGGAATAACAGAAGCGCCTGGAAAGGCGCGCCATAGAGAGTGATAGCCTCGTACGTAAAATTCCGAAACACCCTAGAGGTATCCCAAGTACCACGGGACACGGGAAATCCTGTGGGAATCCGGGCCGACCACGGTCCAAGGCTAAAGACTACACCTAAACCGATAGTGGACAAGTACCGTGAGGGAAAGTTGAAAAGAACCCCGGTGAGGGGAGTGAAATAGAACCTAAAATCATAAACCTACAAGCGGTAGAAGGGCTATGCCATGGCGCAAGCTGTGGAATGCCTGACTGCGTACCTTTTGCATAATGGTCCGACGAGTTACTGTGCGGTGCAAGCTTAAGGTTGCTTATCACAACCGCAGGCGCAGCGAAAGCGAGTCCTAATAGGGCGTCTTAGTACCGTATAGTAGACCCGAAACTGAGTGATCTATCCATGGCCAGAGTGAAGCTTTCCGAAAGGAGAGTGGAGGCTCGAACCCGTCAGCGTTGAAAAACTGTGGGATGAGCTGTGGATTGGAGCGAAAGACTAAACAAACTCAGAAATAGCTGGTTCTCCCCGAAATATTTCTAGGGATAGCCTCGGGTAATTGAATAGTAGGGGTAGAGTACTAAATGGGCTACGGGTCCTTACCGGGATGCTGAGCCCAATTAAACTCCGAATACTACTATTTTTAGCCCGGGAGTAAGACGCTGGGGGCTAAGCTCCGGCGCCAAAAGGGATTCAGCCCAGATCGTCAGCTAAGGTCCCTAAGGATAGGCTAAGTGGTAAAGGATGTGATTTCGCTTAGACAACCAGGATGTTGGCTTAGAGGCAGCCATCATTTAAAGAGTGCGTAACAGCTCACTGGTCGAGCGATTTCGCGCCAAAGATGAACGGGGCTCAAGCCTATTACCGAAGCTGCGAGTTCTGCATCCGTAAGGATGCGGAGCGGTAGGGGAGCATCCTGTCTTGCTGAGAAGGCGAACCGTAAGGATCGCTGGAGTAGACAGGAGTGATTATGTCGGAATAAGTAGCGAAAACGCCTGCGAGAAACAGGCGCACCGAAAGTCCAAGGTTTCCTGGGGAAGGCTAATCCGCCCAGGGTAAGTCGATCCTAAGCTGAGGCCAGTGGGCGTAGGCGATGGACAATCCGTTAATATTCGGATACCGGTTAGGTAGCGTTATCACTTTTTGTGTGAGCAGAAGGACGGAAGCTGCGCAGTGTTGGATGTCTGCGTTCCTGCCTCCGGAAGGGGGCGGGGGGACCTTGCGCGTATGCAAGGGGGAAGTGTTTTTAGACCACGCTGCCAAGAAAAGCACGAAAAGGAGTTACTTAACCGCTCGTACCGTAATCCGACACAGGTAGACCTCCAGAAAATGGTAAGGTGCTCGAGATAACTCTCGTTAAGGAACTCGGCATACTAGCCTCGTAACTTCGGGACAAGAGGTGCCTTCCGTAGCAATGCGGAAGGCCACAGTAAAGTGGCCCGGGTGACTGTTTAGCAAAAACACAGCACTCTGCAAACTCGTAAGAGGACGTATAGGGTGTGACACCTGCCCGGTGCTGGAAGGTTAAGGGAAGAAGTCAGTGGGTCGTAAGACTACGCGAAGCTTTGAACCGAAGCCCCAGTAAACGGCGGCCGTAACTATAACGGTCCTAAGGTAGCGAAATTCCTTGTGGGGTAAGTTCCCACGCGCACGAATGGTGTAACAACCTGGGCGCTGTCTCAACGAGAGACTCGGCGAAATTGTAGTGGCGGTGAAGATGCCGTCTACCCGCACCAAGACGAAAAGACCCCAGAACCTTTACTGCAACCTGCTATTGGATTTTGGTCCACTATGTGTAGCATAGGTGGGAGGCTTTGAAGCCCGGGCGCTAGTTCGGGCTGAGCCACAATGTGAAATACCACCCTTATTGTATTAAGATTCTAACCACTAGCCGTGAATCCGGCGGAGGGACAGTGACAGGCGGGCAGTTTGACTGGGGCGGTTCCCTTCTAAAAAGTAACGAAGGGGCTCAAAGGTTGGCTCAGGGCGGTCGGCAATCGCCCGTGGAGTGTAAGCGCACAAGCCAGCTTAACTGCGAGTCCGACAGGACAAGCAGGTACGAAAGTAGGAGCTAATGATCCGGTGGTTTAAAGTGGAATTGCCATCGCTCAACGAATAATAGGTACTCTGGGGATAACAGGCTTATCGGGCTCGAGAGTTCACATCGACAGCCCGGTTTGGCACCTCGATGTCGGCTCATCCTATCCTGGAGCTGTATAAGGTTCCAAGGGTCCGGCTGTTCGCCGGTTAAAAGGGTACGCGAGCTGGGTTCAGAACGTCGTGAGACAGTTCGGTCTCTATCTGGTGTGGGCGTAAGGATACTTGAAGAGGAGTTCTCTTCAGTACGAGAGGACCTAGAGAAACGAACCTCTGGTGTTCCGGTTGTCCTGCCAAGGGCAAAGGCCGGGTAGCTATGTTCGGAAGGGATAAGCGCTGAAAGCATCTAAGTGCCAAGCCCCCCTCAAGAATAAGTATCCCTGTCTCCGCAAGGGGACTATAGGCTGGTCGTAGACTACGACCTTGATAGGCGTGAGGTGTAAGATCCGTAAGGATTTAAGCCAACACGTACTAATAGCCAATCGGCTTGACCTTTTTATTTTTTTCGCACAAACGGAAAAAATAACTATGTTCATTCGGTCGGCTGTAGTTTTAACTTAAGCAAGATCGGGTTACTTTGTTAGTGGTAATGGTTGTTGGAGATTTTGATTTGGAGTGCTCATACCGAGGGGGTCACACCCGTTCCCATTCCGAATACGGTAGTTAAGCCCCTCAGGGCCGATGGTACTCTAGTCGTAAGGCTACGGGAGAGTAGGTCGGCGCTCCATTAAATTCGCCCTCTGTTCTGCGATAGGACAGAGGGCGTTTTTTTTGAACCTTTTGTCCTCCCGGGCATCTAAATACAAAAGTAGGAAGGGATTTCCACCAGCCACGGGAGCGACAAAGGGTGGCAGGGGCAGGCCCGTGGGGCCCCTGGCTTCATCCAAGGAGGTGCGCCATGAAAAACATGACGATAGCAGTGATCGCTGTAGCGGCTTTAGCGGTACTGGTCTCGGGGGCATACGCCGCAGTCGCAAGCGGACAGACGTTGACGCTAAGAGGTACGCTTATTGATAATGCGTGCGCAGGGCACCAGACGCCGGAACAGTTGACGGCGTTCATCAAGACGCATACCAAAGAGTGCGCGTTGATGCCCGGATGCGCTGCCAGCGGATATGGCATCTTTGCTGACGGTATCTTCCGCAGGTTTGACGATGCCAGCAACGCCAGAATAGAAGCTTTCTTACACAGGGCAGACAGCAAGCTTGAGGTAGTAGTTGTTGTCAGGCAGGTGGGAGAAAGGCTGGAGTTGGTTTCGGTCGAGAACCAGATGTAGTCAGCGCAGTTTCTTTAGCGACAGAAGGGTCGTTTTTGAAAATATGAACGGCCCTTTTTTATTGCCTATTATTTAGGCAGTTTTTGCCTTGCCAATGATCATTTTGTCTGCTACAATCCTTCAATACCCCTTTTTAACCCCTTCCAAGACGGAGGTCTTATGCCCCGACGCAACGATATCCACAAAGTTCTGATCATCGGTTCAGGCCCCATTATCATCGGCCAGGCATGCGAATTTGATTATTCCGGTACCCAGGCTTGCAAGGCCCTTAAAAAAGAAGGATACGAGATCGTCCTGGTTAATTCCAATCCCGCCACAATCATGACCGATCCCGAAATGGCGGACCGGACCTACATCGAGCCCCTGACCCCCGAAAGCGTAGAAAAGATCATTGCGAAAGAGAAACCCGATGCGCTGCTTCCTAATCTGGGAGGGCAGACCGGCCTTAATCTTGCCTCGACCCTTTTTAAGACCGGGGTGCTCAAGAAATACGGCGTAGAGGTCATCGGCGTCAAGGCCGATGCCATTGAGCGCGGGGAGGACCGCGAGGTCTTCAAGGCGACCATGAAACAGCTGGGCATTCCCGTGCCCCGCTCCGAGATCGCGCTTTCCGTCGAAGAAGCCGAGGCCATTGCGCAAAAGTTGAAGTTCCCCGTAGTAATAAGGCCCGCCTATACTTTAGGGGGCACGGGAGGAGGCATCGCCTATAATATAGAGGAATTACGCGTTATCGCCCAACGCGGCCTGAATATGAGCATTGTCCACCAGGTCCTGGTGGAGGAGGCGGTCATTGGCTGGGAAGAGCTTGAGCTTGAAGTTGTGCGCGACCAGAAAAACCAGAAGATCACGGTGTGTTTTATCGAGAATATCGATGCAATGGGGGTGCACACCGGCGACAGTTTCTGCGTGGCGCCGATGCTTACCGTTCCGGCTGCATTACAGAAGAAGATGCAGGAGCTTTCGTATAAGATCGTTGAGGCGATCGGCGTAGTCGGCGGCACCAATATCCAGTTCGCGCACAACAAGCAGGATGGCCGGCTGGTTGTCATTGAGATCAATCCGCGCACCTCGCGTTCTTCTGCGCTTGCTTCCAAGGCAACCGGTTTTCCCATTGCCATGGTTTCCACCAAGCTTGCCGCAGGCCTGAATCTCAACGAGATCCCCTATTGGCGGGACGGCACCCTTGAGAAATACACCCCCAGCGGCGAGTATGTCGTCATCAAATTCGCCCGCTGGGCTTTTGAAAAATTCCCTCAGGCAAAAGACATCCTCGGCACTCAGATGAAGGCGGTCGGCGAGGTTATGAGCATCGGCAAGACCTTCAAGGAAGCGTTCCAAAAATCCATCCGTTCCCTTGAGATCGGCAGATCCGGCCTGGGCGCGGCAAAGAATTTCAAGGAACTCCCTGTCGATGCGCTCAGGCTGCGCCTGGCTGCGCCTTCCAGCGAGAGGATATTCCTGATGTATGAGGCTCTGCGTAAGGGCGTAAGCGTCCAGGAGCTTTACCGGCTCACGCATATCGGCGAGTGGTTCATCAATGAAATGAAAGAGCTGGTGGACCTTGAGGAAGCGTTGCTTGCCTTTTCCTGGGATACGCTGCCGGATGCGGAATTGATCAAAGCCAAAGAATGGGGTTTTGCCGATAAATATCTGGCCGGGATTTTCAAGGTAAACGAAGCCCAGGTTCGCAGCCGCCGTCTTGCCTTAGGCAAGCGGGCGCGCTTCGAGGCAGTTCCGGTCAGCGGCGTGGAGAATGCCGCATATTACTACTCCACCTACAGCCCGGGCGTTGACCAGGTGCCTGTCTCCGATCGCAAGAAGGTCATGATCTTGGGCGGCGGCCCCAACCGCATCGGGCAGGGGATCGAATTCGATTACACCTGCGTCCATGCTGCCTTTGCCCTGCGGGATGAGGGGTATGATTCGATCATGATCAATTGTAACCCCGAAACCGTTTCCACCGACTATGACACTTCCAATAAGCTTTACTTCGAACCACTTACCGTAGAAGACGTGTTGGCGATTTACGAAAAAGAAAAACCCGAAGGCGTGATCGTACAGTTCGGCGGTCAGACCCCCTTGAACATCGCCCAGGAATTGAAAGAGTGCGGGGTCAAGATCCTGGGGACCAGCCCCGAGAGCATTGCCTTTGCCGAGGACCGGGAGCTTTTCCGGCAGAAAATGATCGAGCTGGGCATCCCCCAGCCGGAGAGCGGCACTGCGCGCTCTCTGGAGGAGGCAGCTATCATTGCTCATCGTATCGGCTATCCGCTTATGGTCCGGCCATCTTTTGTCTTGGGCGGAAGGGGTATGCAGATTATCTATGATGAAGAGACGTTGCGCACATACGCGGTCGAGGCGATACAGGTCCGGCCGGAATACCCGATGCTGATTGACCGTTTCCTTGAGAATGCTCTTGAAACCGAAGTCGATGCGCTCTCTGACGGCGAGAATACGTTCGTGGCGGCAGTCATGGAGCATATCGAATACGCCGGCATCCATTCCGGAGATTCTGCCTGTGCCATCCCGCCGCGCACGATCAAACCGGAGCATTTGATCTCTATTCGCACCTACACTGACGAGATCGCCCGGGCGCTGAAGGTAGTAGGCCTGATCAATATCCAATACGCCATCTGCGACGACAAGGTCTATATACTGGAAGCCAACCCGCGGGCCTCGCGCACCGTACCGCTTGTCTCCAAGATCACCGGTTTTCTTATCGCGCGCATCGCTACCCAGATAGCGCTGGGTAAGAAGCTTAGCGATTTTCCTGAACTGTTCCAGAGCCGCCACCTTTCCTGGTCGGGGGTCAAAGAAGCCGTATTCCCCTTCAATATGTTCCCCGAGGTAGACCCCCTCTTGGGGCCGGAGATGAAGGCGACCGGCGAGGTCATGGGTATTGCCGACACCTTCGGGCTTGCGTTCTATAAAGCGCAGGAGGCAGCGGGGTCAAAGCTTCCGCTTGAGGGTAATGCCCTGTTGACGGTAAACGATGCGGACAAGCCGGAGCTCATCCAGATCGCCAAGCGCCTCAAGGAGCTTGGATTCCGCGTCTATTCCACGGAGAATACCAGCCGTTTCCTGAAGGAGCATGGCGTAGAGAACACGCCGGTCAAAAAGCTGTACGAAGGCAGGCCCAACATCGTCGATGCCATCAAGAACCGGCAGATCCAGCTCATTGTCAATACTCCGGTAGGCCGGACAAGCAAGTTCGATGACAGCTATATCCGTATCATGGCTATTCAGCATAAGATTCCCTACATCACTACCATGGCCGCGGCGCGAGCCAGCGTGGAAGCTATAGAGGCGATGCAGCAGCGCGCTATCCCGCCCAAATCGCTGCAGGAGTATCACGGCCCCAGGACAGAGGCGGCAAGAGCCGCCAGATAAGTAAAACGGCAGGCTTTCACAAGGAATCCCGACATGAAATTATGTGTCGGGATTTTTTTGTTTGTGGTATAATGCACCTATTATCCGGCAGCCCCACAAAGTTTCTTAACTACGCAAGGGAGGACCTCATGAAAAAGTGGAACTGTATCTCTGTGGTATTGGCGGTTGCAGTATGTATATCGGGCAGTGCCTGTGCGCAAACCCCTGCATCCGGGAAGGCCGTTGAGCTGTTTCAGAAGGGCATGACCATGATCAAAGAAGGAAAATTGAACGAGGGCCTGGAGCTCCTGAAGCAAACTACAGTGCTTGAGCCGGAAAAGCCGGATTGGCACATGGATTACGGGAGCATACTTTTCAACATAGGCGCGCAGCTGTTCCAGAAGGGCAATACCGAAACCGCAAAACCGATCCTGCAGGAATCGGAAAGACAGTTGCTTTTGGCGACCGACCTGTTCGTTAAATCGACGGATAGCGCGATGAAGGCCCAGTGTTTTTACCTGCTTGGCGAGATCTACCGGCACGTGATTAATGACAAGGAAAAGGCAAAAAGTTTTTACCAACAATCCCTGGCGTTATACCCGCAGCATGCGGGCGCGCTTGAGGCGCTGAAGGGTTTCGGAAAGTAGAATGCCCTCAAACGAACACACAAAATTCTCAGAGCTTAAAAAGGTGTTTGCCGCTCTCCATGGGCCCAAGGGGTGCCTGTGGGATAAGAAACAGACCTACGCAAGCCTTATCCCGCATTTCCGCGAAGAAGCAGGAGAGTTCATCGAGGCAATAAGGGGAAAAAATTACCCGCACATGAAAGAGGAGCTGGGCGATATCCTATTGTTCGTGATGTTTTATTCCCAGATCGCCTCCAAAAACAAGCACTTTGACGTAGAAGAGGTAATCGACGGCTTGATACAAAAGTTGAAGCGGCGGCACCCGCATGTGTTCGGTAACGTCAAAGTAAACTCCCGCCGTCAGATTATCGCGAACTGGAACAGGATCAAGTCGCTGGAAAAAGGACGAAAGGGCTAGTGCATGAAGTACGCTTCGGGTACGCTGGGCAGGGTCTTTGTGTTAAAGTTCGATAACGGCGATGCGGTACTAGAGACGCTGGCAGATTTTGCCAAAAAACAACGCCTGAAAGCCGCAACGATAATATTTCTGGGAGCGCTCAAGAAAGGGAAACTGGTTACCGGTCCCAAAAAGCCCGTAGTGCCTCCCGAGCCAAGCCAGGTTGATTTCGACGGCGGTTGGGAAACAATGGGCATCGGCACGATCTTTACGAATGCCCTGGGTCCGCAGATACACATCCACAGCGCGATGGGTAAAAAGCGCAAAACTCTTACCGGTTGCCTGCGCAAGGGGTCGGGGGTATTCCTGGTGATTGAGGCCGTGGTATTTGAACTGAAAGGCGTCAAAGCCACCAAGGACCTGGACCCTGCAACAGGGCTTAACCTTCTTAAGATCCTTTAAACGTAAAAAAACAAGACAGAGATAGAGATATGCGTTTGGTCGCCGTGGCGTTTCTGGTGATCGCTGTTTCAGCCGTGTATTATCCGGTGCCTGCCCTTGCCGCAAACGAAGCTACCGTAACGGTGCTTAAAGAGCGCGGCGGCCGCCTTGACTGGTCGCACTCCGGGAACAACCTGGTCACCTTTGACAGGAAAGGCGCCGACGGTTACTACGATATATATGTCATGCATGCCGATGGTTCCGGCCAGCAGTGCCTGACGTGCAACACCGCCGGAGCCCTGCCGACCAAGCATAACGGCAATCCGGTATGGCACCCTTCAGGCGCATACATCGTATTTCAGTCTGAAAAGCAAGAGGTCCCGAAAAAGCTCGATCCTAAAGCAGGGCCGGGCACGGGGGACCTGAATGACCTCTGGGTCATGAGTGCTGACGGCCGGCGGTTCGCGAAACTGCTGAATGTGCAATATCGGCTCCAGGATCTCCCCGGCACGCTGCACCCGCAGTTCTCTGCGGACGGCACAAAGCTGTTTTGGGCGGAGCGGCTGGGAGACGGCACGATCACCAAGCCCCGTTCCCTTTATGGCAGGTGGGTGCTTAGGATCGCCAATTTCGTCGAAACAGCCGAGGGCCCGCGCCTTGAGTATATACGCAGCTTTCATCCGGGGGATCAATGGGATTTTTACGACAGCCACGCGTTCTCTCCGGATGGCAGCAGGATCCTTTTTAGCGGCAACCTCGAAGACGGCCAGCCGGCCTGGGGCCTGGACGTCTACGAATTGGAATTGGCTACCGGCTCGCTTAAGAACCTGACCAATACAAAATATGTCCGGGACGGCTACGCCCATTATTCGCCTGACGGTAAAAAAATAGTGTGGGCGTCCAGTAAGGGGTATAATATAAAACAGGGGCTGCGCACGGAATTTTGGCTCATGGACGCGGACGGCTCCCAGCAGCAACAGATGACCTTCTTTAATCGGCCGGGCCATGCGCATCGGCAGCTATTGGGGCACTCTGTAAAGAATGCGGTTGCGGCCGACTGCTCTTTTAGCCCCGATGGCACGCAGGTTATCGGCCGGGTCGGCACCGATAATCCGGATGCCGAAGGCAGTATCGTATTGATTACGCTCCGGCACTAATCGCCTGACGATGAAGATACCCTTGAGTGTAGCGTTGTGTGCGCTGTTATTGTTCTGTGCCGGGGTTCCTTTGTCTGCCGAACCTGAGGCAGCGGTCCCCGCCGAATTCAGAGATTTATATCAAGAGCTAGAGAGCCTGCTGGACAGGTTTGGCCGCACATTAGACAGGCAGAAGCATCCCCGCAACGATCCGGTGGCCTTTAGCGCGCAGCTGACTTGCGTCAATAGCTGCCGTCTCCCGCGCCTGCTTGACCCCGAGGCGTATAAGGGCGTCACCCTTGAGCTTGACCGGCTCAAAGCGCTCAAACTTGAGGCGGTCACGGTTTCATTAGGGTTCCCGATGCTTTATCCGCAATTCCATAAAGACAAAAAAACATACGAGGCTTATCTGGGTTTCTACGAAAAGCTGGCTGGCGATGTCAGGAGCCGGGGAATGAAATTGATCGTGGAGACCGGCGCGATATTCTCGCAAGCAGGTTACGTCGAAGCCGGTTTTGATACGGCGGGCTTTTACCGTTCCTTGAGCCTGGCCGATTACATCAAGGCTAGGAGTGAGATGGCGGTTATCATAGCGCGTTATCTGAAGCCGGATTTTCTTTGCCTGGGCGCTGAGCCGGATACCGAAAACAGGCAGACGGTCCAGCCGCTCGATACCCCAAAGTCATTCGCTCGCTTGGTCAATTCGGTGCTTGCGGCCCTGGAAGAAGCGCATGTGCGCACCATGCCGGTGGGCGCCGGCGTAGGCAGCTGGCAGCCTCAATATATCACGTATGCCTTGGAATTGGCAAAAGATACCAGGCTTGATTTCATCGACATGCACCTGTACGCGGTGAATAAGGATTTTCTGGACCGGCTCTTTTCGATCACCGGTATCGCCCGGACATACGGTAAGGCAGTTGCCATGAGCCAGGCATGGCTGTATAAATCGCGCACACAGGAATTGGGCGAGGAGGTCGCTGAAGCCGAATTCTTCTCAAGAGACGCATTCAGTTTCTGGGAACCGCTGGATAGGAAATTCCTGGAAACCATGGTCAGGTTTGCCCGCTTTTCGGGTTTTATGTTTTTTTCTCCATCCTGGTCAAAGTATTTTTACGCCTATCTTGACTATAAGCAATATAACGGCCTGCAGCCTGGGCAGCTGATCAGGGCTTCTACGCAGGATGCGGTCCAAGGCATTGCCGTCGGAGAATTTACCGGCTTGGCCAGGCGTTATTCTGAATTGATACAACCGCCGGGATTAGGCCGGCAATAAAGGAGGACGCATGGAGATCAAAGTCGAAAAACTGACCCAGGAGGAGCTTAAGAAGAAGGGCGTATTCTCCTGGCCGGTATGGGAAAAGGAAGTCTCGCGTTTTGACTGGGAGTACGATTCTGTCGAAGAGTGTTATTTTCTGGAAGGTAAGGTTACCGTGCAGGCCAAAGACGGGAAGGCGGTTGCCTTCGGTAAAGGCGATTTTGTCACTTTCCCGAAGGGCCTGTGCTGTAGCTGGAACGTAGAGAAGCCGGTGAAAAAGCACTATCGTTTCTCTTAAACCCCTCTTGACAGCGCGGTGCCGGGCGCGCTATAATCACGGTTAAAAGGAGACCCGATGAATGTTATGGCGTATCTATTACAACCGGTTTTTTTCCTGAGCCTTTTGGCTCTTTTGTTTGTGTTGTCGGTAATGGCAGTAATCTCTACTGCCCGCAAGGACAGGCAACAGATCGCAACCTTAAGGGTAGAGCTTGAAAAGGCAAGAGAAGAAGCGGCGGTAAAAAATCAAATGTATGAAGGGCTCAAAGGGCAGTATGATGAGCTAGAAAAAGATTTTGAGAAGGCATCCCAAGCAGCCTTGAACCGGCCATTGCCTCTTACTACGGCCGCAGCCGCTTCACCGGCGCCCGCTGTTGTCGGCGCGGCAGCTAAGCCGGCGATTCCCGCGGCTGAAGCGCAACCCCGGGCTCCTGTGATAAAATTGGACCAATCGATCGCCGACCTTCTTCAAAAAATGCCGGGCTCCCAAACAAAAACCCCCTGAGCTTCCAGGGGGTTTCGTAGGTGATAGGCCTCGTAGCTTGCGGCTATCTGACCAACCTCCTTGTTATAATCTTACCTTCATATGGAACAAATTAAGTATTACATATT
>Ga0335071_10006043_pt1 | contig 12530 bp, 11 predicted proteins | sample Lox_Sample_15_FD_206724 | JGI IMG/M metagenome (GOLD analysis project Ga0335071, IMG submission 206724) | Soil microbial communities from Loxahatchee National Wildlife Refuge, Florida, United States - Lox_Sample_1.5 | ecosystem: Environmental > Terrestrial > Soil > Wetlands | place: USA...
GTCAGTTGGTCTTGCGCCAGGTGCTGGAAGAAGTGTTGCTCGTTGGGGTGCGGCAGCTTGTCGCTCACCGTCGCCGTCACCGGCGCGTCAGGAAGGGAACTGGGTTGGCCATCGTCCGGAGGTCGCTGCGCCACAGCGCCCACGCTCAGCATCACTCCCGCGACAATCAAGACGATCGCAGCCCGCAATAGCAACCCCGGCAGGAACAAAACCTCATTTTACCTGCCGCGCCTTCGCAACACGCTCCTGCCATCCACTTCGGTGTCTTTTACCTGCTTCACGCCATCCGGCGCTCGCACCACGGCAAGTGCCCGCGCACCGCCAGTCACCGTGCACGAAAAGCTCAGAGCCAGCTACAACTGATCCGCTCCTCGCCCCGTCTTCCAAATCACGGCTTATTGCCGGCCGCTCCCCCATTACTTCACCACTCTCAATTCATTCGTCACCTCGAACACGCCGGGAATCCCTTTCGCCGTGATCGTCGCCAGGTTCTTGTCGCCCTCGCTGTACACGATGCCCCGAAGAATAATCCGCTGGTTCTTCACGATGATATGGATACTCGGCGATGCCTCCCAGAAATACTTCGACAGCGGACCCGCGGCCACCATGGCGCGATACGTCTGTTCGCGCACCCGATCGTCCAGCGGAGACGGCGGCAACACTTCGATGTTATTCACCACCTTCTCGACGCCCTCAATCTGCTCGGTCACTTTCTCCGCCGACGACTTCGTCCCTGCATGCTCGCCCGTCACATAACCACTGAGCGTAACCGTATTGCCTTGCACGCTAAATTCCAGGTCGTCGAATAACGAGTACCACGGCAGCATCAGCAACTCGTGCCGCACTTCTTTGGCGATACGCTGCTCTGCCGGCGTACCTTCGGTGATGTGCTTCCCATAGTCGGCCATCACCGGGCCATTGCTGGACACCTGCGCCGACAACGCCACCGCTGCCATCAGCCATGCCATCGCCAAGATTCGTTTCATAGGAATTCTCCTCCACCAGTATTAGACGGTCCGGCCTTCCCCGGGACGCGGCTCCCCCACCCGAAGTAACACTTCTTTGCATTGCCCCTGTCACATGCGCCCTGTGATAAGCGGACTTGCATTCGTTCCCGCGCGGTCTACACTAAACCCAAACAGGCGCGTTTCATTGCCGCAGGAGGTCGCCATGCCGCTCAACAAAGTCAGGGCTTTTCTCGACGAGCATCACATCAAGTACGTGGTGATTTCGCACTCCAAGGCATACACCGCGCAAGGCATCGCCGCCGTTGCGCATATTCCGGGACAGGAATTGGCCAAAACCGTCATCGTCAAGCTCGATGGTGCTCTTGCCATGGCTGTCCTGCCCGCGTCGTATCAGGTAGATTTGCTGGCTCTCAAAAAGGCCACCGGAGTGGCCGACGCATCACTGGCGGGCGAGCGCGAATTCAAGCAGGCTTTTCCCGATTGCGAAACCGGAGCCATGCCGCCCTTCGGCAATCTCTACGGCATCCCGGTCTATGTGGACGAAACCCTCACTCGCGACTCCGAAATTGCCTTCAACGCAGGCACGCATCTCGAGCTGCTTCGCATGTCTTGCGCCGACTTCGAGCGGGTGGTCAAGCCCATTGTGATGCGCTTCTCCACCCGCCATTCCGGTCCTTTTGACCGCGAACCTGCGCTCATGATGTAGCGGCTTGCCCAGTGGCGCTCACCTTGCACCCGGGGCAATGGCACGAGAACCCTGCCCCAACCTACGGCTCGGTCTGCTCCGCCGCCGCCGAGTACACTTCGATTGACTGCATCGCCGCCAGCCCCACCGCGTTTGTCGCAACGTCGTCGCCGATTCCCAGCGTCGCCGGAACGCTCTCCCCCTCGCCCAGCCTCGACTTGAGATACTCGATTCGTGCCCCGGTGAGCTCCGCATCGCCCCCCGGCGCCGCGACAAACCCAAACTGCAGCTTCTGTTTCTTCCACGCGGTCAGCTTTCGCTCAACCCCGCGCAGCTCCGTTGCCGACGGCCTGGCACTCTCACCTCGATACGGAAGCCAAACAATCTTCGATGCCGGCAGCGTTACCGTTGCAATCAGGTGCACCGGCAGCTTGAAGTTTTGCGCAATCGCCGCGCAAATCACATCCCAGCTCTGCACCGCTATGGCGTCGTCCTGGTACGTCCCCTGCAGTCGCACCACCAGCGTACCTGCACTCTCCTCTCCCACCGAGACAACGTGATACGATTGCAATCCTGCCGCGCGCAGCACCGGGGCCAGTTGTGTCCGCGCCGCCGTGCTGAACTCTTTCATGATCTCCGCCGGCGAGCGCTTCGCCTCCTCCGCCGCAGGCCTGATCTTCCCGCCAGCCACGTAATCTCGCTCCGCCATCCCTGTGGGAGCATTGGGGTTGGCCAACTGGATCTGGTCCAGATGCAGAATCACATGCCGCCCCAGTTGCTTCTCCAACTGCTGCTGCAAATGCATCTGTTCGCTCGGCAGCACCAACTCGGATGTCTGTACCACCGCCTCAGCCGAGACAGTATTCTTGCCCATTTGCACGGTGAGTTCATCCACCCGCCTTGCCCCCGGCCGATCCAGCCGTTGCTGCAATGTCGTTCGAATCGTGTCTTGTATCCGCCTCTGCTCGGCAGCGTTGCGCAGTGTCTTGGCCAGCGGCACCGCTAGCACCGCGAGAATCGCCCAGGAAATCAGCAGCCGATGCCGCACCCACCAGCTCTGTTCCTCCCGAGCCGGACCCGTCAGCCTCCTCATTCCAATCATCAGGAACACGATATCCGCGCTCACCACTATCGACGCCAGGTTCGTGACGAACAGCATGAACGCGCCCGAGGCCACCAGCCACTGCCGCGTGCTGATGCCGAACCCCACCGTCGCCAGCGGAGGCATCACCGCCGTCGCAATCGCCACTCCCGGCACGATGGTGAATCCCGGGCGGCTCGAGCACAGTGCCAGCGTGCCCGCGGCGCCCGAAAAGAACGCCACCAGCAAATCCATTACATTGGGATTCGTGCGCGCCAGAATCTCCGGCGTTGCCTCCTTCAAAGGCGATAACGCGGTCGCCACAGCCGCGATTACAATCGTCTCGAGAATGCTCAGCCCAAGGTTGCGTCCGGCCTTCCGGGCCAGTTCGCTATCGGCGAGTGTCATCGCCAGTCCGCAGCTCAAGATCGGACCCATCAGCGGCGAAATCAACATCGCCCCGATGATGACCGCCGGACTGTTCAGCAGCAGCCCGAGCAGCGCTATCAGGCAGCCGAACACCAGCATCGAAAAATACAGCGAGTCGAACTGCCGCCCTTCCGACACTTCGCGGTAAATCTCTTCCGGCGGTCGGAACAACCCCCGGAAACGGGAACGCGGTTTGGCGCCTGCGGTAACCATGCGGCCCTCAGCCTACAAAACTAGCCTACCCAAATTCCTGTTCCCATGTCGGCACACGGAGAGGTCGTGACATTCAGAGCGGCGCCGGCCCTGCGAAGTACTACTACTGTAACGAATTCATCCCACCTTTCCGCAGGAGTACACTCAAATACGGTGCTGACGGTGAGAGAGGCGCGCCGGCACCTGGATTCAGCAAGGTCGTCCTCGATAACTGGGCTCCGGCACCAGGATTCTATCCCTGCCGAGGGAGCTCTTCATCCTGCGAGGAGGCGTCCACCATGCTTCGCCGGTTCGGCTGTTTCGTCGGAGTGCTTTTCGTCTGTTTAGCTGTCGTCCCTTCACTCGCGCAGACTGGCGCTTCCGCCGCCACAACGACGTGCAACTTTGACCCCGACAAGCAACTCGCCGTTGAATACCAGCATCTCCAGTTCCCGCCTAAGGTCAAGGTGCTCGGCAGCGATGTTCCATATGGTCAGGTGTGGGCGCCCGGCGGCAAGCCCATGAAGCTTTTTACCAACACAACTGTTTCCATCGGCGGCTCTCAGCTCCCCATCGGCGCCTACACCATGTTTGTCATTCCTGAGCAGAAGAAGTGGACGCTCATCATCTCCAAAAGCGCCGATACGAGTGGCAAGTACGATCAGACGCAGGACCTCGCCCGCGTTGACATGCAATACGGCAAGCTCCCCCAGGCTGTGCCCGAATTCACCGCATACTTCGCGCACGTCGCCGCCGGCCAGTGCAATCTCCGCCTCGACCTGAACAAAGCCCGCGCCTGGGTGGTTTTCAACCTGAAGTGACGAGGTGCCTCGGCAGGCAGCGCTTGTCGCATGAGGCTGGATTGCCAGGGTACGCCGTTACCGACTGCAATTGAACTCGACCTTGCGAAAGTCGGGATCAGCCCACGGCTTCACGGGCTGCGAAACAACGCGCTCCGGCTGTGTTTTGAAGGAGCGCAGCTTCAGCTGCGCCGGATCAAATCAAAATAGATAGAGATTGCGGTCCTCGCGATTTGCAGAGATCGGGGCGCAAAAGCGAGTCAGCCGCGGCGCCCTGCCAAGGCCAAAGGCTCGGCGGCAAACAGGCCTGCAGCTCAACACCCGGCGGAAGCTAAGCCAACAGGCATCGTCGCTAAAACGAGTCCTTCATCGCTATCTGCGCAGCGATCGCAAACTCACAACCGGCAACTGATGTTTTACGCGGGCGCGTGCGTCAGCGCCTTCCTGTGCTCTGTGTGGCCCCATATCCATCCCACGATAAACCCGAACACCAGGTTCGAGCTGGTCACTTCACCGAAGTGTACCCATCGCACCGAGTCCGGAAAAATCGCATTCGGGATAATGAGCGGCGCAACGCCACTCAACAGCGTGAACGTCACACCCACCGCCAGCGCGCCCGACAAGTGCGGAAGCCGGAGCATCCGCAACAGAGTCAGACATACCAGAACGAAGACGGGTCCGCGCAGGAAGAATTGCAGGCTTACGATCTCACCCACCGGAGGCACACGTTGCGTCGCGTAGTAGTCTCTCACGTAGGGGAAGATGATCGATCCGGCCAGGAAATACAGAACCACGTAGCACGCCAGGCACAGCACGAACCGCCACGCTGCCTCTCCCACTGTCCGGTGCGGCAGCGCCGCCTCGACATGTGCTTCGGCTACGGGTGCTCTTCGGAAGAGGAAGTACCACAGGACTGCGGCGACTGCATAGGTCGCGAGCGTCAGTGCAATGACGCCGCGCCAGTCGAAGTGCGCGTTCGGTAGAAACACCGCTCCTTCGATCAGGTTCACCGTGGCGATCGCCGCCGGGATGAAGAACAGCGCTCGCGCCAGTGTCCAGTTCCGCCAGTCGCTACGCAACGCGGCTGCTCCCAGCGCGAATACGATGATCGCATCCGCAAGCGCCAGCCATGCCATCACATTGGGGACCGCGGGGCTCTCCACGCGAATCGCCATGCCTGCTAACATCTGCGCGGCCACCAGCGCTACCCAGGCAAAAACCATGCGAACTATGCTCCAAACGGTTATCATCTTCGGCCTCCTTTCGAGGGTTGGCTTCCCTTTGCGGAAGTACGTTTCCCTGACGTGCGGTACTGCTGCTCCGCGTACTCGGTCCAGTCGTACATGCTGCGGTAGCCGCGGATGCCTTGTTCCAGCGCCAGTTGTGCCGACCGCGGCATCTTCGACCTGTTCACCGCGGCATACTTCTCCAGCTTGTCGATGTAATCCTCGAGCGCGTCATGAAACATGCTGAGAAACCGGGTACAGAGTCTTGGTCCATGCACCTGTTCGAGAAATGCGAAGCGCAGCATCAATTCCGCCGCCCCATTGTCCAGGTCGTCCGCCGTCACCGGCAGGATGGTCCATTGCTTGAGCTTGCTGGTTCCTGCATTCGTCAACCGGAAGATGCGGCGCTCGCGCCCTCCGGCCGTCTTCTCGTTCCGGCCCGCAATCTGCCGGTCACGCTCCAGCCTCCGCAGGGCAGGATAGATCGCGCCCGGGCTGTCACTGTAGTTGCCCATCGCGGTCTCCGAAAAAATCTTACGCAGCTCGTAACCCGACTTCGGCTTGCCGTGGAGCAGACCCAAAATGGCGTACCCGAGAAGCGAATCTGCTGGTCGTTTCATAGAGAGTTACGATTCGTGCGAAACTTCGGCTCCCAGTTCGCCGCATTCACGCTCGGGAATCGCTTAGTACGTGTCGTACTAAATTGTTCGCAAAATCGCGCGCGTCCGCCCTGGGATCGGCATAGTACGCTTAGTACTATACGGCAGTGCAGCCGTTCTGCTGCAGAAAATTCGCGTTGGCACACGAAACCCGTCCTGTTTGGGGAAGCAACCAAAAGGCCCGCGCGCGGCGGGCCTGAAAATCCTCAGAATTGGTTGGGCTTAGCGGTTGCTGCTTGCGGTGGGCAGAGGATCCTGCTGTGCCGTCATCCGCGCATTGTTCTTCTGCGCCATGACTTTCTTGGCGTTGTCCGCCAGTTCCTTCGCCTTGGGTAGCAAATCCAGCGCTTTCTGCACCGCCGGATCGGTTTCGGCCCGCACTTTCAGTCCTTCCGAGTTGCCGAACTCGTTCACAAACAGCTCCGCCCTGATGTTCGATTTCACCCAGTCGTTGTTCTCTGCCAGTTCGGCCTCGGTGTACGGAATCTGCTGCGAGTCCAGGAACTTGCGAAACTCTTGCAGCACAGCCTCGTCCACCTGGAAGCTTTCTGTGACCTTATGGTTGATCACATAGTGCTTGGCGAAGTTGAAGAACGCATACTTCTGCAGCAGCGTGTCCTGAAAGTGATTGCTCTTGACCGGCGGAATCACCACATCCGGGTTGATTCCCCCGCCGCCATACACCGTCCGCCCGCTATCGGTCATTTTGACCTCGCGGCTCGGTGTTCCCGGCGTTCCGTCGCCCTTGTCCCGGTCATTGTAGTAATAGTCGTAAAGACTTACGCCGTTGTAGTCGCGCTGAATCAGCCGCCCGCTGGGCGTATAGTACTTGGCCGTCGTCAGCGCAAGTCCGGTGTTTTCAGACAGCGGATACACCGTCTGAACCAGTCCCTTACCGAACGTTGTCTCCCCAACGATCAGCCCGCGATCGTGATCCTGAATCGCCCCAGCGACAATTTCCGCCGCCGAAGCCGTTCCACGATTCACCAGTACCACCAGCGGATAGTCCTTCCCGCCGTTACCGTGGGCCGCGCGATATACCTTCTCCGGGGAAGAACGCCCATGGTGCGAAACGATCACTTGCCCCTTCTTCAGGAACTTATCCGCCACTCCGACGCCTTCGCTCAGTAGTCCGCCCGGGTTCTGCCGCAGGTCGAGGATCAGCCCCTTCAGCTCGCCCTGCTCCTGCAGTTGGTCAAGCGCCTGCGCCACTTCGTGTTCGGTTGTCTCCTGAAAACCGTTAACATGGATGTACCCGATGCCCGGCCTGATCATGAAGTGCACGTCCACGCTGTAGCGCGGGATTTCGTCGCGCACCACGGTGAAATCAATGGGCTTATCGGTGCCTTCCCGCAGCACCGTAATCTTCACGGTCGTGCCCTTTGGTCCTTTCAGCAAGTCCGCCACATCGCCGGTACTCATGTTGTCCGTGGCCTTGCCGTCCACCGCAATGATGATGTCACCCGGCCGAATCCCCGCCCGATACGCCGGTGCGCCGGTAAAGGGCGCAATCACAATCACTTTATTATTTCGGGGACCGACCTGCATCCCGACGCCGTAGTATTTACCGCGCTGGTCTTCCCGCAGCGCCGCATATGCCTTCGGATCAAAGAAGTTGGAGTGCGGGTCCAGCACGCGCAACATCCCGGGAATCGCGCCGTTGTAAATCGCCTTGTCGGGATTGACCGGCTCGGCATAGTTCTGCTCCACCACTTCGTACACCTGGGTAAAGCTGCGAACGCTGTCGCGCATGTCGCTGTCGACCGCAGTGGACGCGGTGTTCAGGCGCTGTCCGAACAGCATGCCCACAAAGCCGCAGGCGAGGATGACGGCGAGAATAACGAGTGCATTGCGACGGGGACTGCTAGGCATTCTGTATTCCTTCAACAGGCGGGAGACTGACGTTCACGCGGATTGGCAGCCGGCACGCTACGGGTAAGTATAACATTCGACAATACGAACCATTTCCCTCCGCCTCTTGTTCATTTGGATGCGTAGGCCATCCCTCCCGCCGCGAAATTCCTGACTTCATTACAGACGAATTCCCCGCAAGTTGGTGAGCCCCAGCCAGTACCCGGTTAGTGCCGCGTTGCTGTCAGGCTACCCCCGCATTATCATGAAGCCATGAATCTCGGCATGCCAGAGATGATTTTCATTTTTCTTTTGGCCCTGGTGATCTTCGGGCCAAAGAAGCTTCCCGAATTGGGACGACAGTTGGGCAAGGCGCTCGCCGAGTTCAAGAAAGCCAGCAACGAATTCAAGAGCCAGCTCGAAACCGAAATGCTCAACATCGAGCTCGAAGAACGCGCCCGGCAGACGCCTCCGGTGGACAACTCGCCGCGCATCCTCCCATCGGAAAAAGTCTTTGAGCCCCAACTGGCTCCTCCTGCCGAGTCCGTCGCCCGCGAACCGCAAGTCTTGCCGGCAGAAGCCGCCGAGCCGGTACACGCCGCGTCTCCGGCCCCGCCAGAACTGGCTCCCGTAACCCCCTCGGCGTCGGAAGCGCCTCGCTCGAATGCCTAGTCCTGTCGTAGAAGCAGCCCAGCAGCGCTCGTCCGAAGAAATGACCGGCATGAGCTTCCTCGAGCACCTCGAGGAACTCCGCCGCCGCATCATCTACAGCTTCCTGTATATCGTCGCCGGGTTCTGCGTCTGCTGGTGGTTCCACGAGCAGATCTTCGCCCTGATGCAAAAGCCCATCGTCAGTGCCCTGGCCAACCACGGCATGGACACCAAGCTCGTCTACCTCAACCCCACCGACGCCTTCAATATGTATTTGAAAGTCGCGTTCCTGGCCGGGATCTTCGTCGCCTCGCCCTTCGTGCTCTACCAGGTCTGGGGATTCATCTCGCCCGGCCTCTACCGCCACGAACGCCGCTACGTCCTCCCCTTCATGTTTAGCACCGTCGGCCTCTTCCTCGCCGGCGGCTTCTTCGGCTACAAGATGGTCTTCCCGGCGGCCCTCGATTTCCTCATCGGCTGGAGCTCGCAGTTCAAGCCCATGGTCACCATCGGTGAATACACCGACCTCTTTCTGACCATCATTGCCGGCCTCGGCATCGTCTTCGAGATGCCGATCCTTGTATTCTTCCTCGCCTTGATGGGCCTCATCACCGCGGGCTGGATGTGGCGCAATCTCCGCTACTCGATCCTCGTCATCTTCATCATCGCCGCCATCATCACCCCCACCACCGACATCATGAACATGTGCATCTTCGCCGCGCCCATGATTCTCCTATACCTTTTCAGCATCGCCATCGCCTGGTTCGTGCATCCCGCGCAGCGCAGGAAGCGGAAAGAAAAATCTGAAAGCTAGCAGCTGATTCGCTCAAACTCTGTGTCATCCTCGTCGTTCTGTGATCAAGCGAGGTGCAGTGGCGACCGAGTTGACGGACGCCTTTTTGCCCAAGCCGCTCGACATCTCTCGACGTACTCGTGCGCACGAAATTGCTTCGCCATTTGCCGCTTGCACCAACACCTGTTAACTTCGGAATCTGCTGACCATGAAAGCCTTCTTAAGACTTGCCGCCGTCCCATTGTTCCTCTGCCTGCCGCTTCTGGCTCAATCTTCCGCGGGTGACTCTGTACAGGTACTTCGATCACCCGGCTGGAATTACGGCATCTTCGCCGGCGGCAGCCAGTCCTTTGCCAACACCCCCAGCGCGCAAACCCTGATTGTCGGTGCGCGCGTCGGTCGCGTCCTCACCCATGAGTTAGGATCGAACGCCCTTCGCGGCAGCCTGGAAATGGCCTTCGACGCCATCCCCATCTACGAATTCTGGATCGACGGCAACGCCCAATACGCTGGCGCAATCGACCCGCTGGTTGCCAAATGGAATTTCACGGCCCCCAAGACCGTCTCGCCCTACGTCGCCGCCGTCGGTGGAATCGTCTTCAGTCCCCACCAGCTCCCCGCGCCCGACACCTCACAGGTGAACTTCACCAGCGGCGCCGAACTCGGCCTGCAGTGGTTCCACCAACCCAAGCGCTCCTGGGACTTCGCCGTGAAGATCTACCACCTCTCCAACGCCTCCTTGGGCCGCTACAATCCCGGCATCAACGGAGCGGTGCAGTTCACGGTGGGCTACACCTGGCACTGAAGCCTCTGTCCGGATAAGCCTTCAGGAATTTGCTTAGGATGCTTGAGACCACGCCCTCAGGTTCGCCCGAGTCCGATTACTTCTGATAAAAGCCAACCACAAGGGAGATGACTCGACTCCTCTCCGCATCCGCGGAAAAAACGCGAAGGGGAGCCCGTACCCTTCGCGATATGCGCCGCCTGAAAATCCGAAATCAGCGCTTGTGGATGGCCTGAGAGGTGTGGGTTGCCCGGAAGCTGCACGCCGGACAAACCATCGGCATGCGCCGGTAGTACTCGACAACCCCGGTGACATCAATGTTGAGGTCCGGCACATCGACAAAGACGACCTTGTTCACATCGAAATAAATCAGGTAGCGGTCGTAAGCGATTTTGATGTTGTCACAGTTAGTGAACGTCAGCACGCCACGCACGCCGTCCAGCTCCATCGACTCCGGTGGTGGCGGAACCTCACTGCTGGTGGTGTACAGCGAAATGTACTGGCCGAGGTAAGCTGACCGCGAAATCTTGCGAAATTCCCCTGACCAGGCAGTCAGGGCCTTGTAGCCGCCCAAATCGGTTACATCAAAAATCGGCTGGGCCGTTATGGCAAACGTTTCCCCGGTTAGGGGCACAACTGTAAGCAGGTACTTAACGTCACTGCCGCCGTACCAGGAACCAGCCGGCGAGCAGTTGCTTGCTGATGGCGGGGTTTGCGCCAGGGTGGGAATGACCAACAACGTCGACACGAGGATCAAGAGCGCAGTTTTGTACATGGAAATCTCCTTTCTGACCCAACGGTCTGATTAGGGGGTTGCACGCACGCTTCGGTTTAGCTTGCGACGTTATTGCTTCGGTGAACTGGATCGCGCGAAGGCGAATGGACAGCGGCGACCGCAGAGCCCATGCGCGCAAAGGATTGGTTGCGGCGCTAACAGAGCAAAGGACACGCAAAGACCTTCAACCCTCGCGTCTCGGCGCGCGCAGGGGCGGAATCGCCGGAGCACGATTCGGCGACGCCGAATCGGGAACGCAGCGCGGGCTGCATCGCGCGTGGCACTGCGTGAGGTGCCGCGCTGATTGTCTGGGGCATCAGGTTTGAAAAAAGAGGAGCGCCTTGGTAAGGCATAGCTTCCGACTCGTCGTAAGAGGTCTCCGCTAGGTCCCCGGCAGGAGACACCAGCGGCAAACTCAAGACGAGAAGCGAGAGCAGGACGAGAGAAGGTCTCCAGTACGGCATGGGCCCGCCCCACCCACATCGCAGTCATTTTAGCTCGTTCGTGATCTCCCGCCGGATGCAAAACCAGAAAAATGTCGCGCGATTCCAAATTGGGCCTTCGTGACTGTTCCCTGATTGTGCGGAACGGCGCGGTCGAATAGCCAGGGGCCTCCGAAGGTTTTCCAACTTCGTTCGCGATCTTGTGCAGGGTTGTTTCACGCACTCTCAGGTGAGTGCGCCTTTCCTCGATCGTCGTCGCCCGTTTTCATTGGTACATGTACCTTCGTAACTTGCGCCCTTCCCAGGCGCATGCCAAGCTGCGACCGTGGGCTCTTTGCCCCAATGAGGACTTCCGCTGTCCGGCTCACCGACAGCCTGTACGACTTGCCGATTTTAGGAGGCGCTATGCTCGACCCCCTCCGTAGTCTTTCCTCTCCCTGCCACTCAGGTTACCTTGCTAACCCCAATGATTTGAGGAATTTAGAAGTAACTCGTTTGTTTGCAGGAATTTGCAGGTCACAAGACAAGAAGCTCGTGTATTTGGAGGAATTTACAGATTGCGGGGGAGGGGGGAGGGGGGTGCTTCCTTGGCACCCAAATCGGTGCCCTCCGGCGAATGGCGGTGAGCGAAAAGCGAAAAGCGTCGATCGAAAAGCAAAGAGCGATTTATCCTGACTCCTTATGCCCGTACTCGTCGAATGTGTTCCCAACTTCTCCGAAGGTCGCGACAAATTCAAAGTCGATGCCATCCTCGAAGCCATGAAGATGGAAGGCGTTTACCTTCTCGACCGCGAAATGGATGCCGATCACAACCGTTGCGTCATCACCCTTGTTGGCGATCCAACCAATGTTTCCGAAGCTGCTATTCGCGGCGTCGGCAAAGCCGCCGAACTGATCGATCTCACGCAACACACAGGCGCTCATCCGCGCCTCGGCGCTGCTGATGTTGTGCCGTTCATTCCCATCGAAGGCATCGCGCTGGAAGATTGTGTCGCCATTGCAAAGCGCGTTGGTGAGGAAATCTGGAAGCGCTTCAGGGTTCCGGTTTACCTGTACGAAGCCGCAGCGCAGCGTCCCGAGCGCCAGAATCTGGAGAACGTCCGTCGCGGCCAGTTTGAAGGCATCCGCGAAGAGGTGAAGACTAACCCCGACCGCAAACCCGACTTCGGCGATGCCGCACTCCATCCCACCGC
>Ga0335071_10006044_pt1 | contig 12530 bp, 14 predicted proteins | sample Lox_Sample_15_FD_206724 | JGI IMG/M metagenome (GOLD analysis project Ga0335071, IMG submission 206724) | Soil microbial communities from Loxahatchee National Wildlife Refuge, Florida, United States - Lox_Sample_1.5 | ecosystem: Environmental > Terrestrial > Soil > Wetlands | place: USA...
CTCGGTCGCCTGCTGAGGACCGTCTTCCTCGGCGACTACTTCGTCCTGCCGGTCTTCCGCCGGGAACTGCTGCGCGTGCTCAACCGCGGCGAGTCCGTGAACTCCCTCAAGCGTGCAGTCTACGCGGGGCGCGTCGCCGGGCACCAGGCCAAGCGGATGGACGAGATGCAGGCCGTGGCGGACGCGCTGAGCCTCCTGGCGAACATCGTGATGGCCTGGAACACAGCTCAAATGCAGAGCGTGCTCGACCGCTGGAGCGAGGGCCGCGGCCGCGTCGTTCCGCCGAGCTCATCGGGCACGTCGCGCCCACGCGCACCGAGGGGATCAACCTACGAGGCGTCTTCCGCTTCCCGATCGAGCGCTATGCCGAGCAGCTCCTCCCCTCCTCCAGGGGCTCCAAGACCGCCCTTGCCAGGGGGTAGCGTCGAGCAGCGCGATGAAGAAGCTCGTGTCGACGAAGATCAACGGCGGCCGTAGAGCACTCGGTCGTGTTCCACCGAGACGGTTCGGCTCGTGCGCGGGGCCGCGTCCCTCCACATCCCGATGAATTCCTCGGCCGCCTTCCAGCCTGTGGGGTCGTCGTCTTCCGACCCGACCTTCGGGTCGGGAGAGGCCTCGATGGTGACGCTGACGCGGGTCTGGTCCTTGAGGTCAACCGGTCGGTCGAGCTTCAGGACCCCCCCACCCTCGTAGACGGCTGCGACCGTGATCGTCATGCGTCTATCGTCCCCGCTTCCGCGCTCGAAATCGAGCAGTCCGGCGCTCGGTCGCGGCGCATGAACAAAGGGAAAAACCGCACCCAAACACGCCACACGAAGTGACAGGATCCACTGGACTTCCGAGCGGGAGCCTCAGGAACGCCTGTAAACAGCTGGGCCTGACCCCGCTACTTTTGGCACGCAAATCAAACCGAGGCCGATCCGGCTGGAGATAGGGTTCCGGCGGACGTCGAGAGCAAAACGCCAGAATGAGGGTAAAGCCGAAGTGGGGAAGTCTGGGGCGAGCGATGCGCCGCGGCGAACCGGGGTGGGCGCCCGCCAAGAGGAGCGCAGCTCCAGCGCGCGAGCCGGGTGCGGACCCTCAGTCCGGCAGGCCCAGGAGACCAGCGATCGAGATGTCCTCATCGAGGTCGGGCCAGTGGATGCCGGTGCCCGGTCCGATGAGCCTCCACCGGCTCCGCTGCTCGGCCGTCGCGTCGCGCAACCGTGGGAACCACTCGATCGGAACCGTGAGCGAACGCCCGTCCTCAAGGTGGACCACGAAAGCATCGGGCACGAAATCCACCGCCCGGGCCCGCGCCTGCGGTGGGCTAACCACGGAAGTGTTCATTCCACCGCTCCATGAACGTGGCCTGGTGCTGGAACGCCAGCTCGCGCGCACGCCGCAGTTCGGCGGGCGTGAGCCGGTGAGAATACGCGACCTGTACCGGCTGAAGCCACAGCTTGGCCTCTCCGTCGCCCTTTTCGACGTGCACGTGAGGCGGCTCCTGTCGCTCGTTGCTGTAGAAGAAGAAGCGGAAGCCTTCGATCTGAAGCAGCGTGGGCATGCCGTTCTTCTAACACGGCGAGGTGCGACACAAGATCCTCTCTCCCGGGCTGATTCTACGCCCGCTCAAGCGCCAGCGGCCTGCGGAGGCGAGCCCGCAGGGGCGAGAGTCCGCCGCGGCAGATCCGTAGGCCATCGCGGCCGCGTCCTAGTCGATGCCCTCTTTCGATTCGGGCTTGCGATTCGGGCTTGCCGTCTACAACCTGGTGCGGATTCGCAATCTGACGGCGGAGATGGCGGCGTGAGGCGATACGTGTCTCACGCCACGGTGAGAACGGGCGGTTCGGCGCGCTGCAAGAAAGCTCCAGCGGCCGTGCGTCGGGTCGTCTGGACGGCTCGCGAGAGGTGCTCATGCTGAGCAACGCCGGTTTTTCCGCAGCCTGCTAGAGGACTCCTTCTCGGCGCAACCGCGGTTTCGTCCACTCGCCCTCGTCGGTGCTGTGGCGTCTGCATAGGTGGGCTTCGAACGTGCCGTCCGGGCGAATCACCCGGACGTCGATGCCGGTGGCAGCCGGCGGCAGAGGTCCCCAACGTGACGAGCGCAGCTCGCCGTGGAGCACTCTTGAGGCGAGTGAACGGCCCAGAGGCGCTCGAAGTCGCGCGGCGAACTTGTCTGCTCGTCCGCCGAGCTCGCCCGGCATCTTGTGAGAAACCCGCCGGACGTCGGTCACTCAGACGTCCCGCGCAGCGAGAAAGAACGTCATGGTGGCGGGCCGCTTCGTTACCCCGGTGTTACCCGGAGCCGTTCCGGCCCCCGATACCTTACCGCCCAAGTTACTGACTGGCTTGGAGCCGGCGCTCGGGATTGAACCGAGGACCTGCTGATTACGAATCAGCTGCTCTACCGCTGAGCTACGCCGGCCCGAGGGCGGGACGTACAGGCGCCGGCCGAACGCGGCCGACCAACAGGTAATGCTAGCAGACCCCCGACGGGGTGGACAAACGGCCGACCAGCGGATGCCCACGCGGTCGGGGCGGGTGAACTGCGGTCCAATAGACGGATGACCGAGAAGAAGAAAACCACGGACGGCTTCGCCGGCCTTGGGCTCGATCGCCGGCTCACCACCGTGCTGGCCGAGCTGGGTTACGAGGAGCCCACGCCGGTCCAGGCCCAGGCGATCCCGCTGCTGCTGAAGGGACAGGACGTGCTCGGCCAGGCGGCGACGGGCACGGGCAAGACGGCCGCCTTCGCGCTGCCGCTGCTGCAGCGGCTCTTCGTGGACGGCAACGACCGGGCGTCCGTCGCCGTGCTGGTGCTGGTGCCCACGCGCGAGCTGGCGATGCAGGTCGCCGAGGCGCTGCACCGTTACGGCCGCCCCGTGCAGCTTCGGGTGCTGCCGATCTACGGCGGTCAGCCGATCAGCCTGCAGTTGCGTGCGCTGCGCCGCGGCGTGGACGTCGTCGTCGCGACACCCGGCCGCGCCCGCGACCACCTCCGCCGCGGTTCACTCGCCCTCGGCGGCATCCGCGCCGTCGTCCTCGACGAGGCGGACGAGATGCTGGACATGGGCTTCGCCGAGGACCTGGAGGCCATCCTGGAGACGGTGCCGCGCGAGCGGCAGACGGCGCTCTTCTCGGCCACCCTGCCGCCCCGCATCGCGGCGATCGCGAAGCGTCACCTGCGCGACGCCGTCCGCCTGAACGTGGTCGAGGAGCCGACGAAGCCGGGCGCCGTGCCCCGCGTCCGGCAGACGGCCTACCTGGTCACCCGCCCGCAGAAGGTCGACGCGCTCAGCCGCATCCTGGACGCCGAGAACCCGACGGCGGCCCTGGTGTTCTGCCGCACGCGCAACGAGGTCGAGCAGCTGGCCGAGCACCTCGCCGGCCGCGGGCACCAGCCGGAGATGCTGCACGGGGGCTTCACGCAGGTGCAGCGCGACCGCGTGATGCGGCGCTTCCGCGAGGGCGCCGCCGATCTCCTGCTCGCCACCGACGTGGCCGCCCGCGGCCTCGACATCCGGCACATCACCCACGTCGTGAACTTCGACCTCCCCTCCGCACCCGAAGCCTATGTGCACCGCATCGGCCGCACGGGGCGCGCGGGCGCCGAAGGCGTCGCCATCACGCTGGTGGAGCCGAGGGAGCGGGCGCTCCTGCGCAACCTCGAGCGCTTCACCCGGCAGCGCATCGAGCTGGGCGCGGTGCCGACCGTCGCCGACCTGCAGGCACGCCGGCTCGAGCTGACCCGGGCGTCGCTGCGCGAGCTGCTGCTGCGCGGCGGAACGGACGGCGCCCGCGTCGTGGTGGAGACGCTGGCGGCCGAGTTCGACCTGTTCGAGATCGCGAGCGCCGCGGTCCACCTGGCGCAGGAAGCGAGCGAGCGCGGCGTGGGGAGGGCCGCCGGCGCGCCGCAGGCCGCCCGGGAGGCCGCCATCCGTCCGGCGGCGGCGCTCGAGGAGGACTACGCACGCATCTATGTCTCCGTCGGGCGCGCGGCCGGCGTCCGTCCGGCCGACCTGGTCGGCGCCATCACGGGCGAGGCGGCGGTGTCGGGCGAGGCGGTCGGCGCCATCGAGCTCGCCGACCGCTTCTCGCTGGTCGAGGTACGCGAGTCCGAGGCGGATGCGGTGGTCGAGGCCTTGCGGCGTGCCACGATCCGCGGCCGGCGGGTGACCGCCAGCCGCTATCGGCCGCCGCGCACGGTCCGCCGCTCGCCGGGGACCCACCGGGTGCACTCGTAGCCGAGGCCGCGCAGGTCGATCCCGGAATAGAGCACACGGACGCCGGCACGTGATACGCGGTTCGGCATCAGCCGGCTCCTCTCAGGCTGGATACACCGCCGTCGGCTGGGCGAGGGACCGCCCCGGCTCCGCGGACGCCGGCGGTCCCCACATCGCCTCGCGCTCGGCCGCCCGGATGCTCCGGTAGCGCTCGAAGGCCAGGCGCTCGTTCTCGAGGCCCAGGAACGTGCGCCAGGTGCAGCCGCGGAAGGTGTGGCCGATCATGGCCGCGCCGTGCCGGAGACAGAAGCCGGGGCTGTGGCGCAGGGCCACCGGGAAGTGCCGCAGCTTCATCCAGCGCTCGGCCTTCCAGCGCAGGAACTCGATCTCGTCGGTGCCGACCTGCTCGCTGCGCACGACGGCGGTGGTGCCGTCGTAGACGGTCATGTCGTCGTTGACGACGAGGCCGCGCTCGCGAAGGTCGTCGGCCATGCGGGTGCCCGGGTACGGCATCGGATGCTGGATGTACGGCCAGTCGACGTGGCGGCGAGCGAACTCGAGGTTGGCCTCGATCGACTCGCGGGTGTCGGCGGGGTTGCCGACGATGAGACCGCCGACCACGTACATGCCGTTGCGACGGATGTGGTCGACCGCGCTCAGCGTGGCGTTCGCCACCCGGCGGCTGCCCTCGCGCCTGTGGTTCTTGGCCCGCGCCTTCAGGAAGGCGAGGTCGTCCTCGAGGATGTTCTCGATCCCCAGGAAGACGTAGCGGAAGCCGGCGCGGCGCATGAGCGGCGCCAGGGTCGCCCCGTGGTCGGCGATCGAGGCCGTGGTGGCCTGGACGACGTAGTCGATGTCGTCGAGGCCGGCGTCGACGATCGCCCGGCAGATCGCCTCGAAGCGCCTGACGTCGAGGGTGATGTTGTCGTCGACGAAGAAGACGGCCCGGGCGCCGTGCCGCCTGGCGTCGCGGATGTCGTCGAGGACGCGATCGACCGGGTAGACGTGGAAGTTGCGGCCGCGCATCTCGATGATCGAGCAGAAGCTGCAGTCGAAGGTGCAGCCGCGCGAGGTCTCGACGACATCGACGGGCCGGCCGAGGAGCGCGAAGTCGCGCAGGAGGCGGGCCGAGCGGTTCGGCAGCGCGGGCGGCGTCTCCTTCAAGCGCATCACCGGCCGGTCGGGGTTGCGGCGGAAGCCGTCGCCGTCGTTCCACCACAGGCCGGGGATCTCGGCCAACGACTCGCGGCCGCCTCCCGCCTCGAGGGCGCGCAGCAGGTGGCGGAAGGTCACCTCGCCCTCGCCGCGGACGATGAAGTCGCTGCCGTCTTCGGGGCGCGCCCAGGCCTCGGGCGCGAGGCTCGGGTCGTAGCCGCCCACGACGATCCGGGCCTGTGGTCGAAGGGCGCGTACCAGCCGGACGACGCGCTGCGCCGTCCGCCGCTGGAAGGTCATCACCGACAGCCCGACGACGTCCGGCTGCCGCTCGCGAACGAGCGACTCGACCGTCGCGGCCACGCGGCCCTGGACGAGCACGAGGTCGGCGACGGCGACCCGGTGGTGCGGGTCGACGTTCGCGGCCAGGGAGCCGAGGGCGCCGTTCGGCATCCGGATCGCGACCGGCGCCATGTGCTCGAACGAGTCCGGCATCGAGAGAAGCAGGACTTCCATGCGCCCTCCGCCGAGCGTTCCAGGACCCGGCGCACGGGGGGGCGGCGCGGGCCGGCGAGACGAATCGGTGACCGGAGAAGACCTGACGATCATTGTGCCGGGCGCCCCGGCCCGCGGCAAGCCTGGGTTTCCGCTTCCGGGCGTTCCACCCCTTTGCCCGCTTCGCGGCTTTTTGATATCGTCCGCCCGGTCTGGGATACTGGGCTCGCCACGAGCCCGTGCCTCCCTGCACCACCGGGAGCAACCCCCAGTGCCGACCCCTCCCACCACCGACTTCCTGACTGCCCAGGCCGGGATCCTGGTGTTCCTCGGCGCGATCGTGGCGCTGCTGGTGTTCGTCCTCGTCCTGTGGCGGGTGCTGCGGCCCTCGCGCTTCAGCGAGGAGAAGCTCACCACCTACGAGTGCGGCGAGGAGCCGGTGGGGAACGCCTGGATCCAGTTCAACATCCGCTTCTACGTCTTCGCCCTGATCTTCATCGTCTTCGACGTGGAGGCGGTGTTCCTGCTGCCCTGGGCCACGGTGTTCAGGCGGCTCGGCCTTCTCGCCTACGTCGAGGGGCTGGTCTTCATCGCCATCCTGGTGGTCGCGCTGGCCTACGTGTGGAGGAAGGGCGACCTCGCCTGGGTGCGCAGCGAGGACCGGACCTGAGGGAGGCATGTCCGAAGTCAAGGGTCTCATCCACAACCGGTTCGAGGACGGCCTGATCGTCACCAGCGCCGACCAGCTCATCAACTGGAGCCGCAAGAACAGCATCTGGTTCATGACCTTCGGGCTCGCCTGCTGCGCCATCGAGATGATGGCGACCGGCGGCAGCCGCTACGACCTCGACCGCTTCGGCATCATGCCCCGCGGCACGCCGCGGCAGAGCGACCTGATGATCGTGGCCGGCACCGTCACCCACAAGATGGCCTCGCGCATCAAGCGGCTCTACGAGCAGATGGCCGAGCCCAAGTACGTCATCTCCATGGGCTCCTGCGCCAACAACGGCGGCCCCTACTGGCGGCAGGGCTACCACGTGGTGAAGGGCGTCGACGAGGTCATCCCGGTCGACATCTACGTGCCCGGCTGCCCGCCGCGGCCCGAGGCCCTCATGTACGGGATGCTGAAGCTGCAGGAGCGCATCCAGGAGGACCGGGTGCTGCGCAGGCGCGGCGTCACCGTCGGCTCGCTGAAGGGCGCGCACCAGGACGGGGCCGCCGACCAGGCCGACCCGAAGGCGGCGGAGTAGCGATGGACGCGAAGGCCATCCACGAGAAGCTCGTCGCCCGCTTCGGCGAGAAGATCGCCGGCGAGGGCCTGGCCGCCGCGTCCCCGTTCGCGGTGGTGGCGCCGGAGGCGATCGCCGAGGTGGCGCTCTTCTGCAAGAGCGACCCCCGGCTGGCGTTCGACAACCTGATGTGCCTTTCGGGTGTCGACTACCCGAAGGAGAACCCGCCGCGGATGGAGGTGGCCTACCACCTCTACTCTTATGTGCACCTCCACACCTTCGCCCTGAAGGTGCTGCTGCCGCGGGAGAACCCGGCCCTGCCCACGGTCGAGGGGGTCTGGGGCGTCGCCAACTGGCACGAGCGCGAGTGCTTCGACCTGCTGGGGATCGTGTTCCTCGGCCACAGCGACCTGCGGCGCATCCTGCTGCCGGACGACTGGGAGGGCCACCCGCTGCGCAAGGACTGGCAGGACCCGGAGTACTACCACGGCCTGCACGTGAAGCCGACGCAGCAGATGGCCGAGCGCGCGCTCGCCGGCGAGAAGATCGGCGTCGGCCCGTTCGACTTCACGCCGCCGAACCGGAGCAACCAAGGCTGATGGCCACCCCCGAGCCCGTCGTCAACGAGTGGGACCGCCAGGATCGCCAGGACCTCGACACCGACGAGATGGTCCTCAACATGGGCCCGCAGCACCCGGCCACCCACGGTGTCCTCCGCCTGGAGCTGCGCACCGACGGCGAGGTGGTCAAGGCGGCCCGCCCGCACATCGGCTACCTGCACCGCTGCTTCGAGAAGCACGCCGAGAACGTCGACTACCCCGGCGTCCTGCCCTACGCCGACCGCATGGACTACTGCGCGGCGATGGGCAACACGCTGGGCTTCGCGCTGGCGGTGGAGAAGCTCCACAACCTCCAGGTGAGCCCCTACGTCGCCACGCTGCGCATCGTGATGGCGGAGCTGCAGCGGATCGCCTCGCACGCGGTGGCGGTCGGCACCTACACCATGGACATCGGGGCCTTCACGCCCTTCCTGCACCTGCTGCGGGACCGCGAGAAGATCCTCGATCTCTTCGAGTGGACCTGCGGAGCGCGGCTGCTCTACAACTACAACTGGATCGGCGGCGTCAGCCACGACATCCCGGAGGGCTTCGTCCGCGCCACCCGTGACCTGCTGCGCGAGTTCGACTCGGTCACCTTCCCGGAGCTGCTCGACCTCATCATCCACAACCGCATCTTCGTCAAGCGCCTGGCCAGCGTGGGCGTCTGCTCCAAGGAGCTGGCGATCTCCCACGACCTCACCGGTCCCAACCTGCGCGGCAGCGGCGTGCCGCGGGACCTGCGCAAGGACGAGCCCTACCTCGGCTACGAGACCTACGACTTCGACGTCTGCGTGGGCCAGGGCCAGTACGGGCCGCTCGGCTCCTGCTTCGACCGCAACTGGGTGCGGGTGGTCGAGATGCGCGAGAGCTCGAAGATCCTGCACCAGGCGCTCGACCGGCTGGAGAAGATGGAGAGGACGCCGGTCCAGGAGAAGTGCCCCAAGCGCGTGAAGCCGCCCAAGGGCGAGGCCTACGTGCGCAGCGAGGCCCCCCGCGGCCAGCTCGGGTACTACGTGGTCTCGGACGGGAACATCAACCCCTACCGGGTGAAGGTGAAGAGCCCCTGCTTCACCGCCATGAGCGTCTTCCACCACCTCGCCCGGGGCATGATGATCGCCGACATCATCGCGCTCATCGGCAGCCTCGACATCGTTCTGGGCGAGATCGACCGCTGAGGGCCTGATGGACGCCACCTACGACATCCTGCACCGCTTCCTGCCGCAGGTCGCGCTCTGGCCCTCCTGGCTGCTGGTGCTGCTGCTGGCCGCCCTGCCCGCCCTCGCCTGCTTCACCTTCATGTCGCTGGGCCCGCTCGTCTACGTGTACGCCGAGCGCAAGATCTCGGCCTTCATGCAGGACCGCCTCGGCCCCAACCGCGTGGGGCCGGTCGGCCTCTTCCAGACGGTCGCCGACACCCTGAAGCTGCTGTTCAAGGAGGCGATCTTCCCGAAGGGCGTCGACCGCAAGCTCTTCGTCATCGCCCCCATCCTGGTGAATGTCGGCGCCTTCATGCCCTTCCTGGTGATCCCCTGGGGCAGCCGCCTGCAGCCCGTCGACCTGAACATCGGCGTCTTCTACGTGAGCGCGATCGCCGCGCTGTCGACGGTGGGGCTGATCATGGCGGGCTGGGCGTCGAACAACAAGTACGCCCTCTTCGGGGCCATGCGCTCGGCGGCGCAGATCGTCTCCTACGAGATCCCGGCGGTGATGATCCTGCTGCTGCCGGTGATGCTGACGGGCTCGCTGTCGCTGCAGGCGATCACCACCGCCCAGGCAGGCGGGCTGTCGCACTGGTTCCTCTTCCGCTACTTCCCGCTGATGCCGGTCGCCTTCCTGGTCTTCTACACCGCCGGGCTGGCCGAGACCAACCGCGCGCCCTTCGACATCCCGGAGGCGGAGAGCGAGCTGGTCGCCGGCTTCCACACCGAGTACAGCGGCTTCTTCTTCGCCATGTTCTTCATGGCCGAGTACACGGAGATGTTCGTGTTCTCGGCGGTGGCCTCGGTCCTCTTCCTGGGCGGCTATCTGGCGCCGCTGCCGGCGCTGCAGCAGATCGGGCCCGTGCCCATGGGCTGGTTCTGGATCTGGGCCAAGGCCTGGTTCCTGATGTTCGTGATGATGTGGCTGCGCTGGACGCTGCCGCGCTCGCGCGTCGACCAGCTCATGTACATCGCCTGGAAGGTGCTGCTGCCGATCGCTCTCGGCCTGGTGGTGGTCGTCGGCGGGCTCGCCCTGTGGCCGGCTACCGCCAACGGCTTCATCTGGGACCGCTTCGTGGGCTGGCCGATCGCCATCGGCCTCTTCCTCTTCCTCGTCACCGTCATGGTCCGCGCGCTGCAGTGGAACCGCCGCCGCGCGCACGAGCTGGCGGCCCAGGTTTGCCGATGATCCGCTGGTTGAAGGACGTGTGGGAGGGCGTGTGGACGGTGCTGGTGGGCATGAGGATCACCTGGCGGCACCTGTTCACCCGGCCCGTCACCCTGCAGTACCCGAGCGAGAAGTGGCCGCTGCCGCCGCGCAGCCGCATGCGCCTGTTCATGGCCTACGAGGACTGCATCGGCTGCGGCCAGTGCGTGCGCGCCTGCCCGGTCAACTGCATCACCCTCAAGGCCGAGAAGCGGCCCGCCGACGCCCCGGCCATCTGGGCCTCGAACGGCCAGCCGATCAAGCTCGGCGTGTCGGTCTTCGACATCGACATGTCGCTGTGCTGCTACTGCAACCTGTGCACCTACCCCTGCCCCACCGAGTGCCTCTACATGACGCCGGAGTACGAGTTCGCCGGCACCGACCTCACCCAGCAGCTCTACCACTTCGCCAAGAAGGACGCGAAGTTCATCACCGAGGACCCGAAGAAGAAGGCGGCGCCGCCGGCGGCGGTCCCTCCCGCCTCGGCTCCTCCCACGTCGACTCCTCCCGCGCCGGCGACCCCGGCGGGGGCCTGACGCCATGACCGCCTTCGCCCTGGTCTTCTGGGCCTTCGCGATCGTCACCGTCGGCTCGGCGGCGGTGGTGGTGCTCTCGCGCACCCTCATCTACAGCGCCTTCGCCCTGCTGGGCACCTTCTTCGGGGTGGCCGGGCTCTACGCGATGCTGGGGGCGGACTTCCTGGCCGCGACCCAGCTGCTGATCTACGTGGGCGGGATCCTGGTGCTGCTGCTGTTCGGCGTGATGCTCACGCACAAGATCTACGACCTCGACCTGCGCAGCGAGACCGGCAACCTGGCCGCCGGCGCCATCGTCGCCGGCGGCCTCTTCGTCATCCTGACCGCCACCGCCCTGCGCAGCCACTGGTCCACGACCCCGCGCCCGCCGGCCCCCACCACCGAGGCCATCGGTCAGTTGTTCATGGGCACCTACCTGCTGCCCTTCGAGGCAGCCTCCGTGCTGCTGCTGGTGGCCCTGGTGGGCGCGGCCATGATCGTCCGCCGCCGGAGGGACGCGTGACCATCGGCCTGCAGCACTACCTGGTCGTCTCCGCCGCCCTGTTCTCGCTGGGTGTGCTCGGCCTGCTCACCCGCCGCAACGCGGTGAACGTGCTGATGAGCATCGAGCTGATGCTGAACGCCGCCAACGTCAACCTGGTCGCCTTCTCCCGCCACGCCGCCGGCAACCTGGGCGGGCAGGTCTTCGCGGTGTTCGTGATCGTGGTGGCGGCCGCCGAGGTCGCGGTCGGACTGGCCATCGTCCTCACCCTCTACCGCCTGCGCCGCACGCCGAACCTCGACCAGGCGGACATCCTGAAGGGCTGAGCACGCCATGGAAGAGATCCTCCGCAGCCTCGCCCTGTTCCAGCCGGAGCTGGCGCTCGCCGCCGGCCTGGTGCTGGTGGTGCTGGCCGACGCCATCGGCGGGCCCTGGCGCAACCCGGCGGTGCGGCTCGTCTCGCTCGTCTCGCTGGCCCTCGCCTTCAGCCTCGCGCTCCGACAGACCGCGGCGCCGGGCCCGCTCTTCTCCGGGATGCTGGCCTGCGACCCGCTGGGCGACGCCTTCAAGCTGATCCTGATCGGCGCCGGCCTGCTGGTGCTGCTCGCCTTCAGCTTCCGCAACGCGCGCGAGCTGCACGGCCTGGGCCACGGGGAGCTCTACAGCCTGGTGCTGGCGCTGACGCTGTCCAGCCTGCTGCTGGCCGCCTCCAACGACATCGTGATGCTGTACCTGTCGCTGGAGATGGTGTCCATCACCTCCTACGTGATGGTCGCCTACCTCAAGGGCGACCGCATGTCGAACGAGGCGTCGCTCAAGTACGTCCTCTTCGGCGCCGCCTCCACCAGCGCCATGCTCTACGGGCTGTCGCTGCTGTACGGCCTGACCGGGACCACCTCGCTGCCGCAGATCCAGGCCTTCCTGGCCGCCGGCGTCCCGGAGACGAACCGCTTCGCGGTGTTCGCCATCGCCCTGCTGGTGATCGCCGGCTTCGGCTTCAAGATCGCGGCCGTCCCCTTCCACTTCTGGTGCCCGGACGTGTACCAGGGGGCGGCGACACCCGTGACGGCGCTCCTCTCGGTGCTGCCGAAGGCGGCCGGCCTCGGCATCACCCTGCGCTTCTTCTACGGGACCTTCTCCTCCTCCGGCGGATCGCCCTGGGACCTGAGCGGCGCCGTCAACTGGCCGAGCCTGCTGATGCTGGTCTCGGTCCTCACCATGACGGTCGGCAACGTGGCCGCGCTCACCCAGACCAACATGAAGCGGCTGCTCGCCTACTCCTCGATCGCCCACGCCGGCTACCTGCTGATGGGGGTGGTGGCGCTGTCGCAGAACGGGGCGCGGGCGCTGCTGGTCTACCTGGCCGCCTACCTGTTCATGAACCTGGGCGCGTTCCTGGTGGTCACCCTGGTGCACCTGCACGA
>Ga0335071_10006048_pt1 | contig 12525 bp, 18 predicted proteins | sample Lox_Sample_15_FD_206724 | JGI IMG/M metagenome (GOLD analysis project Ga0335071, IMG submission 206724) | Soil microbial communities from Loxahatchee National Wildlife Refuge, Florida, United States - Lox_Sample_1.5 | ecosystem: Environmental > Terrestrial > Soil > Wetlands | place: USA...
GTGGCAGTTCCAGGAACGGAATCCGCTGCCGGTGCCGAATTCGGTGAAGTAAGCGACGCTGTCATTCTGAATGCATTTTTCGCCGATGGGCTAGCGGCCGTGATCGACTCGACGGAGCGACGACCCTAGACTGAGCTCAGAGCAAGCAGGACGCACGGGAAAATAGCTTTCCTGGATAAGAAAGCAACCGCCAGAAGACCAGCAACTACAAGGAAACGGCCAACATGCTTATTGGATGCTAGAGCTTGGCGATGTCCTCGACGACCTGGCTGAGCAAGTCGCTGGCGACGCGGTCAAGCACTTCGGTCTGCGCCTTCAATTTTCTTGGATCTTTCTCGCCAGGTTTTAGCTCTCGTTTAACCTGCCCGGGCCATCTTTGGGAAACCGGCACGCCCTGTTCGGTATAGGCCGTAGCGTAAAGCAACTGGCCAGGCTGGGCGTGTGGCTCGTCGGTATCGTCGTGTGTGAGAACGGTGGTGCCGACGTTGCGTTCGAACGAGTAATGCCACGTTGAGCCGAAGCTGGTGGTGAAAGTGCCGACAGCCGTGGCGCTAGCATCTTTCGTGGAATTCAGAACCTCCGCCGCAGCCTCTTTGCCGCTCGCGAGACCGGCCGGAGTCGAGAAAACGACGAGGAAGTTGCGCGCGGCTTTCATCGGCGTTTCGGAGAAGCAGATTTCGGGCACGAAACTCTGGTTTTTCTGAATCCACCTGTCGGCCCACTGGGGAACGCCAAGCACAAGCTTTTCGCCTAGCAATCCGCCGAGCGTGATGTTCTTAGTGCACTCCGGGCGCTGGCGGTCCTGGAAGCCATCGGCATCGGAAGGATCGACAGACGATCGGCGATCCATGGCGGCGTTGGGCGCGACTTCTTTGGGTTGAGTGAAATCCCCGACCTTTACGGAATGATCGCCGTCGGGATCATCGAGTGGCGCGCGTGAAGCAGGGGCAGTTTTGTTGGCTGGCTCGGATGAGGTGGAAGGCTGAGGCTCCGAAGAAGCAGGAGGAACGGTGGTGGCGCCCGGTTGGAGCGCCGCATCCACTTGTTCGGCAGTGGCAAATCCGCTGTTCGTCTGTGGCGCGGCATTTGTAGAGCGCTTGGGGGCGTTGGCATCGTAAAAGCCGCTGGAAGTGGCTGGATGTGTGGGATCGGGCGGAGGGAGTACTTCAGCAGGACGGGGTGGGGGAGCAGCGGGGTCCGCCGCGGATACCGGAACTGGCTCGGTCGCAGGCGATGGAGTTGGCGGCACGGCCAGCGACGAAGGCGTTGCGACCGGTGCTGGTGCCGCCACAGCGTCGACCGGCGGATTTGAGTCGTTCTCGGTGGCGGGCGCGGAAGCCGGAACGGGTGAGGAACGCTCCTTCGGCACATCCGTGCCGTCTTTTTCCTTGCGGGCAGCGGCACGTTTTTCGGCAGCCTTGGCGGCTTCGACGACAGTATCGGTGTTCGTGTCAGAAATGGTCGCGCCATTCAGTGGCTCTGGCGGCTGCGGCTTGACGGCATCTGCGCCCGGCTTGGCCTGTTGGCAGACCTTGCCGTCGACAATGACTTCATCGGGGCCGACGAAATTCCCGGCCTCTTCGAGGGTCCGGCAATTCACCAATTTGCGTTGTTGAGCTCCGGACAAGGCCGGGAAGACGGCAAGTAGGCTGAGAGCGAACAGACTACGGCGCATCGGTACTCCTCTGGAGTGTAAAGCTTGGTGGAGTGCGAGCGCGGTGTCAATTGCCACGAGGGCGCAAAGGAAATCACAGGTTGGGACAGGGTCATGGGAGGTCTGGCGGTACCGGATGAGCCAGCTCAGACAGATTACGACGATTCGCCTGGGCCTGGCATCGCAGCGGACACGCTGAGGCCCCAGAAATCCTCGCTGTCCAGTATCTCCACGCCGGCGAAATATTTACCGGAGGGTTCCTGGCGTGTCCAAGCGACTTTGGCGCGGGCGGATTGCCTGGTGTCGAGGCGCTCGAGAGTGATCTCGCGGCCGATGCGTTGCGGTGAAGCCAGCTCAAGGCAAGCGCCACGCTGGCTGATATTCACAGTGAAGCAGCGTTCCAAAACCTCCGAAGAGGCGATTCCCGGGCGCAACAGGCAATAGAGGCGGCGCGAAAGACGCGGGGCGCGGCGCACGCGATTGTAAAGTTCCGCAGCGGAAGTGGACAAGGAAAGCAACTGATCGCGCAATGCAGGCTCGAGGAGCTTGACTTGTGTGGCGAGCTGCGTGGTCTGCGCGATCACTTCGGAGAGGAACGTGTGGGCATCGCCAATGAGTTCGCGGCTCAGCTCGGAGTCGCCGAGGACACGGCGAATGGAATCCATTCGACGATGGGAAAACTCGAAGAAGTGCTCGAGGCAAAGGGAGCGGTGAGCAACGTGGGCATCCGAGGCGCGGCCACAGCCGGTCCAGGCACAGTCGCGCACTTCTTTGGGTAAAGCTCTGGCAGTCTCTGACACGTCGATGGACCTGCGATCAAAAGAGCGCCTGAGCGTTGGCGCGCGGCGTACCGGGATTTAATCTATGGTACTTATGTTAAGAAAAACGTCAATCCGGCAGTCACGAAATCTGCACCAGTGCTCCAAAAGATAGTTAGTGGATCGATGAATCAGAAACAAAAGTAAAGCCCGCCACGGAATTGTGTGACGGGCTTTGTAATGCCTCTGCGGAGGCGGGAACTGTCAGCTCTTGGCGTCGACGGCTTCCTGGAGCTTGCTCTTTTCTTTCTTTTCCTTCTTCTTAAACTCATAGCCCACGAGTTCGAGAATGGCGACTTTGGCGCCATCGCCCACGCGGACACCCGCGGGGATGATGCGAGTGTAGCCACCAGAACGATCAGCGAACTTCGGAGCGATCTCGCTGAAGAGCTTCGCGGTAACCGCCGGCGTCATGAGGTAGGCGGCGGCCTGACGACGCGACTGGAGCGTGTCGCGCTTGCCAAGAGTGATGATCTTCTCCGCCACGGGACGCGTCGCCTTGGCGCGCGTGAGAGTGGTGGTGATCCGTCCGTGCTCGAAAAGATTGGTGACAAGGTTGCGCAAGGTCGCGCGGCGATGCCACGGATTGCGTCCCAGCTTTGAACCCGACTTCAGATGGCGCATGTTTCTTCCCTTTTCGTGTTGCTGTAATCCAGTGACCGGCGATCCACGATCGGCGATCAGAAGAATCAGTAGAACTTAAGTCAGATTCCTCGCTTCGCCTGCGTACCGCAGGCTGGCTCGGAATGACAACATCGCAAGAACGGCCGCAGGTTACAACGCGCGGTTACAACCCGAGGTTGTCTTCGGTCGTTGGCGGCGCCGTCTGGCTCGGGAGCGGCGGCCAGATAATGCGGCCGTGCTCATCGAACTTCATGCCGAGGCTGAGGCCCATCTTGACGAGAATGTCCTTGATCTCGTTGAGCGACTTGCGGCCGAAGTTCTTGGTCTTCAGCATTTCGTTTTCGCTCTTCTGGACGAGCTCGCGGATGGTCTGAATGTTCGCGTTCTTCAGGCAGTTGTAGCTGCGCACGGAGAGCTCGAGCTCTTCCACGGAGCGGTCCAGGTGCTCGAGGCGCGGATCGTGAACGGTGTCGGACGGCATCTCGACGTTCTCGACGGGTTCTTCGAAATTGATGAAGATGCTCATGTGGTCCTTGACCAGTTTCGCCGCGAGGCCGACAGCGTCGGACGGAGTGATGGCCCCGTTTGTCCAAACTTCGAGCATGAGCTTCTCATAGTCCGTCATCTGGCCGAGACGAGCGGCTTCGACGGCGTAGTTGACCTTGCGCACCGGCGAGTGGACGCTATCGACCGGGATGTAGCCGATCGGCAGGTCTTCGTCGTAGTTGCGATCGGCAGCGACATAACCGCGGCCGTTCTTGACGCGCATTTCGATCTGCAGCTTGCCGCCTTCGCTGACGGTAGCAATGTACACGCTCTTATCGAGCACGGCGAAGTCAGAGTCTTCCTCGATTTGAGCGCTGGTGACGACACCGGGCTGCTCGACATTGAGGAAGATGGTCTTGGGCAGGTCGTTGTTGAGCTTGATGGGCACCTGCTTGAGATTCAGGATGATGTCCGTGGCGTCTTCGACCACGCCCGGGATCGAGGAGAACTCGTGCAACACGCCCTCGATCTTTACCGCGGTGATCGCCGCGCCCTCAATGGAGCTCAGCAGCGCGCGCCGCAGCGCATTCCCAACCGTCGTGCCCCAGCCCCGCTCGAACGGCTGCGCCGAGAACCGCCCGTACTTTTCAGTGAGCGATTCGAATTCAGGCGCGAGACGCTTCGGTTTCTGAAATCCCTTCCACATCGTGTTCCTTCCTTCTGGGCCGCGAAATCGCGGCCCCAAAACCTTTGTATAGTGGCCCGCACTTCAAACCGGCCAGTCTAAAGACTGGCCACTACACGAACCCTAGAAGCTATTTCGAGTAGAGCTCGACGATGAGTTGCTCGTTGATCGGCGGCGTCTGTACATCTTCGCGCTTGGGCAGGGCAACGACGCGAGCCTTGAAGTTCTCGCGGTCCTGCTCGAGCCACGGGACACCGCTCTGGCTCTGCGCGACATTGCGAGCGTCGAGCACCATAGCGTTCTGTTGCATTTTTTCCTTGATGGCGACTTCCTCGCCGACGTTCACCTGGTACGACGGGATGTTGACTTTCTTCCCGTTGATGCGCACGTGACCGTGGAGAACGAGCTGGCGCGCCTGAGCGCGAGAAGAGGCCAGGCCCGCGCGCCACACAGCGTTGTCGAGGCGGCGTTCGAGGGCGATGATCAGGTTCTCACCCGTGTGTCCTTTGGTGCGCGCAGCCTTCTCGAAGTAGTTGCGGAACTGACGTTCGAGCAACCCGTAGGTACGCTTCACCTTTTGTTTTTCGCGGAGTTGAAGGCCGTAACCCGCAACCTTCGCGCGCCGCGATTGGCCATGCTGGCCCGGAACGAAATTGCGCTTTTCAATGGCACACTTGTCCGTGAAACACCGCAGGCCCTTCAAAAACAGTTTTTGCCCTTCCCGGCGGCACAGGCGGCAGACTGCATCTCGATGTCTTGCCAACTTCTATTCTCCCTTCCCGAAACTCTCAGAAACCCAAATTCTTCAAGCGAGTCAGACGCTCACAAAATCCTGCCTGGACTTCACATTGAGATCCTTCGTCGCGAACAACGCTCCTCAGGATGACAAGCAAATCCAGAAACGGGTCTGAAGACCCGTCACTACAACCATCACACGCGGCGGCGCTTCGGCGGACGGCAGCCGTTGTGCGGAATCGGCGTGACGTCGCGGATGGCTACGATATGCAATCCGGCGGCGGCCAGAGCGCGAACCGCGGATTCACGGCCGGAGCCCGGGCCCTTCACGCGAACCTCGACGCTCTTCATGCCGTAAGTGTCGCGCGCGGCGCTGGCTGCGGTGAGGGAAGCCTGCTGAGCGGCGTACGGCGTGCCCTTGCGCGAGCCCTTGAAGCCGATGGCGCCCGAGGAAGAGTTGCAAAGCACGCGACCGTCCGGATCGGTGATAGTGATCTGCGTGTTGTTGAACGACGCGGACACGCAAACGACTCCGTGTGGCACCGTGCGGCGCTCTTTCTTCTTCTTGAATTCCTTTTTCTTCGGCTTACCTGCGCCCGCAGCCGGCTTTGCCGGTACTGCTGCGTCGGGTGCCGCGTTCTGCTCTTTTGCCACGTTAACTCCAGTTATCAGAAATCAGTTTCCAACCGACTGCCTGCTGAATCAGGGGCCAGCATGCTGGCCCCCTACAGCGAAAACTTAGCCCTTCTTGCCCTTGACCTGCTTCTTGCCGGCGACGGCGCCACGGCGCGGACCTTTCCGGGTGCGCGCGTTGGTGTGCGTGCGCTGACCCCGAACCGGCAGGTTGCGGCGGTGACGAATCCCGCGGTAGGCCTGAATTTCAATCAGGCGGCGGATATTCATCTGAATCTCCTTGCGGAGATCGCCTTCGACGCGGCCTTCCTGCTCGATCACGGTGCGAAGACGGTTGACTTCGTCCTCGGTGAGGTCGCGCACCTTCTTGGTGTGATCGACATTGGCTTTTTCGGCGATAGACTTTGCGCGCACTTGTCCGATGCCATAGATCGAGGTCAACCCGACCCAAAGGCGCTTCTGCGGCGGAAGATCAACACCTGCGATACGTGCCATGGTTTCTCCTTGCTCCCTTTATCCTTGACGCTGCTTGTGCTTCGGATTGGTGCAAATTACCCGAACCACGCCACGGCGGTGGATGACCTTGCACTTGTCACAAATTTTTTTCACGCTAGCCCGAACTTTCATTTACTGCTCCTGTTCTCACTGTTGGCCCGCCTCTTAAGGAGGCCGCTACAAAACCTTGTATGGACCTGACGTCGAGATCCTTCGTCGCAAACTTCGCTCCTCAGGATGACAACCTTCGTTCACCCGACGGCACAGGCTCAAGCCTATGCCAGAAAGTCGCCCGCTATTTGTAGCGGTACACGATGCGGCCGCGGGTGAGGTCGTAGGGAGAAAGCTCCACAGCGACTTTATCTCCCGCGAGAATCCGGATGAAGTTCTTGCGCATCTTGCCGGAAACATGCGCCAGAACCTGGTGCTTGTTTTCCAGTTCCACCCGGAACATCGCATTGGGCAACGGTTCAATCACCGTGGCCATGACTTCAATGGCGTCTTCCTTGGAATTACCGGAATCGCCTTTCTTGCTCTCTTCAAACGGCTGCTTCGCCATAAGCTCCCAACTGAACGGGCCAGTCTAGAGACTGGCCACTACACAACCCTACCAGCTCGGGCCTGTCGCGCCTTTGGGCCGCGTCAAGATCCACGGGCCATTCGCGGTGACGGCGATAGTGTGCTCGAAGTGCGCGGAGGGACTGCCATCCGCGGTTTCCGCCACCCATTCGCCGCGCATCTGCACTTCCGGCCGGCCGGCATTCACCATCGGTTCGACGGCGATGACCATGCCTTCCTGCAGACGCTGGCCGCGTCCCGGTTCTCCGTAGTTGGGGAGATTGGGCTCATCGTGCATCTTGGTGCCGATGCCGTGTCCCACAAACTCCCGCACCACGGAAAAGCCGTGCTGCTCAACCCAACTCTGCACCGCGTGGCCGACGTCGCCGAGGCGGTTGCCCGGGCGCATCTTGTCGATCGCGCGATCCAGAGATTCGCGGGTCACATCCAGCAGTTTCTGCATCTGCGGACTGATGTGTCCCACAGGCACGGTGACCGCGGAATCGCCATAATAGCCGTCGACTTCCATGCCAAAGTCGATCGAGACGATGTCGCCTTCGCGGAGTTTCCGCTTGGGCGATGGTATCCCGTGAACGATCTCGCTGTTCACCGAAGTGCACAGCACACAGGGATACCCGCGATAGCCTTTGAACGCCGGTTTACCCGGATGTTTGGCGATGAGCTTCTCGGCGAAATGCTCGAGATCCATCGTCGTCAGCCCGGGCTTAACTTCCGCCCGAAGCGCGTTCAAAACCTCATGCACAACCTGGCCCGCGCGGTACATCTTCTCCAGCTCAGCGGCGCTACGTAATTGAATCGCCATCTTCTCCAGCTAGCGCGCCCCGCGGATATTGGCCACGGCTTGCGTAATCTCCTGCTCAACCTCCGCCACACTCTTGCTCGCATCGATCTGATGCAGAGCGCCAAGCCTGCGGTAGTAAGCCACCAGCGGCGACGTCTGCTTCTCGTACGCATTCAGCCGCGGTTGAATTACTTCTTCGCGATCGTCGGGGCGCTGGAACAGCTCGCCACCGTCGTTGTCGCAAATCCCTTCCACCTTGGGCGGGCGGTCGTAGATGTTGTAAATCTCGCCGCCAAGTTTGCAGGTCCTGCGACCCGTCAACCTTCGCATCAGCAGCGCGGTGCCGATGACCAGGTGGATCACGAACGGTTGTTTGAGCCCGTGATACTTCAGAAGCTCACCCAGATACTTCGCCTGGGTTACCGTCCGCGGAAAACCATCAAACACAAAACCTTGGCTGCAGTCCGGCCGCTCAATCCGCTCCGCCACCATCTTGAGCACCAGCGAATCGGGCACCAGCTCGCCGCGCTCCATGATCGGCTTGGCCTTACAGCCGAGCGGAGTGCCGCTGGCGATGTGCTCACGAAGCATATCGCCGGTCGACAAGTGCGGCACGCCGTACTTGGCCGCCAAAACCTTCGCCTGGGTTCCTTTCCCGGAGCCCGGAGGCCCCAGAAAAATCACAGCGCGATCCAGCTTGCCGACCGAACGCTGATCGAGCGTCGACTTATCGACTCCGACGCCCATCTCTTACCGTCGGCCGCGCAAACGACCCTTACGCGCAAACCCTTCGTAGTTGCGCATGACGAGCTGTGCCTCAAGCTGTTGCACAGTATCCATCGCCACGCCGACCACGATCAGGAGCGAAGTACCGCCGAAGTAAAACTGAACGCCAAGACCGTTCAAAATCCATCCGGGAAGATGCCGGTCAAACCAGTCACCACCAAGCCAGTAGGGCAGGTGGTTCATGTGGATACCAGCGATCATCCATTCCGGCAGCAAGCAGACCAGCGCCAGGTAAACGGCGCCGATGAAGGTCAAGCGCTTCAGAATGGTGCTGACGTATTCCGAAGTACTGCGGCCGGGGCGAATGCCGGGAATGAAGCCGCCCTGCTTGCGCATGTTGTCCGCGAGCTCGGTCGGATTGAAGACGATGCCGACGTAGAAGAACGCGAACAGAATGATCATAGCCACGTAAATCAAGGTGTAGAGCGGTTCGCCCCAGCGCACGAGATCGCCAATCTTCTTGATGAAGGGCCAGCGCGTTCCGAACAGCATCGCGGCGGTGGCCGGGAACGCCAGCAAGGAACTGGCGAAAATCGGCGGAATCACGCCACCGGAGTTGACGCGCAGCGGGAGGTAGGTGGACTGTCCACCCATCACGCGGCGGCCCACGACGCGCTTGGCGTACTGCACCGGGATGCGGCGCTGCGCCCCTTCCACGAATACGATGAAGGCCACGACGGCGACCATCAACGCCAGCAGAAGAATCAGAGCGAGTGGCGTGAAAGCGCCCCAAGCCTGGGTCTTAGCCTTTTCATAGAGGTCGATGATGGCGCGGGGCAGGCCGACCACGATGCCGACGAAAATGATGAGCGACATGCCGTTGCCAATGCCGCGTTCGCTGATCTGCTCACCGAGCCACATGATGAAGGCCGAACCGGTGGTCAGCGTGAGTACGGTCATGAGCCAGAAGCCCAGGCCGGGGTGATACACGAGCGACTGTCCGGCCAGCGACTGCGACTGCAGCGTGGTGGCGATCGTCGACGACTGAATGATGCTGAGGACGATGGTCAGGTAGCGCGTGTACTGCGTAATCTTTCGACGGCCGAGCTCGCCTTCTTTTTGCAGGCGCTCCAGGTACGGGAACACCACGGTCATCAACTGCAAGATGATGGACGAGGTGATGTACGGCATGATCCCGAGCGCGAAAATCGTAAGACGGCGGAAATTGCCGCCGCTGAACAAATCGAAAATGCCAAGGAACGAACCGGCGGACTGCTTAAACAGTTCTTCCAGGACAGTGGTGTTGATCCCCGGCGTGGGGATGTGCGCACCAAGACGGTAGACCGCGAGCAACGCCAGCGTGAAGAACAGCCGGTTGCGCAGATCTTCGATCCGGAAGAGATTCGTAAATGCTTGCCAGAAGCGATTCATACCCGTTCCTCGGAAAATCCGATTACGCTACCACCTCAAAAGAGCCGCCAGCCTTGGTGATCTTTTCCTTGGCGGAGGCGCTGAAGGCGTGAGCGTGGATAGTGAGCTTGTTCTTGAGCTCGCCATCGCCGAGCACCTTGATGGGGCCGGTCGCCTTGCGAACAAAGCCGTGAGCGCGGAGCAGCTCCGGCGTGACGGTTTCGCCCGCGGGGAACACGTTCAGTTCCTCGAGGTTGATCACCGAAAACTCCACGGCAAAGGGATTGTGGAACCCACGCTTCGGAATGCGACGATGCAACGGCATCTGGCCGCCTTCGAAACCGCGGCGACGCGAGTAACCGCGGCGGGACTTCTGGCCTTTGTTGCCGGAGCCGGAGGTCTTGCCGAGTTTGGAACCGATACCGCGGCCGACGCGAACCTTGCGCTTGCGCGAACCCTTGGCCGGGCCGAGGGTCGACAAGGAAACTGTGTTGTGTTCTTTCTTCTTATCCGCCATTGCTTACTCCACCACTTCCACGAGATGCCGCACTTTGTGAATCATGCCGCGGGTTTCCGGAGAATCATCGCGCTCAACGACCTGGTGCAGCCGGCGCAAGCCTAGGCCGCGAATGGTCGCGCGCATATCATCGGTGCAGCTGATGAAGCTGACGACCCACTTAATCTTGATTTTGCCGGCGCTCTTCGCGCCTTTTTTCTCTGCTGCCATGACTTACTCCGCTGCCGCCTTTTCTTTGTTCTCGGACTTCTCCGCCTTCGGCAGTTTGCCGCTGAGTTCCTCAAGGGTCTTGGAACGAGTCTCCGCAACCTGGCCGGCATCCTTAAGGCTGAGCAGCGCCGCAAAAGTGGCCTTGATCACGTTGTGCGGGTTCGACGTGCCGAGAGACTTGGTGAGCACGTTCTGAATGCCCGCGACCTGCATAACTTTGCGCACCGGACCGCCGGCGATCACGCCAGTACCTTCCGAGGCTGGCTTCAGCAGCACTTGTGCCGAGCCGTACCGGCCGGTGACCTGGTGGGGAATCGAACTGCCCTTCAGGTTGAGCTTGATGAGATTCTTCTTGGCTTGTTCGATGCCCTTCTTGATGGCCATGGGCACTTCGCGGGCTTTGCCCATGCCAAAGCCGGCATGGCCGTGCGAATCGCCCACAACGACGAGAGCGGAGAAGCTGAGGTTCTTGCCGCCCTTGACGACTTTGGTAACGCGATTGATCGCGATGACGTCGTCCTTGAGGTCGGAAGGATTGACCTCGAGGAGCCGCCGAACCGCCAGACTTTCACGCAAAATTTGCTTCGACATAAGTTAGAACTGTAACCCCGCTTCCCGCGCCGCATCCGCGAGCGCCTTGACGCGGCCGTGATACTTGTAACCGCCGCGGTCGAACACGACTTTGCCAACGCCGGCCGCTTTGGCGCGCTCGGCGATAATCTTGCCGACGGCCTTGGCGGAGGCGATGTTGCCGCCACCTTTCAAACCCTTCTTGGTTTCTTTGTCGACGGAACTGCCGGACACGATGGTGCGGCCGCTGCGGTCGTCAATGATCTGCGCGTAGATGTGATCGAGCGAACGATACACGCAGAGGCGCGGACGTTCCGCGGTGCCGACGACGCGCGTGCGCACGCGGGAATGCACCCGGCGGCGATGCGCGTCTTTCGATAGTTTGCGAACTCTAGCCGATGCCACTGTGTTTCTCCCTTACGAAAACCGTTCAATACTCAAAAATCCGGGCGATACTTCCCAACCCAAAAAGCACCGGCCTAGAGACCGGCCACTACAAAAACCGCGAAAAACCAGCGGGTCTGAAGACCCGCCGCTACAAATCCTACGCTGCGCCAGCCTTGGCACCAGCCTTGCCAGCCTTCTTCTTCAGGCGCTCGCCGGTGATGCGGATGCCCTTCTGCTTGTACGGATCGGGCGGCCGCAGAGCGCGGAGGTTAGCCGCAACCTGGCCAACCTGAGCCTTATCAGCGCCGGAGACGATAATGTGGGTCTGCTTATCCACGGCGATCTGGATTCCCTCGGGAATCGGAAACTCGACGGGATGCGACTTGCCAAGCGCGAAGGCGACGGCCTTTCCCTTCACCTCAGCACGGTAACCGACACCGACGATGTCGAGTTCCTTCTTGAACCCTTGGGTGACGCCGTGCACAGCGTTGGCCAGCAATGCGCGAGCAAGTCCGTGGAGCGCGCGATGCTCGTCGTTGTCGCGAATCGCGGTGAGGACGCCATCTTTCTGCTCAAGGCGAATCTGCTTGGGCACAAGGACCTGGAGCTTGCCCTTCGGGCCCTGCACTTCGACCTTGTCGCCGCCGGTGTTGATCTTGACGCCGGCCGGTACGGGAATCGGTTTCTTACCAATACGTGACATTTGCTACTTCCCTCTCTTCGAACTCGCTAAAACCTTGCTCGCACTTCACGTTGAGATCCTTCGTCGCAAACATCGCTCCTCCGGATGACATCCCAAAAACACCGTTCTAAAGACCGGCCACTACAAAAAACCGACTACCAGACCTCGCAGAGAATCTCGCCGCCGACATTGCCCTTGCGCGCGGCGCGGCCAGTCATCAGTCCCTTCGGCGTAGTCAGGATGCTAATGCCGAGCCCGCCGACGACAGGGCGAATTTCCTTGGTGCCAAGATAATTGCGCTGCCCGGGACGCGAGATGCGCTTCATTCCGGTGATCACGCTGCGACGATCCGGCGTGTACTTCAGGAAGATGCGCAGGGTCTTGCGCGTCTTGTTCTCGTCCACGAGCTTGTAGGTCGAGATGTAGCCCTCTTCCTTGAGGATGCGGGCGATCTCGGTCTTGAGCTTGGAGACCGGCACGTCAACGCGCTGGTGCTTGGCAGCCGCGGCGTTGCGAATGCGAGTCAAAAAATC
>Ga0335071_10006049_pt1 | contig 12522 bp, 9 predicted proteins | sample Lox_Sample_15_FD_206724 | JGI IMG/M metagenome (GOLD analysis project Ga0335071, IMG submission 206724) | Soil microbial communities from Loxahatchee National Wildlife Refuge, Florida, United States - Lox_Sample_1.5 | ecosystem: Environmental > Terrestrial > Soil > Wetlands | place: USA: Florida...
CGCGGCGATCTTCGCGACGATGAGGCCGGGGAGGTCCGCGGCGTACTTCCTCAACCTCGAGGGCAGCGTCGACGCCGGCGCGCTCGCCGCGCAGGCCATCGAGCGCCGCATCGCCACGTTCCACCTCGTCGCGGAATTCGTCGACGCCGGCGGACTGATGAGCTACGGCTTCGACTTCAACGAAGACGCGCCGGTGCGCACCGCGGCCGTGCTCGCGAAGGTCCTGGGCGGCGCGGACCCCGCCACGATCCCCTTCGAGCTTCCGCGCGAGCAGGTCTTCGTGGTCAACCGCGCCACGGCGCGTGCGCTGGGCATCGAGATCGCCCCGGAGATCCTGATCCGCGCGACACGGGTGGTCGGGTGAATCGGCGCGCCCTGCTCGCGGCGTTGGCGATCGCGCCGTGGTGGGCGCGGGCCGAAGGTCGCGGGAAGAGGGTCGTGATCGTCCACGCGTTCGCGAAGACCGAGGCGCAGACGACGAGCCACGCGCGCTGGTTCAAGGCCGAGGGCTGGATCGTCGGGGACAACCTCGCGCTCGAGTACGTCGCGCTCCAGCTGGTCGAGGATCCGGAGCTCGCCGAGCGCAAGGCGCGGGAGATCGTGGCCTCGAAGCCCGACGCGATCATCGTCGAGTCGGATCATCCGGTGCTCTTCAAGAAGCTCACCCGCGACATCCCGCTCGTCTTCGCGAACCTCTGGTTCGATCCCGTGCGCCTGGGCCTGGTGGAGGCCTACAACCGCCCCGGGGGGAACATGACGGGAACCGCGATCCCGCCGATCGACCGGACATGGCAGACCGCGGTGCAGCTGCGTCCCGGCATGAAGCGCATCGGCGTCCTCTACGAGGACACGCTGAAGGATCCGTACCGCAAGGAGATGCGCATCACGCTCGGCGGGATCGCCTCGAGGCTGCGCCTGGAGATGGTGGAGATCGCGGTCCGCCCCTCGGCGCCCTGGGCCGAGGTCGAGCGCCGGATCCGCGCCCTGAACGTGGACGCGATCGACGTGGGGATCAGCGACGCCGTGGCGTGGAAGCACGAGCTCATGCGCTTCCTCGTGCGCTCGCGCATCGTGGGGGTCTGGGGCGACGCGTTCGACGTGCGCGACGGGGGGCTCTTCGCCGTCAACTCCGACGGGCGGCGCGGCTTCTACGAGGCGGTGCGGATGACCGGGCGAATCCTGCACGGCGCTTCGCCCTCGCAGATGCCGGTCCAGTTCGTGCGCGCGATCCACACCAGCATCAACCTGGACACCGCCAAGGCGATGGGCATCGAGGTGCCCGCATCGGTGCTCGCCGGGGCGGACCTGGTGTACCCGTGAATAATTCACACGCTGGCAGATGCCGGATGGCTTAAGGTTCGATACGCTGCGACAGGAACGAGCGACGCTTCAACAAACAACGACCGGGGTCGTCGCATGGCAAGCAGGGGGCGAGGGGAGCGTGGGCTGGCGGCGCTGGCCTGCTGCATGGCGACGGGCGCGTTCGCACAGGACGCGCTGGCGCCGCAGCACTCCGAGAAGATCGAGGTCACAGGCACCAACATCAAGCGCGTCGATGCCGAGACGGGCCTGCCGGTGCAGACGATCACGCGCGCCGACATCGATCGCATGGGCGTCACCAACGCCGAGGAGCTGCTGCAGAGGGTCTCGGCGATCAGCGCGGGCGGGCACGTGACCGCCGTGGGCCTGGGCGACCAGAGCACGCCGGGCCTGTCCTCGGTCTCCCTGCGCGGCCTGGGATCGAACAACACGCTGGTGCTGCTGAACGGGCGGCGCCTCGCGAATTTCGCGTTCAACTCGTCCAACGGCGGCGGCACCGTGAACGTGAACCAGATCCCGCTCGCCGCGGTCGAGCGCGTCGAGGTGCTGAAGGACGGGGCTTCGGCGATCTACGGCACCGACGCGATCGGGGGCGTGATCAACTTCGTCCTTCGCAAGGACTACGCCGGCGCCGACGTGAGCGCGTACGGCGCCTGGACGCAGGACGGCGGCGGCGACTCGCGCAAGTACACCGCGACGGTCGGCTACGGGAACGTGAACAAGGACCGCTTCAACGTGCTCGCGATGGTCGAGTACGAGAAGGAAGGCGAGCTGGGGGCGTGGCAGCGCTCGTTCTCGAAAACCACCATCCGCCCCGACCTGGGCGTGGCCCTGGGCTCGATGTCCACCGTGCCCGCGAACTTCCGCGTGGCGGGCGTGCCCTCGCCGGGCCTCGTCAACACCACGGCCGCGCAGGGATGCGATCCTGCGAACGGCTCGTTCCAGGTGAACAACATGACCGGCGCGCTGGCGCCGCTGCAGCCGTACTGCACGTACGACTACGGCGCGGTGATCGACATCACGCCGCCTTCGGAGCGCAAGGGTTTCTACGGCCGCGCCGTGTGGCAGGTGGCGCCCGAGCACCGCGCGTTCGCCGAGTATTCGCGCATGCTCACCGACACGCTCTTCGCCGTTTCGCAGACGCCTGTCACCGACGACGGAACGCACCGCATCTACTATCCCGCGGGCGGCATGTACTACCCCACGAGCGTGACGCTGCCCGACGGGTTGCTGGTTACCCCAAGGGGCAATCTCACGATCCGCTGGCGCCTCGTCCCCGAGGGGCGCCGCACCGACCGCGTGAAGACCGACGAGTACAACTGGGCCACGGGTCTCGAGGGCACGCTCGCCGGGTGGGACTACGACGCATCCGTGAGCGGCGCGAAGTCCCACGCCGTGGACGACTACGTCGCCGGCTACGTGAGCATCACTCGCCTGAGCCAGGCGCTGCAGACCGGTATCGTGAACATCTTCTCCAGCGCGCCGCAGACGCCGCAGGCGCAGGCGCTCATCGACGCCGCGGCCATCACCGGCAAGGTCCGCGATTCCGACGCGCACGTGACCGCCGGCTCGGCGAAGGCTTCGCGCGAGATCTACGACGGCAAGTACGGGCCCGTCTCGCTCGCCCTCGGTGTCGACGACCGCCGCGAGGACCTGGAGGAGCGCCCGCAGGAGGTGCTCTTCTCCGGCGACATTCAGGGCGGAGGCGGGCCGATCCCGCCCACCACGCGAGCGAGCCGCACGACGATGTCGTTCTTCGCCGAGCTCGACATCCCGCTTCTCAGGAACCTCGACGCGCAGCTCGCCGCGCGCTACGACCACTTCAGCGATTTCGGCGGGACGACGAATCCGAAGGTCGCGCTGCGCTGGACGCCCGCGCCGCAGCTGCTGGTGCGCGCCTCCTACGGAACGGGCTTTCGCGCGCCGACGCTCACGGACCTCTTCCTGCCATACGCCGTGAGCTACGACGACGGCCATTACGACCCGGCGCGTTGCGTCGTGGACGCGGACGGCAACATGGTCCCGATCGGCCCCTACGTCTCGCCCGACGAGTGCCTGCAGACCACCGAGCGCATCGGGGGAAACCCCGCGGCCCAGCCGGAGCGTTCGCGCCAGTGGAGCATCGGCGCGATACTCGAGCCGTCGCCGGGCAACTCCGTCGGCCTCGATTTCTGGACGATCCGCCGGCGCAACTCGCTCGAGGCGCTTTCGACCGACACGGTCTTCAACACGTTCGGGGCCCGCGATCCCGTCACCGCGGGCGGGCGCTTCGTGCGGGCCCCGCGCCTCGCCAACGGCACCTGCCAGGGCGACGGCCCGATCCCCACGCCGGCCGGCGTTCCGTGCGCGCTCGAGTACGCGAACATCCTCATCGAGAACATGGGCAAGTACAACGTCTCCGGCCTCGACGTATCGGCGGCGGCGCGGTTCGTCTCGCCGGAATGGGGCAAGTTCAGCGCGCACCTGGACGGCACGTACTTCATGCAGTACCGCTACCAGCTCGTCGTCGACGGGCCCTACTACGACAACGTGGGCAAGGCGGGCGACAACGGCGCGGTGTCGCGATGGAAGCACTACCTCGCCCTCGACTGGTCGCGCGGCGCCTGGGGCGCGACGATCGCGCAGAACTTCGTGTACGGCTACCAGGACGAGGACAACGGCAGCTCGCCGCCGCGCCGCGTGGCGAGCTACGAGACCTACGACGTCCAGGGATCGTGGAGCGGATGGAAGGGGCTCAAGGTGGCGGCGGGAATCCGCAACCTCCTCAATCGCGATCCGCCGGCCTCGCGCCAGGCCGACACGTTCCAGGTCGGATACGACGCGCGCTACTACGATCCGCTGGGGCGCACTTTCTACCTTTCGGTGAAGTACGCGTTCAAGTGATGCTCACGCGCCGCCGCTTCGTCGCCTCCGCGCTCGCCGCGCCTTTCGCGTTCGCCGCCGGCGCGCGCGCCGAGGGAAGGGTCCACCGAATCGGCTACCTCTCGGGCGGCGCGCCGCGCCCGCCGGACCTGGCGAAGCCGCTTGCCGCGCTGGGCTACGTGGAAGGGCGCAACCTCGCCTACGACACGCGCATCGTGGACATCGCCAAGCCCGACCTCATGCACCTGGGCGCCGAGGAGCTCGTGCGCAGGAAGCCCGACCTGCTCATCGGCTACCAGACCGACCGCGTCGAAGCGCTGGCCGCCGCGACGACCGCCATTCCCATCGTGGCGGGAATCACGGCCGATCCGGTGGGCCAGGGCCTCGCGAAGTCGCTGCGCCGCCCGGGCCGCAACGTGACGGGGCTTTCGCTCGGCATGCCCGAGCGCTCCCACATGCAGATCGCGCTGCTGAAGGCTGCGCGGCCGCGTTTGCAGCGCGTGGTGTTCATCCACCGCGTCGGCACGAACGGGCCGCGCGATGCGTGGGAGCTCGCGGCGCGGCCCATCCGCGCGGCCGCGGGCGACGCGGGCGTGGCATTCCTCAAGATGGCGATCACCGGCGCGGCCGACCTGGAGGAGGGACTGCGGGCCCTCGGCGACCCGCGCCTGGCCGGCGCGATCCCGGGCCCGCAGCTGCCGATCGAAGCCAGGGAGCTTTTCGACATCGCCATCCGCCGGCGGGTCGCCATGATCGGCGACGTGGATGAGGGTGCGCTCTTCCAGTTCGGTCTCGAATTCGCCGATGCCAGCCAGAGCCTCGCGGCGATGATCGACAAGATCCTGCGCGGCATGGATCCGGCGCAGATCCCGTTCGAGGTTCCGGATCGCACGGAGATCGCGCTCAACCGCGCGACCGCGAAGGCGATCGGCGTCACGTTCGACAAGGACCTGCTGCTGCGCGCGAGCAGGATCGTCGGATGATCGACGCGCGCCGCCGCGCGGCCGTGAAAACGATCCTCGCCTGCGGGGCGCTCGCCGCTACGCGTGCCGCGGCGTTGGGCTCGCCGGCAGTACTCGGCTATCTCTCTCCCGGGCCCCGCGAGCTGCCCACGGAGCTCACGCAGGCCCTTGCACGCCTGGGCCATGACGCGCGCACCCTGCGCGTCGAGATCCGCATCGAGACCGATCGCGATCGCGCGAAGGTTCGCGCCGCCGCGGAGGCCCTCGCCCGCTCGCGCCCCGACCTGCTGCTCGCGTGGGGCTCGGAACGCGTGGCGGCGCTCGCCGCCGCCACGCGGACGATTCCAATCGTGGCCGGGACAACCGCCGATCCGGTCGGCGAGGGCTATGCGACGACGCTGCAGCATCCGACGGGAAACGTGACGGGCCTTTCCATCGGCGTTCCCGAGATGGCGCGAATGTGGATGTCGCTCCTGAAGACGGTGCGGCCGCGTCTCGAGCGCGTGGCCATCATCCGCGGCTCGGCCGATCCCGAAGTGTGGAGCCACGTGCGGCGGCCGCAGCTCACCGAAAGCGAAGGGTCCGCGGTCCGCGTGATCGACGCATACTCCACCACCGCCGCCGAGGCCGATCGCACGCTCGCCGAGCTGGGCGATCCGGAGCGCGCGGGCGCCGTGGGCGCAGTCGACGGAGTGAACCTTGCGCAGCTCGCCCTGCGCCGGCGGATCGCGTTCATCGGCGACGTGCGCGATGGCGGCCTCATGATGTTCGGGCTCCAGTTCGGCGATGCCTACGCCCGGACCGCGCTCACGATCGACAAGCTCCTGCGCGGCGCGAAGCCCACCGACATCCCTTTCGAGGGGCCGGATCGCTCATTCCTCGAGCTCAACCGGGCCACGGCGCGCGCGATCGGCGTCACGTTTCCCAAGGATCTCCTGCTGCGCGCCACGCGGGTGGTGGATTGAGATCGAGGCGATCGCGTTTCTTCAGGCGACATCGGTGTTCGGGAGGTGCGCGTTAATACTTCACTGGCAGTGAGCCCCCATCAGGTATAGCGTTTGTTCACAGGTGAGGCAGCGACCGTAGCACTTCGATAACGGCGACAACGCCGGGGAAGGGGTCGCATGAGGACGATGGGGTTCGCCAGGGCGCGCGTCGCCCTGGCGGGGCTGGCGTGCGCGCTGGCTCCGCTGGCGCACGGCGAAGACGGGCCGGTGCCCACTTACGTCGAGAAGATCGAGGTGACGGGCTCCCACATCACGCGCGTGGAGGGCGAGAGCGCGCTGCCGGTCACGGTCATCACGCGGCAGGAGATCGACAGGACCGGCGCGACTACGGCGATGGAGCTGCTGCAATACGTGAGCGCCAATGCGAGCGTGGGCAGCGTGTCGCTGGCCACCGCCATCGGCCTGACCAACGGCCCGCCCACATTCGGCGCCCAGACCGCCAACCTGCGGGGCTTGCAGGGCGGCCGCACGCTGGTGCTCATCAACGGCAAGCGCCTGAACAACTTCGCAGGCGAGGTGTCGGGCGTGGAAGGCCAGAACCTCGCCGTCATTCCGTTCTCCGCCATCGAGCGCGTCGAGGTCTTGAGGGACGGCGCCTCGGCCGTGTACGGCTCCGATGCGATTGCCGGCGTGATCAACTTCATCCTTCGCTCCGACTACCGCGGCGCCGAAGCCACCGTGTGGTTGGGCGCGCCCACGCGCTCGGGCGGCGGCCAGCAGGAGGTCTACAGCGCATCCATCGGTCTTGGCGACTTGAGCGTGGATCGCTACAACGCATTCTTCTCGGCCCACTACAACGACCAGCACAACCTGCTGCAGAGGGACCGCGATTTTTCGAGGGGGGTGTATCGACCCGGCCTGGGACTCATTGGCCTCAGCAGCAATGCGTTTCCTGCCAACGTGACGACCGGCAGCATTGGCCAGATCGCCGGCGGTGCGGCGTGCGCCGGCTTTCCGTACGCGTCGGTATTCCTCCCCAACATCAACACGACGTTCTGTTACTTCGACCCGTCGACCGCCCCGGGGGTCGAGGGGATCCCGGATACGAAAAACACCAACCTGTTCGTCTCCGGCAAGTTCCAGCTGAACAACAGTTGGCAGCTGTATGGCACCGGGCTGTACTCGAAGGAGGACACCCGCGTCGTGATCCAGCCGGCGCCGATCTCGAACGTGTTCACCTACGGGCCGAATAACGACATTCCGGCCACCGTCACCGTGAGTCCCGGCACGCCGTTCTATCCCACCGCGGCGGCCATCGCGGCCGGCGTGAACGGGGAGGCTCTCAACGTGCGCTATCGCTCGGTGCTAACCGGCAACCGCGACACGACCGACACCAACGAGGGTTATCAGTGGGTCGGCGGCGTGAAGGGCTCGTTCGATACCGCGGCCATCGGGTCGTGGGATGCGGACTTGTCGTATTCGTACTCGAGCGGCAAGGTGAAGGAAGTCGTGAATGACGGCTTCCCGCTTTACTCGAGGCTGCTGCCGCTGCTCAACAGCGGCCAGGTGAACCTGTTCGGGCCGAACTCGGATGCCATCGCCCAACAGGTGAGGGACACAAACTTCAGTGGTGAAACCTTCCGCGGCTCGTCGACGAGTCAGGGTGCACAGGGCCGGATGTCCGGGGAGATCTGGCAAATGGCGGCCGGGCCCCTGGCACTAGCCCTGGGTGCGGAATATCGCAGGGAGAGGATCGAGCAGGAATACAACCCGGTGCTCTCCACGGGCGATATCTCGGGTTACGGCAGCGCATATCAAGGCGTGAACGCGAGTCGCGACGACACGGCGCTCTTCGCCGAGCTGAACATCCCCTTGGCGAAGACGCTCGAGGTCAATCTCGCCATCCGCACGGACAACTACAGCGACTTCGGTCGCACCAACAACCCCAAGATATCGTTGCGCTGGCAACCCGGTCGCGATTTCCTGCTGCGCGGCTCCTACGGCACGGGCTTCCTTCCGCCGACGCTTTACGAACTCTTCGTGCCCCAGCAGCGGGGACTGTCGATCGAAGGCCTCTCGGACCCGATGCGCTGCCCCGTGACCAACGACACGGGATTCGATTGCAACACGCAGTTCCCTGTCCTGTCAGGCGGCAATCCGCTGTTGCAACCCGAAAAGTCCGAGAACACGACATTGGGTTTCATGTGGGAGCCGGGCAGCGCGTTCTCGACATCGTTCGACTATTTCAGGATCCACTTGAAGAACATAGTAAGCGGCGGGATTCCTACCGGGATAATCCTGGGTGACCTGGATCGGTACGGATACCTCGTGACGCGCGGGCCGCCAGACCCCGTTTATCCGGATTTGCCGGGTCGCATCACCAGCATCCAGGAAATCAATCTCAACATCGGCAGCACGCATGTCGAGGGCTGGGACGTTGAGGCGCACTATCGCTGGCCCCGGATGGCCTGGGGGCGCCTGCGCTTCGATATCAGCGGGACCTACTATCTTCGCTACGACCAGCAGAACCTCGACGGATCGTATTCCGGCCTCATAGCCAACCAGTCCACCTCAGCATTCGCCGGTGAGTTGCCCCGCTGGAAACACTACGCATCATTCACGTGGGATTCCGGTCCCTGGTCGGCCACGCTCGCGCAGACCTACCAATCTTCGTATATCGACTCGCGGCCAAATGGCGACGGTGATCTACGGCGCGCAAGCTCGATGTCGCTTTTCGACTTGCAGGGCCAGTACACCGGCTACAAGAACCTCACCCTGACGCTGGGGTGCAAGAACATCTTCGACACCAATCCGCCGCAGACGAACCAGATGGCCTTGTTTCAGGGGGGCTTTGACGCTGAGTACTACGACGCCCGCGCGCGTTTCGTTTACTTCTCGGTGCGGTATGCGTTCAAGTAAGCGCGCGTTCATGCTCCGGGCGCTCGCCATGGCGGTGACGCCGTGGGCCGCGCTTGCCGGAACGCAGAAGGTCGCGCGCGTCATCTGGATCGCGGCGGTCGGCGAGACGGCCAGGGCCTCGATACTCGCGGCGCTCGGCCGGCAAGGACTTGTCGACGGCGGCAACCTCTCGGTGCGATTCGAGAGACAGGAGGTACAGAACGACGAAGCCCGCCTGCGCGAGATCGTCGCGACGCAGCCCGATGTCATCGTCGTGCACGGAGCGCCGGACGTGTTGCGATCGATCACGCATGACACGCCGGTGGTCTTCTACGACTACGCGGTGGACCCCGTCCAGATGGGGCTCGTCGAGTCGTTTCGCCGTCCGGGAGGCAACGTCACGGGCACGCACGTTCCATGGCACGAAATCCAGAGCAAGCAATGGCAGCTCCTCAAGGACTTCAACCCGGCGATGAAGGTGGGCGGCGTGGTCTACGCCACGGAGGATGCGGACGCCGCGGATCCGTGGGCGGAGTCGCACAAGAAGGAAATGGACAAGCACCGGGACCTGGATGCGGAGGCGAGGCTGCTCACCGAACGGCAACTCGGGATCCGGATAGTCGATATCAAGATTCCAAGGACATCGACACAGGCGCAGATTGCCGAGGCCGTGGGAAGGTCGGGGGCGGAAGCGCTCCTCGTGGATTTTCCGCGGACCGACGGGTGGCTCGCGTTCGTGAAGGCCACCCGCAAGCCCACGTGTGTGTACACGTTCAGGGCCACACGAGCAGGAATGGGGATCGTGGGCATTTCTTTCGACGCGGACGAAGGCATCGACCAATCGGCCGAGCGCGTGGCGCGCATCATTCGCGGCGAGAGCCCGGCGACGATCCCGATCTACATCGTCCGCAAGTACGGGGTCGCCGTGAATGCCCGCATCGCGCGCGCCGCGGGCATCCGGATCCCGCCTTCGGTTCTTCTGCAGGCCGAGGAGAAGTACGAGTGATGGAGTCATCCATGAAATACACGAATTCCGTGTAATGTTTTCGGGATGAAGAACGTCACGATCACGCTCGACGAGCACACGGCTGCCTGGGTCCGCGCGTATGCCGCCCGAATGGGCGGGAGCGTTTCCCGGGTCGTCGGCGACATGCTTCGCGCCCACATGCGCGATCAGCAGGAATACGAGCAGTCCATGCGGCGCTTCCTCGCCAAGGGTCCCGTGCGCTTCAAGACCGCTCGCGGCAAGGGCCTGCCTTCGCGCGAGGAGCTGCACGACCGCGATGCTCTTCGTTGACACCAACGTGTTCCTGTACGCCCGCCGAAGCGCCCGCGATCCGCCTGATCGAGCGACGTGCAAATTCCTCACCCGCACCGCTCAATACTTCCCGCCGGGCCCCGGTCAATGTTCCTTCAATCCGCCGCCTCGTTTTCCTAACCTGTCTTCACGCGCGCCCCGAAGCGCGCCGCCCCGGGGCAGCGGCTCAGGGGCACCCACCAGGAGACTTCGATGAAACCGAATCGCACTTACGTCGTATTCGTTTCGGCCGCGTTGTTCACGGGCACGGCGCTCGCGCAGGAGAACGAGCCTCCCGTCGCCGTGAATACCGACGGAATGGCGCTGCACGTGGCCGCGAAGGTGAAGGAAAAAGCCGCGGAAGGCGCGGCCGCGCTGCGCCGCTACGTGTGGATCACGCGCAGCCAGCACAACCTGGACATGCGCTCCATCGTCCGCGCGGAGAAGGATTGATTCCCATCGGATCCCCGGCGCCTCGGGGATGACACGCGCGACAGGCGGCCGGAGCCGGCTGTCGCGCGGTTACTTCACGATCTCCAGGTGCTCGAGGCCCGAGCCCAGGTCGCGGTTCTTGGCGTTCTTGGATTCGAGCTTGATCTTCAGGCGCAGGTCGTTCACCGAGTCGGCGCTCCGGAGCGCGTCCTCGTAGCTGATCATGTCGGCCTCGAAGAGGTCGAACAGCGCCTGGTCGAAGGTCTGCATGCCCAGCTCGCGCGAGCGGCCGATGAGCGCCTTCATCTCGTGCACCTCGCCCTTGAAGATCAGGTCCGACATGAGCGGCGAGTTCAGCATGATCTCGATGGCCGCGGCGCGCCCCTTGGCGCCCTTCTTCGGGATGAGTCGCTGCGAGATGATTGCCTTCAGGTTCAACGACAGGTCCATCAGCAGCTGCGCGCGGCGCTCTTCCGGGAAGAAGTTGATGATGCGGTCGAGCGCCTGGTTGGTCGAGTTCGCGTGCAGGGTGGACATGCACAAGTGGCCCGTTTCCGCGAAGGCGATGCCGTACTCCATCGTCTCGCGCTCGCGGATCTCGCCGATGAGGATCACGTCCGGCGCCTGGCGCAGCGTGTTCTTCAGCGCCGCGAACCAGTTGTCCGTGTCCACGCCCACCTCGCGCTGCGTGATGATGCAGTTCCTGTGCTCGTGGACGTATTCGACCGGGTCCTCGATCGTGATGATGTGGCCGTAGCTGTTCTCGTTGCGGTGGCCGATCATCGCGGCGAGCGACGTGGACTTGCCCGAGCCGGTGCCGCCCACGAAGATCACGAGGCCGCGCTTGGTCATGGCCACGTCCTTCAGCACGTGGGGCAGGCCCAGCTCGTCGAACTTCGGGATGGCCGTGGTGATGGTGCGCAGCACCAGGCCCACGCGGCCCTGCTGCACGAAGGCGTTCACGCGGAAGCGCCCGATGCCCGAGGGCGAGATCGCGAAGTTGCACTCGTTGGTCGCCTCGAACTCGGCGGCCTGCTTGTCGGTCATGATCGAGCGCGCCAGCTCCTGCGTGTGCACCGGCGAAAGGCTCTGCTGCGACACCGGCGTGACCTTGCCGTCCACCTTCATCGCCGGCGGGAAGCCCGCGGTGATGAACAGGTCCGAGCCCTTGCGCGCGATGAGGGCGCGCAGCAGGTCGTGCATGAACTTCAGTGACTGTTCGCGTTCCATGAGCGTCCTTTCCTAGCCGCCGATGAAGGCGTCCTTGTTCGCGGCCTTGGTGCGCGCCTCGGGGATGGCGATGAGGTTGCGTTTCACAAGGTCCTGAAGGTTCTGGTCGAGCGTCTGCATGCCGAGCGCCTGGCCCGTCTGGATCGCCGAGTACATCTGGGCCACCTTCGCCTCGCGGATCAGGTTGCGGATGGCGGGCGTGCCGATCATGATCTCGTGCGCCGCGACGCGGCCGGTGCCGTCCTTGGTCTTGCACAGCGTCTGCGAGATCACCGCGCGCAGCGATTCGGAGAGCATCGCGCGGATCATCTCCTTCTCCGCCGCGGGGAAGACGTCGATGATGCGGTCCACGGTCTTCGCGGCCGAGGACGTGTGCAGGGTGCCGAACACCAGGTGGCCCGTTTCGGCGGCGGTCATCGCGAGGCGGATGGTCTCCAGGTCGCGCATCTCGCCCACGAGGATGATGTCCGGGTCCTCGCGAAGGGCGCTTCGAAGCGCGTTGGAGAACGAGAGGGTGTGCGGGCCCACCTCGCGCTGGTTCATGAGGCACTTCTTCGACTCGTGCACGAACTCG
>Ga0335071_10006050_pt1 | contig 12521 bp, 5 predicted proteins | sample Lox_Sample_15_FD_206724 | JGI IMG/M metagenome (GOLD analysis project Ga0335071, IMG submission 206724) | Soil microbial communities from Loxahatchee National Wildlife Refuge, Florida, United States - Lox_Sample_1.5 | ecosystem: Environmental > Terrestrial > Soil > Wetlands | place: USA: Florida...
AGATGTCAACTCGTTCCTGGCAGAGCCTCCTTCGTGGTTCCTGGAGTTCGCTTTCAGCGCTTCAATCTCGCGCTGTTGCGCGGCCAATTGTTGCTGTGTTTGCAACACAACCTGCCGGAGAACCTTCACCTCGGCGGCTAGGTCGGCATCGTTACTCGGCGAACTGGAGTTCTGAGCCTCGGCCGTCGACAATAGAGCACTGAACAAAAGTACGCAGGCAAATAAGACATTGATTCCCTTCATAGCAACTGGCCCGCTTATGCCGTCCTCCGTGCGTGTCCGGTCTCAGGTAAAAACGCACTCACCACAATCGCTACGGCTATGCAAGTAATCCAAAACACGCCGCTCTCGCGAAAGTGCTCCACATGGTTTTGCGTGGTGGCAAAACCTTTGCCGAGCAAGTCAGCAAAGATGGGGCCGATCAGCGCGGTCACTCCGAAGGTAAGGAAGTTGATCGCGCCTGTAGCACTTCCCTTCACCTGGTCCGGGTTCACTTCTTTGACAATCGTGTAGGGAATCATCGCAGCGCCGGAGGCGATTCCAAAAATAAAGCAGCCCACAGCGGCGGCGGTGTGACCGGTGCTGAAACCGATACCCACCGCAGATAACAGCATGACGGCCGCTCCTCCCATCAGCACGGGCTTGCGACGGCCGAGGTGATCGGCCAGCCAGCCTAGTAGCGGACACCCGATAACCCACCCCAGTGGCACCAGGGAACCTGTGACCACCGCATCGTGGAAGCTGAACATCCTATCGTGCTGGAAGAATGCGACTCCCCAAGTCATGTCCCCGACAGTCGTCGGCACAAAGAGGAGCCCGGCGACTGCTCCGCACAGATACGTTCGCGGGTTTCGAAATACGATGGAGTAAGGGCCCAGCACAGATGTTCCGTGAGCAGCCGCGGTTTGAGAGCTGTCTTGAGAAGGAGCAATTGCGAACAACAGCACGCCTACGGCGATACTTGCGATACCAAGCGAGCGCCAGATTGTTTGCCATCCGATGCCTTGTTCGATCAAGGGACCGACGACAAATTGGCCAGCCGAACCTCCCAACATTCCTAAACATTGCGTTACGCCTATGGCCGTGGCCAGCCAGCGCGCTGAAAAACCGTGCGCCGCAAGATAGACCGCGCCGGTAAATGCGAAGGCCGAGCCCGCGCCTTGGAGCAGCCTGCCCGCGTATCCTGCTGTCGGATTCGCGAGGCCGAAAAGCAGACACCCGGCGGCCAGAATGAAGAGGCCGATCGGCACAGCTTTCTTCGCACCGGCACGGTCCAAAGCCGCTCCGGCAATAAGGCTGGTAACGGAATACGTGTAGTAGTAGGTTCCGAGAATCGCACTGACGCCTACCGCAGTCGTGCCAAACGCCAACGAGAGGTGCGGGATCATCACTGCAGGGGCAGACCTCGCAGCATACTCGATAAAGTAGAAGACCAACCCGAGCCCCCACGCGATCTGGAAGGCTCGGGTTCGTGACGTGCTGGTTGCTTGGGGGACGACTGTGGCCGTAATCGGATTCGTTGTCACTGGGCGCACCTCAATCTCACGGGAACGTTAGCGAACCAGGTTGACCTTGGCGAGGTCGACGATTTCGTCCCCGCGTCCGTTGAGTACCGCCTTGAGCATGAACAGGCCGAATCCCTTGGCTTGCTCGTAGGTGATCGTTGGTGGCATCGAGAGCTCCTGACGGGAAACCGGGATTTCGATTAATGCAGGGCCGTCGTAATTGAGAGCTCGCGCCAGCATGGGCTCTACCTGGTCTGAAGTTTCCGCTCGTAGGCCGAGAAGTCCGGCTCCCTCTGCAATCTTGGTGAAGTCCGGGTTGCGCAGGTCGGTGCTGAAATCCAGAATGCCGGCTGCCTTCATTTCTAGTTCGACAAACGCCAGGGATTCGTTCTTGAAAACGACGATCTTCACCGGCAACTCATGTTGGCGAAGTGTGAGCAGATCGCCTAAGAGCATCGACAATCCACCATCACCAGACATCGAGATCACCTGCCGGCCTGGATAACTCGCCTGCGCGCCGATGGCCTGAGGAAGAGCGTTGGCCATCGATCCGTGGGTAAAGGAACCGATAATCCTCCGCTTGCCGTTCATACGGAGATAACGGGCGGCCCAGACCGTCGGAGTTCCTACGTCACAAGTGAAAACCGCGTCTTGCGATGCGAGCCGATTGAGCACGCTTGCGACATATTGAGGATGGATGAGCTTCTTGTTGGATTCGCCGCCCATGGCGAAATCGTCGAGGCCCTTGCGTGCGTCTTGATAGTGCGCAACCGATCGCTTCAAATGCGATTCGTATGCGTTTTGTTTCAGCTTGGGCAAAAGAGCCCGTAGCGTGGTCTTCGTGTCGCCGATGAAACCGAAGTCGAGCTTGCTGCGCCGTCCGAGCTGTTCGCCGCGCACGTCGATCTGTACGATGGTGGCGTCGTGAGGAAAGAACTGCTGATAGGGGAAGTCGGTTCCGATCATCAGCAGCAGATCGCAGTTCATCATCGCGTAATAGCCGGATGAGAATCCGAGCAGACCCGTCATGCCTACATCGAACGGGTTGTCGTACTCGATGAACTCTTTCCCGCGCATCGCGTGCACGACAGGGGCTTGCAGCTTGCCTGCAAGTTCGACCAGCTCGTCATGAGCTCCTGCGCAACCGGCTCCGCCAAGAATGGTGACCCGTTCCGAACGATTCAGGAGATCGGCGAGTATGTTGAGTTCTTCTTCGGAGGGGCAGACCGTTGGCTTGGCCTCAGTGAAGTGCACCCTGGGCGTTTCGTGGACGGCATCTCGCAAGGCCACATCCCCCGGGATTGCGACGACAGACACACCGCGCTTGGAAATTGCGGTCTGCATGGCAATCTCGAGTACGCGCGGCATCTGTGAAGGTTGTGAGGCGAGCTCGCAATAGTGGCTGCATTCAGCGAAGAGATGCGTAGGGTGCGTCTCCTGAAAATAGCCGCTGCCGATTTCAGGGCTAGGAATTTGTGCCGCGATGGCGAGTACGGGAACGCGGCTTCGATGACAGTCATAGAGACCGTTGATGAGGTGCATGTTTCCGGGGCCGCAACTGCCGGCGCAGACCGCCAACTTGCCGGTCAGATGCGCTTCCGCTCCAGCGGCAAACGCTGCGACCTCTTCGTGACGAACATGAACCCACTGGATATCCCTGCGGGTGCGAATTGAATCGGTGATTCCGTTGAGCGAATCTCCGCTGACGCCGTAAATTCTCTGAACTCCGGCTTCCACCAAAACATCCACAAGCAGGTCAGCTACTCTTTTTGCCATGTCTTGTTCCTTTCCAGTACTCAAAAACACTTGAATGTTGAAGACGAATGTGTCTCGGAACGCTGGCTTGTTAAGAACTCTTCGCCGGATTGACGACGCTCTTTTCCTACTTCCTGTCCTCTAGGCAAGTCACTCGCTGGCGACCCGCCAGATTAAGCGGATGCAATTGCTGTTCCATCGAATCGCATGACTACACTTGACTTCCCCACAGGCCAAATGCTCAAAAAGCACGGGCAGGGACGACCCAAATGCTTGCTTGCAACCTCGTGTACTTGATTTGTTGGTCAGGAATTTGACCCAGTGTCAGAGCTCTGACGCTGCTGATCTTATTCACTTCACCGGCGTTGGTGAGCGACAGTGAATCTCTGAGCTAAGGCCGTTCCGTGGGGACTTTGGCGTGTTTTACAGCGCCGTCTGCAATGGAATGAGACGTGCTACTCGCATGGTGCGGAGTAGTCCGCGCACGAGGAAAGGGAGGAACTGGTGAGCACGATCACAGTCTCCAAGACAAAACCGACAGCACGGCGACACATAACTCGATCAAACGGCCACTCGCAATCCGAAACCGTCACCATCGGAAGTTACCTGGCTACCAGGCTTGAGGAAATCGGACTTAAGCACCACTTCGCCGTAGCGGGCGATTACAATCTCGTCCTTCTTGATCAGCTTCTTCTCAACAAAAACATAGAGCAGGTGTACTGCTGCAACGAACTCAACTGCGGGTTCTCTGCCGAAGGGTACGCAAGAGCAAACGGTGCCGCGGCTTGTGTTGTCACGTATACGGTGGGTGCTTTGTCCGCATTCAACGCACTTGCGTCTGCCTACGCTGAGAGTCTCCCGGTCATACTCATTTCTGGTAGTCCAAATACCAACGACCTTGGTGCTCATCATCTGTTGCATCACACCCTCGGTACATACAATTTTCAGTATCAACTCGAAATGGCACGCCACATCACGTGCGAAGCCGTGGCAATCAGACATCCTGAGGAAGCTCCCTATCTCATTGACAAAGCAATTCGAGCAGCATTCAGGGAGAGGAAACCCGTATATATCGAAATACCGTGCAACCTGTCGGCGGCCCAGTGCTCTGCACCCAAGCCATTCGGTTCACTCGTGGAAATACCCAAGAGCGATCGGTCATCTCTGGCAGCGGCAGTTGATGCTGCAAGCAGCTTTCTTGCAAAGGCTGTGAGGCCCATACTCCTTGCGGGACCAAAGCTCAGAGCCTACGGGGGAGAACAAGCGTTCCGCGAAGCGGCAGAGGCCATCGGCTGTGGGGTTGCAATCATGCCGAGCGCGAAAGGATTTTTTTCGGAAGAGCACGAACAGTTCGTTGGGACCTACCTGGGATCCGTCGGCAGTCCGGGCTGTGGCGAACTTGTCGAATCGTCGGACGCGGTGTTAGCTGCCGGACCAATCTTCAACGACTACACAACAGTAGGGTGGTCGTCCCAACCACCGACGAAACGGCTGATCCAGGTGGATCCGGATCGAGTGGATGTAGCCGGCATCACCTTCAATGGCGTTTACCTCAATGAGTTCCTCGCGGCACTTGCCAAGGAGAGCAATAAGAACTCGAAAAATCCGACCACGTTGGTTGAGTTCCGACGCACCCGAGTGGAAGCCAATGAGCTTATTGCTGAGCCAACTGCGCCATTGACCCGGGCGGAAATTTGCCGGCAGGTCCAAGGTCTAATTGATGGAAGCACAACACTGATGGTTGAAACCGGTGATTCCTGGTTTAACGGTTTCAACATGAAGCTTCCGGAAGGCGCTAAGTTCGAAATCGAAATGCAGTACGGGCATATCGGTTGGTCCGTACCGGCCACGTTTGGATACGCTGTAGCAGCTCCGAATCGGCGCATTGTTTTGATGGTAGGCGATGGATCGTTTCAGTTGACAGCCCAAGAGGTCTGCCAGATGGTCAGACTTCAGCTCCCCGTGATCATTTTCCTGATTAACAACCGTGGCTACACCATCGAGGTGGAGATCCATGATGGCCCCTACAACAACATAAAGAACTGGGACTACGCGGGAATCATGAATGTCTTTAACGCCAATGATGGCGACGGTCAGGGACTTCGCGCTAGCAACGGAAAGGAATTGTCGGCGGCGATCGAACAAGCGCTCGCTCACAACACGGGCCCGACATTGATCGAGTGCTCTATCGACCGGAATGACTGCACAAAGGAGTTAATGCAATGGGGATCGCGGGTAGCAACGGCCAACGGGCGAGCTCCCCAGCGAGCATGACTCTTGTTCGACGCGTCAACTGGTGGGCAGTGCACGCACTGCGCTCACGCAGGTTTCCCGAAAGATTTAACGCTTGCAGCAGAGGTAGCACCGGGGGCAGGGGTTGAATGGGTGAATTCCATTGGAAAAATATGTGCGCGGTCTTCTCGATGACGCTATTCTCATCCACGACATGAGCGCGTTCGCCATGTACTGGAATCGTGTTCCACGATTGGTTCGACGCATTACCTTGGTCGCCATTTGTCTTTTCGCGTTTTTCCTGGTGGAATCCTGCAACAGCAACCACCAGCCTGCACTTGGGACTAGCCTAACTCTTCTTGATCAAAGTTGGGTGGATAAGGACTATCAGCGTCGTCTAAATGAAGAACTAAACTTGTTCACCAAGCAGACTGGGATACCTGTTCAGGTTCTTCCTGCACCGGAAGCTGCCGTGGAGCAACTAGCCACATGGCGCAAGTTGCTGGAGAGTGGGGCCGAAGTACCCGACGTTTACGCCATCGATACAGTCTGGCCTAGGGTTCTGGCGGATGGTCTCATTGACCTTAGGCATTATGCGTCGGAGGACGAGATTGCAGCGCATTTTCCGAAGCTTATTGCGAACTTTACGGTCAATGGAAAACTTGTAGCCCTGCCGTACAACGTGAGTGAGGGAACGTTGTTCTACCGCGTGGATCTACTTCGAGAGTACGGTTACCGTGCACCGCCAGAAACATGGCAACAATTGGAGTCAATGGCCAAGCGGATTCAGGCCGGCGAACGCGCAAAGGGCAATAAGGATTTCTGGGGTTTTGTTTGGCAAGGAGCGGCGTCTGAGGCGTTGACTTGCAACGCGTTGGAATGGCAGGTGTCAGAGGGTGGTGGATCCATTCTCGACGATCGTGGTCACGTAACGGTGAATACCGCCGGTACGATTCGAGCCTGGAGCAGGGCGGCCCGCTGGGTCGGATCCATTTCCCCTCCGGGAGTCACAGCGTACAAGGAGTGGGATGCTTTCAATATCTGGCAAGCAGGAAACGCGGCGTTTATGCGTAACTGGACTAATAACTATGTACAAGCACGTGCCGAAAATTCGCCAACAAGAGATCGCTTTGACATAGCTCCTCTGCCGCGTGGTGTCGCCGGCACAGCAGCCACATTGGGTGGGAAGGGTTGGGGTGCTTCGCGCTATTCGCGCCATCAGCGAGAGGCAGCAATGTTGGTCCGCTTTCTCACGAGCCGCGAAGAGCAAGCCAGGCGCTGCCGGAAGTCCGCTGAGGCCCCTAGCATTCCTGCTTTGTATAGCGAAGCCGATGTCGTAGCTGCAAATCCCTACTTTTCCCGTGTTCTGCAATCGCTCCAAGGGGTGGCCTTGCGGCCGTCTGCGCCAGCGGGCAAGATGTATCCGGAGGTTTCACGAGCGTATTTCGAAGCGGTGCATTCGGTGCTTAGTAAAAGACAAAGTGCCGAAGTGGCGGTGTCTGGATTGGAAGAGCGATTAGTAACGCTGCTCAAAACACCGGCAGCCGAAACGAGTACACCGCCTTCCCAGGCGCAAGCCGCCTCGCGAAGGTAGCTTCGGGCAGCAGCATCGCCCACTCGAGCCCAGGACATGCCAAGGAATTCATCGAACACAGCAGCTGAACTAAGGACGTCGCACGCCGCTGGCAGGATGCGGGGTAGAGGCACACTCAGCATAGGCAGACGTCTGACCGTGTGCTTCCTGCTCATCGTAGTTTCGATGATCGCCGCTGATGGTGTGGCTTTTTGGCAGTTCAGACGAACGGTCGCTCTCAGCCATCGTCTCATTAATGCTGACCAGACATCGCTCGCGATCGCCCGCGTTCACCTGGATGGGGACACCTTCCGAGACAAGTTGGCTACACTGGAGAGCAGTCACGACACACAACAATTCTCAACCGAAGCTGCCGAGATTCGCCAAAGTTTCCTGCAGGACGTCGAACAGGCGCAGCGCACGCTGAGCAACGCTCCCGAGATTGCACGAGAGGATCCGACAATTCCCGCGGCGCTGGAGACGCTCAAGGTAACGCTTCCCTCTCAACTCGATACAGCGGTCCTGCTCGCGACGGCGGGAGATTGGACGGCTGTAAGGCTCCGTCTTAAGACTCAAATCCAGGGTCTCATTGACCTCAGTTCTTCGCTCGTGCAAAGCGTCGACAAGCAGGTACAGCAGGAACGGTTCCAGGCAATAGAAGATGGCATTACAGCACAGCATCGCCTTTTTGTAGTAGCCCCGCTTGCCGGGCTGCTGACATTGCTGGTGGCTATCGCCCTGGGCTGGTACGTCACTCGCACGATAACCTCCCCGCTCTCCGAACTCACCGCTGGTGCCCAGGCACTGGCGCGCGGGAACTTTCAGCAGCAAGTAGAGGTTGGCGGGAAAGACGAGCTCGCCGTCTTGGGATCGGCGTTCAACTATGCCGCTGGGCAACTTCAGGAGCTCTATGAAAGCCTCCGCGACAGCGAAGAACAGTGGAGAGCTGCTTTCGAGAGCAACCCCACCATGTACTTCATGTTGGATGGGACAGGAACCATCCTTTCGGTTAACGCTTTCGGCGCGGAAAAACTGGGCTACACGGTGGACGAACTGATCGGACAGCCCGTGTTGAACATTTTCTATGAGCTTGATCGGGACGCCATTCAAAAGCATGCTGTTAACTGTTTCGACCAACCTGGGCAGACGATGAAGTGGGAAGCGAGGAAGATCCGTAAAGACGGCACGATGATTTGGGTCCGCGAAACAGCTAAAGCTGTGTCTCTTAAGAATCGTCCCGTTCTTTTGGTCGTATGCGAGGACATCACCGAGCAGAAGCGAGCTGAAGAGACTGCCCGCCGGAGTGAAAGTGAGCTTCGCGATGCGATTGAAACGATTCCGGTGATGGCGTTTACCGCCTTGCCCGATGGTTCTCAGGCTTTTGCGAATAGGCGCTGGCGGCAATACACCGGTTTGCCAGCGGACGCCACCGCTGGTTTTAGCTGGCGGTTCACGATTCACCAGGAAGATTTAGATCGGCACCTGCGCAAGTGGCAAGCGTCGCTGGCCAGTGGTGCGCCTTTTGAGAATGAGGCTCGCCACCGGGATGCTCACGGCGAATATCGCTGGCTTTTGGTCCGCGCGGTCCCGCTGCGTGGTGAAACCGGAAGCATCCTTAAATGGTATGGAGTCTTGATCGATATCGAAGATCGCAAGCAAGCAGAAGCCCTCATCGCGGGCGAAAAGCGAGTCCTCGAACTTGTCGCTAAAGGAGATCCCCTTCCTGAAGTCCTTGACACCCTCTGCGGATTGGTGGAGGAGCAAGCCAAAGGCGCTCTCGCCTCCATCTTGTTAGTAGAAGGAAATAAATTAAAGCATGGTAGCGCGCCAAATCTTCCCAAGGCGTACACGGATGTAATCGACGGAGGTTTGGTCGGGCCATTCGCGGGCTCTTGCGGCACAGCCGCGTGCCGCGGCGAGCAGGTCGTGGTCGAGGATATTGCGACTGACCCATTGTGGGCGAATTATCGCGATGCGGCTCTGACACACTCTTTGCAAGCCTGCTGGTCCACCCCGGTGTTCTCTTCGCAAGGCAACGTGATCGCGACCTTCGCCATGTACTATCGTGAGCCACGACGCCCGACTCGGCGTGAGCAGGAGGTCATCGAGCAGATCACTCACCTGGCGGGTGTTGCTATCGAACGTAAGCTGACATACGACCAACTGCGGCGCAGCGAAGCTTATCTGGCCGAGGCGCAGAAGCTGACACACACCGGCAGTTGGGCCTTTCAAGCTGGAGGAAGTCCTCTCTACTGGTCGGAAGAGAATTTTCGAATCTGGGGATTTGACCCGCAGGAGGAAGCTCCTGAACTCGAACAAGTGCAAGCACGCATACATCCTGAGGATCGCGAGCGAGCGGTTGAAGATGCTAAAAGGGCGGTGCGAATGCGAACGGACTTCGCCCAGGAGTTCCGAATCGTGTTGCCCGACGGCACCGTGAGAAGCATCCATGCGGTCGGCCATCCAGTTGTCAATGCGAGCGGAGAGGGGATTGAAGTGGTTGGAACCCACGTCGATATAACCGAGCGAAAACGTGCGGAGCAAGAGCGTGAGAGACTGCGCCAGGTAGAGGCAGATCTCGTGCACATCAGTCGCGTGAGCATGATGGGCGAACTGGCGGTATCGCTCGCTCACGAGATCAAGCAGCCGATCGCCGCAGCTGCGGCTAATGCGGACACCTGCTTTCGGTGGCTCCGCCGCGAGCCGCCTGATATTGTTGAGGCTCGCGAAACCGCGCGTATGATTGTCGAAGATGTAAATCGTGCTGCCGACATCATTGATCGAGTCCGCTCCCTCTACAGGCGAAGTAAGCCAAACCATGAGTTGGTTGACCTGAATGAACTCATTCGAGAAATGGTTCTCCTGCTCCGCGATAAGGCGAACCTGAATTCCGTGTCCATCCGCACCCAGCCTGACGCGCTGCTACCAAAGGTCGGCGCGGATCGCGTGCAGGTGCAGCAGGTCTTAATGAACCTGATGCTCAACGGGCTAGAGGCGATGAAGGATGCCGGCGGTGAACTGAACATCCGCTCCATGACAGACAGCGATCAAATATTGGTCACTGTAAGCGACTCGGGTGTTGGCCTTCCTGCAGAAGATCCTGAGCAAATCTTCGAGGCGTTTTTCACCACCAAGAGTGAAGGGACGGGCATGGGATTGTCCATCAGCCGGAGAATAATCGAGTCGTATGGCGGCCGGTTGTGGGCTACTTCCAACGGGGAAAAGGGTGCGACGTTTCACTTCACCTTGCCCCAAGCGGCGCACGATTCCTCGGCGGCGGATGAGAGTTGAAATCCGCTGTTTGTCCGCCATCACAGGTCGATAACCCGGATCTTGATCAGTGTTCAACTCCAGTTAATTCTGACAACAATCTGACACCCAGTCGAACACTTGACGATTCCGTAAACTCTGAGCGGACCCGATATCGCGATTGCGCCACAACTTAGCAAACCAGCCACTCTGGAAGTGGGATTGCACTACTTGCTTGCGCCAGCCGTCCGACCAGGAGCGCAGACCGCGATGTTGGTAGCCCTCAATTCGAACGTCCCCGTGGCTTCCCTCTCCCTCGAACCGCAATCCACATCGAAGACTTATGAGAGCTTGCTCGAGGTAACCGGGTCGATCGTCTCGAGAATGGACCTTTCCGAGCTGTTTCGCGAACTCCTAGAAAACCTCAGACAGTTTGGCAAATTCGACTTTCTCAATCTCGTCCTACACGATCCTGTCCAGAATGTAATGCGGCTGAACGTGTTGCAGGCCCTGATGCCGATCACCATTCCAATGTCGCTCGAGGTTCCGATAGGCGAGTCTCCCGCTGGGTGGGTATGGCAAACGCAACAGCCACTGCTGATGGAAAACCTTGCGGCAGAAGAGCGTTTTAGTCCCTATCTAGGCATGCTCCGGGAAAGCGGTATTCAAACGTATTACGTGTTTCCGCTGACCACCCCGACGGGCTGCCACGGGGCGGTTTCCTTCGGAAGCCGCCACGCGAACGCATATGACAACTCGGATGCGCACTTCCTGGAGGCACTGGCGAGCAAAATTACGATCGCTGTCGATAACAGCCTGACGCACGAAATTGTTCGAACCTACCAGGAACAATTAGCCAGGGATCATGCGCAGTTGCGATTGCTGCAGGACATAAGCAACACGCTTATCAAGCACCTGGATACTGAGGAACTCTTTAAAGAAATTTCGAACTGCATCGGCGATATCATGCCGCGTGACTATTGCAGCCTGCTTCTGCACGATCCGGCGAATGATCAGTTCCGAATGCGTGCCATACATTTTCCCAATGAGCTTGACCTCGCGCGCGAGGAGTCTGCCTTCACGGTGGAGGGCTGCCCTGCTGCAAGGGCTCTCATCACCCACACTCCGGTTCTGGTGAATCGGCTGTCGATGGACACTTTTCCCTCTAGGCGAACTCAATTCCTTCTCAACAAAGGCATCAAGTCTGGCTGTTGGATTCCGCTTGCAGGCCAGGAGCGTCTTCTGGGCACGCTCGGAGTGTGTAGTTTCCGGGAGTCTGCATTTCGACCTGATGATCTAAACCGTCTCAGCGCGATTGCCAATCAAGTTTCGATTGCGCTGGATAACGCGCTGGCCTTTGAGGAAATCGCCAAACTCAGAGACAAGCTTGCTGAGGAGAAGACCTATCTCCAACAGGAACTCCAGGCAGAGCACGACTTTGAAGAGATCATCGGAGATAGCGCTGCGCTGAAACAGGTGCTCCGAGAAGTGGCAACGGTGGCCAAAACGGATTCCACGGTGATGATCCTGGGGGAAACGGGTACCGGCAAGGAATTGATCGCGCGCGCCATTCATAACCTCAGCCAGCGCCGCGGCCGGGCACTCGTTAAGCTAAATTGTGCGGCGATCCCCACCGGACTACTCGAAAGCGAACTTTTTGGCCATGAAAAGGGAGCCTTTACCGGTGCCATCGCGCAGAAGATGGGACGAGTCGAAATGGCGGATAAAGGTACGCTGTTCCTGGACGAGGCTGGAGATATTCCCCTGGAACTCCAGCCGAAACTGCTGCGCGTTTTGCAAGAGCAGGAATTTGAACGGCTCGGCTCAACTCGTACGATCCGTGTGAATGTGCGACTCATTGCGGCTACCAATCGAGACCTGGAAACAATGATGAGTCAGCGGACGTTTCGAGAAGACCTCTACTATAGACTGAATATCTTTCCTATTCGTATTCCCTCGCTGCGAGAGCGTGCGGGCGACATTCCACTCCTGGTTAACTTTTTTGTTAACAAGTACTCGAAACGAATGGGAAAACACATTGACAGGGTCTCGACAGATACGATGCGTGTATTGTCGCGATGGCATTGGCCCGGAAATGTACGCGAATTGGAAAACGTGATTGAGCGCGCTGTCATTCTGTCCGGAGGGTCCGTCCTGAACGTCCCTGTTTGCGAATTCAAGAGTGCTACCACGGCATCTCAGGCTCC
>Ga0335071_10006051_pt1 | contig 12521 bp, 9 predicted proteins | sample Lox_Sample_15_FD_206724 | JGI IMG/M metagenome (GOLD analysis project Ga0335071, IMG submission 206724) | Soil microbial communities from Loxahatchee National Wildlife Refuge, Florida, United States - Lox_Sample_1.5 | ecosystem: Environmental > Terrestrial > Soil > Wetlands | place: USA: Florida...
AGAGTTCCTTTACTTCCTCCCAGTCGACTTTGCCCCGGTCGAGACGAAGGGCGACCCAGCCTCTCGGTGCCAGGTAGGCGGGCAGATAAAAGCGCTTCGGTTGAGCTTCGACCAGAGCCTTGTTTTCGCCCGGCAAAACCTTGCAGGCGACGGCAACGATCCCGTCGCCATGGTGATTATCAAGGAAATAGGCGAACGTCTTTTTTCGAATCAGAAATTGTGCATGCGATCCGTAGATCCGACGTTCGATCTCGGGAAGAGCTCGGGCAATCTTCGTGAGCCCTATGAGGCGTGAGTTTTGCGCCGTACGTTTAGTCATGCAATCGAAAGAATTAATCCGCTGTCTTCCAGGTCAAGAATTCTATTCCAGTAATCCTAACTGCATACGATGGAACGGCTTGAGTTCCTGATAAAATTGAAGTGCGATGCTTCTTCCCTTCGTCCGCGAACTCTTTGCGGACGTGGATATCCTTCCCGGCTCGTTGCGTGTAGCCTCCCACCTGAAAGAGGGCACGGGGCGAATTCGTGTTTCCGGGCTCTCGGCGACGGCCAAGGCGTTGCTGCTGGTTTTGTGGCAGCGGGCGGCGGAACGGCCTCTCATCTTTGTAGTAAACGATAATCGCGCGATCGAGGAGTTTGTGCCGGTGCTGCGCGGTTTCTGCGAGCTAACCGCGGCGGCGGATCCGGACTCGGTGGTGTCACTTCCCGCGCGGGATGTTTTGCCTTTCCAGAATTTGTCCCCACATACGGAGTTGCAGGAGGAGCGTGCGACTGCCTTGTGGAAGATTGCGACGGGGCGGGCGTCGATAGTGGTGTCGGCGATCGCGGCTACAGCGATCCTGCAAAGATCGGCGGAATACTACACGGATTTGGCGCGCACGCTTCGACGTGGTGAGTCGTTTGATCTCGACAACTTGTTGGCGCATTTGAATACCGTGGGATATGCGTCGGCGGATGTGGTGGAGATGCCGGGGCAGTATGCGTTGCGTGGCGGGATTCTGGATGTGTATTCGCCGGAGGCGGAGCGTCCGGTGCGAATTGAATTCTTTGGGGATGAGGTCGACTCGATCCGGCGATTTGATCCGACGTCGCAGCGGTCTTCGAATCCGATCGATGAGGCGTTGTTGCTGCCGCTGACGGAAACTCCGGTGACCGATCAACTGCTGGGAGCGATTCATACCCGGCTGTCGGGGAAACGGATTGCCGGGTCGACGGAGGAGATTGTTGAGGCGGCAGTGCGGTCGGGTGGAGTCACGGTTTTTCCAGGATGGGAGTTTTATGCACCAGTCGCTGGGGCAGACCGGACCGTGTTCGATCTGCTGCCGCGTGCAACTGTGCTGCTTGATGAACCAGATCAATTGCACGGGGAGTTCGACCGATTCTGGTCACGTGTTGGCGAGATGCATGAGAGGAGTGGAGTGGGGAACCTGGTACGGCCGGAGGATCTGTACTTACCGCCGGAGGGCTGGTGGAAGAAGATTACAAGCCTGACTGGCGCTGACATTGAGCATCTCGGGATCACCGAGAGTTCTGAAGATCATTCCGTCACGATCCTGACGCAGCCTACGCCGCGGTTCCATGGGGCTGTGCCAACGATGCTGGAAGAGGTGCAGAAGCTTACGACGGCGGGGAATCAGGTTCTGTTTTCGGTGCCAAACACCGGAGAGGTGGAAAGGCTTGCTGACATCTTCACGGAGTACAACGTCAGCTTCCGGCTGGGAAGCCGTACGCGCGGCGGCGAGAGTTATGCAGACGAGACCAGTTACTTCGCTGGCGAGGTGAACACAACGACTCTTGCGAAGGCGTACGTGCCGGATGGCGTCGTGTTTCCGGATGCGCATCTGGCGATCTTTGGATCACGCGATCTGTTTGATGAGTCGGAGGCGGTGGCGGCTCGTCCGCAGCGGGCAAAGTCGAAAGTTTCGGCGTTTCTGTCGGATTTCCGCGATCTGCAGGTTGGAGATTATGTAGTGCACGTCGAGCATGGGATTGGTCAGTATCAGGGCTTGAAAGAGATCAATCAGGGCGACGGGAATGCGGAGTTCATGCTGCTCGAGTATGCGGAGGGGGCGCGGCTGTATGTTCCGCTGACGCGGCTTGATCTGATTCAGAAGTATCGATCTTCAGAAGGCGCCAAGCCAGCTCTCAGCCATCTTGGAACGCAGGCATGGGCCAAGACGAAGGCGCGCGTCCGCAAGGCGATGAAGGACATGACCGAGGAGCTGTTGAAGCTCTATGCGCAGCGGAAGATGGCGCAGGGTCATTCGTTCCCGGCGGGGAATGAGTTTGTGCGCGAGTTCGAAGATTCGTTCGAGTTCAGCGAGACCGAAGATCAGGCACAGGCGATTGTCGATGTGATGCATGACATGGAATCGTCGCAGCCGATGGATCGGCTGTTGTGCGGAGATGTGGGATACGGCAAGACCGAAGTCGCGATGCGCGCGGCGTTCAAGGCGGTGAGCGATAACAAGCAGGTTGCGGTGCTGGCTCCGACGACTGTGCTGGCGTTCCAGCATTACGAGACTTTCAAGCAGCGGTTCGCGCCGTTTCCGGTGACGATCGAGATGATCAGCCGGTTCCGGAATGCGAAGCAGCAGAAGGAAATTCTGCAGAAGGCCGAGACGGGGAAGATTGACATCCTGATCGGAACGCACCGGATTCTGTCGAAGGACATCAAGTTCACCGATCTGGGATTGCTGATCGTCGATGAGGAGCAGCGGTTTGGAGTAAGGCACAAAGAACGGATCAAGCAGATGCGGAAGCAGGTGGACGTGTTGACGATGTCGGCGACGCCGATTCCGCGGACGTTGCATATGTCATTAGTCGGACTGCGGGACATGAGCGTGATCGAGACGCCACCGAAAGATCGGATGGCGATACAGACGGTGGTCGCGAGTTGGGATGACAAGCTGATCCAGTCGGCGCTTGAGCAGGAATTGGAGCGTGGGGGACAGGTTTACTTTGTCCATAACCGAGTTGAGAGCATCTGGGAGATTGCGGCGAAGTTGCAGGAACTGGTGCCGAAGGCTCGGGTGATTGTTGGGCACGGGCAGATGTCGGAAGGAGAACTGGAGAATGTGATGCTGAAGTTTATGCATCATGAGGCGGACATCCTGGTTGCGACGACAATCATCGAGAATGGGCTCGATATTCCACTGTGCAATACGATTTTGATCAATCGAGCGGACCGGCTGGGTTTGTCGGAGCTTTATCAGCTGCGCGGTCGCGTGGGACGGTCGAACCGGCGCGCGTATGCGTATTTGCTGATTCCACGGGAAGTAGAGTTGACGCCGATTGCGCGCAGGCGGCTGGCGGCGTTGAAGGAGTTTTCGGACCTTGGTGCGGGATTCAAGATTGCGGCGCTTGATCTGGAGTTGCGTGGGGCCGGGAACCTGCTGGGCGGAGAGCAGAGCGGGCATATCGAGGCGATCGGGTTTGAGCTTTATACGCAGATGCTGGATCGCGCGATTCGCGAGATGAAGGGCGAGGTGGGAGCCGAAGAGGCGGAGACGCAACTCAACCTTGGGCTCAACATCCGGATTCCGGCGGAGTACATCCCGGAGGAAAACCAGCGATTGCGGATGTACAAGCGGGTGGCGGGAGTGGAGACGGAATCGCAGCTGTCGGACGTCGGGTCGGAGTTGCAGGACCGGTACGGCGAGCCTCCGCAGGCTGTACGCAACCTGCTGGACTATGCGTCGTTGAAGTTGGTGTGCATGCGGGTGGGCGTGAATGCGATCGATCGCAAGCGGGATTCGGTGACGTTCAAGTTCCGGCAAAATGCGGCGGTGAATCCGGAGCATCTGGCGCGTTTTGTGTCGGCGCAGCGGGGTGCGCATTTCACGCCCGATGGAATGTTGAAGTTCAGTTTGAAAGCGTCCGCGGCGGACGAAGTTCTGCAATCGCTGCGCTATACGCTGGAGCAGCTGGCGGTGGAAGAGGCGTCTCCGAAACCTCAGTAGCACATCAAGATTCCTGCTAAAGCACGTCTCAACAGAGACTGATGCGGCCCCAATGGACCGCGTCTTCGACATCACATCGAGCTGCCCGGCATGAGTGGATGTCGTTCCCTTACCTTTCGCTCGGGGCGCAGAGTCAATTGCGGGCGGTGCCTCATCCAATAAGCATCCAGCGAATGTGTGGTGATATGTCGTTTCTGAGACCTAGAGATCCGAATATGCCTGATGAGAGGTTTTTCCGTGCGAGGATCACGGAGCGGATTGATTTTGCAGCTGACCTTTGGATGATTCGTGTGCGGACCGGGGGTGTATTCGATTTTGTGCCGGGGCAGTTCGTGAGCCTCGGGTTGGAAATTGATGGGAAGAGGATTGAGCGTCCGTATTCGATTGCTTCCGCGCCGTCGGAGAGCGAAGTGGAATTTTTTCTGGAGTTGGTTCCGCATGGCGCGTTGACCCCACGCCTGTACAAGCTGCAGGTTGGGGACGAGTTGCTGATGCGGAAAGTTCCGAAAGGAAAGTTTGCACTGGATAGAGGCAAGGGGCGGAAGAATCATTTGCTGATTTCAACGGTGACCGGAGTGGCTCCGTTTATCAGCTATTTGCGCGCGATGACCAAGGAGTGGAAAGAAGGACGATTTGACGGGTCGCACAAACTTTACCTGCTGAATGGAGCCAGCCGCCCATGGGAGTTTGGATATAAAGAAGAGCTGGAGCAACTTGAAAACGATCTGCCCTGGTTCAAATATGTGCCGACAATCAGCCGGACGTGGGATCACGTGGAGTGGGAGGGCGAGATCGGGCGGGCGGATGACATTCTGCGCAAGTATGCGGATGAGTGGGGGCTGAAGCCGAACGATACTGTGGCTTATCTGTGCGGACATCCGGAGATGGTTGAGAACAGTAAGGCGATCCTGAAGCGGCGCGGGTTTGTGGAAAAGGGGACGGTGAAGGAAGAGGTGTACTGGATTGCGCCGCACAGAAGCTGAGTCTGCTCGGGACACTTACTCGGGGCGCTGTGACTGGACGCCGTGAGATTCCTCCGCCCGTCGCTTTCGCTCCGGGGTCGGAATGACAAACATTTCGAGATCTTACGTGCTTATCTCTCCAGCCTTTTGAAATTGATGTTGCCGTCGTTGGTGTGAACCTCGAGCGCGGGGCCTCCGCCGTTTAGCTTGCCCTCAGCAATCAGGGACGAGTTCCAGTCGTTGCCTTCAGCCGAGACTTTAATTCCCGGGACATCCGAGTTGATTACATGATTTTTTCCAAGGGCAACGCTCGCTCGTACCGTAATTGAAAGATTAGCGGGAAGATAAACGGTAATGTCGCCGGTGGAAGTCTTGAGCAGTGAGTTGGGGCTCTTGCGAGTGGAAGGTTCGAGTTTAACAATAATCGAGCCGACTTCCGTAGAGGCTTCCGCAGCGGGAACGCCGTCGAGTTCAATGTTTCCTGCAGTCGTGCGTGCCTGAACAAAACCCTTTGCGGAATGTAACTGCAAGTTTCCGCCGTTCGTCCTGATGTTCGCTGGGCCGACCACATCGCCCAGAAGCAGGTTGCCGCCGCCGCTTTGAACTTTCAGTTCTCCACCGCAGAAAGTCACGCGAATATCGCCTGCGCCGGATTCCAGGGAGGCATTGCGCATGCCAGTCCCGAGAAAAATGGCGCCGCCTCCGGTGAATGCATCGAGGTTTCCCTTGATCTTGCGTATGGAAATTTTTCCGCCGCCGGTTCGAAAACGTGCGTCACCGTTGATGGTGCCGACATTGATGTCCTGCCCGCCTGTTGCGCCGCTCACCATGCCATCAACATCATCGATATAGAGGCTTCCACCGCCCGAGACGATCGACACGCGGCCGCCTACGGCGTAAACATTGACATCGCCGCCGGAAGTGTCGAGATCGACCGATCGAACTTTTTGCGGCAGACGAACGACAAACTCGATCGAGCGGAGGCTTGAGATTTCACTGCGAGGTGTGGCAACCAGCCAGGAAGCGCCTCCGCGAACATAGCTGGCGACTCTGTATTTCGGCAGGTCGTTGGGGCCGCGGTGGAGCGGAGCGGGATCAATCGAACGCACGAGATAAGAGATACGCTTGCCGGAATATCCTTCCAGCCGGATTGATCCACCTTCAATCTTGACGTGCAGAGCAGCAGTGGCGGGCGCGCTCCCTTCCGATGCCTGCGAGCTTTGGCCGTGGCGCACTGAGGGCTGAGCCATGGCGAAAGGTACAAAACAGAGCAGGGCTGCAAGGATTTGAACGGTTCTTGACATACTTGTCCGAGTACTACGGATGAATGGTTTCAGTACTACAGACGAAGACAGAGGCAAAGGGTCAACGATGAGTTAAGGGAACAGATATGGAACGTTTTGATTTGGCCGGGGCAAGTCCTTCAGTGGCTAATCGCGCGAGGTTTTTTCACTTACGACACTGTTGAAGGTCGTTCCCTGATACGAACCCCTTCGCGATAGAAATGGGATCGTCATGATTGGTTTCGTCGCATCTCCTATCGGCGTATAGTGCGAACGAGCGATCCGTAGCTCGCTGGGCTCGCTCGCGCGCGGGGTTCCGGCGCCACACATTCACTACTTACTTATGAGACGACGAGAGTTCATTGCGATGGGGGCTGTGGCCGGCGGATTTGCTGCGGGTAGCTCCGGTCTTCCGGTTTCTTTTGATCGCACGGATGCAGGGTTCCCACTTCTCGCAAAGGCAGCGAGAAGTGGGGCATCCCAAGAACTTACTGCACGACAGGAAACGAGGCGGAAAGAGCTTTGGGGACTGCTGGGGGATCTGCCTTGGAACCATCAGCCCGGGCCTCCGCGGGTTGTTAGTAAGGAAGAGCACGATACTTACACGCTTGAGCGGCTGGTGCTTGATTTGAATGGGATCGAGCCGGTGCCGGCGATTTTACTTGTGCCGAGGAAGCGTCGGGAGGAGGTTCCGGGATTGCTTTACATCCATTGGCATGGCGGGATGTATGACCTTGGAAAGGAGCAACTGCTTCGTGGGGTAGACGCGCAGCCCGCGTATGCTTCGGTTGTCGCGGAGAAAGGGATTGTCACGTTGGCGATTGACAGTTGGTGCTTTGGCGAGCGGAAACATGAGAGTGACGGACATGAGGGGGAACAGACGGCGTTCAAGCTGATGTTGTGGCGCGGGCAGGTGCTGTACGGGATGATGATGTTTGATGAGTTTCGGGCGATGGATTATCTAGCGGGGCGTCCGGAGGTGGATGCGTCGAGGATTGGAGCGTTCGGGATGTCGATGGGGTCGACGAAGGCGTGGTGGCTGGCGGCGCTCGATCCGCGGGTGAAGGTGTGCATGGATGTTTGCTGTCTGACGGATTATGAAGAACTGATCCGGACACACGGGTTGAAAGAGCACGGGATTTATTACTACGTGCCATCGCTGCTCAAACATTTTCAGGCGGCGGAGATCAATGAACTGATTGTGCCGCGGGCGCATTTGAGCGTGAATGGGAGAAGGGATCCGCTGACGCCGGCGGCGGGCGTGGAGAAGATTCGCGATTACTTGATGCCGCTGTATGCGAAGTATGGGAAGGAGTCGGATTGCCGGGTCGAGCTGTTTGATTGCGCGCATGTGGAATTGCCGGAGATGCGGAAGATCATTTTGGAGTGGATGGATCGGTTAGTGGGGAGTCATTCATGAAGACTGCTTGGGTGGCGGTGTGTGCGGTTGCGATGATCGGGCTCATTATTGCGCAGACGACTGGAACAAAGCTTGGCCCGAAGACATATGGGCTGGAGTGTGCGGGCGGGGACTGTCCGCTGCTGACGGGAGCGCCGCAGACGAGCGGGATGCGTGGGGGGTCGGTGAAATTGAGTCCGGGAAAGAGTGTGGGATGGCATTCGACCGGCCCGAATGAAGAGGCGCTGGTGATTTTGCGTGGGTCCGGTGCGGCGAATATCGAGGGGCGGGCTGATGTTCTGCTTCATGAAAAAATGCTGGCGTATATCCCGCCGGGGACGCGGCATAACGTGACGAACACGGGGACGGAGACGATGGAGTATGTGTGGGTGGTGGCGCCGGCGAAGTGAACGCATGCAGTTGACGGCGCTGAAGCGCCGCTCTTCTACGGTGGTGTCGGCAATTCGGATTACGTTGAGATTCGGGTTGGGGCGGAACAACAGATTCCTCCGTTGTCGCTGCGCGACTGGTTGGAATGACAAGGCTTGTGGGATTGGGAGTTTACGTTCACATTGAAAGTCAAAATCCCCACTTCTGGCAAAGGCGGCCAGAAGTGGGGCACCCATAGCAGTTCAGCCGTTTGAGTGAAGCCATGTTGGATCGGGAGATTTTGAAATCCGTCGCGGAACAGATGATGTCCTCTCCGGAGGTACGTGTTGCGGGGAAGATCTCGCGGGTGGCGCGGACTGGGGTGCGTAAGTTTCGGACGGTGCGGTTTTTAATGGAGGGAGTGGAGTATCAGGGGATTGAGCAGAATCCCGAGAAGCCGAGCCGGTGGGGAAAGCTGGCGCGGGAGGGGCATCGAGTGGTGCAGTTTCGGGATCTGTCTTCTGGAAAATATGTAGCGGCTGCGGTGGATGGGAAGGTTACGGAGTATGGAGCGAAATAGATTTGCTACACCTTTTTCCGGGATCGTGCGGAAAACCTTTCACCACAGGGGACACAGGGTTACACAGGGACACCCATCAACTCGAGTTCCATCCTCATTTTTCGTTTAGCAGATCGGTGATTTCTTTTTCGAATACCGTAGTGTCCGTTGCGCCTATGTGCTTTTTGCGGATTTGGCCTTGGCGGTCGATCAGGAAGGCGATGGGGAGGCCGAGGACTCCGCCGTATTGCTCGCCGATTTGTGCGTTGCCCATGACGACCGGGTAGTTCATTTTGAATTGCTTGACGAAGGCGGGCACGGGGTCGGGAGAGTCGTCCATCGAGACGCCGAGGATCTGGAGGCCTTGCGCGGCGTATTTGTTTTGCAGATCGACGAAGTGAGGAATTTCGGCGCGGCAGGGTTCGCACCACGTAGCCCAGAAATCGAGGAGGACGACTTTGCCGTGGTAGTCGGAGAGTTTGAGTGGCGGGCCTCCGGAAGGCTGCGGGAGGGTGAAGTCGGGAGCGGGGTGCGGCTGGGTGGTCGACGTCGTTGGATTGTGCGTTCTGTAGCGATGAAATGAGTAGAGCGCGGCGAGGAAGATTAGGACGAGAAGAACTAGCGTTCGTGGTTTCATTTGAGTGTTAGAGGCGTTTGCTTGCTTCCCTCGTTGGACAGCTTCTTCGGCTTCGGTCCGTCATTCCCACGTCTCGCAAAGGAGGCGAGACGTGGGGCATCCCCTCTGATCGATTTGTCCCACTCTTCGTTGTTCAAGATATCTTATTCGCCTTTGGCTACCGGGTAGCCTTTTTGGACCCAGTCGGCGCCGAAATTGTTTGGAATGTAGAGGGACCTTACGTTGGTGAAGCCCATGGAGTGGAGGAGGTCGTCGGCGGGTTTCATGTTGGGACAGTGGGTCCAAGGGCAGCATCCGCAATAGAGGACGATGAACTTGTTGCGTGGGAGGGAGTCGACGCGGATGCGGAGGCGCTGCAGGGCAGCAGGGTCTGAGGTGGGACCGATGTATTCGGAGTTGGGGATGTGGGCTTGAGTGTAGAGAACGTGAGATCCGACGTGGATGAGGGGCGGCTTGTCTTTCGACGAGTTCAGGATCTTTACCAGGTCGTCGATGTTAATCGTGTGGGACGTGGCGATTTGGCTGGCCTGGAAGGAGAAGGCCGAGATGGTGAGAGTTGAGATGACAAGGACCAGTAAAGCTTTCGAATTGCGCATGATGTGTCTCCGCAAGTAATGTAACGCCGGGATTGTGGTTTGGGCGAGCGACAACAGGTTCCTCCCTCGTCGCTGCGCGACTGGTCGGAATACAAGTGCTATTGAGAACGATTAATTTGTGGCTTCGGTTGCTGTGAGGATTTGATCTGGTTTTACGTTCTTTAAAGTCTGCTTGATGCCACTTGGCCAGGTTAGTTCGATTGAGTCCACTGCTGTTGCTGGACCTAAGCCGAAGTGGATTCTCTTGTCGCTGGAGGAGTTGTAGCTGACCGTTGTCGTCGCTTCGTTGTATTGCGTTCCGGCTGAAGTAACGATCTTTATCTTTGTGCCCAGGCCGTCGCGGTTTGATTTCACGCCAACTAACTTCAAAACGAGCCAGTGGTTGCGAGCAGGCGAGTGATTCATCCATAGTTCTGCGGGCCCGTTGAGAGTGCTCACTAGCACGTCGATTTTTCCATCATTATTTATGTCGCCGAATGCAGCGCCGCGGTGAGGCGCGGGGATTTGGAATGACGGTCCAGCTTTCGAACTCAAGTCTTCGAATGTGAAATTGCCTTGGTTGCGGAAGACTCGATTCGGTAGCGGGAATGGACGGTGAGCTAATTCCTGAGCGTTGTCGAGGATATCGGAGTTGCTGGTAAAAAGATCCTTGTTGCCGTCGTTGTCAAAATCGAAGACGCCGACGCCCCATGCGGTGGAGCGGCTGGTGGCGGCGGCGAGGCCTGATGGCGCAGTCATGTCCTGGAATTGTCCATTGCCGAGATTCTTATAAAGAGGGAAGCCTTCGCCGAACATGGCAGTCTCAAAGATGTCGGGCTTGCCGTCATTGTCGACGTCGCGAAAGTCGGCGGCCATTCCGGCGATCGGGCTTCCGAAGGCGTTGTAAGCTACGCCCGCCGGCACGGCGACGTTCTTGAAGGTACCGTCCCCCTGGTTGTGGAGCAGGTAATTCTCGAAGGTGTCGTTGGCGATGAAGATGTCGGTGAAGCCGTCGTTGTCGTAGTCGGCGAAAGCGAGGCCCATTCCCTTCCCGGTGTATTGAGAGATGTGGGACTGGTAGGAGACGTCGGTGAATGTTCCGTCGCCGTTATTCCGGTAGAGGATGTTTGGTGTGCCCAGGAAATCTACGGGTGAACAGTAGGCCGGATGTCCGGCTTGGGCGCAGAGCTTAGCGTTCGAGATCGAGTAGTTCAGATAGTTGACGACGAAGAGATCGAGCAGGCCGTCGTTGTTGAAGTCGAGCCATCCGGCGGCGATGGACCACGCCTTGCCGAGTTTTGGGACGATTCCGGCTACGCCCGCTTTCGTGGTGACATCGGTGAAGGTGCCATCGCCGTTGTTGTGGAAGAGTTGATTGCGGTTCACGCCGGTGATGTAGAGGTCGACGAAGCCATCGTTGTCGTAATCGCCAGCGGCAACGCCCATGGAGTAGCCGGCGCCTTGGAGTCCTGCTTTTTCGGTCACGTCGGAGAAGGTGCCGTCACCGTTGTTACGGTAGAGACGATTCCAATAGCTAGGATTCGCCTTTTCGAGGGAGGGGATTGCGGCGCCGTTGGTGAAGAAGATATCCAGAAGGCCGTCGTTGTTGAAGTCGAAGAGGGCTACGCCGCCGACCATGGTTTCGAAGGTGTAGCGTTTGGGGCTGATGCTGTTTTTGAGGATGAAATCGATTTTGGATCTGTGGATTGTGTTTTCGAATTGGATTGGGAATTTTGCGGTGGTGTTTTTTGACGGTTTTGTTGGCGATTGAGCGGTGAGTGCAGGAGGGAGTAGACACACTAAAAGGAGGAGCGACTTCGCAATTCGATTCTTTACCGGATTCGTTTTGCGAGACGAAATCAAAATCCCCACTTCTGGCAAAACCGGCCAGAAATGGGGCACCCACTGCTTCCGGACACTCTGTTCTTCGGAGGCATTCGAGGATAGGGAAGGGCCAGCAGGTTCCTCGCCGCGTTGCTCCTCGGAATGACAACGGCGAGGGTGGATTTCGGAATTTGCTCGGTTGGGTCGGATTCGCGTTTTCGAAGGTTTAGACACGTTCCGCTGATCCACTCTTTTATCATGGCGCGGGTTCGGATACGCTAGGTGCGGCAGCGATGGGCAGGATTCGGCTAAAGGCGACGGTTTCGGGGCGGTTGGTGTCGGGCGTGTGTCTGGCGGTTTTCATCATTACTGGTCCCGTGTCTGTGTGGGCACAGGTTTTGGAGCGGGCTGCGCCGTTGCTGACCCACACTGAGCAGATCCGGCAGTTGAGTGCGGCGCAGGCGGCGGAAGGATATCCGGTGCGCGTGCGGGGAGTGGTCACCGACGATGTGCCATCGCCGGATTTCTTCGTGCAGGATTCTACGGCCGGGGTTTACGTCGAGGGCGCGCGTTCTTCGCCATTCATCCATCATTTTGGAGACCTGATCGAAGTTGAAGGAGTGACGGGGCCGGGGAAATTTGCTCCGGTAATTATCGAGAAGAGCTCGCGCATCATCGGGCGAGCAGAGCTGCCCAAGAGCCGTATCTACGCGTTCAGCGAATTGGCCGGCGGACAACTGGACAGTCAATGGGTGCGGGTACGGGGAATCGTACGCGCGGTTTCGATTGATCGCACGTCGTGGCGAGAGACCACGCTGGCGATGCGAGTTGCTTCCGGGGGCGGACAGTTGATTGTGCGCGTTCCGATTACGATCGAGCAGGATTTCTCGAATTGGATTGACACCGAGGTGCTGCTGGAAGGAGTGTGCGGGAGCCTGTTCAATGCGCAGC
>Ga0335071_10006054_pt1 | contig 12520 bp, 10 predicted proteins | sample Lox_Sample_15_FD_206724 | JGI IMG/M metagenome (GOLD analysis project Ga0335071, IMG submission 206724) | Soil microbial communities from Loxahatchee National Wildlife Refuge, Florida, United States - Lox_Sample_1.5 | ecosystem: Environmental > Terrestrial > Soil > Wetlands | place: USA...
GGCAGCATTGCGCGCCGGAGGAGCTGCGACGCACGGCGCGATGGCGTTGAAGTTTTATGAGAAAGAATAGTTCCGTTTTGGGAATCCGGGGAGTCTTGGGGTATACCCCCCTCCCCCCGGATCTCTGGAATCATCGAGTTAGGGGGAAATTGCAAAATAATCCTAGGGGCTCAGTGAGTTACGGGTAAAATATTGATTCGCAATGGGTTAGGTGCTAGTCAAAGATTTTAGCGCATACCGCTTTCGCCTTGGCTAGTTTGGGCTGACTGGGTAGCGAGCCGCAAGGCTTAGGATCACACTGATGTGTGATTGTGAACGGGGTTGGGAATTGGCTGGACACTGGCCGCTTCTGACTGAATTTTTGGGGATTCCGTCCAATTCCTCATTGAGGACTAAGAGGTGTTTCGGGTGCGAGGGCGCGATTTCGAAGACGATGCCGTCGTTGTTAATCCCGCCACCTGAAGTAGTGCCGAAGAGTTTGCTGTTATGGATAATCACTCCTGCGTGGGGGCCCCAGCCGTCTTTCCCGTCAGGAAACTGAAAATCGAAGCGGTGCAGCACGGTCTCGGTCCACGGGCCACTCTGGGTGGGCGATAGCATAAAGACCGACCCCATGCCGTTGATCGCACCCAGATACGCCGCCGCGTAGAGATTTCCTTCCTTATCGAACACAACCGGACCGACGACCCAGAAGCCGTCGTTGCCGTTCATCATGTGGAGGACGTTTTCGCCCCAGCTCCCGTTTGCCTGTTTGGTCAGCTCAATGACGGTTCCGAAGCCGAGACCACCGAACTCGGTGGTCGCGTAAAGATTGCCGCTCTTGTCCATTGCTAAAGAGCTCGGGTTGCTTCCGTCCGTGCTGAAGTTGTGGATCACTCTCTCTGCAAATGTGGTCCCAAAGGACGGACTCAGCTCAAACACGGCGCCGCCTCCGTACTCGCCGCCGAAGGAAGCAACCCCATACAGATGGCTCTCCCGATCCATCACGAGGCCGCCGAGCGGGTTGATCGGACGGGGTCCGCTGATGCCTCCTTGAAAGGAGTGGAGGATTGTCTCGGTCCACCCGCCGCTCGAGGGACTTAACTTGAACACGGTGCCCGAATTCCCGTAAGCTCCCCCTGCCGTGGTTGTGCCGTATAGGTTGCCTTGGCGGTCGAAGACAAGGTTGCACTCCGGCTGTGCGGCGTCGCCCTCGCCACCGAAGTCGTGAAGGACGGTTTCCGCCCACGAACCACCCGAGGCCGGGCTGAGCTCGAACGCCACGCCACGGTTGTAGGTGCCACCCTCAGCCGTTGTGCCATACAAATTCCCCACCCCGTCCAGAGTCAGGCTGGCGCGCGGCCCGTTTCCGTCGACTCCACTGAAGGCGTAAAGCGTTGTCTCCTGCCAACCGGTTGCGGAGGGCGAGAGCTCGAAGACACACCCGTCGTTCGCTTCGCCACCGGACAGAGTCGTGCCGTAGAGGTTCCCGTGTTTGTCGGCGATAAGCGGTGCGAGTGGGGCGCCACAATTCGGGTAGGGCGCGAGCGCGAAGAGAACCGAACCGTGCGTTTGCGCAAATGCCGTGGCGCCCGCTAAGAGTGAAAAAAGGACGACTGTTAGTAAAGGCTTAGTGAACTTCGTAGGGCGCATCTTTCTATCTCGCTTGAGCCGGGGAAATAAGAATCTGGCGAGGTGGCCATTTTTTAGTTTGATGCCGCTCTTGCGTCCTGTTTCGAAATTGTGGATGCCGATTGCGTTGTTTGCAAGGGCGGCTACGATGCTGCCGGATTGTATAGGGTTGTCATGCCTGCCGGACTGCATACTAATGTGCTCATCACTAACCCTTCATTCATGGCTCCGCGTTGTCGCCGTTCGCGCCGCTGCGTTAGGTCGCCCGAGTGCGTTTTCGCAATTCTCGGATAACCGGCAGGATCGCCGAGCAGTTTCAACACTGCGCGCGAGTCCGTTCGTCTTTCGGCTGAAAAACGCCTGCGCTCAGGATGATGCCGGCTGAAGTGGGGTGTTCCTCGACAGCGGGTAAGCTCCGCGCGGGATCCTTCGCTCCGGCTGAAAAGCGCCTACGCTCAGGATGACGCCGGTCGCTGAAGTTGAGCGTCCCCCGGCAGCGATGCACTGCACGCGAGATCCCTTCGCCTCTCGGCTCAGGGCAGGCTCTTTGCTCCGGCTGAAAGGCGGCTGCGCTCAGGATGACGCCTCTCAACAGCGGGGCTACGAAGGCATTCGTTGCAGGCTGACTATGTTCATCCCGTCACAGACATGGACAGGCGGCATCTGCTACAAGCTTTGGCATGCGCAAGCAACGGCGCTTTTACGTTTACATCATGACGAATAGGCCGCGCTCTCATGTTTTGTATACCGGGATAACGGGCGACTTACAACGAAGGACGTTCGAGCACAAAAACAAACTGGTCCGTGGATTTACCAGCCGCTATAACTTGACTCGTTTGGTCTACTACGAAAGTTTCGTGTATCCAGACGCGGCGATTCGGCGGGAGAAGGAAATCAAAGGGTGGCTTCGGAGTAAGAAGATTCGCCTCATCGAATCGATGAATCCACATTGGAATGACCTAGCGGAGTCATGGTGGGATGTTTATAAGCCGTCAGAGGAGGCAGTCGCTCGACTGAGGGCAATTCAGGATGACGTTGGCGGCTGAAGTGGTCCCAACTGCGGATGCACTGCACGCGAGATCCCTTCGCCTGTCAGCTCAGGCAGGCTCTTCGCTCCGGCTGAAAAGCGCCTGCGCTCGGGATGACGGCCTCCGCCGCAATCGGATGTCTCCTCGGCTGTGGATGCGCTGCGCGCGAGATCCTTCGCTCCGGCTGAAAAGCGCCTGCGCTCAGGATGACGCCCTCCGCTGCAATCTGGTGTTCCTCGGCTGCGGATGCGCTCCGCGCGAGATCCTTCGCTCCAGCTGAAAGGCGCCTGCGCTCAGGATGACGCCAGTCCAGGGGAGAAGGCCTGCGCTCAGGATGACGCCCACTTCCCGGAGTGCTCCTGCATTGAGGACTGCGAGCGGATTACGGGCCGTTGCCGCCGGTGTGGCAGTCGGCGCAGTTTACTTGGGTTAGATCGCCGATGTCGACTGGGTGCTGGAAGTTTGTCTGCTGCGCTGCGGCTACTGCTGTCGCACCCTCCGATTGCGACAGCATGGTGTGGCACTGATTGCAGTCGCGGCTGATCACGCGTCCGTCGGCGCTGACGTGTTGTCCGTCGTGGCAGCGGAAGCATCCTGGAGAATAGAAGTGTCCGAGATTGTTGGGATGAGTTTGCCAGTTCAGCCTCATCTCGGGGAAAGTCGTGCGCTTGAAGATGGCCTGCACTTCGGCGACAGCGTTGCGAATCTCAAGTTGCCTGGTCTTCGAGACGTCGGGATATTTCTTCTCGTAGAAATCCTGAATGCCGCCCGCGATGCCTTGCATGGCCGCGTCCGTCGTCTTGTACTCGCCAGTTAAAACTGTTACGGCTTCCTGCTTGATCGAGGGCAGGGAAGTGTCGATGCGGTGCGCGAGCAAGGACTGGTCGACGGAGAGATCAGGCGACACGTAGATGTGCGTCGGGCGATTGTGGCAGTCGACGCAATCCATGTGATGTTTTTCCGCTTTCGCAATCTGATCTTTGGAGAGCGTGGAATCTTTGGCGTAATACTCGGTGACGCGTCCCTGCTGGTCTTCGACGTGGATGTAGGGAATGATCTGGCGCTTCTCGTCGGCGGCGACGTAATCGATCTTGTTGGCGATGTTCATGTGCCAGTGGATGCCTTCGGGCGCGCCGGTTGCGGGATCTCCGCCACCGGTTTTGATGATCATGCGAATCTGGCGGAGGGTGTTCTTCTCGTCGCTGGCGTAGTGCGAGAAGACTTTGAGCTGTCCGCCGTAAAACTTCTTCGGCCAGTGGCATTGTTCGCAGGTTTCCTGCGCCGGACGTAGATTCTTCACTGGAGTCTGGATCGGACGCGGGAAGGTGTTGAAGGCGGCTTTAAACACCTGCCGAGTTCCCGACAACTTCGATTTGACGAACCAGGTTGCGCCCGGTCCAACGTGGCATTCGGCGCACGCCACACGCGCGTGAGGGGAGAGCTGATACGCCGTGTATTCCGGACTCATTACGGTGTGGCAGAGCTGTCCGCAGAATTGAACGGACTCGGTGAACTCGTAGGCTTTGTAACTTCCGGCGGCGCTGACGACCGCGAAGACCACGAGGAATGTGACGAACGAGACGACAGCTCCGCGCTGCTTGGGATCGTTGAGATCGAGTTTCGGATAGAAGCCGGTGGGAGCGACTTTCTTCCGGCGCTCCAGCAAAACTCCTGCGGCGATGATCAGCAGTCCCAACACCAGGAATGCCGGAGAGACCATGTAGGCGAGGATGCCGATGTAGGGTCCGGGCTTGGTTGCGATCTGATCGATCAGGAAGAACAGGAAAATGTTGGCGAGGGCGACGATCGACAATGCGACGCCGGCAAGACTGATCGGATTGCGCAGGAGCAGGCGCCATTTCTGGGGTGGGACTTCTCCGGCGGGCGGAGTTTTATCAGTCTCCATGCTGGACCTCGGCTGCTTGGCTTTCTTTGTCTTTGTCGTTTGCTTCGGATGTTTCACGAGAACTTTGCATCAGCGTGGCGGAGTCGAGTCCATGTTCCTCGCGGTAGTGATGGACCGTCATCTTGCCGTCCCACCAGGCCCAGTTCATGGGATAGACATCGGGATCGAGGAACACCTGGTAGAAGTGCCAGACGAGAATAGCCAGAGTCGCCAAGACCGCTTCATAGAAGTGGATGGCAGTGGCGACGTCGAGCCACCAGCGCGGCAGATGATTTCCGAAGAATACTTTTGCCCAAAGCATGATGCCGGTTCCGGCCATCACGAACATGCCCCAAACCAGAGCCCAATATTCCGCTTTCTCCGCGTAGTTGAAGCGTGGGAAGTCGGGTTTGTTTCTCGACAGCCCCAAATAATAGCTGAGATTCTGCCACGCGCCACGGATGTCGTCGAGTGTCGGGAAGAGATCGCGGACGAGACGGCGTCCTTCGCGGCTGATGATGATGTCGAAGATGTGATAGACGCTCACGCTGATGAGGGCGACGGCCGCGATGCGATGGACTAGCGACCGCATGCGCTCGCCGAGAGAAAGCATGGAGGCGAACCAGGAGTCGGGGAATTTGAGGGCGAATCCGGTCAGCACCAGCAGGAAGAAGCTGAGGAGCAGCGTGGCGTGCTGCAGGCGGAAACGCAGTGGCATACGGGTGACGAAATGAGTTTGCTCTTTGCGTTTCGCGATCAGCTTGGAGCGCCAGATGATGAAGTTGTGCAACAGCATGCCGCCGATGACGGCGAAGATCATGCCGAGATAGAAGGAGCGGATCCAGCGCACGGCTTTGCTGCCGATATCGGCGGAGAGCGGCGCGTCGACGTGAACCTTGGCCGAGGTGAATTTTTCCGTTACGCCGGGGTGGCACTGTCCACAGGTGCGCGCGAGGTTCGACGGATGAATTGTAGAGCGCGGATCGCTTGATGGAAAGATGCTATGCGTTCCGTGGCAACTGGCGCAGTTGGCGACGACTTGCGATCCCAGGCGGGAGGCGAGTCCGTGATAGCTGGCGAGGTAAGTGGTGGCGCGGCGTCCTTGAATGCCGAACTCCTGCGAAAGCCGCACACCTTCGTGGCAGCGGGCGCAGGTGGCTTGCGCGACGTTCTGCGCCGATACCGGAGAGTTGGGATCGGTATGCGCCTTGATGGAGTGGATGCCGTGACAATCGGTGCAGACCGGGGCTTGCCAGTTTCCTTGTGCGACCGAGGTTCCGTGAATGCTCTGCTGGAATTCTTTCGAGATTTGCTCGTGGCACTTGCCGCACGTTAGGGGAACGTTGAACTTGAAGATCGGCGACTTGGGGTCCTTGGCGTCGAGGATGTCGTGGGCGCCATGGCAGTCGGTGCAGACTGCGGCTTTCTCGGAGCCGTTGGCGACGGCGTGTCCGTGGACGCTCTGCTGATAGGAAGCGACCATCTGCACGCTGAGGCCGTTTTTCTCCATGACGAATTGCTGGCCGTGGCATGATCCGCAGGTTGCGGGGATGTTGACGTGGGCTACGCGGGACTTGGGATCGCCGGCGGGGAGAAGTTCGTGCGGGCTTCCGTGGCAACTTACACAGGTAGCGGCATTGGTGTTTCCCGCCTGAAGGGCTCGGCCGTGAAAACTTTTTTCGTAGGCGGTCTGCTCATCCGCGTGGCAGGTTGCGCATGTGATCTTTTTCGGCGTGTTCTCGTGCGCGGCGGACTTTACGTCAGTGTGGCAATCCACGCAGGTGAACATGCTGCCGTGGATTGAAGACTTAAACTTGTCGGGATCGACGTGAAGACTTTCTGCCTTGCCATTTACGTCATGGGTTAAAGTGGCGTCACTGTGACACGCGAGACATTCGTCAGCAGAGGGTTTGGGAGGGTCTTTTTTGCCGGCGGCGAGGAGCGATCCTGCAGTTAGAAGAAGAGTGAGGACTACTCCAGGCGCAAAAAGTCTCCTTCGTATTCGCGTGGACATACTCTCACCCGCCTCTTTCTCTAAGTTGAACTGATTTTGTAAGGCGGCCTGTGCCCAGGCCGCCCCGGGACTACGACTTCGTCAAGCTTCTATTTCGCCAAGCTCCGGATGTAGGTGACCAGGCCCTTGATATCGGCGTCGCTCAATTTGCCGCTGTAAGCCGGCATCTTGCCTTTGCCTTTGGTGATGATGTCCGTTAACTGGGCATCGGTTTCTGCTTTTACTTCGGCAGAGGCGAAATCACGGGTTCCCATTTTCCCGCCCTTGCCATCTGCTCCGTGGCACATGGCGCATTTGGCTTTGTAGGTGGCTGCGGCATCGTCGGCCAGTGCGGGCGTCGCACAGGCTGCTAAGATTCCGCAAACCATTGTGGCTACGAGAATGCGTTTCATATCTTGCTTCCTCCTGAGGAAGATTTTTGCTTCGCACGATATCACAGAGCAAGGGTCGCCGTAGCCTCACTGCCTGGTCCCGCTGGCATGACAGGACTGCAGTGGATCGTGCTCCATTCCCGTACCCTGAGAACTTAGTTGCAGCGGTAGGTTCGCACGGAGGAGGGAACGACCCTATGGCAGAAGTCACTTGCCTCTGTGACATGGATCACACATCTTTTTCCTTCAAATTGTGATGGTTATCACTCGTTACTGTGCCATTCCGCATTGTCCTGATGGTGTTGCGAACCTAGCATCGCGCCATGTCCTCCATTTTTGAAGTCAATGCGGGAGCGTCACTGGGATCGTGGGTGGACCCGCGCCGAAAGAATGTGGAAGGCGCGGCGGCTGCCTCGAAGACGTCGGGATATCGTTCGCGAGCCCTGCAGGTCACGTGGGAAGTAACGAATTCGAACAATTGGAAACCGGTGCGGGCGCGAGCGGCGCGCGAGCAGCAATTTTCTACAGCCGAGGGCTTCCATCTGATCGAACAGGTGGCCGAGATGCACGTTCCGTTGCTGGCGCTTACGGGAGGCGATCCACTGGCGAGGCCCGACCTGCTGCCCCTCATCGAGTTTGCGGCAGAGCGCGCCATTCGCACCTCGCTGACCGTACTGCCGAGTGCCAGGGTCGAACCGGAGATGATTGCGGAACTGAAGAGCTGCGGGTTGATGCGGCTGGCATTTTGGATCAATGGGCCCACGCCTGGACTGAACGACCGGTTCTGGAGCATGCCGGGACTGTACCGGCGCACCATGGAGGCGATCGGGATTTGTCACGAGGTGCAACTGCCCGTGCAGGTGAATACGATGCTGTCGCGAAGCAACTTCCAGAATCTCGATCCGATGATCGAATTGCTCACGCGACTTGATGTGAGCCTCTGGAACGTTTTCTTCTTCGTTCCATCCAAGCGGGAAGAAGCGGGCGAGATGCTCGATGCCGACGAGCATGAACAGGTTTTTGCGAGGCTTTATGCTGCCTCACGGCGGGCGAATTTCCAGATCAAGACCACCGAAGGGCAGCACTATCAGCGTTACTTGCTGCAGCAGCGTGTGCGCGAGTCACGAGGCAGACTCACTGAGGAGACGGCGATTCCGTATGCGCCCAGAGGCGTCAACGACGGGAAGGGATTTGTCTTTATCAACTGCAGCGGGGAAGTTTATCCCAGCCGTTTTCTGCCACTTTCTGGCGGCAATGTGACGAGGCAGTCTCTGGCCGAGGTCTACTGCGAGTCAGAGCTATTTGTCTCACTGCGCAACGTCTCGAATCTTAAGGGCAAGTGCGGGCGGTGTCCGGTTCGAACCGTGTGCGGAGGGTCGCGGGCGCGGGCTTATGTGATGACGGGGGATTTGTTTGCGTCGGACCCGTGCTGCGCGTATGAGCCGTGAGTTTCGCTATCAGCTTTCAGCTGTCAGCTCCCAGTTCCGAGTGCTCTGACCCTCTACCCAGTATTCGGCACGTTCCGCTCTGTCGCTTCCTCTTGAGACCCCAATTTTTGTGATTTCGGTCACCTCGCCTTGTGATTGGACGGGATCGATGGTGGGACCGTTGAGGGCAGGTTCCGAGCTCGGGTTGGGCGCCGATTGGAAGATTAACGGTTCTCTTAACTGATGATAAGGGTCACTTATCGTTGTGATGTTCATCACGTCGACCGTATTGGGAATCTTGCAAAATCAAGCCAATTCAGCATGTAACGCCGGATCTGGTGTGGCCTATTTGTGACCACGGTCACAACTTCCCGTGACCCGTTGCACGGTATGGGCCTGGTTCTTCTGCCATGCTGGCCTTCAAATTGAGGTGACCTATGGCACAAGATGAGCGCGATATCCTTGATGTCCTTCGATTTGAATTGAGCTTCCTGCTCGACGGTGGTTACGGCCGATCTCCGCAGTCTGCATGGCGGGCGCCGGCCATCTTTGAGGACTCTCCGATCTGCCCGAATTTTTGCAACGCAGGGCGTCCGCATCCCTGCGAAAGCTGCCTATTGGAGCAGTTTGTGCCAGACGGACAAAAGAAAGAGAGCATACCGTGCCGGTTTATTCCGCTTAGTGAAGGACGCACTGTCGAAGACTTTTACCGGACCGGCAGCCAGGCCGAAATGGAAGAAGCGCTCGCCCGCTGGCTTCGCGCCCAAATCGAGAGAATCGAACGCGAGCGTGGCATTAGCGGCAAAGAAGGGGCGGCATAGCAGACGCCCATCCGCATAAATCACACGCGATCACGAACAGTTCCTCTCCGCCCTCGCTATCAAAGTTCAAGGAGAAATAAGAAGACATGACTGAAGAGCACGCATATCGAGTAGCAGCATGGTGGACATCTGGACGTACAGGGCTGGCGAAGTCCGATTCAGCTCCGAATGCGATCCACTTCACCGCACCTACTGAGTTCGGCGGACTGGAAGGCCGGTGGACGCCGGAAGAACTTTTGCTCGCTGCTGTTGCGGGATGCTATACGACGACGCTGCGGGCGATCGCCGGCGGAGCGCAATTCGATTTCACAGACCTTCAGGTGGAAGCCAGCGGGACGGTACGGAAGGCGGAATCTGGGTACACGTTCACTCAAATTATTGTGCGGCCGAACTTGAAGATCGGATCAGCAGAGGAGCGCGAACGTGCGTTGGACTTGCTGAAGCGTGCGGAGAAACTTTGCCTGGTTTCACGCGCTCTGGGGACAACGCTGAAATTCGAGCCGCAGCTGGAGATCGGCAAGTCGGCTCCGGTTTCCTAGGCGCAGGAAGGCATTAGAGCTCCAGCCGCGCTGAAACCAGGGAGGGATCTTCGGTTGGTCGCAGTTTGAATCCCACCTTCTTGAACAAGGCTTGCGTGGGCAGGTTGTCGCAGAGAATTTCTGCGCTCAATGTGCGAAACTTCTCTTCGCGCGCCACGCGTACGACTCCCGCGAGCAACTCAGTTCCCAGCCCTTTTGCCTGCCACTGATCGGAAACGAGAACTGCGGCTTCCGCCTGGCCACGATTGATCGCGCTAAAACGGCCCACGCCGAGCACCTCGTGCTCGCCTGTTTCCGGATTTTTATGCTCGGCCACCAGAGCGAAGCCACGGTCATAGCTGGCGAAGCAGATGCGTACGAGCCGCTCGTGTCCCACCCTTGTGCTCAAGCTGAGCGAACAGAAATACCGGAGATACACGCTGCGTTCCGAAAGGGTGTGATGGAACTGCACCAACAGGGGCTCATCCTCGGGGCGGATGGGGCGAATCGTCACCGGCTTTCCGTCTTTCAATTTCGATTCCCAAATGTACTGTGCGGGGTAGGGACGAATGGCGGCGCGCGGCAGGCGCTCGGCCGTCGTGTCGGGCTCATGCAAAACGATGCGAGCGTCCAGCGCAAGCAGACTGTCGGGCGACGCAAGCAGTGGATTGATGTCGATTTCTTTGATCCAGGGCTGCTCCAGCACGAGTTGGCTGAAGCGAACAAGAAGTTGTTCCAGCGCTGCAAGGTTCACTGGCTTTCGGCCACGCACTCCTCGTAAAGCAGCAAAGATTTTGGTCTGCTCCATCAGCCGTTGTGCGAGCGTGGTATTCAGCGGTGGCAAAGCGAGGGCACGATCGCGATAGACCTCGACCATGATTCCGCCCGAACCGAACAGGATTACGGGACCGAACTGGGGATCGACGGTACTGCCGAGAATGAGTTCATATCCTTCGCGACGCACCATGGGCTGAACGGTGACGCCGAGCAAGTGCTGCTCGCCTGCCCATGCGAGGACCGAACCACGGATGGAGCGAAATGCTTCTCTTGTCTCGCCATCATTGTTCAGGTTCAGCTTCACTCCATCTACATCGCTTTTATGCGCAATCCTATTCGAGAGCACTTTGAGCACGATGGGGTAACCGATCTCGTGGGCGACAGCGATGGCATCATCTTCGGTGACAGCTTTGCGCGTTTGGACAACCGGAATGCCGTATGCGGCCAAGACCTGCTTCGCCTCGAATTCGTTCAGCGTCGTGCGTGCACTATTTCGGACCTCCTGGATAAAATCGGTCACTCGTTTGCGCGATTCAAAAGGAATTTCGGCTCCATCGATTGAGGCAGGAGTCTCATAGAGGCCTCGCAGGTTGTAGGTGTACCGCCACATGTAGGTAAAGGCGCGGGCGGCAGTATCGGGATACGAGAAGGTTGGGATTCCGGCTGTGTTCAGGATGGAAGTGCCTTCGGCTACGCCGTCGCCGCCCATCCAACTCGCGATGAGAGGTTTTCCCGAAGAGTGCGCAAACTCAGTCATGCGTTGTGCGACTTGCGTGGGATCAGCAAGGCCTTGCGGGGCAATGATCGCGAGAAGCCCATCACTGGCGGAATCTTTCGAAACGATGTCGACTGCTTTGACAAAGCGCTCCGGATTGGCATCGGCGAGAACATCAACCGGATTGCTGTGACTCCAATGAGAGGAAAGAAAACTGTCGAGTTCGCGGATGGTGTCAGGAGATAAAACGGTGAGTTCACCGCCAGCCGCGATCAGGGCGTCGGTTGCGAGAACGCCGGGGCCGCCGGCGTTGGTAACGATGCTGAGGTGCGGCCCTCGTGGCCGCGGCTGTTTGCTGAGAACCTCGGCCATGTAAAAGAGGTCTGCAATGTTTTGGACGCGCAGAACGCCACAGCGGCGAAATGCGGCTTCGAGAACGTCGTCGCTGCCGGTGAGCGCGCCAGTGTGCGACGCGGCTGCGCGGGAAGCCGGCTCGGAACGGCCAGCTTTGATGACGATGATCGGCTTGCTGAGAGCGATCTCGCGCGCGGCGGAAAGAAAGGAGCGCGCGTCTCCGACAGACTCCATGTAAACCAGGATGCTCTTCGTGTGGGGATCATCGCCGAAGTAGTAAATCAGGTCGCCCCAGCCCACGTCGAGCATCGATCCGGTGGAGACGATCGCGCTGAAACCCACGTGCTCTTTCTGGCTCCAGTCGAGAATGGCGGTCTGCAGCGCGCCGCTCTGGCTGAGGAATGCCACGCTGCCTTTGTCTGGCATTGGCTTCGCGAAACTGGCATTCAGGCCGATGGTGGGATTCATGAACCCCATGCAGTTCGGACCGATCAGGCGCAGAGTTCCGCGATCCAGGTGCTGTTGAATTTGTTCTTCGAGGAGTGCGCCGGGGGGACCTTGCTCACGAAACCCTGCAGAGATTACGACAGCAGACTTCACGCCCGCATCGACACATTCGCCGATGATCTGCGGGACCGTCGCGGCGGGCGTAACGATGATGGCCAGATCGAGGGGACGGGGAGCGTCTGCTACTCGCTTGAGAGTTTCGATTCCGAAAACTTTTTCATGCGCGGGATTCACTGCATGGATCGTGATCGGGAGTTTGCCGTCCAGCAGATTGGAGAAAAGGCTGCAGCCGACGGTGCCGGGACGATCTGTGGCTCCAATCACAGCGATTGATCGGGGGCGGAAAAATGGTTCCAAGGGACCACGTTGGGATGGTGGTGCCGTGTAGAGTTTCCCCACAGAAGATGTGGTCGCAGGGACAGACGACTGGCTCACGTAAGCTTCTCCGATGCTGCGGAAGTCATTTTTTCACAAACAGCGGGGATGTATGTG
>Ga0335071_10006055_pt1 | contig 12517 bp, 12 predicted proteins | sample Lox_Sample_15_FD_206724 | JGI IMG/M metagenome (GOLD analysis project Ga0335071, IMG submission 206724) | Soil microbial communities from Loxahatchee National Wildlife Refuge, Florida, United States - Lox_Sample_1.5 | ecosystem: Environmental > Terrestrial > Soil > Wetlands | place: USA...
CCGCCATGTCCACAACGTTGCCGCGCAGAATGAATTGCTTGAAGCCGGAAAGCATAGGGCCTCCTCAGGATGGAATGGGCGCAAATCTATATGGTGACCGTCGGATAGGTCAAGCTCACATATCACACTGCTTGGACAGTGTTACGGCGGACGTCGCGTGCGCCTCAGATCCGCATCGGCATCACGATGTAGCGGTACTTGTACTCTTCGCCTTCGGCCGGGCGGAACTGGCCGGCGGACTGCGCATCTTTAAGCTCCAGCTTCACCTCGCCCGCACCGGTTGCCTTGATGAAGTCGGTCAGGTACTGGGCGTTGAAGCCGATGGTCATCGGCTCGCCGTTATAAGCGACTTCCAGCGAATCCTCAGACTCGCCCGAGTCGGTGGTGGCGGAGAGCTTCAGCTCGCCTTTCTCCAGGCGCATGCGCACGGCGTGGGAGCGCTCGTCGGCAAACTGCGCGACGCGCGAAATGGCGGCGCCGAGTTCATCTCCGTGCACGGAGATTGACTTGTTGATGTCCTTCGGCAGCACGGCTTCGTAGTTCGGGAACTGCCCGGTAAGCTGGCGTGACGTCAGCAGGCGCGGGCCGATGCGGAAGTAGAGGGTGGATTCATCCTTGGCAAACTCAATCGTCTCAGCATCTGTCGAGTCGAGCAGAGTCTTGAGTTCGTCCATGGCCTTCTTTGGGACGAGTGTTTTCAACTCACCCGACACGCCGTCAAACTTCTCACCGGGGCGCTCGATATGCGCTAGGCGGTGACCATCTGTTGCGACCATGGTGATTGACTCAGGCTTAAGCACCATCAACGCGCCGTTGAGCGTGTAGCGGGATTCTTCTGTGGCGATCGCAAAGCCAGTCTTGGCGATCATCGACCGCAGCACGCCTGAGGGTATCTTTACAACCCCTGCAGACGGGAAGACCGGTAGCGTGGGGAAATTTGACCGTGCCATGCCAACCATCTTGGTATTCGACCGTCCGCAACGGATACTGACCCAGTGGTTCTCCATCAGACGGACTGTGATGTCGGCGTCCGGCAGCAGCTTTACGTAGTCGTAGAGCTTGCGAGCGGGAACTGTGCAAGCGCCTTCCTTCTTGACCTTGGCAGTACAGGCTGTCCGCAGACTGAGATCGAGATCGGTGGCTGTCAGTGTGAGTTGATCGCCTGCAGCTTCGAACAGATAGTTCGAGAGGATAGGAATCGTGGTCTTGCGCTCGACCACGCCCTGGGTTGCAGTCAGTTCACGGAGCAGTTCGAATTTGCTGATCGTGAGTTCCATGGTTCCCGTCGCCACGGCAGGAGCAACTTCCACCGGCATATGAGGCTCTCCCGACTCTACTTCTATTTCTTCCTTATATCAAAAGCTTAAACCATAAAACCAGCAGTAACCGTAGGGGCTGCGGAGAAGTGGAAAACCTGTCCAGGTCCCATCCGCTCAATCGGTTCCGAGGGCCGTGTTCATGTGAAGGACAGGTCCCAGTTGCAGCGGAGACAGAAGCAGTTCGAGTACCGAATCTATTCCGCGGTTCCGGTCCCCCACAGGTTCCACAACCACTCCACAACCGGTGGGCTGGAAGACTGGCCGGTGGAGTGGAAAAAGCGGCGCAAACCTGTATCTATGCGCCCAGCTGCTCGGTCAATTTATTGAGCAGCCTGTTCAAATCCTTGTCGGCCTTACGGACCTCTTCGATCTTCTCAACGGAGTGCAGCACCGTGGTGTGGTGTTTGCCACCGAACTGCCGTCCAATCTCCGGCAGCGAAGCTTCCGTCAGATGCTTGGCTAGATACATTGCGATCTGCCGTGGATACACGATCGACCGCGAGTTGTTCTTGGCTTTGATCTCTACCAGCCGCAATCCGAATTGCTCCGCCACTGCCTTCTGAATGGACTCGATCGTCACCCGCCGGGCCTGGGAGTCGATGAAGTTCTTGAGCACCTGCTGCGTGTACGGCAGCGTGATCTCCGCGCCGATCAGCGAGGAGTGTGCCACCAGCCGGATCAGGGCGCCCTCGAGTTCGCGCACGTTCGACCGGATGTTGGAAGCGATGAAAAGCGCCACATCGGTCGGCAGCGTGACCTTTTCCTGTTCGGCCTTCTTCTGAAGAATTGCAACCTTTGTTTCCAGGTCCGGCGGCTGGATGTCAGCGATCAAGCCCCACTCGAAACGGCTGCGCAAGCGATCCTCGATCTCCGCCAGTTCCTTCGGCGGACGGTCGCTGGCAATCACGATCTGCTTCAGAGACTCGTGCAGCGCGTTGAACGTATGGAAGAACTCTTCCTGCGTCCGCTCCTTCTGGGCCAGAAACTGGATGTCGTCGATCAGCAGCACGTCGACATTGCGGAACTTGTCGCGGAAGCTGGTCATCTTGTCGTAGCGCAGCGAGTTGATCATCTCGTTGGTGAACTTCTCGCTGGAGACATAGCAGATGGCCGACTGCGGCGAGCGCAGCTTGATCTCGTGGCCGATCGCCTGCATGAGATGCGTTTTGCCCATGCCGACGCCGCCGTACAGGAAGAGCGGGTTGTAGGCCTTCGACGGGCGCTCCGCAACCGCCTGGCAAGCCGCGTGCGCGAACTGGTTGCCGCTGCCGATGACGAACGCGTCGAAGGTGTAGCGGGGATTCAGTTGCGCGGCACTGTCCCAGTCGAAGCGGGCCTGAGTCTGAAACGACGCCGCCCCTGAAGGTGCGCTGGACGCAGTCATGGAGAGCCCGCCGTTGTGGCGGATCGGCGTGTTCGAAGGATCGTCCTCAGAAGTGACGAACTTCACGTCCTGAAATTCGAGCCCCAGGTTGTCGATGGCTTCCTGGATGAGATCGGCATACTTGTCGCCGACGTGGCGAAACTCTGCAGTGGGGATCCGGACAAAGAGAATGCCGTTGCTGGCGTGGCTGTAGCGGGTGGGCTTCAGCCAGGTGTCGTAGGAATGGCGATTGATTTTCTTTTCCAGCGCATCGAGGATGCGCACCCAAGGATTCGGAATGATGGCGGAACTGGAGACGGACATGTTTTTCAAAAATAGCGGGCCACCGGTGAAGGCGCACCCGGGATAAAGACCGATCTGGCTATGAATTCTTTCTTACCGCAGAGCAGCTACAGTGTTTGCTGTACTGGTTGCCTTGGTGAAATTCACAACGGAGACGAACGGCATACTAGCACAAAAAATTTCGCCGCGTCGGTGCCGATCCGAAAAAATTTTTTGCGCGGTGTCTCATCGAACCGCGATTTGTTCTCTCTGTCAAGTGTCGAGAAACTAACTGCCGAAAAAGAGTGCAATTCAATTGCAGAAGGCAGAAGTCAAATTGCGGAAGTTCATGGCTGCTGGGGAAGCTAGCGCCGCGGATGCCGCTCTGGGCGCGCAGTTCCGCGGTAATCGCCGGGATAGACGACGACCGAACGCCGCCCCCCCTCGCCGTCGCTCTCGGTGCGCAAATCTCTTTCGTCGCGCAAAGCGAGATGTACGATGCGCCGCTCGCGTGAGGACATCGGCGCGAAGCGATACGGTTCGCCGGTGCGCCGCACTTTGTCGGCGGCGGCGCGAGACGCCAGCTGTAATTCCTCAATTCGAAGCGAGCGAAAATTCTTGCAGTCGAACCAGACTTTCTCGTGTTCGTTGCCTTGCAGGCGCAGGATTTCCGTCCCCAGTAATTCGAAGGAACGCAGCAGTTCCCCGCCGCGTTCGAGCAGAAGAGCCGAATCGGGTCCCGCGAACTCTACCAGGATTTCGGGGTGTTCCCAGTCCCGTTGTTCGGCGATGGGAGGATCGACGGTGATCCGGTACTTCAGCCTGAACCCGCCGTTGGTGATCACGACCTGGAGGAATTCTCCAAGCTTTTTCGCAGCGGCGACTTTGTCGGTAATTGGCATGTCGTTTTAGCTTTCCGCTCCCAACTCTCAGCTCTCAGCAATCCCAGGTTGCCAGCAGCTCGCAGCTCGAAGCTCGTAGCTCATTTCTTTCTCGCCCGCTTCTCCATCATCTCGCGCATTTCGCGTCCCAGCTTGGTGCGGTTCATCACCGACTGCTGCACGATCCCGATCAGGTTGCCCACCGACCAGTAGAGGCAAAGGCCCGCGGCCAGGTTCCAGCTGATGATTCCCAGCATGCCCGGCATCATGATGTTCATCATCTTCTGCTGCGCCGGGTCCATGCCAGCCTGCGGAGTCATGCGCTGCATGAAGAGCATGGTGACGATAATAGCGATGGGCAGCAGATGCCACGGATCCGGCGCCGAGAGGTCGCGCACCCATCCCCATGGCGCATGGCGCAGATCGATCGCGACGCCGAGCATCCGGTAGTACGCGAACAGAAACGGCATCTGGATCAGCAGCGGCAAACATCCCCCCGCCGGATTCACGCCTTCCTTCTTGTACAGTGCCGAAACTTCCTGATTCATCTCAGCTTTGCGCGGGTCGCGCAGGCTGTACTTCTTGTATTTCTCCTGGATCGCCTTGATCTGCGGCGCGACGCGCTGCATCTTCAGCATGGATTTCATCTGCGACAGTCGCAATGGCAGCAGCGCCAGGTTGATGATCAGCGTCTGGATCACGATCGCCCAGCCCCAGTTGGCGATGATGTGGTTGTAGGTCCACTTCAGCCACAAGAAGAGGGGACGGGCAATCAAGCCCAGCCAGCCGAAGTCAACGATGGAGCGTAAATCGGGCTCAGCACCGGTGATCGCCGGAACCGGAACCGACTCCAGAACCGGCAGCGCCTTGGGACCGACGAAGAGACGGGCCGCGGAGGGGCCCTTCAGGTTGCCCACCGCCGCGCCATACACGTCCACCTTGTCGTGCTGCTTATCGTTAGGATCGGACGGGTTGCGCGGAATCTCGATCTGGTTGCGCAGCGTCACCAGAGCGGCGTTCTGCGGATCCTGCGGCAGGAAGACGGCGGCAAAGTACTGGTCGGAAACCGAGGCCCATTGGAACGGACCCTGAATGGTGTTGCCGCCAACGACTTTGATCGCGGGGAACACGGTCCAGCCGTTGGCCAGCCGCTCCACTTTGCTGTCGTTCTGGAATGCAATCTGGCTGGACGCAAAAGTCGCGGGAGTCGTCTGGTCGCCGAAACCTTCCGGCCACATCGGGAATGCCGTAACTTGCGCGCCCTTCACCTGCACGAGAGTCTGAATATCGACGACGTAGCTGTGATCGAACTTGTACGTCTTCTTGACGGCGATGTCGGAGTCGGCGTATTCGAAGCTGATCTCGGCCGGTGCTCGAGAACCGGTGCTGTTCACCACATACAGCGCCGAGTTCAACTTGTTGCGCAGCGTCTCGTCGTAGCTCCACAGCGACAGTGGATAGCCGAACTTCTGTGCCGCCGTCGCATTCACCAGCTCCAGGGGCTTGTCCTTGTCATCGGTGTACTGCTTGAGAATCCACGATTTCACCTGACCGCCGCGGTTGGTGAAAACGATGCGGTAAAGATCATTCTCGATGACGGTCTCAGATTGGTTCGCAGCCTGCTTCGCCGCCGGAACGGGCGCATTCTGCGGCCCTGGTTTCGCGACGGACGCGGCTGCCTGGCTCTGCATTCCCGCCTGGCTCTGCGGCGCGGGCTGGCTCTGGGTCTGGGTCTCGGCCGGCTTTGGCGCTGGCGGCTGCGGCAGGTACTTCTTGAAGACGGTCTGGAACAGCATGATGACCAGGAAGGTCAGCGCAAAGACGAGGAGCAGCTTGCGCTCCGTTCCCGGTTCCTGCTGAGGATTGTGATATTCGGCCAAGGTAACTCGTCGTCGGTTCTTTAACCTAAGTCAAAAATCAGAAGTCAAATTGAAGAAGTGAACCCAACTTCGCCCTGATGCGGCCCAACTTCTACAGTTTGACTTCTGATTTTTGCATTCCTGACCACCGGATCGTATCCGCCCTTCACAAACGGATGACAGCGCAAGAGCCGTGCCGCCGCCATCCATACGCCCCGAAGCACGCCGAAACGCTCCACCGCCTCCATCGCATACTCCGAACAAGTCGGCACGTAGCGACAGGAGGGCGGAAACGCCGGAGAAATCCAGCGCTTGTAGAGCCGCAACATCCAGAGTGCGAGAGCCTTCATTTCTCTGCCATCTTTCCGGCAATGACATCGAACGCCCGGCTGACTTCTTCCATGAGGACGGGAAACGCCGCGGTCAAAACCGACTTCTTGGGATTGATGACGACATCCACCAATCCGCCAAGCCGTGAGCGCTGCAACCGGACCGCTTCGCGCATCCGCCGCCGGATGCGGTTGCGGGCGACCGCTCCCCCAAGGACCCGTCCGACCGTAAATCCGATGCGCGCTCCACCCTCCGCCCGCCGCAGATAGAACACGGTCATGTGAGGAGAAAAGTGACGCCGTCCCTGCTTATATACGCGGTCGAAGTCCGAATGTTTCAGCAGACGCGCTGTGCGGGGGAACTTCGCCCCGGCCCGTACCACGGGTTGACTTACACTCCGGTTCGGAGCGTCTGCGCTCACCAACTTATAAATCCTGCACCAATGACGGGCTCACGTCCCGTAAGTGGGGAAAAGGCTACTCGCGGAAACCCGGCTTCACCGAGACGCGCTTGCGTCCCTTGGCCCGGCGGCGCGACAGCACCTTGGCTCCGCTCTTAGTCTTCATTCGAGTCCGGAACCCGTGCTTTTTCGAGCGCTTGCGCCGGTTGGGTTGAAATGTACGTTTGGGCATGAAAAATCCCTGCTCCTGATTGAATCAACTGCCGAAAGGCAAACAGAAAGTATAAATGACTCGCGGCGGGCCCGGCAAACGACCCCAGACTGATCTGAGGCTCTTCGGAGGCGGAAAGATCCGGTTTGGCGACTCAAAAATCCTCGTCAGCCCGCGCGTTCTGGCGTACCATTCCATTTTCCCGGGGAGGCACGCATGCCCAAGCGGAATCTTCGATTTCCCCGCCGCTTGTTCGTCGCGGCGCTGAGTCTTACCGTCTTATTTCTTCTCTCGTGGCCGGCGGTGTCGCAGGAAAAGCAAGGACCTATTGTCCTGGAGCTTGATCACGTTTCGATATGCGGACCCGATCTTGACGCTCTTCGCCAGGCCTTCACCGACGTCGGCCTGACGCCCGACTTCGGAGGCCCGCACGGCAATGGCATCACGCAGATGGCGCTGATCGGACTGAACGATCAGTCGTACATCGAGTTGATCGCACCGGTCAAAGCGGGCGCACCGGATGGCTCGGAATGGTCGCAGTTCATGGGTAGCGGCGGCGAGGCCTGCGCCTGGGCCGTCGGTACCAATGTCCTGCTCGAATATGCCGATCGCCTCAAGAAGTCCGGCATCGCGGTGGCGGAGCCGAAACGCGGCAACCGCAAGCGGCCCGACGGCATGAATATCGAGTGGATTACAGCTCAGGTCGGACCGGGAGCTCCCGGCTCGCTGCTCCCGTTCATGATCGAGGACCAGACACCCCGCACCTGGCGGGTGCAGGCCTCGGAGAGCATGAAGAGCGCGCCGGTGTTTGGCGTGGAGAACGTCATCCTGGGCGTCAGCAACCTCGATGCCGCCATCGCTCTCTTCCGCAAGGCTTACGGATGGTCGGAGCCGCTCACGGAAAGCCAGAAGGATTTCGGCAAGCTCGCCTACTTCCCAGGCGAGCCAGTGATTCTCGCCGCGCCGTCCGGCGGCGGCTGGCTCGCGGATCGCATCAGCAAGTACGGCGAGAGTCCGGTCGGCTACCTGCTGGGCACGCAGGACTTCACCGCCGCGCAGAAGAAGTACAAGCTCTCCGGCAACAAGACTTGGTTTGGTCAGAGAGTCGGCTGGTTCGACCAGGCCAAGCTCAAAGGCGCGCGCGTGGGAGTGATTGGGCAGTAGATGTGTGGGCGGACATTTTTTGTCCACCCGCTGGCGCAGGGGAGTCAGGACGGTCTCCTGATGACTGCCCACTGGCCACTGGCCACTTCAACTGCTACCATCGCCCAGAGTGGCGCTCACGAAGGACAATCCCAACCTCAAAGACCGCCTCGTTTCCGCCGCGCCGGTCGAGGACGATTCATCGTTTGAACTCAAGCTGCGCCCGCAGCGCCTGGGCGAGTTCATCGGACAGAGCAAAGTCAAAGAGAACCTGTCTGTCGCCATCGAAGCTGCCAAGTCGCGCGGCGAAGCGCTCGACCACGTATTGCTCTACGGACCTCCCGGCCTAGGCAAGACCACGCTGGCCAACATCATCGCCAATGAACTCGGTGTCGCTTTCCAGCAGACTTCTGGTCCCACGCTGCAAATCAAGGGTGACCTGACCGCGATCCTCACCAATATTCGCGACAAGCAGGTCCTCTTCATCGACGAAGTGCACCGCCTGCAGCCCGCGCTCGAAGAGATCCTCTATTCTGCCCTCGAGGACTACAAGCTCGATATCATGATCGGGCAGGGCCCGTCCGCGCGCACGCACACCATGGACGTGAAGCCGTTCACGTTCATCGGCGCAACGACGCGCGCGGGACTGCTCTCCTCACCCCTGCGCTCGCGGTTCGGACTCCTGTTACGCCTTGAGTTCTATTCGCATGAGGACCTGCGGATCATCGTCGAGCGCTCAGCGGAAATTCTGGCCGTAAGCATCGACCGTCCCGGAGCCCTCGAGATTGCCAGCCGCTCCCGCGGCACGCCGCGCATTGCCAACCGCCTGCTGCGGCGGGTGCGTGACTACGCTCAGGTTCGCGCCGGCGGCAAGATTGATCAAGCGACCGCCCAGGCCGCGCTCTCCATGCTCGAAGTCGACCGGCACGGCTTCGACGAAATCGATCGCAAGCTGCTCCTGACCATCATCGAGAAATATCAGGGCGGTCCGGTGGGGGTTGGCACGCTCGCCGCTGCCCTGGCCGAGGAACCCGACGCCATCGAAGAAATCTATGAGCCGTTCCTGATCCAGATCGGATTTCTCAACCGCACGCCCCGTGGGCGCATCGCTACCCAGTTGGCCTACGAACATTTCGGAATCACGCCCACTCGCCGGCAAAGCTCGCTGTTCTGATTCTTCCTGGCTCCTGCGCCACTTGCCTGTCGTGACACGTGCAGTGCAGTGAAAGCCCCGTGCAGCGCGCCATTCGAGGTGCCTGGCGGCATCTGTCCAGTAACTAGCGCCTGAACCCAAGGTCACATAACACACACTGACAAAAGGTAGGCTTCTGTTGTATGGTCGTCACTCAAGCTGTCTGAGGGGGCAGCCAGCACGCGAGGGTGTTTTTCGTGTCCCGATCCATTGGGTTGCAGTCGCTACTGTCCCTGATCGTAATGGTGCTCCCCTTCCGGGGATCGGCCCAGACGACTCCGTCCGGCGCCACCGAACCTTCGCAAACCCAAGCCGCTCCCCAACGTCTGGCTGCCGGCGCCAACCGCACCAATACGCTGGTCATTCCGCGTCTGGCCCGCGGCCCTCAGTTGGAAAACTTCCTCACGATGGCGCCGGAAGGTGAAGCCGCCCTGGCCATGGCCAAGGTCACGCAATTCCTTCAGCGCGAGCCCCACGACGGCGACCCGGTGACGCAGCCCACCGAGGCCTATCTTGGATACGACGAGAAGAACCTCTACGCGGTGTTTGTCTGTCACGACGATCCTGCCAAGATTCGCGCCCACGAAACGCGCCGCGAAGACTTCGACGGCGATGACTCGGTCGAGATCATGCTCGATACGTTTCATGACCGGCGCCGCGCTTATGTCTTCCAGGTCAACCCGAAGGGAGTGCAGTGGGACGCGATCTGGACCGAGGCCTCCTACGCCGATGCTGGAGGCAATTTCGACACGTCCTTCGATACGCTCTGGTACAGCAAGGGCAAAGTTACAGCGCAGGGATTTGTCGTCTGGATCGCAGTTCCGTTCCGCAGCTTGCGCTTCTCGTCCGCTCCGGACCAGACCTGGGGCGTTGTCCTGTTGCGTGAGATTGCCCGCGAAAACGAGAAGGCTTTCTGGCCGCATATCTCGATCAACCAGGATGGGAGGCTTGGGCAGGCCGCTACCGTCAACGGGCTGAAGGGAATTTCGCCGGGGCGCAACATTCAGTTGATTCCATACGGCCTGATGAACTCATTTCACAGCGTTGACGATCGCGGTCCCTTCGCGCCCTGCGCGGCCAGCCCGGACGGTTGCGCGCGCTTTCAGAATCGCGCTATCGGGGGGACAGCCGGTGTCGACGGCAAAATCATTCTGAATGACAGCCTCGTTCTCGATGTCACGGCGAATCCCGATTTCAGCCAGGTCGAGTCCGATGAGCCGCAGGTCACAGTCAACCAGCGTTACCGCGTGTATTTTCCGGAGAAGCGGCCGTTCTTTATCGAAAACGCCGACTACTTCCGCACGCCGATCGACTTGTTCTTCACCCGCAACATCGTCGAGCCCGACGCCGGCATCCGCCTGACCGGCAAAGCCGGTCCCTACTCGCTCGGGATTCTGGCGGTTGACGACCGTGCTGCAGGCCTGGCTGTCGCGACCGATGACCAGCTCTTCAAAGAACGCGACTACTTCACCATCGCCCGCGTGTCCCGCGACATTTTCAAGCAATCAAGCATCGGCGTCATCTATACGGATTGGGAGTTTCCGGCCGCCAACAGCTTCAACCGCATCGGTGGCGTCGACTCCCGGCTCAAGTTCACGCCCAACCTGATCGCCACGCTGCAGGGAGTCGTGAGTTCCAGCAGTTTCGGGGGAACGTACTACGCCGGCCCGGCGTACAAGACCGACTTAACCTATACAAGTCGCCATTTCTTTCAGGAGGGCACCTACAACGACGTCAGCTCGAACTTCGTCACCGTACCGGGTTTCGTGAATCGCGTGGATCTCCGGGAGTACCGCAACGATACCTCATATTCCTTTCGGCCCAAGAAGGGACCGGTCGTCAGTTGGGGCCCGGAACTTATCGGGCATTGGGCCTGGGATCACACCGGCCTGCGGCTGGACACCGACTACGACCCATTGCTGGTCATCTACTTGAAGCGCCAAACCCGAATCGTCCTATACCCCTACCAGGAACTCCGCGAGCGCCTTAGGCCCCAGGACGGCTATGGCCTATTGCAGAATCAGGATTTTCACGAGCACTTTAGCGGAGTGAACTTCTACAGTGCACCCATTTCCCAATTCACACTAGGCGGGGAATACTTCTGGGGGGATGCCGTCAATTTCGTTTACGGTCTGGATCCGGACCAGCCCCGCTATGCCGTACCCTACCTCGCGCGCTTTGATCAGGCCGGAGCAGTCGCAACCATCCATCCGTTCACACGGCTTAAAGTGGATAACACATACCTTTTCAGCCGTCTGCGGACCCGCGAGAACAATGATGCCATCTTTAACAATCACATCCTGCGCAGTAAATGGAACTGGCAGTTCACGCGAGAGCTCTCGCTGCGCGCTATCTTCCAGTACAGCGCGAACCTGACGCGCAACCTGCCAGGCGGTCCAAGTAACACTTATCCCTTGACCTATCTGCCAACTGCGAAAACTTTCAACACTGACGTGCTGATCACATATCTGCTGCATCCCGGGACCGCTCTCTACGTTGGATACAACACGAATCTTCAGAATTTGGATCGCGGGCTGGCGATCGATCGCAACCTTGGCGGCATTCGACGTTCTCCTGAATTCATGAATGATGGCCGTTTGTTTTTCGTGAAAATTTCGTACCTGTTTCGATTCTAGAGTGGAAGGCTAACTAACCCGGAGAGACAAACATGTTAAAGAAACTCGTATGGTTCTTGTTGTTGTGGTCGGTGACGTTCGGTGCCGTTGTAGTCGCACGGGGCGACGGAAACGGCCGCTGTCTCATGCAGGATCGGTGGGGCAACTGCAAGATGCGGATCTGCGATTAAGTACGCATTTGACTTCCGCGCGCGCAATCTGCGTTAATTTCCGGTCACCCAAGGTTTTTTTAAGACCAGACTTCTCTCGTCCCGGAGATCGTAATGCGCGACGTCATCGCTACCGACCAGGCGCCCAAAGCGATTGGTCCCTATTCGCAGGCCATCAAGGCCAACGGTCTGATCTTCACTTCGGGCCAGGTTGCGCTCGATCCCGCAACGCAGCAGGTGATCGCGGGCGATGTTGCCGCGCAGACCGATCGCGTGCTAAAGAATTTGTCCGCGGTCTTGCAGGCGGCGGGCAGCAGTCTCGACAAAGCTCTGCGTTGCACTGTGTTCCTGAAGAACATGGGAGACTTCGCAGCCATGAACGGAGTGTACGGACGTTACTTCAAACAATCTCCGCCGGCGCGCTCGACTGTCGAGGTCGCGCGCCTGCCGAAAGATGTGCTGGTCGAAATTGATGTGATCGCGCTGGCATGATGGGATTGCAGAAGTCAGAAATTCAGATTGCAGCAGTGAAACCTATGAAGTGAGGGAATCATGAAAAAAGTTATTCTGATCGCGTTCGTTGTTATGTGTTCGATTCTCGTCCTTGGCCAGACGGCCAAGAAGACATCCCCCGCCAAGCCAACGGCTGCCCGGCCAGCGGCTGCCGGCCCTACCCACGTCACCGGGCCCGGCGTGAAAACGCCGTCCGGTCTGCAGTACTGGGACATCAGGAAAGGCACAGGCGCCGAAGC
>Ga0335071_10006057_pt1 | contig 12517 bp, 8 predicted proteins | sample Lox_Sample_15_FD_206724 | JGI IMG/M metagenome (GOLD analysis project Ga0335071, IMG submission 206724) | Soil microbial communities from Loxahatchee National Wildlife Refuge, Florida, United States - Lox_Sample_1.5 | ecosystem: Environmental > Terrestrial > Soil > Wetlands | place: USA: Florida...
GGTCAGGTTGATGGCCCCCATCCGCTCGGCCTGCGCCTTGAGGTCCTCGAGCCGGCCCCGGTCCTCCTCGCCCGGCGCGGGGTCGAGGTGGAATCGCGCCACCTCCCAGCGGAGCTCGGCCTGGCAACGCTCGCGGGTCTGCTCCTCCAGGTGGGACAGCTCCAGGGCCTGCTCCCGGCTGGTCAGCGCGGTCTCGGCGATGGCCTCGCGCAGCGCCTCCAGCCGGGAGCGGTGGCCGCGGGCCTCGGCGTCGCGCGCCCGGGCCGCCACCGCCTGCGCCTCATGGGCCGCACGCGCCTCGGCCAGGGCGGCCCGCACCAGCGCCAGGTCCTCGCCGGCCCGCGAGGCGTCCCCCCGCGTTCCGTCGATCCGCGCCCGCAGCTCGGCGGCGCGCGCGTTGGCCTCGGAGATGGCCGCGAACAGCCGGGCCCGGCGCTCCTCCACCTCCCGCCGGGCCTCCTCGGCCCGGCGGATGGCCGCGCCGATGCCCTCCCGGCGCTCGCCGTCGGCGGCCACCTTGACCTTGAGGTTCATGAGCTCGGCGGTGAGCACGTCGCCGCGGGCCCGCCAGGCCTCCAGCCACTCCAGGGACTCCCGGGCGCGCTCCTCGGCCCGCGATCGCTCGGCCTCGGCGGTGGCGGCGGAGAGGCGGTGCTCCTCCTCCTCGCGCCCCAGGGCGGAGAGCGCCTCCTCGAGCTGGGACTGGTCCGCCTGGAGCTGGGCGATGCGGTCGGCCGCCTGGGACAGCTCCTCGCCGATCCGCGCCAGGTCCTTCTCCTGCTCCAGGAGGGCCAGCTCCTTCTCCCGGCCGTCGCGGTCCAGGCTCTTCAGCGCCGCCTCCAGCTGGAGCAGCCGCGCCTGCAGGCCCCGGTGGCGCTCGTTGGACAGCTGGAACTCGGCCTCGAAGACGCGGACCGTCTCCTCCAGCTCCTGCACCTCGCGCCGGCGCTGCAGGGCCCCGTGGCCCTCGCCCTCCAGCGGGCCGCCCGTGACCACCCCGTGCGCGTCGAGCACCTCGCCGTCGAGGGTGACCAGGGTGCGGCCGGCCGCGGCCCCGGCCCCCTGCTGCCAGATCTCCAGCGCCGAGGGGAGGTCGCGGACGATGAGCGCGTCGGCGAGCAGGAACCGCACCACCTTCTCGTAGGCGGCGTCGTAGCGGACCACCTCCAGGCAGGGCCGGATCACCCCCGGGTGGTCGGGCGAGGGCGGTGCCACCGGCTCCTCCGCCGGGGCCGGGTCGGAGCTCGCCGGGGCCTCGCCGCCCCGCAGGCGCGACATGGGGATGAGCGAGGCGCGCCCCTCGGCGGCCGACTTGAGGTAGTCGATGGCCTCCACGCCCTGGGAGTGGCTCTCCACGATCACGTACTGGAGCCGCTCGCCCAGGAGCGCCTCGACCGCGTTCTCGAACTCGGCCGGGGCCGTGACCACGTCGGCCACCAGGCCGAAGATCCCGCGGTCGCGCGCCTCCCCCTGGCCTGCCCGGGTCATGAGGCTGCGCACACCGCGTCCGTAGCCCTCGTAGTTGCGGACGATCTCCTGCAGGCTCTGCAGGCGCGAGCGCTTCTCGGCCAGCTCCTCCCGCAGGGTGATGAGCTTGGCCTCGTTCTGGATGAACTCGGCCCGGGTCCGCTCCAGGAGCTCCTCCTGGGCGCCGCGCTGCTCGTCCAGGTGCAGCATGAGCTGCCGGGTGCGGCCCAGCTTCTCCACATGGGCGGAGCGGGCGGCGTCGAGCTCGGCGGTCCGCCGCGAGAGCTCCGCGCCCTCGCCGCGGGACCGGTCCAGCCGCGCCAGGAGGTCCGCCCGTTGCCGCTCCAGCTGGGCCATCTGGGTGCGGTGGCCGGTGGCCTCGGAGTGGGCCGCCGAGGCGGAGGAGCGGGCCCGGTCGGCCTCGGCCGAGAGCGAGCCCTGCTCGCGCACGGCCTCCTTGAGGGAGACCTCCGCCTCGGAGAGCCGGCCCTCGTCGTTCACCACCAGGGACTGCAGCTCCTCGCGCTGGCGGAAGAGCGCCTCGCGCTCGGCGCCCAGGGACTCGGCCTGGTCCTTGAGGGCCTCCACCTCGGCCGCCTGGCCCTGGGTCCGCTCGGCGATCTGGGCCAGCTCCCGCCCCGCCGCCTCCAGGGAGACCTCGGAGACCCGCACCGTCGAGGCCAGCTCGTGCTCGCGCCCGGAGAGCTCGTTGAGGCGGGCCTCGCCCTCGGCGGCCCGGGCCCGGTCGCCCTCCAGCGCGGCGTCGAGCTCGGCCAGCCGGGCGGCCAGGCCCGCCTCCTCGGCGCGCAGCTCCGCCTGCCGCTCCTCGGCGGCGCGGCGGGTGGCGGTGAGCTCCAGGTAGCGGGCGGCGGCGATGCGCAGCTCCAGCTCGCGGATGCGGGCCTTGAGCGCCTTGTACTTCTCGGCCTTGCGCGCCTGGCGGTTCAGGGAGTCGAGCTGCTTGCCCAGCTCCTGGACGATGTCGGCCACGCGCAGCAGGTTCTGCTGGGTGGCCTCCATCTTCCGCTCGGCCGCCTCCCGGCGCTTCTTGTACTTGGTGATGCCGGCCGCCTCCTCGATGACCGCCCGCCGGTCCTCCGGGCGGGCGGAGACGATCTGGCCGATGCGCCCCTGCTCGATGATCGAGTAGGCGGTGCGGCCCACCCCCGAGCCGAAGAAGATGTCGTTCACGTCGAGCAGCCGCGCCTGCACGCCGTTCACCAGGTACTCGGACTCGCCGGAGCGGAAGAGGCGGCGGCCGACGGTGATCTCGCCGAAGCCCTGGTAGGCCGTGGGCAGCTCGCTGGGGCGGTCGTTCTCGAAGGTGAGGGAGACCTCGGCCAGGGAGAGCGGCGGCTTCGACTCCGAGCCGTTGAAGATCACGTCCTCCATGGAGCGGCCGCGGAGCTGCCGGGCCGACTGCTCGCCCAGCACCCAGCGGATGGCGTCGGCCACGTTGGACTTGCCGCAGCCGTTCGGCCCGACCACGCCGGTGACCCCCTCGTCGAAGGCAACCACGGTCCGGTCCATGAAGGACTTGAACCCGACGATGTCGAGCCGCCTGATGCGCATAGGGGAGCCGATATCATGACCCCGGCCCCGCTTTCAAGCGAAGCCCTTGATCAATGGGATGTTTTCGGGATCGTCGGCCCCGCATCCGAAGCCTCTGACCCAGGGGTGGGACACCGGTTTCCCCCATGACTTCGATGGCTTGCATGACAAGGCATGTATGGTCATGGGGAACTGGCTTGCACGGGACCTCGCGATAGACTCCGCGGGACATGCGCAGACTCGTGGCCCTCGCCTTCGAGGTCGCCCTGGCCCAGGCGATCGTGCTCGCCCCCGCCCTGCTCGCCGCGAGCGGCGGCGGGCTCCTCGACGCGGCCCAGCTTCGCGCCTGGGCCGTGGGGCTGGCCGCCACCTGGATCCTGGAGTGCCTGGCGATCGTGGCCGCCGGCGCCGCGCTGGGGAGGCCCATCGTCTCGGCGCTCCAGGCCGGCGCGCGGGAGCCGGGAGCGGTGTCAGCCGGCACCCGGGCGGCGCTCGAGCTCCCCACCCGCGGCGCCACGGTCCTGCTCGTCACCGCCCTGGTCGGGACCGGCGGCGCGATCGCGGTCGCCCAGGCCCGGGGGTATCTCCCCTCCGACGTGGCGCTGTCCCTCCTGGCCGTGGGAGTGGCCGCCGCCTTCCTCGGCGCCATGGCCGCCCACCTGCTCTGCGCGGTTGCGGTGGCGCGCCTGGTCGAGGACCTGGGCTCTCCGGAGGTGGTCCCGGGCGCCTCGGTCCGGAGCAAGGTGGCCACGCTGGGTCTTGCGGTGGCGCTGGTGAGCGCGCTGCCGCTCGGCGCCGCCGCCTACCTCCGCTCGCGGCTGGCCGCGGCGGACACGCTGGAGGCCTCGGCCGGGCAGCTCCTGGACCTGGCCGCGCTGGACCGGTCGGCCCGATCGCCCGGCGAGCTGGCGCAGGCGCTGGGCCAGGCCGCCGGGGCGCCGGCGGCGGTGATCGCACCCACCGGCAGGGTGCTCCACCAGGTGGGCGAGCCCTTCTGGCCGGAAGAGGGACCCGCCCCCACGCCCGGGGCGACGCGCACCGCCCGGGGCTGGGTGGTGGTCCGGGAGGTGCGCCCGGCCGGCTTCGCCGCGCTGCTCGTCTCCGAGGAGGTGGTCCGCGAGCGCCTCCGGCCGCTGGCCCGGGTCCTCCTGGCGGTGGGCCTCACCGCCCTGGCCGGCGCCGGGGCCGTGGCCTGGTTCATGGCCAGCGCCCTGGCGCTGCCCTTCCAGGCGCTGGGCAGCGCCGCCGAGCGGATGGCCGCCGGCGACGTCACCGCCAGCGCCCCGACGGTCTCGCGCGACGAGATGGGGGTCCTGGCCGATCGGTTCCGCCGCATCGGCCGGCTGGTGGGCGAGCTGGTGAGCGAGGTGCGCGAGACGTGCAACGGCGTCTCGGCCGGCCTGGTCGAGGCCGACGCCATCGGCGCGCGCGTCCGCGACGGCTCCTCGGCGGAGCAGGCCGGGGTGGCGGCGCTGCAGCAGGCGGTGGGGGCCATGGAGGGCTCGATGGCCCTGGTCTCGCGCGGCCTGGGCGGGCTCTCGGACTACGTCTCGGCCACCACCCGCACCGTGAGCGAGATGGCCGAGGCCTTCGACGAGGTGCGGCGCAAGGCCGGCGAGCTGGAGCGGGCCATGGGCACGGCCCTGGGCGACGTCGAGCACCTGGGCACGGCCGGGCGCGACGCCGAGGCCCGCCTCACCGACCTGGAGAACCTGGCCGGGCGGTCGGGCGGGACCCTGGCCGAGGTGCGGGCCTCGGTGGCGGTGCTGGAGCGGGCCGCCGGCGAGAGCGAGGCCACCGCCGCCACGGTGGCGGAGATGGCCGAGCGCGCCGGGCAGGTGGTGGAGGGCACGGTCCACGGCATCGACGACCTGCGCCGGGCCGTGGCCGACGCCCACCAGCGCATCGCCGTGCTGGGCCGCCGCTCCGACGACATCGACCAGGTGGTGGACTTCATCTCCGAGGTGGCGGGGCGGACCAACCTCCTCTCGCTCAACGCCTCCATCATCGCCTCCCAGGCGGGGGAGCACGGCAAGGCCTTCGCGGTGGTGGCCGACCAGATCCGCGACCTGGCCGCCCAGATCGCCCGCTCCACCAAGTCGATCGGCGACATCATCCGGGCGGTGCGCGAGGACGTGCAGGGCACCGCCTCCCTCATCGAGCGAGGCGACGCCCTGGCGGCCGAGGGGGTGCAGCTGGCCCGCAACTCGCTCGAGGCCCTGGGGCAGATCCGGCGCTCCACCGCCCGGGGGCGGGAGACGGCGGCCGGCATCCGGGCCGCCGTGCAGACGCACGCGCTCTCCTCCCGCGAGGTGGCGGCGCTGGTGGAGCACGTGGCCGAGGGCTCGCGGGCCGTGGCGGCCGCGGTCCAGCTGGTGGGGCGGAACGTGGGCGGGGCCCACTCCATCTCGCGCGGCGTGACCGGGATGGCCGACCGGGTGGCCCGGACGCTGGAGGAGCAGGCCGGCCTGGGAAGGCGGCAGCTGGAGAACCTCTCCCGCGTGGAGCGGATGATCAAGGAGATCAACCAGGCGGTGGAGAGCCACGCCGCCGCCACGCGCAACGTCAGGGCGGCACTGGCGTCCCTGGGGGACGTCGCCGCCGCGCACGACGCGGCCCTTTCCGGCCTCACCGGGGTGGCCGACCAGATCGGCGCCCGGGCCCGGGTGCTGTCGGAGCGGGTGGGGCGGTTCCGGGTGTAGCGCCCGGGGTCGTCGCCCCGGCCCGTCAGTCCGCGGGCGTGGAGGGCGGCGCCGGCTGCGGGGGCGAGGCCAGGGCGCCCGGCCCGGCGGGGCGGAACTGGGGGTGGCCCAGGGCCCCGGAGATCTGGAACTGGTAGGCGCCGTCCGGGCCGCGGGCCGAGGCCAGCGCGGCCTCGGCCACCGGCCGGAGCTTGGCCGCGGCCGGCTTCTGCCACAGCGCGGGCTGGATGCGCAGGCGCGCCCTGCCCGTCACCGGCGCGAGCTCGATCCGGGGCTGCAGCGCCACCGAGAGCGCCTCGGTGGAGACCTCGGCGTCGCCCCCCCGGGCCTCGAGCCGCTCCACCGCCGCCCGCCCGTCCCCCAGCTGAACGGCGGCCGCCACCGCACCCAGGGCCAGGGCGGGCAGGGCCAGGCTGCCGCCCATCTGCGGGACCGGGAGCTGGCCGCCGGCGATGGCCGCCCTGGCCACCGCCAGCGCGATCCGCCCGCTGGCCTTCTCCGGCGCGCCGCCGGGCACGGTCACGTCGAGGGAGCCGGACAGCGTCCCGCCCAGCTCGACCCCGGTGGCCTTGCGCAGGGGCGAGGCGCGCGCCAGCTCCACGCCCGCGACCTCCAGCTCCAGCCGCCGCGAGGCCCCGGAGAGCGCGGCGCTGCCGTCCACGGTGCCGTCGAACACCGCCGCGTCGAAGTGGAGCACGCGCCGGCCCACCAGGAGCGGGAGGAGCTCGAGGGAGGCATCCAGCCGCTCGACCGGGAAGGACAGATCGGCCCCGTCGCTCAGGGTGAGCCCCTCCAGCCTCACGCCGGGGAGGAACCCCGGGCCGGGCCGGACCCGCTGGGCGTCGACCTGCCAGCCCCGCGCCCCGGCCTCGAGCATGAGCCGCTCCCGCACCGCCTCGGCCGGGAAGGTCCACCGCAGCGAGAGCACGAAGGCGGCCAGGGTGAAGGCGCCGTAGAGCAGGCGGCGGCGGAGGGTGGCGAAGGAGAGCTTCATGGCGCTAGCCCTTGAGCTGGTAGGCCGAGACGGTGAAGGTGGCGTCGACCTGGCGGGGATCGTCGGCGCGGGTGTTGAGCCGCAGGCGCCGGACCCGCACCACCCCCTGGCCGTGCTCCAGGGCCTGGAGGAAGCGGGCCAGCTTGCCCAGCTCGACCCGGGCCAGGTTCACCTCCACCACGTCCTCCTTGAACCCCTCGGTCTCGCCCGGGGAGTTGGTCGGGCGCAGGTCGCCCACGTCGATCTGCATGGCGGTGCCCTGCTGCGAGATGTAGCTGAGCAGCTGGACCGGCGGCCCCTTGAGGCGGGCCTCCAGCGCCTGCTTCTCGGCCTGGCGCTGGCGGTATCCGGCCGCGAGCTTGGAGACCTGCGAGAGCACCCGGGTCTTGTCCCCGATCCGCTGCTCGCGGGCGGAGATGGAGGAGGAGATCTGCAGGGAGACCAGCGAGCCCACGAAGAGCAGGACCGCGGCGGCGGCGGCGGTGACCATCACCCGCTCCCGGGCGGAGAGCTTGCCCAGCCGGTTGGCGAGCTCGGTGCGGAGCCTACGGAGGAGTTCCACCTCAGCCCCTCCCCGCGGGCTCACGGCCCGCGCCGTCGAGGCAGGTGAGCCCCGCGTCGATGGAGAACTCGAACTTGCCGTCGGAGCGCTTGCGAGCGCTGCCCGAGCGGGCGTCGGAGAAGCAGCGCGAGCCCTTGATCCCCCCCACCAGCTTGTCCACGCTCTCGGCGCTGTCGGTGGAGCCCTCGAGGTGGAGCTTGTCGCGGGTCACGTCCATCTTCTCGAATCTCACCTTCACCTCGGGGGGGACCCGGTCGGAGAGCTCGGAGAGCAGGTCCACCGCGCTCACCCGGGGGAGCCCGGCGGCGGCCCCGCGGCCGCGCAGCACCGACTGCGCCTCCTCGAAGCTGGGGAAGCACCTGCCGAGGAGCTTCTGCTCCGCGTCGCACAGGGCCCGGTCGAGCAGCGCCTCCTGCCGCGCCAGGGCGAAGACCTTGGCCCCGGCCGAGGCCACCGCCAGGAGGACGAGCAGCGCCGCGAAGACCCCCAGCCGCAGCACCCGGCCCTTGAGGTGCTCGAAGTCGCGGGTGAAGGCCAGGTCGCCGCGGCGGAGGTTGAGGCGCGGGGCGCGCCCCCCCTGGTGGCCGCGCAGCGCCAGGGCCAGGGCCAGCGCCTGGGCGGGCGCCTCCTCGGCCGGGATGGCCTCGCCGGCCGGCCCCGAGAGGGCCAGCGGCGCCACCGGCCCCTCCACCTCGGCGGCCAGCAGCTCGGGCAGCCCGGGGAGGCGGCCCAGCTCGCCGCAGAGGTGCGCCCGGACCACCCGGCGCGGCCCCGCCCGCGCCCGCCAGGCGCGGAGCGTGGCCCGGAGCTCACGCACCAGGCCGGCCAGCGCCCGCCGCAGCCCCTCGGCCGCGCGCGGGTCGGCGGCCAGCGAGGCCAGGCCCGGGTCGAGCGGGCGGCGCCGCGCCTCGGCCGAGAGGAGCTCGTGCGCCTGTGCCTCGGCGCAGCCCAGGTCGCGGGCCAGCGCCCGGGCGAGCAGGGCCGCCCCGAAGGGGAAGGTGCGGGCCTGCTCGCAGGTGCCGTCCACCACCACGCACAGGCTGGTCCGCTCCTGGCCGAGGTCGATGACCACCTCGGCGGCCGGGTCCTCGCCGGGCTCGGGCCCGGGGGGCGAACCGGCGGCGCCGCTGGCCAGCAGGGCGGCGTAGGCCGGGCCGGGGGGCAGGACCGCGCGCGGATCGACGCCCAGGGGGGCGAGCGCGGCCAGGAGGTCGGCCAGCTCCTGGCGCCGGGCCACGCCCACGTAGAGGTCGGAGCGTCCCTCGCGGGCGCCCAGCAGCTGCCAGTCCCAGGCCACCGCGGCCAGGTCGAAGGGGAGCTGCCCCTCCACCTCGAAGGGCACGGTCTGCTCGATGCGGCGCAGGTCCGCGAAGGGGAGGGTGACCAGCGAGGAGGAGAGCCCGGTGCCGGGGAGCGCCGCCACCGTGTCGCCAAAGCGCCAGCCGCGGGCCTCGATCAGCGCCTCCAGCGTCGCCACCTGCCGGCCGAGGAGCGGTCCCTCCCCGGGCGGGACCACCGCCGCGCCGTGGTCGCGGACCGTGAAGCCGCGGTAGGTGCTCTCCAGGAGCACTGCCTTCACGGAACGTGCGCCGAGGTCGATGCCCAGGATCTTCTGCGCCATCTGGCTACTCCTCGCCCCAGTGGACCAGCCGGCCGAAGGGGGGCAGCGTCGCGGCCGCCGCCTGAGCGGTCGGGTCGGTCGAGACGTTGAGGTTGGGGTCGAAGCTCACCACCGCCTCGGTCTCGTGGGTGACGTCGCCGGCCACGCCCAGGGCGCGGATGCGGAAGACCGCCGAGTGATCGGTGAAGGGGGACTTGGGGCTCGCCAGGTTGAGGTCGGTGCGGACCTTCACCCCCACCCCCTGGAGCACCTGCTGGAACTGGGCCGGGGTGATGGCCAAGAAGCCGCCCATGCGCGCGGCCAGGAGCGCCTTGTAGAAGGTGTCCTGCAGCTTGGGGTCGAGCAGGCTGGCCTGCGCGGCCGGGTCGGTCATGATCGAGGCGAGGAGGAGCTGCTGGCGCGGGTCGTCGCTGTTCACGTTCAGCGCCGCGGCGTTGGGGAGGTAGACGGTGAGCTGGTCCCGGAACGCGGCCATGAAGGCGTCCGTCACCCCGGCCACCAGGTGGAGCTCCTCCAGCGAGTCCATGCGGGCGTTCTTGGTCTTGTAGCGGTCGGCCCCGCGATCGTAGGGGTAGTTCTCGTCGGCGAAGCCGTTCTCGAAGGGGTTGGGCGGGACCACGAAGGCGCAGTTGCCTCCGGGGAAGCTGGCCGTGAGGACCGAGGCGGTGGAGTCCTCGTCCACCCAGTCCTTGAGGTTCGCGATCAGGTCGGTGCGCGAGTAGCGCTGCCCCTCGGCGTCGGTCCGGTCGAAGAGCGGGTCCCACTTGGCGTCGCAGGTGAGCCGCAGCAGCTCCTCCACCTGCGGGCCGAGCAGGCCGGTGGTCCCCAGGGCGTCGAGCTGGACGTTGATCTTCTGCCCCTCGTCCTCGATCCGCGCCTCGAAGCCTCCGGCGGGATCTCGCGGCAGGGCCGCGGCGGGCGCCGGCGCGGCCCCCGCGGGCGGGGGGGTCGGCGCCGCGGCCGCCGGGGGCGGCTGCGGGGTCGCGGCGGCGTCCGCCCCCGGCTCGTCGAAGAGCGCGTGGCTGAAGGCGGAGTTCACCTGGACCAGGCTCCAGATCTGCGGGTGCGGCAGGGCCGCGGCGGCGGAGCCCGGGTCCGCGCCGGCGGCCGCGGCCAGCGCCTGGCTGCCGGTGGACATGGCCTGGTCGATCTGCGCCTGGAAGGAGAGCACCAGGCGGGAGAAGACCACGGCGCTGTGGGCCTGGGCGGCGGCCCGGAGCTCGTCCCGGGCGTTGGCGGAGGTGCGGAGGCGCACCTGGGTCTCATAGGACAGGTCCACGGCCAGGGCGGTGAGGACGGCGATGGCCGCGATGGCCACCAGCAGGGCGGCGCCGGACTCGGACGATCTCGCGGCTCGCGCAGGCACGGTCAGAACTCCAGCGAGCTGGTGAGGGCGATCCGGGCCTCGGTGGAGAGCTTCTCCACCCGGCCGTCGGCCAGCTCCAGCTCCAGCTCGATGCGGACGCGCACCGGCAGGTCCTTGGGGTGGTCCACCGCACGGGTCGACCACTCGCGCACCAGCTCGTGCTTCTTGGGGTCGAAGTACTGGATCCGGAAGGCGCGCAGGTGGTCGGCCACCAGGTCCTTGCGGCCGCCGCGGTCGGGCTCCTCGTCGAGGCGGACCTTCTCCCGCCGGAACAGCGCCCGCGCGCCGGGGTGGGCTGGGTCGGCCTCCAGCGTGTACTCGACCACCGCCTGGTCCGACTCCCGGGCGTCCCGCGCCAGCCGCTCGTGGGCCATGGTGGAGAAGAGGAGGTCGTCCTCCTTGCCCACGAACAGGGTGGGGCGCTCCCGGAAGCGGTTGTGGTCGTAGTGCTCGGAGAGGAAGGCCAGCTCCACCTCGCGGGAGAGGCGAGACAGCGCCAGCCGCGCCCCGGCGTAGCGATCGCCCTGGTCGCGGCTGATCTCCTGGGCCCGGTCCACCTGCCGGAAGGCGCCCAGGGTCATGACCGCCATGGCCGCGGTGATGGCCATGGCCACCAGGACCTCGAGCAGGGTGAAGCCCAGGGCGGGGCGGCGGGTCACGGCGCGCTCCCCTTGCCCAGCGAGGTGACGTGGGTCACCACCGTGAAGGACTCGTCGCGGGCGCCGTCCTTCCAGGAGACGGTGAGCCGGACCTCGCGCAGCCCCTGCTTGAGCTGCTCGCCGATCCTGGTGAGCTGGCCGCGCAGGAGCGGGAGCACGGCGGTGGCGCCGGGGAAGAGGGTCTCGATCCCCGATGCCTGGTCGCCGCCCGACGGGTCCTTGGCGCCGAGGAGCTGGGCCAGCTCCAGGCCGGTGTCGTCGGGCTTGGTGCCGGCCAGCAGCGCCAGGAGCTGGTCGGGCCCCAGCTCCAGCTTGGGCTTGACCACCTCCAGCTTGAAGTGGACCTCGGGGTGGCCGTCGGCCTCGAAGGTGCCCTCCTCGGTCTCGTCGAAGTCGTGGAAGCCGTCCTTGTCCAGGTCGTCCTGCACCGCGGCCAGCTTGCCGCGGGCCAAGAGGGTGGCCACCTCCAGCCGGACGGCGCGGGTGTGGTTGCGGAGCGCGGCGCTGGTCATCTGCGAGATGGCCAGCATCGAGCCCGCCAGGATGGCCAGGGCGATCATCACCTCGAGGAGGGTGAACCCGCGCCGCCGCATCACTCCCTCACCTCCACCTTGCCGGCCACCACCCGGGCGCGTCCGGTGAAGGGCTCGGTCACCACCGTGAAGAGGTGCTTGCCGTCCACCACCGGCACCCAGGCCTTCTGGGCCTGGCCGCCGGGGAAGAAGTAGACGTAGACGATCCCGGACTCCTGGGGGTCGCGCCGGCCCTCCAGGTGCACCGGCCCGAAGACGGCCTTGCCGGGCAGCTCGCGCCGGTCGACCAGCCGGTCGGTGTACTTGCCGAAGGTCGAGCTGGCCAGCACCCTGCGCACCTCGGGGTCGGTCTCGTCCGGGAAGCGCTCGGCCAGGGCCTCGTCGTCGCCGCGGTCGCCGCCCGGGGCGATGCCCGCCGGTCCCGGCGCGCACTCGGCCCAGAAGGCGCGGTGGTCGAGATCGATGGCCACGCGGCAGGTGGCGTGGCGCAGGGCGGCGGTGTCGAAGAGGACCCGCATCGAGCCGGCCAGCTCGCCGGCGGCCCGGCGCGCGTTGGCGCCGGAGATGCCCGCCAGGGCGGGCACGGCCAGCGCCGCCGCGGCGGCGACGACCCCGATCACGACCAGGAGCTCGATGAGCGTGAAGCCCGGGGATCTGGTGGGGCGCGGCGGCAAGCTCGGCCTAGTAGTTGACGATGTCGTCGGGCGTTCCCGGTTGCCCGTCGGGCCCGTTGCTCTTCACGTCGTAGGCGTCGGGGTGGAGCTGGCCGGGGCAGAGGTAGACGTAGTCGTGGCCCCAGGGGTCCCGGAGCGTGCCCTCGGCGTTGTTGGGCTTGAGGAACCCCTCCTTGACCAGGATCTGCAGGCCCTCCTCGGTGGTGGGGTAGCGCCCCCGCATCACGTGGAAGGCGTCGACCCCCTGGCTGGAGATGTTCTGGACGTCGGTCTTGGCCTGCTTGATCTGGGCGTCCTTCTGCCGTCCGACCACGTTCACGGCCACGGCGGCGGCGATCATCCCCAGGATGACGAGGACGACCATGATCTCGATGAGGGTCATGCCGCG
>Ga0335071_10006058_pt1 | contig 12517 bp, 11 predicted proteins | sample Lox_Sample_15_FD_206724 | JGI IMG/M metagenome (GOLD analysis project Ga0335071, IMG submission 206724) | Soil microbial communities from Loxahatchee National Wildlife Refuge, Florida, United States - Lox_Sample_1.5 | ecosystem: Environmental > Terrestrial > Soil > Wetlands | place: USA...
AGGTTCGGAACGGCTGTTCGGCAATCCTCATCGATGCGCACGCCACCCATCATGAAGTGCTGCGAGGGGATAGCCTCAAACGGTGCTTCCCATCTGGCCGCTTTCTCACCGAATATTTCCGCGATCAGGTCATATGCGACGGCCAGCGCGCTCCGGTACTCACCGACGAGCGACCGATCGTTCTGCGTGGGATCGACAATGATAGTCTTCCTTTTGGTGCCCCTTCCTTCCTGGATCTCCGTGTAGTTTGCGCGCGCCACTTTATCACGGGTCGCATACTCCTGCTTTTCCGGATCGTGGCGCAACATGTAGCGCTCACCCTGACCATTGTAAAGCTTGACGTTCGGGCCGAAGAGGGAACACATTCCGATCAGTTGACCGCGTACGGTAGAGGGATATGGAAAGGCCAGGGGCAGGAACTGGACCATTTCCATATCGACCAGTTCTGCTCCGGCATCAAATGCAAGCGCGTAGCCGTCCCCAGTCAGACACTGCGCATTGGTTGTGGTGGCGTAAAGCTGCCCGCATCCTCCTGTGACGAGAATGACTACGGGGGCGGTGACACATTCAAACGCGCCGTCCGGCAGGGAGAAGAAAAGAGCTCCCCGGACCGTGCCCTCCTCTGTGAAAAGCTTGAGCAACATTCTCTCTTCGAGCAGACCTATCCGGCGCTGGACGACGCTCCGCTTCAGACCTGCAAGAACCCCGTGAAATTGTCTCCGGTCCGCATACGAGCGCAGGAAGGAATGACCTTCTGAGCGCTTGAACGAGCGCATCTCTCCTGTGGAGCCACGGTCGAGCAGTATCCCATACTGCTCCAGCCCGTAGAAGACATCATGCGCTTCTTCCGTGAGCACTTTGACGAGCTTCCTGTTGTTTATAAATGCTCCGCTCTTCATAGTGTCATCGAAGAATGCCGTCGCCGAATCCTCCGGCAGAAACGGCACAGACGTGCCGCCGGAGGCTTGGACTGTTGCTCCGCCGAGGAACGTGTCCTTGCAGGCTATGAGGGGCTGCGCGCCCAGACGGCTTGCTTCCAGGGCTGCCATCGCGGCAGCCCCTCCACCGCCGACTATGAGGATGTCCGTTCCATACTGGCCTACGTCTACCTTCATGTCACACTCCCTGCTGCACGCTCTTCGTTCTTCCCTTCCAAGCTCCGCACCACACAGAGAGCGCGAGTGCGAGCGAGAGCACAAGTCCACCGATGTGGAAAGCAGTCACTCCATAGCATTCAGGTTCCGGAACCGGTCTGCTGTTTTGCATATCTTACTGAAACACCACGCCACCGTCGACGATGTACGTCTGACCCGTCACGAAATCGCTGTCGTCGGAGGCCAGAAAGAGTGCCATGCCCAGAAGATCTTCGGGGGTCTCGTCCCTTTTGAAGCAGCGCATGCCCGCTACCGCCTTCAATGCACCCTCCGGATACATCTCGCTCCCCTGGACAGATTCACTGACGGTGAGGCCGGGGGCAATGGAGTTGACGGAGATATTGTCATCCCCTAGTTCCCGTGCCAGGGCCCGTGTAAAGCCCACGATACCCCCCTTTGAAGTCACGTAGTGGATGAAATACGGGGTCCCCTGGTGGAATGTGGCAGACGAGATGTTGATGATCTTTCCCTTGCCCTGCTGTTTCATCTGCGGGTAGACCGCCTTGGAGCAGAGGAATGTGCCCTTTACGTTGACCGCCTGCACCCGGTCCCACTCTTCTTCCGTGACTTTGTGAAACGGCTTCTTTCCCAGCGCGGTAAAGAGCGCTGCGTTATTTATCAAGACATCTATCCTGCCGAATCTATCCACGGCGGCACGGGCCATTGCCTCGGTGCTCGCTTCTTTCGAGACGTCGGTTATTACGGCTATGGCCTCGCCTCCCTTCTTCGTTATCTCCTCCGCGACCCCGGTACCGTCGACGATGTCAGCGGCCACGATACGCGCGCCTTCCTTGGCCAGGTGCAGGGCATAGGCCTTTCCCAGTCCCCGGGCACCGCCGGTGATGATAACCACTTTTCCCTGAAGCTTCATGAGTTGCCTCCTTAGTAGTCGAGCCCTGGACCCGGTAGTTAATCGACCACCGGGATCTTTCTCTCTTTCTCCTGCACAGTCCAATAGGCAATGCGCTCCTTTATAAACGCGAGCTGTGCCTCCGTGTCCGCCCTCTTGAAGCCTTTCCCCTCCATTTCCTTGACGTGCTGCTCGATGACCGGCTGGACAGCCTTCACCCAGCGCGCTGCCTCCTCAGGGGCAAGAGGGATCAACTGACCGCCATTCTTTTTCAAGAAGTCCCTTCCGGTGAGATCAAGTGAACTCGCCATGTACCCGTACTTGTCCTTCCATTGCAGAGAGGTTTCCGTAAAGACCTTCTTCACGTCATCAGGTAATTTATTCCATTTGTTCTTGTTCATGATGATGTAGAAGGGGTAGGCCACGCCTACGGCGCGGGACTGGGTCGCATACTTGACGAGTTCTCCAAGCTTCCAGCTCTGCCAAGTCTCCATTGAATCCAGAACCCCATCGATAACACCCCTCTGCAGACCATCATACGCGTCGACCATCTCCACGGCAACAGGGGTGCCGCCCAGCGCCTTCATGACGTCTGCAAGCTTGCCCGTTGCCCTGAACTTCAGACCCTTCATGTCGTCGAGCGTTCTGACCGGCTTCTTCGTTGTTGCTATAATCTGCGGTCCCGGTCCGAAGAAATGAAGCACGTGCACGTCGTTCCACTCCTTTGGTTTAAACTTGTCATAAAAATCGTTGATCACCTGCGTTGCGACCCATCCGCTAGGGTAGCCGACGGGCAGGTTGAGCGTCTCTGTGACAGGGAAACGACCTCTCGTATACCCGATATGACAGAACCCTATGTCCGCCACATTGTTAACGACGCCATCGTACACCTTGGTGGCAGTCACGAGCGTGCCACCCGGATAATAAGCAATTTCCACCTTTCCCGCAGTCCTCTTATTGATCTCGTCACAAAATTCCTTTGCCAGAACACTGTAGGGGATGGTCGGCGGCAGGAAATTGCCATAGTTCAGCTTGATCGGTGCTGCCGCACGGCTGGGGGTCCCGGTACTCAGGCTCACAATAACGGTGGCGGCAAGGAGAAGCATTACAAGTCTTTTCATTTTTTCCTCCTTCACATCGGTAGTTTTGAAACCGTTCGCTTCCATGGTGTTCCCCCTACGCCTCTCAGCCCATCAAGAATTGCGGCAGGAATAATGCAATTTGCGGAAAAATAAAGAGCAATACCGCAATGATGATAACGCCAATAAGAAAAGGGAGAACTCCCGTGTAAACAACGCTCATCCGTGTCCCGCTCAGCTTGTGCACGATAAAGACAGCAGAGGCAACCGGCGGAATCACGAGTCCGATCATCTGAGTAATTCCCATCATAATACCAAACCATATGGGGTCAAAACCGAGCTTCTGCACCGTGGGATAAAAGATGGGGGTTGCAAGGATCATGAATGCAAGATCATCGATAAAGGAGCCGCCGATGATGTAGACGAAGCAGATAAGCGCCATGACGATGTTTCTATTCACGGGCAGCGTGCCCACCCACTCGGACAACAGCTGGGGAATGGTGGAAACGGCTACGAAACGGCCGAGAACGCCAGACCCCCCTACGAGAAAGAGGATCATGACGGCGGTGAGCATCGAGTCGACGGTGGCCTTAGCATAATCCCTGAAGGCAAGTTGTCTCCTGAACACAACCAGGACGAGCACCACGAGAGTGCCCACGCTGCCTGCTTCGGTGGGGGTAAAGAAACCCTGCAGCAAACCCACGATCATCAGGAGAAAGATTGTCAGGATAATGGTTATCTCGGGCAGGGTTGCAATCCTCTCTTTCCAGCCGGACCGTTCCCCTGGCGGGGCAAGTTCGGGATTCACCTTTGCCCAGGCATAGATTGTGAAGACGAACGTGAGCGCGATGGCGAGCCCGGGGATGATACCGGCGAGAAACAACCTTCCTATCGATTGTTCCGTCAGAATGCCGAAAATGATAAGAACCACACTGGGCGGGATAAGACAGCCGAGCGTCCCCACAATGGCCACAAGACCCGTCGACAGCGTCTTACTGTAACCGTAACGGTCCATTTCGGGGATGGCCACCTTGGTAAAAGTCGCCACCGTCGCTATGGCCGAACCGCAGAGGGCCTTGAAGGCAGTCGCACCGCCCACGGTGGCCATAGCCAGGCCACCCGGTATGTGGCCGATGAACCGGTACGCACCGTCGTAGAGCCTTTTCGCCATGCCCGAAGCAAACGCCACCTGGCCCATGAGGATGAAGATCGGGAAGACTGTGAAGCTGTAATTCACAAAGGTGTCATAAATTTCCTTGGCCATCATGTGCAGGGCCGCCTCGAAATTTATGAGACAGCCGAACCCGACGAACCCCACCAGGATCATGCTGAATGGCAGCTCAAGCCCTGTGAAGAAAAGAAGGAGGACTCCCAGGAGTCCTGCGCAACCGGCAATCACCTCATTGCTCATAACTGCCTCCGAGTATCTTCAACACATCGCAGAAGAGTACGACCGATAATGTGAAGAAACATGCGGCTATACCATACGCCACCGGATATAAGGGCAGTTGAAGGGTATTCGAAACCTCGCCGCCCGACCAGAAGTCTGTCCCTATTTTGACAATATGCCAACTGATGAGGAGACACAACGTTATGGCCAGACATCTCGTGCCTATGTTGATGCCATTCCTTGTGCCGTCGGAAAACTTCCTGAGACCCATATCGACGGCGATATGGCCTCTCCTCCAGGAGGTGAAGGGTGCAGCAAAACCGATGACGATGCCCCCGCAGATGGCGACGATCTCATAGGTGCCGAGAATGGGCCTTCCCGTCGCCCTCAGCACGACATCGGTCGTTGTGAGCAACACAATGAACGTCAGGGCTATGGCCGCCACGGCAACCATGACTTTGTTGACTTTCAGTACGATGTCAAGGAACGCTTTCATGCTTCCTCCGCGGGACCCTCTTTTCACGCACGAAGCGAAGACGCCGCAAACCTCGAGGGCTCTTCTGCAAAAGCCCCGGCGCGCGCTCCGCGACAAAGAACGTGTCGTAGTTGTTTACAAATGTTCTGCTCTGCGTGGCGTGGCCGCTGCCGGGGAATCCTCCAGAGGGAACGCCACTCATGTGCCGCCTCAGACCTGAACCGTGATGCCACCAATAAACGCGTTCTTACACGTGATGAGCGATTGTGCGCCAGCCCTCGCAGCCTCGAGCGCAGCCGCGGCTGTTACCGCTCTACCGCCCACTATTAAGATATCAGTCATGAAATGCCTCATACACCCTTGTCTGGGAGCGGTCCTCAAGCAAACCGCCTTGCTGTCCGTGCGCTGCGCCACACCAGCAAGCCTACGACGAGGCAGAGCGCCACACCGCCGATATTGAGTATCCAGAGGGCGATGTGGCTCTGCGAGGTCAAGGGAAAGAGCACACCGACGCCACCGATGACGAAAAGCAGCCGCTCCACAAAATTGAGATTTTTGAAAAGGTAGCCGACCACGCCTGCCGAAACAAAAAAGAGCCCGCACGTTGTCGAGACAACAGCGAGAGCAATGTCGAGGCCGCTGCCCTTCAGTATGAGACCGGGGCTGTAAACGAAAACAAACGGTATAATGAACGAAGCAAGACCGAAGCGCACGGCAAGAATTCCTGTTTTTATCTGAGGCGACTGCGCAATCGAGGCCGCTGCGTAAGTGGCGAGACAGACAGGCGGCGTTATCATCGATATGACGCCGAAATAGAAGATGAAGAGATGGGCAGCCATCGGCATTATGCCCATGTTCACGAGCGCGGGAGCCACCAGCACTGCCAGAATGATGTAGACGGATGTCGTCGGCATGCCCATACCAAGAATGATGCCGACCAATGCGGTCAGAAGCAGCATGAGGAAGAGATTGCTCTTCCCTATGTCAAGGAGGATATATGATATTACGGTTCCAAGGCCTGTAGCATATAGGACGCCTATGATGATGCCTGCAGAGGCCGAGATGGCGCCCACTTCAAGCAAGCCTCTTCCGGTGTCCTCGAGTGCGCTCGCTAGCTTTCTCATGGTAATTCTCGTATCTTTCGCGAAGAAACCGAAGAAGTAAAGGACGGCGACCGCGAGAACTCCGGAAAGGCCTGCCTCATAATTGAGGAAAAAGAGCGCGTAGACCAGCACCGCGAGCGGAAGCGCAATGATCCAGAGGCGCTTATAAACGTCAGCCAGCCGGACCGTTACACTAACGCCCCGTATATTGAACTTCGCTGCTTCTAGGTCCACCTGCATGAAGAGGACCATGTAGTAGAGAATCGCGGGCACTGCCGCAGCAATCGCGACATGAGAATAAGGAACCGTAAGGAGTTCGGCCACCACGAATGCGGCCACACCCATCACCGGCGGCATAAGCTGGCCTCCAGTGGACGCAACAGCCTCTATGGCGCCTGCTTTGACTGCCGGATAGCCGCTTTTTTTCATCATCGGTATTGTCACAACGCCAACGGCCGCAACATTGGCCACGGCGCTACCCGAGATCATGCCGAAGAGCGAGGAGCCGACTATGGCCACCTTTGCCGGACCGCCACGAAAGCGCGCGAGGGTCGCCATAGAGAAGTCGTTGAAAACCTGGCTGCCACCCGTAAACGAAAGGAACGATCCCAGCAGAATAAACGCAAAGATCACGCTTCCCGTGACCCACATGGGCACTCCGAGAATACCGCCCGTATCGAGAAATAGATAAACGGCGAGTCTTCCGACCTTCAACGGTTCACCATAAAACGGCTGGGGGAACATGTTATGAAAGAGCGCATAGAGAATGAATACGCCGGAAAGGACGACGAGAACCCAACCCGTTGTTCTTCGCGTTGCCTCAAGCACGAGCAGAATTTCTATGATACCCAGGACCACGTACTCCGGTCCGGCATAGAGCGGACCTGTATCGAGAAACGTAGGGTAGACCACCGTGCCAAAGAGGCCTATTCCAAGTGCGAGGGCTGAAAGCAAAACGTCATAGAAGGGCAGACGATTCCTTCTCGATTTTGTATCGGGAACCGTAAGGAAGACCGCGGCCAGGGTTAGGCCAAGATAGAAGCAGAGAAACTGTTCCTTGAAGAGGGGCAGCTGCAGTTTCGTGTGCAGGTCGAGCACGAAGATAATGCCGCTGACTGGTATTGCCACAAGCAAGACCCTGTCTACAATTTTAAAGAAGCCCGTCAACTGGCGGAATTTGCCGCCGCGTTCAGTGTCGACACCCAGTTCTTTTCCTGCCATCTATCCCTCTCCTCCCAACCACATTACTTCAGCGGCTCAAAAGCTTTTTCTGGACTTGATCCATGGCGTCTGACCATAACCCTACTTCTTTGTAGTAGCGGATTGCACCGGGATGAAACGGGATAGCAACGTCCGGAGAAACGGAACCCTTCGCGGTCCACTCTTTGAAGACCGGGTGAATCGACACGAGTTCCTTCTGATTCCGAAAGGTGGCTTTCAGTATCTGGTACACGGCATCCTCACTGAAGTTCTTGTGCGTCGCGAGATAAATAGGTGTATCGAGAATCCAGGCGTCGTTTTTGACATCGGGGTCCTGTCCTGCTTTGATCTGCACGATGCGCGAACCGGCCACTTTTTCCTTGAGCAGTTTTGCAGCCGCATCATCGGGACCACCCGCAAGAGAAAGCCATCGCACGCCACCAACTCTTCCGGCCACCTCTTTAACCTGGCTCGAGCCCACAGAAGCCCATCCCGCGTCAGCCCGTCCATCCATGATGGCGTACATCAGTTCAGCGACACCGGCGACGGGGACAGCCGTGATGTCTTTCTTGAGGTCAAGACCTGCGGCCTGAACGCATGTTTCGTTTTCGACTTTCGTTACATACGATGCTCGGTCGATCGCAACGCGCTTTCCTTTCAGTTCAGCCATGGTTTTGATGCCCGAGTCGCCGCGCACGACATACGAAAGAAGCACGCTTGCTCCGACACTCATGGCGCGCAGGTTCTTGAGCTGCTGTTTGTAGGGCCCTTGTCCCATATATGCGGTGTAGCTCTCCGGACTGGTCACGATTCCCATATCGATCTCGCCGTTATTCATGAGCGGGACCCAGGCCATGTATCCCGTGAATGGCCGGTCAGAAGCCTTCATCGGTGTATACGATGTGATGACCTTTGCAAAGCCTCCACCTATGAAATTGAGCAACGATCCTTTCGGGTGCGTGGCGATGCTGACTGTCTTTGGCAGATCTTTATCCTGGGCTTGGACGTGTAGAGGCAGCAGAAGCAGAAAGAAGATCAAACCGGCGAGAAGCATGACCATACGACTCTTTTGTCTCATTTCAATCATTGTTCCCTCCTTGTGCTTCTTGGTTTTGTCACGTACTAGAATTCGCCGTTCAGGCACCACCTATCGCTCTCAAACCGCGGTCGCTTGTCTGAAGCGCCACCGGGCCATTTTCCGTCACGAGGAACGTCTCACCTATCCAGACGCCGCCGCCGGAAGGCAGGAGCACGTGCGGGTGAAGCACGATGATCATATTCGGTGCAAGTTCAACCTTTTCATTTGCATCGACCAGAGGACGCTCGAAAATATCGAGACCCTGCGAGTGGCCTGGATGAAGCCCCATCTTGTGTCCGCTTTTCTCGATTGCCGCGACGATGGTTCTATGAATGTCGTTCGTCTTGCTACCGGGGCGAAGCATAGCCTTCGCTTTATCCTGGACTGCCAGGCACGCGGCATACGCTGCCTCAACTTCTTTCGTAGGCGTGCCCAGATAGAACGTGCGTTCAAGCTGTGTGTAGTAGCCTCCCGGCCCGGAAATCTCCGCATTGAAGAGAACTACGTCACCCGATTCATAAGTATCAGATGCGAGATCGAAGAACTTTGCAACCGGCTTCGGGTCTGCAGACATCATGAAGTACGTGTTCTCAGCGCCACGCTGCCGCACTGCATGCTCAACCTCGAGGAAGACATCCGCCTCGCTCCGCCCCTGACGCAGTAAGCTTGAGAAGACCTGGAAAGCAAGGTCAGTCAATTCCGCTGATTTTTTTACCCACGTCAACTCCTCTTCAGACTTGATCCACCGCGCCTCGTCAAGGATGCTGCTCGCCTCCACAAATTCAACTTCCGGTAAGCCGGTGGTCAATTGCATATAGAATTCAGCAAACATGGTCCGCGTGCTGCACAAGCCCACCCGCTTGCATCCCATTCTTGCGAGCACCTGAGCTGCCTGAGCGCCCGTTGAACCGGTGAGCGCCTCCATGCCAAGGTACTGCTTCATGAGCAGCGCGCGTTCTCCTGTCCTAGCAAGGAATACGGGTGGTCCTTCGAGAGGAACAATGAGGACCTCTCCTCCGAAAGGCTCCGCCCAGTTTGTCAGGTAACGAAGATAGCCTACGGCAGCTACAAAGCGGACGCCCGAGACGAGCAGGACCTCGAGCCCCTTTTCCTTCATGCCCGCGCGGACCACATTGTAGCGGCGCTGCAATTCTTGCGGTGTGAGCCTCTCCTGGGTGCTGAGCATACCGTCCTCCGGTCAAACTACCGGTTAATTATTTGTCCGATCACTCCAGCTATTCCAACTGTCCAAGCCTGACTCTTTATGCCGTGATTGAATTGGAGTACAGCAGATACTTGTTTATGTAGTCCATGTTCAGTTCCATTCCGAGCCCCGGTCCTTCCGGCTTCTGAAGCACGCCGTTGCGCATAGGAGGGTTGATATGATCCGTAATGCCTTCTTTGATATCGTCAGTGCTGTAGCCGCCGTGCACGTTGTAGATACCGACGATCTCGTCCGCAAACTTCTTGGGCTTCGATGCAAAGGACCAGTGTGATGAGACAGGGTATTCGAGTGCCGGGCTGTTGTAGATCGAGTAGATGCAGGTCACAAAATTTGCCTGAGCCATTTCGACGTAACGGCGGAGCTTCACAAGGCCGCCGATGCGGCTCGGCGCCGCGTGCAGATATTCGACGAGACCCGCCTTGATGTAGCGCACCGCGTCTTTAAGGGTCCACGCAGTTTCATCGAGGGCGAGGGCCTGTCGTGTGTGCTGCCTTACCTTGACCATACCCTCGAAATCGTCACGGTGCACAGGCTCTTCTACGAATTTGAGGTTGAATTCCTCGGTGGAATTTATGATCTTGATCGCACCATCAGCGCTGTAACCCTGGTTCACGTCGACACAGAGTTCTGCCTTGTCGCCTATCGCCTGCCGGATGAGTCGGGAGCGCGCCAAATCGAGGTCGTAGTCGCCGCTCCATTTCATTTTGACGCCTGCGTAACCGCGGTCGACGAATTCCTTTGCAACTTGGGCCATTTTCTCAGGAGTGTCGAGCAGCACGATCCACTCCTGGGGAATAGTGTCCCGCTGGGCTCCGCCCAGTATCTGGTACAGAGGCACGCCATAAATTCTCGCCATGAGGTCGTGCAGCGTGAAGTCGACCGTGGATTTGCTCATGGTCTGCCCCACGCAGAGCCGGTCCATGGTGTCGACGACCTTGTTTATGTTGAAAGGATTCTCCCCGAGCAATGCATTCGGAATAAAATATTCCTCCATGAGCTGAATCGCTCCCCGAATATTTTCCCCCGATACAGGCGGCCATAGTGCTCCGCCTGAGCCTATACCGTAGGCTCCATCATCCGTGTGAATCTTGAGTATCAGGTAGTCGCCGACCGTCCTTGTGCCGAAGGCGAATTTGATGGGCCGCACATAAGGTATTCTGACTGCGAATATGTCTACGCGATCAATCTTCATTGCAAAACCTCCTTACGGTTTCTTGCCGAGAAGAATCGGCTGTTTGCCTTTTGTCAGATAGAAGTTCAGGTTGTCCCTGTTCAGCGTAATCCCCAGGCCCGGACCGGTAGGCACCGATAAGAAGCCTTCCGCGATCCGGGGAGTCCCATCCACTACATCTTTCGTGATTCCGGTCGAATCGACCGCATTGAAGAGCTTTAAAATGCCGGTGGCTATGCCGTGGAACTTGTATGGGGCAGGCGCGAGCGCGATCGTCGATACGGCAAAGTGGGCGTCAGTCGCCAACTCCACGCCCATTCCCAGCATGGTAGAGCTTGCGCAAAAAATTCCTGCGGCCGTTGCCATCTGCACAATCGCCTTGCTCGGATAAAAGCCGCCTGAGCGCATTACCTTAAAGTTTAGAAAATCAGCTGCATCCTTTTTTATGATTTGGATGATATCCTGCTGGGTAACCGCGCTCTCACAGGCACCGATAGGAATGCCAACCGAGCGACGAACCAGCGCCATGCCGTCGAGGTCCCTGTAATGCACCGGCTGTTCGACGCGCTGCACATCGTATTTCTCGATCTCCCGCAGTACGCGGATCGCTGTCTTTATGTCGTATGCCTGATTCGCGTCGACGACAAGCGCTATCCCGGGGCCTGCGGCTTCACGGACAGCTTTTACCAGTTCGACATCCCGCTTCTCATCGCCGCCGATCTTCATCTTGATTGCCTTGAAGCCGGCCTTCATGCCTTTCTGCACATCCTCACCGATCACTTTCGGGCTCTCAATCCCAATCGGCCAGTGGAGAGGAATCTTGTCCGCATATGAGCCGCCGATCAGCTTGCAGACCGGCACATTGAGCGCTTTCCCGACAATATCGTGCAGCGCGAGGTCGACTGCTGTTTTCGCGAATGAGCCTTCCGAAACCGTTTTGTCCATCTTATAGTGGATGAGGTCGATGTTGAACGGATCCTCATCTGTGAGTACCTTGGGCCAGAAATGCTCTGCCAGTAGAGCCATTACGGTGCCCTGACTCTCCCTTCCGTAAAAAGGCCCAAGCGTCATGCCCTCACCCAGGCCGTATACACCGTCATCGGTGAAGAGTTGGATAATGACGTCATCTTCGCGTTTGCCTACTTCGCCGAACGACTCGCCGATCGTCTTTTTCCACTCCAGCGTAATCGGAGTGATCTCCATGCCCACGATTTTCATTTGCCGCCCCCTGCCTCTTTGTTATGAGGACCCCTATCCGGTCTTCTCGCAAAATCTCACTGTATTTTTTAAAGATAATTAGATATTATGTTTATACACTTGAACAGTCCCACACCGGAAAAGTATTGTCAAGCAAAATCGCATGCCGCAACCATCAGGGGAGATACTGCATGGCGAGAAAAGGATTCGAGCAGATCGACAGGAGAAGATATTCAGAACAGGTGATTCAACGAGTGGTCACAGAGATCGTGAGCGGCAATCTTGCAATCGGCGACAAACTACCGGGCGAGAAAGAACTGACCGAACAGTTCAAGGTGAGTCGGACCGTGGTGAGGGAAGCGCTTCGGGTGCTGGAAGAATCAGGGCTTGTGGAAATAAAAAAGGGGCCCAAGGGAGGAGCGTTCGTCACGCGGAGTTATCACAAACCGGTGAGCAGTTCTTTAAAGAACTTGATAGCTCACGGTCAAATTAACATCGATCATCTCTTCGACGTGCGGGCGCTGATCGAACCTCACATTGCGGTTCAGGCGTCCCTGAACGCTAAGCCCGCAGACCTGGAGCCCTTAAAAGCACT
>Ga0335071_10006062_pt1 | contig 12511 bp, 12 predicted proteins | sample Lox_Sample_15_FD_206724 | JGI IMG/M metagenome (GOLD analysis project Ga0335071, IMG submission 206724) | Soil microbial communities from Loxahatchee National Wildlife Refuge, Florida, United States - Lox_Sample_1.5 | ecosystem: Environmental > Terrestrial > Soil > Wetlands | place: USA...
CATCGCCTTCTCCCGGATCATCGAGCCGATCCGGGACCTGTACAAGGACGAGGTGAGGGAGGTGGCGGGGGCCCTCGGCCTGCCACCCGAGATCCAGCACCGGATGCCCTTCCCCGGGCCCGGCCTTGCCGTCCGGGTCATCGGGGAGGCGACGCCCGAGAAGGTCGCGGTGGTGAGGGAGGCAAACGCCATCGCCGAGGAGGAGCTCGTGGAGCGCTACCTTCCGTGGCAGTGCCTCGCGGCCCTCGTCGGCAAGGGCACGGGGGTAAAGGGGGACGTCCGGATCCACGGGTGGATCATCGCCATCAGGGCCGTGAACTCCCGGGACGGGATGACCGCCGATCCGCTGGAGATCCCCTTTCCCGATCTGGTGCGCATCGGGTCGAGGATCACGTCGGAAATTCCGTCGGTCGCCCGGGTGGTGTACGACATCACCCCGAAACCGCCGGCAACCATCGAGTACGAGTGAGGAGGAGGCACATGGGAGATTTCAAACAGGAGAAGGCCCTCGAAGCACGCTACTACCAGCCGGTGTTCTCCCGGACCATGGAGATCGTGCGGGGTGCCGGGGCAAAGGTCTGGGACACCGAGGGGAACGAGTATATCGACTGCGTGGCGGGGATAGCCGTCTGCAGCACCGGCCACTGCCACCCCGCGGTGGTGGAGGCCGTCTGCCGGCAGGCAGGGGAGCTCATCCACTGCTCGAACCTCTACTACGTCCCCCACCAGGCGGAGCTTGCAGAACAGCTCTCGCAGATCACCGGCCTCTCCCGGGTATTTCTCACGAACTCGGGGACCGAGGCCACCGAGGCGGCCATCAAGCTCGCCCGGGTCCGGACCGGCAGGAAGGAGTTCGTGGCATTCACCCACGGGTTCCACGGGCGGTCGACGGGAGCGCTCGCGGTCACCCACAAGCCGGCCATCCGGGAGCCCTTCCTCCCCCTCGAGCCAAAGTGCACCTTCGTGGATTTCGGGGACCTTGACGGGGTCAGGAAGGCCGTGACGAAAGATACGGCGGGGGTCTTCATCGAGCCGATCCAGGGCGAGGCAGGGGTCATCATCCCGCCCGAGGGGTTCATCGCCGGCGTCCGTGAGATCTGCGACGACAAGGGGGCCCTCCTCATCGACGACGAGGTGCAGGCCGGCATGGGCCGCACGGGGAAGTGGCTCGCCATCGAGCATGAGCGGGTGAAGCCAGACATCGTCACCCTGGCAAAGGGAATCGGGAGCGGCTTCCCCATGGGGGCCCTCGTCTCCCGCGAGGGGCTCGAGTTCAAGGCTGGCGAGCATGGCTCGACCTTTGCCGGCGGGCCGCTCGCCTGCGCCGCTGCACTCGCGACCATCGGGGTTATCCGGGAGATCCTCCCCTCGGTGACCCGCAAGGGAGAGCGGTTCCGGAAGGGCCTCGCCGGCCACAACCCGCGGGTGCGGGGGCTCATGGTCGGGATAAGCGTCGGGGCGTCCTGCCCCGAGGTCCAGAAGCGGTGCGCCGCCCGGGGGGTGCTCGTCAACTGCGCCGCCGACGGGAACATCCGCCTCGTCCCGCCCCTCGTCATCCGGGACGACGAGATCGACGCGGCCATCGAGGTCATCCATGAGGCGCTCAGCTAGGCGGTGCTTCGGGGAGGGCGGGTACGTCTATGCCACGGAGGCTGTGGGGCTCGCCGCGAGGTCCGGGATTGAGCCGGTCGCACGCCTGGCAAGCAACGAGAACCCGTTCCCCCCGCCGCCCGTCGTCCTCGATGCCGCGATGCTCGCCATACGGGGGGTGAACCGGTACCCCCCCGAGGTGCCCTGCACGCTCCTCGATGCCCTGCGGAAGCACCACGGGGACTACCACTTCGCCGCAGGGGCGGGCATGGACGGGGTCATCGAGACCGTGATGCGGGCACTCGTCGATCCCGGCGAGAAGGTGGTCGTCGCGACTCCCACCTTCTCCTTCTATGGCGTGGCCGCCCGTGGGCAGGGGGCAGAGACCGTCCAGGTGAAGAGGACCGGGGACTTTTCCGTTGACCTGGAGGCCTTTGCTCAGGCGATGGAGGGGGCGCCGCTCGGCTTTCTCTGCTCCCCGAACAACCCCACGGGGAACGCGACGCTCCCCGACGAGATCGCGGGCCTCCTCGAGAGCTTCGACGGCGTGCTCTTCCTCGACAACGCCTACGTGGACTTCGCCGGGGTCGATTACCGGCCGCTCATGAAGGAGCATGACAACCTGGTCATCGGCCGGACCATGTCCAAGATCTATGCCCTCGCGGGTCTCCGGATCGGGTACGCGTTCCTCCCTGAATGGCTGGCCGGTCCCTATGGCCGGGCGGCGACCCCCTTCTCGGTGAGCTCCGTCGCCGCCGCGGCAGCAGAGGCCGCCCTCGCTGAGCGGGAATGGACGGAGGCGTACCTCGAGCATGTCCGGACCTGGCGGGAGACGTTCGTCGAGGAGGCCGGGCACCCGGTCTTCCCCTCCCAGGCGAACTTCGTACTCGTGGACGTCGCCCCGCTCACGAGCGACGACGTGACGAGGGCGCTTGCCTCCCGCGGGGTGGTGGTCAGGTCCTGCAGGAGCTTCCCCGACCTCGAGGACCACTACATCCGCGTGAGCGTCGGCGAAGATTGGGAGAACGAGCGGTTCATCACCGAGATCAACAAGATCTGATCAGGCATGATGTGTGGGATCACCGGAACACCTGGCACGGGCAAGTCCTCTGCAGCCGATGAGCTCGCCCGCCGGGGATACCCGATCGTCCACCTCGCCGACACGGTGAAGGCATACGTCATCGGCAGGGACCCGGAGAGGGACACGAATGTCATCGACGAGGAACGCTGGGCACGCGAGTTCGTGCCGTTCGAGGGCATCGTTGAAGGGCACCTCGCCCACTTTCTCCCCTGCAACCTCGTCGTGGTCCTCCGGTGCAGGCCGGACGTCCTTCTCGGCCGGCTCCGGGCGAGGGGCTACGGGGGGGAAAAGTGCCGGGAGAACGCCGAGGCCGAGGCGCTCGACGTTTCCCTGATCGAGACCCTGGAGATCCATCCTCCCGGGCATGTCCTCGAGCTGGATACGACGGAGGCCCCGCCGCCGGAGGTCGCCAGGCTCGTCGGGGAATTCATAGCAGGGAAGGTCCCGCCTTCCCATGGCGGGATCGACTGGACCGGCTGGCTCGCGGAGGAGCGATGACCCTCGATCAGTTCCGGCCCCACGTGGCAGGGATCCTGAAGCCCATCGCCCGGGCTTGCATACGGGTGGGGTTCACCCCCAACAGTTTTTCGGCGATGGCATTCCTCGCCTCGGTGGCTGCGGGATTCGCCTTCTTCGAGGGCGAGGTGCCTGCCGCGATCGTGCTCGTCGCGGTAAACGCCCTCTTCGACTCCCTCGACGGGGCAATGGCACGTGAGATGCAGCTTGCGAGCGTCCGGGGGGACTTCCTCGACCATGTCCTCGACCGGTATGCAGACATCTTCATCATCACCGGGATCTTCGCGGGCGGTGCCGCCCCGTGGATCATCGGGGTCTTCGGGCTGACCGGGGTCCTCATGTCCTCCTACCTCGGTACCCAGGCGCAGGCCGTGGGGATCGGCAGATACTACGGGGGAACCCTCGGGAGAGCCGACCGCCTCATCCTCATCCTGGCCGCAGGCCTCCTCACCCTCTGGATGCCGGCCGGGTGGGCAGGCTTCTCGTTCCTCGGCTGGCTCCTCCTCGTCTTCGGGGTATTCGGGCACGCGACGGCGATCCAGCGGTTCTTCCACGTCTGGGGAAAGATCCGCTGACGAAGGCCGGGTACGGATGAACCTCGGATCCGGATAAACGTCGGGTTCTAATCGTCGTCGTTTTCCCGGATCTCGTCCCTCATCCTCTGCAGGACGTCGAAGATAAGTTGCCTGAACTCGTTCCCGATGTCGTCCCAGGTCTTCGTGTCATGCGGGGAGGCCTGGGCGACTGGCTCACCGTGGACCTCCCGCTGCCTGCTGACCCGGAGGAGGTCCCCGAAGATCTTGAAGTAGCCGCCCGTGAAGACGATGAGGAAGATCAGGATCGAGAGGAGGATACGGAGGATCTCGAGTTTCCCATAGATGCCGGCCCGGGTGATGGCGTCCAGGAACTGGAAAACGTTGAAGACGAGGAGGACGAGGAAGACGCTCGCGAGGGCATGGAAGAGGGGGGCCGGCAGGTTGAGGGGAAAGGTGAAATGGTCGAATATTTCGCCGGTCATCAGGAGGAGGGCGATGACGATGAAGTAGGGGAGGTTATCGTTGAGGAGGGTGACGAGGCCCCGGAGGATGACATGCTCCGGGGTGATGAAATAGTTGAGGGCGGCGAGGAGGACGAGGAAGGCAAAGATGCCTATGAAGGTCGAAAACACCGTCCAGATGATGGATCTCCGTCTGAAGAATCGCACGGGACACCCCCCTGTGGCCGGTTAGATTTTTCCGGGGAGGCTGATAAGGGTTTCCAGATGTGCCGCCGTGATACGGCCCGCCGCATTATCCCTTGATGAACTCCCCGTACAGGGCGGCCATGAGGCCGAGAACGAAGCAGAAGACGCCCGCGACGAGCGACAGGAAGTCCGAGGTGAAGAAGAACCCGCTCACGACGAGGTATCCCGAGAGGAACCCGCTCACGTAGGTGAGGAAGCCCCACACGCCTGAGAAGAGGGCGAACATGAACGGGACGAGGGCGATCAGGAGGAAGATGATGATCCAGGAGAGGGTACCGACATTGAAAAAGTTGTAGGGGATCTTCGTGAGCGTGTGGTTGAGGATCAGGTCCTTCAGGAACGTCCCGATGAGGGGGACAGGGTCGGCGCCCTCGGGCGCGGCGTACTTGATGATGATCCCCGCGATGAGCGACCCGAAGAGGAGCTTCATCAGGGATCTTTTTGCTTTCATCTGAAGGGATGATATAGAAGGGGTTCTATATAAACATATCAATGTTTTTTACTGGACACCACGGTGGATAAATTGAAAAAATCGGGGGGAAAAGACAGAACTATTTAATTACCCGGAGGTGAACCTGTGAGTGAATGGCGAAGAAAAAGGCCCAGGACGAAGCGCCCCTCAAGCTCTTCTACATCTTTTATTCAAAGGAGCGGATGGAGAACTGGATCAGGACCCTGCAGGAGCTGAGCTTCACGGGGGACCCGGCCTCGGAGGATCCTCCCGAGGGCCTGCTCGCCTTGTCCCGGTTCGCCGAGGACATCACCATCGAGGTGCTCAAGATTGTCCGGCTCTTCCAGAACGGCCGGTTCGGGAAGGACGAGGCGATGCAGCGGATGAAGGAGGTGGAGGCGGTCGTCATGTGCGAAGTGCGTGACGGCGAGATCGGGGACGTCATCGAGTCACTCCAGATCTCCCTCCTCGTCCTCTTCGGGGCCTGTCGGAAGTTCATGGAAGGGCAGTCCGGGGGCGACGTGAAAACTCTCGTGAAGAAGGCGAGGGGCTTCCCGCCCGACGCGATGGAGGAGACCCTCGAGGTCGCCGCTGAGATAGGGGCCGCGGTCATCGGCGGGGCACCCTGCTGCGAAAAGTACATGGCAGGCGACCCGGGGAAGAGCACCCTCCTCGACGACTGGCTGGTCGAGATCGAGACGATCCGGGAATCGATGAAATCCCTGAAGGACTTCGACGAGTCTACGGCCGAGGACGATTGATCGCGAGCCGGGCGAGGTTCGCCGGGATCCGGAAGCTCGAGCGGGCAACGGGCCTCCGGATCCCCGACCAGGTCTTCCACGGTGCCTTCCTCGAGGCCATCTCCTCGGGCGTGAATTTGAGGGCCCTCGATCCAGCTACCCGGGACGAGGTCCGGAACATCCTCCATGACTTCCTCTCCTGCAGGTGCCGGGAGGCGCCTGACTGCGGGTGCCCCGAGCGCCAGTTCGCCGCGAGGATCATCGAGCTCCGCGGGAACGGCCTCGACCACCGGCAGATAGCAAACCACCTGCTCGATGAGTACGGGATCTCGGTCTACCCGGCGGACATCCTTTCCTTCCTCGAGGACACGGTGCACGGCCTCGAGGCGCTGAGGGACGTCGCCCGGCTGAAGTCAGAAGGCGCCCTTGCGGCGAAGTGCGACGAGCAGATCAGGCAGATCGTACGCTGACCCGGGCCCTTCCCCTGTCGCACCCTGATGGGCGCTCCAGTCCTCGGGGCCACGGGCTCCTTCACTTGTCGCACCCTGATGGGCGCTCCAGTCCTCGGGGCCACGGGCCCCTTCACTTGTCGCACCCTGATGGGCACTCCGGTCCTCGGGGCCGGATTGCCCGGGGTCACCGCTTCCTGAAGAAGTAGACCCCTGCTATCACGATGGCGGAGAGACCGATGAGAATGGCCGCCACCACCACGAGGAACAGTGGTGACCCGGTCCCCATGGGGATGCCGGGAATGATACCGGTTTCGGTCTCCGTCGGCTGGAGGGTCGGAATACCGGTGGTCATTCCCGGCGTGGAAGTGCCCTCCGGGGTGAGGTTCCAGACCGGGGCCGGGATGGTGGTCGTCGTGGCGGGCGGGGTCGTAAGGGTTGTCTGCGGCAGGAAGGTGTAGAGGTACACCTTGTTGTTGGAACTCCCTGCCGCCACGTACCCCCCTGCTGCCGAAGCGGATACCCCGTTCGCCGCACCATCGACGATGGAGGTCCAGGCGACGGCTCCCTTCGCGTTAAACAGGGTGACCTTCTGGTCGCTCGACCCCACCACTACCACGGATCCCTCGGGAGACAGGGAAACCGACAGAGGCCTGAAGGTGAACCCCGCCTTCCACACGAGGTTCCCGTCACCGTCAAGGAGGTACACGGTATTGTCGTCGGAGGCGACCGCGATGGAGGTCCCGTCGGCAGAGACCGAGATCTGCCGGATCGCCCCCATCGTGGTATAGGTCCAGATCAGGTTCCCGCCCTCGTCGAGCAGGTAGACCCGGTAGTCCTGCGCCCCGCAGGCGATCCGCCTCCCGTCAGCCGATATCGCCGCGGCCGTCATGGCCCCGTTCGCCGTGTAGCTCCAGAGGAGGCTCCCGTCGGGGCCGAGGAGCCGGACCCTCTGGTCAGAGGAGGCGACCACGATCTCGTCTCCCCCGCGGGAGATGCCGAGGGCGTTCACGTCTGCACCCGTGGGCATCTTCCAGAGGACATTCCCGTTCCTGTCGAGGAAATGGACGATCCCGCCGACGGCCCCTGCCGCAATCCGGGATCCGTCGGGGGCAATCGCGATGGCGGTCATCTTCAGTCCGAGCGGGTATATCCACGCGGTGGTCCCGTCGGTGTCGTACAGGTAGACCCGGGCGTCGTCCGAGATGGCAGCTACCCCTGCCCCGTCCTGCGTGATGGCGACCCCGGTGACGCTGTTCCCCGTCACCCGGGTCCAGAGAAGGGTTCCCTGGGAGAGGGTTCCCACCGCAGAGCCCGGGACCGCGACGCAGGCGAGGGCGAGGACAAGGAAGACGAGAGCGCCGACCGGCACAGCCCCTCTTCCCTGCCGGCGTCTGCATGTCCATCCGGATATCATCCCATCCTGCGCAGCCATATGAGCGAGGTATCCAGTTGCCCGTATTTATGGGTTCGCCCAAACGGAGAAACCGGGCCAGTGCCCCCCGGAGAAACCGGGCTCCCCGCCCCGGGGATGAACCGGGCCCAAGCCCTGGCGAAACCGGCACGGGAGATACTGGAGATGAAAGGGTTTTCTCGTCAGGCCCGCATGCTTAGAGAAAGGAAACCGGCATATCCGGGCAATGGTGATTCTCCATGGAATATGCATCGGCAAGCATGGGAAGGATCCTGGTCGCACGGTTCGACCACGGGGAGGACCTCCTCGCCGGGCTCCGGGGACTGCTCGCAAAGGAGGGGATCGCCCACGCGGTGATACTCCTCCTCGGGGCACTTGAGGAGGGGTTGGTGGTCACCGGGCCGGAGGAGCCCGTCATCCCGCCGGTCCCCCACTTCGTCCATTTCGGGGGAGGCTGGGAGCTGGTCGGAGTGGCGACCGCGTACCCGGGGGAGGATGGGCCGGATATCCACCTTCACGTATCGGCAGGCAGGGGTGAACGGGCACTCACCGGGTGCCTGAGGCAGAAGGCACAGACCTACCTTGTCGCCGAAGCGGTGATCTTCGAGCTCTCCGGCCTCACCGTCAGGAGAAACCGGGACGGGAAGACCGGGCTCGTCCTCCCGGACTTCACCAGGTAGATGGCGGCACCGGTTCACCACCGGTGCGGGATTTCCGGGCCCCGGATTACAAAATGTTATAAGTTTTATATATAAATATGAATAAATCATAATCCCATGACGATGGGGTAGCAAAAAGAATATATTTCGTCTTTTAAGAAAATCTTATAAAATCTCATAATAAAAAATAGGAATCATTATATAGAAAGAGATGAAATTGTTGAATTACCTGAAGAGATCCCGGGCCCGCCGATCATCGGAGATCTCCACCGACGGAACCAGGGAAACCGCCACGGAGCCGGTGCCGGGAGGGAGGGTCAGTCAGGACCCGACCTGGAGCGACCCGCCATCAGGCGGGGTGCTACCGGGGCTCACCCCGGGGGAACAGGCAGGGGATGAACATGAAGATGGGATATGCAGCAGCGGTCGTCGTGTGCCTGATCTGCATCGCAGGTATCGTGGTACCGGCAGCCGCCGACGGGGTCACGGTGTCCCCTGCGGCCATAAGCGGAACGCTGAAGCCCGGCGAGACACAGACTGCCCAGGTCACGGTCAATCTCCCGGGGAGCATGCAGAAGGGGGACGTGGTCTTCGCCTTCGATACCACGGGGAGCATGAGCCACATCAGCGAGGCGATGAAGACGCAGGGGGTCCAGGCCATGAACGATATCAGGGCAGTCATCCCGGACACCCGGTTCGGGGTTGCCTCCTTCATGGACTACCCCCAGGCCTATCCCAACTTCTACGACGGGTACGTGGGGACGTACGGCCAGGCTGACTGCGGCCTGAGCGGCCCCGGCTATGCGAACGATTATCCCTGGCTCCTCATGCAGGACCTGACGGCCGACACCTCCCTTGCCCAGTCGGCCATCGCGAAGATCCCGAAGGGGTGCGGCGGTGACTGGCCGGAGGACTATGCCCGGGTGGTCTACGAGTCCCGGAGCTTCTCCTGGAGAGACGATGCAAAGAAGATCTACGTGGTCTTCGGGGATGCACCTCCCCATGCCGAGCCGAACGGCTCCACCCTTGAGCAGCCCTGGGCAGCCGAGAAGAACCTTTTCACCCGGAAGGATGCCCCCTACGGAGGCGATCCCGGGAGGGACGGAGTCGCGTACACCGCCGATGACATCGACTATGAAACGGCCGTCGCCGATGCAGCGGCAAGGCACATTTCCATCATCGGGTCCTACTGGCCGAACGGCGGGACTCTGGACACCGAACATGCCGATGCCGAGAACAACTTCCGGTACATGGCCTACGTGACCGGCGGGCAGTTCGTCTGGGACGACCCGAACGGGAACCCTGCCGACATCTCGGACTCCATCGTCGGCATGATCCAGGAGATGGCAAACAGGGACATCCAGTCGCTCGGCCTCGGGGTCAGGGAGCCGGCCTTTGCCGGCTGGGTCTCCACCGGCGGCCAGCGGACCGGGGTTCCCTGGCCCTCGACCCAGACCTTTGACGTGGGTATCACGCCCCCGGCGGGCACGGCTGACGGCGACTACACGTTCCACATCGATGTGATCGGGGACGGAGTTGTCTTCGGTTCCGTGACCGTGACCGAGCATGTCGCGGGCGACAAGGTGGTCACCCCCCTCAGGGTCTCTATCGACATCAAGCCGGGGTCCTGCCCCAACTCCTTCAACATCAAGGAGAAGGGAGTGCTCCCCGTCGCAATCATGGGGGACTGCACCCTGAAGGCATCTGCAATCGACCCCCAGAGCATCGTGCTCAGCCGGTACGGCGGGGCGGACGGCGTGAAGCCGATCCGGTCCTCGATCGATGACGTCGGGTCAGCCTCAACGAAGACCTGCTCCTGCGGGTTCAAGTCCGGGAGGGAGGACCGGAAGCCGGACCTCAACCTGAAGTTCGACTCGCAGGAGGTCGTGAAGAAGCTCGGGATAAAGAAGAACGAGGGCTGCATCCGGGTGACAATCACGGGAACGGTGAAGAGCAAGGACGCCGCGCTGAACGGGAAGAAGATCATCGGCACCGACTACCTCCGGGTGCTCGATAATGGATCCGGCGGGGGCGGCGGCTGCGGCGGCGGTTCAAAGGACGGGAAGGGCGGAGACGACGACAACCCGTGGGACGACGGCCCCGGCGACCATGGCCACGGGGGGGGCGGCAGGAACTGAGGTCCCCACCGGGCCTTCCCTCGTTTACGCGGGTCGGACGACCCCGGGTTAACGACATTCCCCTTTCTTTTTATCAATCTATTCCTGTTTTTCAGGCAAAAGTATAAATAAACCTTTTAACTTTCCTGTTCCGCACTGAGAACATCTCAGGAAGTGAACAGGATGAGAGACAACAGCCGGGGAATATCCTCCCCTGACCTGCGAGGTGGCCCGTATGGCGCTTACCTCTGACTGCGATTTTTACGGCGCGATCCTCGACAAGGGAATCAATACCGTTGTCAGGCACGTGATGCGCCAGAGACCGTCGCTCTTCAACTATGGGACGTCACCCGTACGGGCGGACCCGTCCCTCCTCTGTAAAAAGATCGATGCCGCCCCCGGGGTCACCGAGCTCATCACGGTCCTCCCTGCCATCCCCCTCCTCCCGATGGGGTCGATAGACCTCGGGGATATAGGGGGGACAGATGTCACCCTCTCGGGCGGGAACCTGGTACTCGACTTCGCGGTCCAGCTCACCGCCCTCGAGCTTGACTTCCACCCGGGGAACATCATCACCCTGCCCGCCGAGCTTTCCCCTCCCCTGCAGCCACAGCACCTGGCCTTCCGGGCCGAGGTCTGTGCGGGCCTCAGCTGCATCCCGAGGGAGGTACTGAAGAAGTTCCCGATTCCGAGGGGGATCGCCGGGCGGATGACCCGGAGTGCGGCGCAGTCGTACCTCCGGAACCCGGTGAACCCGGCCATCGCAACGGGGTCCCGGCAGGTGGCCCCCGCGGCGCTTACGTACACGGGGATGTCCGCCTCGACGGCATCCCTCGGCGACATCGGCAGCAGCCGGTACCAGAGGGTACCACCGATCATCTACCTCCCGCCGAACCGGTTCGACTGCTTCTGCCTCGACCTCTTCGCGACGGGCCACGGGAGCTTCGACGGGCCCGAGGGGAACCAGCGGCTCCTCCTCTCCCTCGACGGGATCGAGCTCCAGGACCTCTGCCCCGAGGGACTCGAGAATGGCATCGAGTGCTACATGATGACCCTCATCAACCGGGTGGTGCTCCCCCCTCTCTCAGACGCCATCTCGGAGATCGCGTTCCAGCTGCAGGAGATCCCCCCGAACGACGGCAGCCTCGGCTCCGTCCAGATCGGGGCCTCGACCGCGGTCCCGCACAACCCGGCCATCGAGGACGACCAGCTGAAGCTCTTCCTCAACCTCGAGGAACTCACCCTGGTCATCCCGCCGATCACCATCGGGACGGGCGGGGGCGGCGGGACCCCCCCGACCCGGATCGTGAAGAGCCGGGTACAGACCGGCCCGGCCTCGATCACGGGCGCCGTGTCTGAGGGGGCCTTCCGGAGGATCTTCGACGTGATCCGGGACACCGGGCACTTCGAGATCATCCTCGCCCCCCAGACCGCGAGCCTCTTCGGGATCTCGGGGAGTGTCTCGGCCCATATCAAGTTCCACCTCGCGAACGGCACCGTCGACTTCCAGCCCGACGGCACCATCCGGATCAGCGAGCTGGACGTCAAGTGGGACCTGCTGGACATCACCCTCAGCTTCGACATCCCGAAGCTCTGCTTCCAGCTCTGCGGCCCGGTCCCGTGGCCGCCCTGGTGGGATTGCGTGGACCTCGGCTGCCTCTTCGATGCGAACCCGGACTTCTCCTTCACCATCTCGCTCCCCACGGGGTTCACATCGGAGATAAGCCTGAACGCCGGCATCGCGACGTACTACGGTCTCGGGACGCCCAACCAGTGGCTCGCGTACATCACCCCGAGCCGGGTGGACCTCGACATCATCGACATCGCGGACACCGTGGGTGACATCCTGGACGCGGCCCTCGACGCCGCCATCTCGGCCCTCGGGCTCCCGAGCTGGGTGTCGGACATCACGTCGAGCATCGTGGACCTGGTCCGCGGCCTCCTCGACATCCCGGATGACCTCGGCGAGTGGCTCCAGAACCTGATCTTCGATACGCTCGGCGTCGAGGTCACCATCGAGACCTACATCGCCCAGTGGCTCGCCGACTCGATGCCCATCCTTGCCCTCGATGACCCCCTCACGGCCCTCCCGGCCGACGGAGCGCTGATACCCGTGCGGATCCCCATCGAGTACCTGGGGGCGAGCGTTGACGACGATGAAATTACCTTCATTGCAGACGTGGGGGGCTGAACCATGAAACTCTCGTTCAACAAGCACATCCTCAACCTCTCGGTCATCGACAGCGGGGTC
>Ga0335071_10006063_pt1 | contig 12511 bp, 12 predicted proteins | sample Lox_Sample_15_FD_206724 | JGI IMG/M metagenome (GOLD analysis project Ga0335071, IMG submission 206724) | Soil microbial communities from Loxahatchee National Wildlife Refuge, Florida, United States - Lox_Sample_1.5 | ecosystem: Environmental > Terrestrial > Soil > Wetlands | place: USA...
CCCCGCGCGCACGCCGATGCGCCGGCCGCGGCCGCCGCGGCGCCGACGGCCGCGGTGACCGCCGGGGCTCAGGCCCCGGCCGCGGCTGCGCCCGCCGAGGCGCCGGCTGCGCCGGCCGCGGCCGCGGTGCCCAACAAGGGCGACACGGCCTGGATGCTGACGTCGACGGCGCTGGTGCTGCTGATGTCGGTGCCGGCGCTGGCGCTGTTCTACGGCGGCCTGGTGCGCCAGAAGAACATGCTGTCGGTGCTGATCCAGGTGTTCGTCGTGTTCTCGCTGATCACGGTGCTGTGGGCGGTGTACGGCTACTCGCTGGCGTTCACCGAGCGCAACGCCTTCATCGGCGGCTTCGACCGGCTGTTCCTGATGGGCACCTTCGACGCCGCCACCGGCAACTACGCGATGGCCGCGACCTTCAGCAAGAACACGCCGCTCTACGAGCTCGTCTACGTCGCCTTCCAGTCGACCTTCGCCGCGATCACGGTGTGCCTCGTGCTGGGCGCGATCGTCGAGCGCGTGCGCTTCGCGGCGGTGCTGATCTTCGCGGTCGTCTGGTTCACGATCAGCTACCTGCCGATCGCGCACATGGTCTGGTTCTGGCCGGGCCCGGACGCCTACACCGATGCCGCGCTCAGCGACGCGGTCAGCGCCAAGGGCGGACTGCTGTGGCAGTGGGGCGCGCTCGACTTCGCCGGCGGCACGGTGGTGCACATCAACGCGGGCGTCGCCGGCCTCGTCGGCGCGCTGCTGGTCGGCAAGCGCGTCGGCCTCGGGCGCGAGTCGATGGCGCCGCACAGCCTGACGATGACGATGATCGGCGCCTCGCTGCTGTGGTTCGGCTGGTTCGGCTTCAACGCCGGCTCCGCCTACGAGGCCAACGGCTCGGCGGCGCTCGCGTTCATGAACACCTATCTCGCCACCGCCTGCGCCGTGCTGTCGTGGCTGTTCGGCGAGTGGGCGCTGAAGGGCAAGCCGTCGCTGCTCGGCGCCGCCTCGGGCGCGGTCGCGGGGCTCGTCGCGATCACGCCGGCGGCCGGCAACGTCGGCATCCCCGGCGCGTTCTGCATCGGCCTCGCCGCCGGCCTCGTCTGCCTGTGGGGCGTCACCGGCCTCAAGAAGATGATCCGGGCCGACGACTCGCTCGACGTGTTCGGCGTGCACGCGGTCGGCGGCATCACCGGCGCCCTGCTGACGGGCGTGTTCAACGCGCAGTCGCTCGGCGGCCCGGGCTTCGTCAGCGACTGGGTGACGGGCAAGGTGGCCTCGAACGGGATCCTCACGCAGGTGCTGATCCAGGCCAAGGCGGTCGGCTTCACGGTGCTCTGGACCGCGGTCGCGGCGCTGGTCGCCTTCAAGCTGGCCGACGTGCTCGTCGGGCTGCGGGTGCCGGAGGAAGAGGAGCGCGAGGGGCTCGACACCACCTCGCACGGCGAGCGCGCCTACAGCTGAGCCGGTCGGTACCGACCCCCTCCAGGGCAGGCTCCGGCCTGCCCTTCTTTTTTGAGCGCGGACGGGCGCGCGCCCGTCAGGCGTACTGCACCAGCGACAGCAGGTTGCCGTCGACGTCGCGCAGCCACGCGACCCGGGTCCCGTCGGCGAGCGTGACGAGGCCGGCAGCATCGTGCGCGAAGCCCGCGAAGCGCTCGAGGCGCACGCCGCGCGCCTCGAGCCCGGCGGCCGCGGCGGCCACGTCCGCGACCGCGAAGCCGAGCACCGCATGCGCCGACGGCGTCGTCGTCGCCACCGGCGAGAGGCGCAGCTCCGCGCCGCCGACGTCGTAGACGAGCGCGCCGTGCGAGCGGCCCTTGCAGCAGAGCCCGAGGACCTCGCCGTAGAAGCGCTCGGCCTCCCGGATCCTGGCGGTGCAGACGATCGTCTGCAGGCGTGCATCGGCGAGCATGGCGGACTCCCCCGGCGGGCACCCGGCGTGGCCGGAGCCCAGAAGAACGAAGGCCGCGACGGGCGCGGCCGCGGGCGCCGCGAGCCTAGGCACCGCGCCGCGCGCCGGTCAATCCCGGCGGCGGGCAGCCGCGGACGATTCTCATTCCCCTTTGAACGGCCGGCATCTCCGCAATTCTGCGGATGACGCGCGCCGCGCAGACGCTCAGCCTGCCTCCTTGGAGGGATGAGTCAGGGAGCGCTCAGGACCCTCGGTCGGACACGGACGGGCGACCGGCGTGCGGCCAGCGCAGGCGAGACCGCGCGACGACTCCCGGCTGGAGTGCAGAATGAGCATCGACATCGAGCGGCCGTCTGTGTACCTCGTCGACGCCGACGAGGAAGCCCGCAGCTCCTACCGCCGGCTGCTGCAGCCGCTCGGCTACCGCATCGAGGACTACGCCGACGCCGCGAGCTTCCTGCGCGGCGCGAACCTCGAGACCGCGGGCTGCCTCGTGCTCGACTTCCACCTGCCGGAGATCGGCGGGCCGGAGCTGCACGAGCAGCTGCGGGCGGTGGCCTCGCCGCTCGCAGTCGTGTTCGTCAGCGCGCATGGCGACGTGCCCTCGGCCGTCGCGGCCATGCAGCGCGGCGCCTGCGACTTCCTGCTGAAGCCGGTGCGCGAGCAGCAGCTGCTCGACGTCGTCAACCGCGCGCTGCGCAAGTCCGCGGCCGACGCGGTGCAGGGGCGGGCGCGGCGCGCGGTGCTGAGCCAGCTCGCGCGCCTCACGCCGCGCGAGCAGGAAGTCCTGCAGCAGCTCGTCGAGGGCGTGCACTACGACCGCGTCTCGAGCGCGCTCGGCATCACCAAGCGCACGGTCGAGGCGCACCGCCGCCGGATCATGGAGAAGATGGGCGCGCGCACGCTGCCGCAGCTGCTGCAGCAGCTCGCCCGCGCCGGCTGGCCGCCGCGGCCGCAGGCGCTGCGCGACACGGCGCACTGACTCAGTCGCGCGTCGCGCGATCCACGTCCGCGGCGAGCGCGCGGATACCCGCTGAGATCTCGGCCACCAGCGGCTGCGGCGCGCTCAGCGTGCGGCACGCCTCGGGGAGCGAGGCGAGCGAGCGCGCGGCGCGCGCGGCCAGCGCCGCGACCGGCGGCGACGGCGCGAGCCGCCGCCCGTCCCGCATGACGCACTCGAGCAGCGGCTCGCCGGGCGGCCGTTCGCTCTCGAGCGCGACCACGTCGGCGAGGACCCGGCCGTCGGCGCCGCAGCGCCGGAACACCTGCTTGCGGCCAGGCCAGGTGGCCTTGCCCCACGAGCGCTTGCGGCGCGGGCGGCCGGCGTACTCCTCGAGCTTGTAGGCGCAGTCGAGATACGGTGCGTCGGCGGAGGTGTCGAGCCGCGTGCCGACCCCGAACGCGTCGATCGGCGCGCCGGCGGCGCACAGCCGCGCGATCTCGAGCTCGTCGAGGTTGCCGCTCGCGAGGATGCGCACCGCCCCGCAGCCGCCCTGGTCGAGGATCGCGCGCACCGCGCGCGCGCCCTCGAGCAGGTCGCCGCTGTCGATGCGCACCGCGCCGACGCGCGCGCCGCCGGCGACCAGCGCGACCACCTCGCGCGCGGCCGCCGGCGTGTCGTAGGTGTCGATCAGCAGCGTCGTGCCGTCCGGGTGGCAGCGCGCGAAGCCGGCGAAGGCGTCGCGCTCGAGGTCGTGCGCCTGCACGAACGAGTGCGCCATCGTGCCGTAGAGCGGCACGCCGAAGCGCCGCCCGGCCGCGACGGTCGCGGTGCCGGCGAAGCCGGCGATCGCCGCGGCGCGCGCCGCGAGGCACGCCGCCTCGGCGCCGTGCGCCCGGCGCATGCCGAAATCGATCAGCGCGCGGCCGCCGGCGGCGAGCACGCAGCGCGCGGCCTTGCTCGCGATCAGCGTCTCGAGGTGCATGAGGTTGATGAGCCGGCTCTCGACGAACTGCGCCTCGGGCAGCGGTGCGACGACGCGCAGCCACGGCTCGTCGGCGAACAGCACCGTGCCCTCAGGCGCCGCCCAGACGCTGCCCGTGAAGCGCAGCCGCGCCAGCCAGTCGATGAAGCCGGGCTCGAAGCGCCCGAGCGCGGCGAGCCAGTCGAGCTCGTCGGCGCCGAAGGCGAGCGACTCGAGGTACTCGAGCGCCTGCTCGAGGCCGGCCACCAGCAGGAAGCCGCGCTCGTCGGGCAGGCGCCGCGCGTAGAGCTCGAACACCGCCTCGCCGGTGAAGCCGAGGCGGCGGTAGGCGTCGAGCATCGTCAGCTGGTAGAGGTCGGTGACCAGCGCCGATTCGGTCACGGCCGGCGCTCCCCGGGCCCGCCGGCGCGCAGCGCAGCGCCCTCGGCCGCGAGCGCGGCGAGCGCGCGCGCGCCGTCGCCGGCCGTCGCGTCGACGGCCCGCACCGCGTCGCACAGCACCACGACCTCGAGGCCGAGCGCGAGCGCATCGCGCGCGGTCGCCGCCACGCAGTAGTCGGTCGCGAGCCCGCCGAGCCACAGGCGTCGCACGCCGGCCGCGGCGAGCTCGGCCGCCAGCGTCGTGCCGGCGAAGGCCGAGTAGGCCTCGCGGTCGGCGCAGGTCCCCTTGTCGATGATCCGGCAGCGCGCCGGCAGCTCAAGGCCCGCCGCGAAGGCGGCGCCCGCGCTGCCGGCGACGCAGTGCGCCGGCCAGGGTCCGCCGCGCGCGGCGAACGAGCAGTGCCCCGCCGGGTGCCAGTCGCGGCTGGCGGCCGTCAGGCAGCCGCGGTCGTCGAAGGCGCGCAGCCAGGCGTTCAGCGGCCGCAGCACCGCGTCGCCGTGCGGGACGGCGAGCGCGCCGCCCGGCAGGAAGTCGTTCTGCACGTCCACCGCGAGCAGCGCGTCCTCGGGGGCGCGCGGGCCGCGGGCGTCCCGAGTCGCGTTCATCGCGGGAAAATACCGTGCGCGGCGCGTGCCGTCGCGGGTTTTACCGAGAGCGCGCTATGGAATCCCCGTCTGGTGCCGCGAGCGGGCGGGGCTACGCTCGGACGGGGTCAGGAGAGCGCCGCGCGGGTCAAGGAGGCCGTCATGCGTCCGCTGCTGGTCGTGGTCGCCGATTTCTCGACGGCCCGCTTCTACCGCCTGCCGGCGGACTCGCGCCGGCTGCGCCTGCTCGAGGTCCTCCACAACCCGGCCGCCCGCAGCCACGAGCACGAGCTCGTGACGAGCCCGCCGGGCCGGGTCTACAGCCGGGCCGTCGGCCGCCCGCAGGCCTTCGAGGCGCGTCGCGGCGTCAAGCGGCTCGCATCCGAGCGCTTCGCCGGCGCCGTCGCGAAGCGCATCGGCGGCCGCTGCGCCGCGCTCAGCCACGAGGACGTCGTGGTGGTCGCCGGCGGCCGGCTGCTCGGCCTCGTCGATCGCAAGCTGCCGCGCGCGGCGCAGCACCGGCTGGTCGCCGCCGTGCCGCGCGACCTGTCGCACCTGGCCGAGCCGGCGCTGAGCCGCGAGATCCTGCCGCTGCGCAGCCGGGCGGGGGCGCCCCACTAGGCCGCCCCGCCGCACCGGCCGCCGCGCGGCCGGCGGCCCGCCTGCCGTCCGCCGGCCCGACACCCCCGCCGGGCCCGCCCGGGGACCGTTCCCAGCGCACACCTGCCGTGCGAGGATGCCGCCCGGAGCGGCCTCTGTGACATAGTTCAAGGGTTTTGGGGCGCCGACAGGCGACACTGCCCGCAGACCGGGCCGATGGCGGCCGGCAGCGAGGGTTCCGCGCGATGAAAACGATCAGCACCCGGACCGACACGCAGGGCCTGCGCCGCCGCACGCGCGCCGCGCTGGCCGTGGCCGCCGTCGTCGCGCTGGGCGCGCTCGCGTTGCCCGCCGCCGCCGCGGTCTATAAGTGGGTGGACCCGCAGGGCCGCATCCACTACAGCGACCGCCCGCCGCCGCCCGAGGGCAAGCTGCTGTCGGTCGACGCCAGCGCCCCGCACGGCCACGGCGAACGGGGCCCGGAGCCGAGCCGGCCCGCGGGGTCGTCGCTCGCGTCCGCCTCGGTGCCGTCCGGCCCGGTCACGGGACCGGCCGCGAACCCGGAGGCCGTCGCCCGCCTGAGGCAGGAGGTCGCCAGCGACGTCTCCAACGCCCAGGCCGACCAGTGCAAGCAGGCCCAGGACCGCTACCAGAACTACGTGCACTCGCGGCGCCTCTACAAGGAGGGGCCGGACAAGGAGCGGATCTACCTGACCGACCAGGAGCTCGAGACCGAGCGCCTGCAGGCCAAGCACGAAGTCGACGAGCTCTGCGGCCCCGGCCGCTGAGCGCCCGCCGCCCCGATCCCGCGGCCGCTTCCCCTCGCGGCCGTTTCGCGATTCACTAGGCACACCGCGCCCGCCGGGCGCCGTCGGCCGGAGATCGCGTGAAGACAGGTTTCGTCGGACTCGGCGCCATGGGCCTCTCGATGGCGCGCAACCTCCACAAGGCCGGACTGCTGGCCGCCGTCTGGAACCGCAGCGCCGACAAGGCAGTCGCCCTCGCGGCCGAGACCGGCTGCACGGTCGCGGCGGACCTGGCGGCGCTCGCGGCGAGCTGCGATGCGATCGTCGTCTGCGTGTCCGCCGACGCGGACGTGCTCGGCGTCGTCGACGCGCTGCTGCCGCAGGCGCGCCGCGGGCTCATCGTGATCGACTGCTCGACCGTCTCCGCGGTCACCGCCCGCGAGGCCGCGTCCCGGCTCGCCGAGCGGGGCGCCGCCTTCCTCGACTGCCCGGTCAGCGGCGGCGTCGAGGGCGCGCGCGACGGCACGCTCGCGATCATGTGCGGCGGCAGCGCCGAGGCCTTCGAGCGCGCCCGGCCGGTGCTCGCCGCGATGGGCCGCACGGTGACGCTGATGGGGCCGAACGGCTACGGCCAGGCCACCAAGGCGACCAACCAGATCCTGTGCGCCGGCGTCATCCAGGCGGTCGCCGAGGCGATGGCCTTCGCCAAGGCCGAGGGGCTGCCGCTCGACAAGGTCATCGAGACGCTCGGCAAGGGAGCCGGCTCGTCCTGGTACTTCGTCAACCGTGCGCCGTTCATGGCGCGCGGCAGCTTCCCGGCGGGCTTTCGCGTCCGGCTGCACGACAAGGACCTCGGCATCTGCCACGACATGGCGGCGGCGCGCGGCGTCGCGCTGCCGGTGGTCGAGACGACTCGCAGTCAGTACCGGCAGCTGGTGGCGTCCGGCCACGGCGACGAGGACATCTCGACGCTGTTCCGGCTCAAGGACGCGCTGTTCGCGCGCGGCGGCGGGGGCTGAGGACGCCCGGCCCGCCGGCCCTAGGCGGCGGCGGGCGCCGCCGGTGACGGCGGCGCCGCGGGTCGCGCCATGCGCAGCGTGAGCGCGCCGACGCCGGCCAGGAAGATCAGCATCGCCGCGAGTCCGCCGACCAGCGGCACGCGATGCAGCAGGACGAGCGCGACGAGCGCGCCGAGGAAGGCGAGCAGCCGCCAGCCGGTGTCGCCGGCGCGCGGCGGCGCGAAGCGCCCGAGCGCGTAGTCGCCGAGCGCGACCGCGGCGACGACGTGGCCGAGCAGCAGCACCGCCACGTACAGCGCGATCGCGAGCACCGCGAGCGGGATCCCGATCAGCGTCACGACCAGGAACGCCGCGATCACCGGCACGACGATCAGCACGGCGAAGCCGACGCCGAGGCACAGCGGCCACTGCGTGGCCGCGACGCGGCTGGTCGCGGCGAGAAAGCCCGGCGCGAGCAGCAGCAGCAGCGCACCGAGCGCCACGCTGCCGCCGAACCAGATGCCGCGGCCGACGCCGCGCAGCGCGTGGTGCGCGCCGTCGCTCCAGCTCCAGCCGTAGCGCGGGCCCGGCAGCCGCTCGAGGCCGCCGATCGTGGCCCCGGCGCCGATCACCGGCTCCCGGTCGCTGCGGTAGCGCAGCTTGCCGGCGATGCGCGCGCCGGGCCCGATCTCGATGCGCGCCGCCGAGATCTCGGCGTCGCCGCCGACGCTGCCGTTCAGGGTCACGTTGCGGCCGGCCATCTGCAGGTAGCTGTCGGCGGTGCCGGCGAAGGACAGCGCCTGGCCGGCCATCGACAGCGCGCCGCCGAAGTGCGCCGCCGGCGTCACCTCGACGCTGCCGCCGAACAGCCGCGCGTTGTGCCGCACGCTGCCGCTCACCACCACCGAGCCGCCGGCGGCGTACAGCCCCTTGTCGATCGGGCCGCGGACGTCGATGTGGGCGCCGGCCAGGAAGGCGTCGCCCGCCACCGGGCCGTCGAGCGTGACGCGCCCGCCGGCCGCGAAGGCATCGCCCGCGACCTCGCCGCCGAGGCTGATCGTGCGGCCGGCCGCGAAGCGGTCGCTGCCGAGCGTGTGCTCGACGCTGTCGTCGTCGGCGCGGTCCGGCTCGGCGGCGGCGAGCGGCGTCGCCGCGAGCACGGCTAGGAGCAGCAGCTGGCGCAGCATCGAGGTCCCCCCGGCGCCCGCGGCGTTGCGGCGCCGGCGAGATCCTAGTCCGATCGCCGCCGGCCGGATAGCGCGCCCGGAGCGGGCCGGCCGCATGGCACAATGCCGCCATGCAACACCTCAGAATCGCGACGCGTCGCAGCGCGCTCGCCCTGTGGCAGGCCGAGCACGTGGCCGCGCTGCTCAGGGCGCGCCACCCGGGGCTGACCGTCGCGCTGGTGCCGATCGTCACGACCGGCGACCGGATCCAGGACCGCCCGCTGGCCGACGTCGGCGGCAAGGGCCTGTTCATCAAGGAGCTCGAGGTCGCGATGGCCGAGGAGCGCGCCGAGCTCGCGGTGCACTCGATGAAGGACGTGCCGGCGGTGCTGCCGGAGGGCTTCGTGATCGCCGCCGTGCTGCCGCGCGCCGACCCGCGCGACGCGTTCCTGTCGCGCCGGCACGCGAGCTTCGCGGCGCTGCCGCCGGGAGCGCGGGTCGGCACCTCGAGCCAGCGCCGCCAGTCGATCCTGCGCGCGCTGCGGCCGGACCTCGAGATCGTGCCGCTGCGCGGCAACGTCGACACGCGGCTGCGCAAGCTCGACGCCGGCGAGTTCGACGCGATCATCCTCGCCGCCGCAGGCCTCGTCCGGCTCGGTTTCGGCGAGCGGATCACCGAGTACCTGTCGCCGTCGGTGTCGCTGCCGGCGGTCGGCCAGGGCATCGTCGGCATCGAGTGCCGCGACCGGCCGGCGGTGCTCGGGCTGCTCGGCGCGCTCGACGACCGTCTGAGCCGCGAGTGCCTCGCCGCCGAGCGCGCGCTGGCGGCGCGGCTCGAGGGCAGCTGCACCTCGCCGATCGCCGGCTTCGCGCACCACGCGGGCGGCAGCCTCGAGCTCGAGGGCCTGGTCGGCGCGCCGGACGGCCGCGTCGTCTACCGCGACCGGATCGCCGGCCCGCCCGGCGAGGCCGAGGCGCTCGGCCGGGCGCTCGCCGACCGGCTGCTCGCCGCCGGCGCCGGTGCGCTGCTCGCGACGCTGCGGGCCCGGGGCGACTGAGCGATGGCCGCGCTCGAGGGCCTCGGCGTGCTGGTGACGCGCCCCGAGCCCCAGGCGGGGCCGCTCGCGCGGCGCCTCGCCGCCGAAGGCGCGCGCGTCTACCGCCTGCCGGCGATCGAGCTGCACCCGCGCGACGACCGCGCCCGCCAGCGCGCGGCGCTCGGGCCGATCGACCGCTTCCACTGGATCGTGTTCGTCAGCGCCAATGCGGTGCGCTTCGGCGCCTCGCTGCTCGAGGGACGGCGCGACCTCAAGCTCGCGGCGGTCGGCCCGGCCACGGCCGCCGCCCTGAACCACGCCGGCTACCGGGTCGCGCTGGTGCCGCAGGGCGGCTACGACAGCGAGCACCTGCTCGAGTGCGCGGACTTCCGCCACGTGCAGGGACAGCGGGTGCTGATCGTGCGCGGCGACACCGGCCGCGAGCTGCTCGCGGACGAGCTGACCGCGCGCGGCGCCGAGATCTCCTACGCCGAGGTCTACGAACGGCACTGCGCGCGGCCGGTGCCGGGCGCGGTCGCGGCGGTCGAGGCCGAATGGAGCAGCGGCGCCATCGACGTCGTGACCGCGACCAGCGCCGAGCTGCTGCGCTGCCTGTACGAGATCCTGAGCCCGGCCGGCCGCGCGCTGCTCGCGCGCAGCACGCTGCTCGTCGGCGGGCCGCGCATCGGCGCGGTCGCGCGGCAGATCGGCGTCACCGGGCCGCTGATCGTCGCCAAGCGGCCGGACGACGACGGCCTCGTGGATGCGCTGCTCGAGGCGCGGCGGCATACTACCGGCCCCTGACGCCGCCGCGGCGATCGCCGATGCCCGAACCCGAGCCCACGCCGCCGAGCGCGACCGACGAGGCCGCCGAACGCCGCCATGCGGAGCGCCGCCGCGGCGAGCAGCGCCGCGTCGCGCGCGCGCTGTGGCAGGGCGCGATCGGGCTCTTGTTCGGGCTGGTCGCGGTGGTGATCGCGCTGCTCGCCGGCTGGCGGGTGCTGACGCTCGAGCGCAGCCTCGAGGCCGACCGCGACGCCGGCCGGCTCGCGAGCCACGACCTCGAGCTGCTGCGGGCGTCGCTCGCCAAGCTCGAGGCGCGCACCGCCGCCGGCGCCGACGCGCTCGGCCGCCTCGAGCCGCTGCCCGCGCGGCTGGAGACGCTCGACGGCCGCGTGGCGCGCATCGAGGCGCGCATCGAGGCGCCGCAGCGCGCGGTGGCGCGCGTCGAGGCGGCGCACCTCGTCGAGCTCGCCGGCCACCGGCTCGCGCTCGAGCACGACGTGCGCGGCGCGATCGCGCTGTTCGAGGCGGCCGACGCCCGGCTGGCCGACAGTTCCGACCCGGCGGCGCTGCGCGCCCGCGCGCAGCTGGCGCACGACCTGGCGGCGCTGCGCGCCGTGACCGCGCCGGACGTCGCCGCGCTCGGCGCACGGCTCGCGGCCGCCGAGGCCGCGGTGCGCGAGCTGCCGATGCTGGGCGCGATCAACAACCGCTTCGTGGCGCCCGGCAGCGAGCCGCCGCCGCCGCCCGGCCTGGCGCGCGCCTGGTGGCAGCTGACGACGGTGTTCCAGGACCTGCTCAGCGTCCGCCGCATCAGCGACGCGACCGTGCGGCTGGTGTCGATGGAGGAGATCGGCGTGCGCCGCCACCACCTCGAGACGCTGCTGTTCGCGGCGCGGCTCGCGGCGCTGCGCGCCGACGAGGCCGACTACGCCGCCAACCTCGGCGCGGCGCGCGACTGGCTCGGGCGCTTCTTCGACGGCACGGATCCGGCGACGCGTGGCGTCGACCAGGAGCTGGCCGCGCTGGCCGCGAGCCGCGTCAGCCCGGACCTGCCGGACGTCTCCGGCTCGCTGCGGCTGCTGCGCGGGAAGGCGTCGTGAAGCGCCTCGTGCTGGTGGTCGCGGCCCTGGCCGTCGGCGCGGTGCTCGCCAACAAGCTGCTGGCCGAGAACGGCTACGTCGCGATCAGCTTCCGCGGCTACCTGGTCGAGATGTCGGTGCCGATGCTGGTGCTGTGCATGGTGCTGGCGCTGGCCGGTCTCGAGGCGGCGCAGCGGCTCGCCCGCTGGCCGCGCGAGCAGCGCGCCGCGCGGCTCGCGCGCCGTCGCGCGCGGGCGCGCGACGACCTCAACCGCGGGCTGCTCGAGATGTCCGCCGGCCGCTGGGCCGAGTCCGAGCTGACGCTGACGCGCGCGGCGCGCGATGCCGACCTGCCGGCGGTGCACTACCTGGCCGCGGCGCGCGCCGCCGACCTGCAGGGCGCCTTCGAGCGGCGCGATGCCTGGCTCGACCTCGCGCGCGAGGCGGCCGCCGACGAGCCGGGCCCGGTGCTGATCACGGTCGCGGAGATGAACCTCAAGGGCGGCAACATCGATGCGGCGCTGGAGGCGCTGGCGGCGCTGGAGCGGCTCGGCGACCTGAACCCGCGCGCGCTGCTGCTGCTGGCGCGGGTCTGCCGGCAGCGCGGCGACTTCGCCCGGCTGCGCGAGCTCGAGCCGCGACTGCGCAGCACCCGCGGCGTCACGCCGGCGGCGGTCGACGAGATCATGGACACGCTGTACGCGGACATGCTCAAGGTCGCGACCGAGAAGGGCGGCCCGGGCGCGCTGGCGGCGGTCTGGGACGAGGCGACCCGGGCCGCACGGCGCCGGCCGGGCGTGGTGGTCGCCTACGCCCGCGGCCTCGCGCGCTTCGGCGAGCCGGAGCGCGCGGCGACGGCGCTGCGCGAGCTGCTGGACAAGGACTGGAACGAGCCGGCGGTGCTGCTGTACGGCGAGCTTGGCGGCGGCGACCCGCTCGAGCGGTTGCGGGTCGCCGAGGGCTGGCTGCGGGCGCGGCGCGAGGACCCGGCGCTGCTCGTCAGCTGCGCGCGGCTGTGCCTCAACGCCGAGCTCTACGGCAAGGCGCGCAGCTACCTCGAGATGAGCCAGGCGCTGAAGCCGCGCGCCGAGACCGCGCAGCTGCTCGCACAGCTGCTCGAGCAGCTCGGCGAGGGCGAGCGCGCGCTGGCGCTGCTCAAGGACGGCATCGCGCTCGTGACCGGCAAGCAGCCGGTGCTGCCGCCGCTCAAGCAGCGGCGATTCGGCGCGCCGCGCCGCTAGCGTGCCGGGCGGGCGTCGGGCGCGTAGTCGAACGAGTCGAAGTACAGCCGCTCCGGCGCGAGGCCGCG
>Ga0335071_10006064_pt1 | contig 12509 bp, 17 predicted proteins | sample Lox_Sample_15_FD_206724 | JGI IMG/M metagenome (GOLD analysis project Ga0335071, IMG submission 206724) | Soil microbial communities from Loxahatchee National Wildlife Refuge, Florida, United States - Lox_Sample_1.5 | ecosystem: Environmental > Terrestrial > Soil > Wetlands | place: USA...
TACTGCCACGTCGAGCGGCCGTGAGTGGCGAAGACACGCTATAAGAAGGAGGTAGGTCACGAAGCCCAACCCGCAGAAACCCGCGGCCAGAAGATAAAGGAGCGGTAGAAATGGCGTCTGCCAGAGCGGGTTGATCTTGTCGCCCGCCAGCAGCAAGAGTCCGCCGAGCGAGGACTGATGCATGAGGGGCAGCACATACGCCCCAGTCAGCATAAATGGATAAATCCGGCGCAGGGCCGGCGCCCATCGCTGAAGTAACGCCCTCGTCGCATCACTGCCCGTGTAGTAGAAGCGCTCCAGAACCAGAGGCAGATTTTCGAAGGCCAGGAACACGAAGCAGTAAACCGGCATGCAAAAAGAGATCTCGAGCATCGCCGATTCGGCGTTCCAGCGCCAAGGGAACACAATGCTGTAAAAGTTCCACGCGCGTCCCACATCGAATCCCAAGGCAATCAGGCCGGTCGAGTAGAACAGGAAACCGGACACGAGCGCGGTTCGCATCACAACGTGCAGCTTTTGCCGGTTGAAGACCCATGCCGCCATGCCCGCCGCGAGGGGGCCGGAGCCCAGGGCGGTCAGCGTCATGACGTTGAAGGTCTTCCAGATTCCCCAGGCATATGCATCGTTCATCCCGGCGAACCGGCTGAGCGGCGAGAAAAACCGCACCAGCGCGAGAATCAGGCCAAGCGTGGCCAGGGCCCCGAAGAATATCAGAGTCGGTGTGACCGCAGGCTCGCGATAAACGGGAACGCCTCGCTGCCAATGGTTGACGAGAGTCGTGCCGGTAGTGTCGTGTGCGCTCATAGCTGGTCCTTCAGGCCGGTTTCTTTCTCGCGTTCGGCGCTCTCCGCCTCGTGACGTTTCCAATTCCGCATGATCATCGCGCCGAGAACGCCCGCAGCGAGAATCGGCCCGGAGAGCCATTTGTAGATGACCGAGGTCACCTTTGTGGCGTAGTGGCCGATCGAAGTTGAGCCGAGTTTTGGCAAACCGATCTTGTCGAAAGCCACTTTGGACAGGTAAAGCACCTGCGTGCCTCCGGCTTCGTGCTCGCCGTATACGCGATTTTCAAAGTATTTTCCCGGAGACGCCGCAATGCGATCTTTTGCTTTCGCCAGCAGATCTGTCCGCGTCCCGAAGATGACCGCTCCTGTCGGACACACCGCCGTACAAGCGGGCTGTTCGTCTTGCTTAAGACGGTCGTAGCAGAATTCGCATTTGACTACTTTTGGATCCCACTTATCCCACTGGAATTTGGGCACATCGAACGGACAGCCCACCTCACAGTATCGGCATCCGATGCACAGCGAGGAGTTCCACGTGACCGCACCCCAGCGACTTTTTTCCAGGGCCCCGAATGGACAGCCCGTCACGCACGCCGGATCGAGGCAGTGCATGCACTGGCGTTTCACAAAACAGAAACCGGAAGAATCGGGCTCTTCGTAGAGCTTGATAATGTTCTTTGTTTTCGAGTTGAGATCGGAAGGCATGTCCCACAGCCCGCCTGACAGCGCCGTGTCGGGCGGCAGACCGTTGGCCTCGTTGCACGCCGGCATGCAGGCCTTGCATCCGGTACAAATCGTGTTGTCATAGAGCATGGCCACGGCATCTGGAGGAGCCACGGGGTGCGCCGGATGCTCCCCGGCCATAGCAGGTGCAGCCAACGCTCCCGTAACCCCTCCGAGCCCGACGATGCCCCGCAAGGCTTGACGGCGGTTGATCGCGAGACTCATATCGACGCCTTCGGTCCCGTGCCCGCGCCGCCCTCCCGGTTTTTCGGGTCGCCGGGAGGAGCACCGGGCACACTCTCATCGCACGCCACGGTGGAGAATTTGCGCGAGGCAACATAGCCGGCGCCCGCCAGCGCGCCCACCGCAAGTCCGGCCAGCCCGGTCGCGATCGGGCTCACTTTGCCCTGGGGAGCGCTGATGGGCGCGTAGGTGGCTGGAGGCTCCGCGAGGGTGTGAATCTGTATAACCTTGAACATCGGCACGCGGAAGGCAATGCTTTTTTCCGTACATCCAATGCAGGGTGCGCCGATGCCAATCGGCCATACATCGGGGATCTCATTGAAGTGCCGCGTCGAGCATCCGGCATGAGTATCGGGCCCCTTACAGCCCATCTCGTAGAGACACCAGCCTTCGCGATGGCCTTCGTCGCCGAATTGTTTTACGAAACGGCCGGCATCAAAGTGCGCCCGGCGCGGGCACTGCTCATGAATGTCGCGGTCATAGGCGAACTTGGGCCGTCTTTCACGGTCGAGTTCCGGCAGCGTGCCGGAGTCGGCAAACTGTAGTACCACTCCGAGCAGCGTGTAGGGATTCGGCGGACAGCCGGGAAGATTGATGATCGTCTTGTTCGGGAGCAGGTCGGCTACGCCTACTGCGCCAGTTGGATCAGGATCGGCAGACGGAATTCCTCCCCACGACGCGCACGATCCGATGGCAATAATCGCGGCGGCCTGTCCACCGACGTTGGCGAGCACCTCCATCGCAGGCCGGCCGGCCAGCTTCATATAAACGCCCTTATCTCGAGTGGGGATTGATCCCTCCACAACGCAGACGTATTTACCGGAATATTGTTCGACTGCTGCGGCGAGAGCTTCTTCGGCCTGCTTGCCCGAGCCCGCCATCAACGTCTCGTGGTATTCGAGCGAGATGATATTCAGAATCAAGTCGCCCAGGTCGGGGTGAGACGTGCGGAGAAGCGTTTCGGTGCAGCCCGTGCAATCCTGAAAATGCAGCCAGATCACGGGCGGACGAATGACTTTTCCAAGTGCCGCAGCAACCTCTTCGGGCGTCTTCTTGTCCGTGATCGCAAGGCCGAAAGGCGCCGCAACCATCAGTGAAGAACAGAACTGAATGAAGGAACGGCGGTTAACGCAACACTTCATCAGGCGCTCATCGATGGTTTCGAGCGTTCTGGAAGATTTGATGAGGGCGCTAAGCATGAGGCCACCTGGACTTTCTGAAACAACGGAAACTACTCTCGCTCCCGTGTGTTTCAAGCTTCCTAAGAAACGTTGAATGGCAAAGAGACATCGTTACTCCCTGGCTGGAAAAAGTTCCCTATCGCTCTAACTGGTTCTTCGTAGTCGAATTCCAATCGATACCACGCCAAGTCGTCGACGGTGATCATTTTGAGTTCGTGCATTTTGCAGAACCGGACGAGGTCGGGCACGCGCGCCATGGTGCCATCGTGATTGAGAATCTCGCAGATAACGCCGGAGGGATGTAATCCTGCGAGGCGCGCCAGATCGACTGCGGCCTCAGTCTGGCCACGGCGCTCCAAAACCCCACCGGGGCGGCAACGAAGCGGGAAAATGTGTCCTGGCCGCGCCAGGTCTTCGGGCCCGCTGGTCGGATCAATGGCGGCCCGAATGGTTTGCGCGCGATCGCGGGCCGAGATTCCGGTGGTTACGCCCCGTCCCTTCGCATCGATCGAGACTGTAAAGACGGTGCTGTGCAAAGCAGTGTTATCCACCGCCATCGGCGCAAGCCTGAGCTCATCGAGCCTTTCGCCCGTCATGGCAAGACAGATCAGTCCGCGCCCGTGGATCGCCATGAAGTTGATGGCTTCCGGTGTGATCATTTCCGCCGCCATTGTCAGGTCGCCTTCGTTGTCTCGATCTTCATCGTCAACAACGACGACCATGCGTCCGGCTCTAAGTTCGCAAATGGCGGCCTCGATGCTCGCAAAGGAGAACCGTGCTCCAGTTACACCCCAACTTCTCTCGCTGCATCGGCTCACCCCATCGGTGCGTGTGCGTTTCGCCCACCCCCTTCTTTCACGGCCTCCTCGGCTGAGCACGTGCTTCATCTGGATCCTCCCAGGCCCGAAGGCACGTACTGGGATGAGCATCCCGCCCCGCGCAGAGCAGCGCCATCGTCCGCCCAGGATAAGCTGGGGATCAGAATGTGCAGCACTAACGCAATTGCCAGAATCAGAATCGCGATTTCCGCTGTCTTCATAATTGCTTCTCGTCTCAGATAAGAACTTGTATCGTCTACGGGAAGGGCGGCTGCCCTGTTGCTAAGTGCTGCTACGAATCTCGCCATTGCTTCGACCCTGAACCGCGATCTTCATTTCCTGCAAGATCGCAAATGCAACAGACCTTTCCTTGCCCGGATGACAACAGCCTAGTTGGACGTGGCCGGAAAACTTGCAGGCCGCACTTCCGTCATGTTCTTCGCCGGCTCATTCGCAGGAGTACCTTTCTGCTGTGGCGCGTACTTGGAAGCGCACTTCGCCTGGAGTTGCTTCGCGTGGAAGACGCCGTCGTGCCCAAAGCTGCCATCAGCCAGCGCTTGCGAATTACCTTTGAACGTATCGGGAGGCGCTTCCGTCCCGCTGTACGCCACGCTCAGGAGTTGCCCGTTCTCCCCCAGGACAAAATTGACCTTCGTTCCCGCGCGTTTGATCGAACCGGGCTGGACGTTTCCAGCGACACGTAGCCGCCTCGTGTATGCGGAATCGCCCATGCCACGCAACTCCTTAATGGTGACGTAGTAACTCTTGCTCTCCTGTACGCCGGTGTAGGACAGATACCCGATCGCCAAAAGTATGAGAAGGGTTACACCGCCAAACTTGAGATACTTGGAGCTTTCGCCAAACATAAGAAGCTCTTTACTCACGGCAAACTGTGTTCTGCCAAAAGCGGATCGAGCCGGATCAGGCCGGCCCACCAAATACCGGGATGCCGGGTCTTGCCAGCGAATCGGATTTTGACTTATCTGCGCTGGGTTGGGAGGGTTGTGCCAGGCTTGATTTGATGTAGTTTTCGCCCGCGTACATCATCTGTTTCCACATCTCGTAGGCTCGGCCCTCTTGGTTCAGGAAATTCAAGGCTTGCTCCTGATTCAGATGCCTTCCATATTCCGCCACGACCTGCATCAGGTACGCGGATGTAATCTCGGCAACAACTCTGTCGCGTTTCCTTCTCACGTCTCCACCCTCACCTTACGGTTACGGCGCCAAATCTTGGCGAATGGCAATGGCGCCAATTTGCCCGTCATCCGAAAGATGACCCCGCGCCCAGCTGATCACCTCCTGATCCGTGCAAGTTCTGTCGTCCCACCGGCCGGTCGAGCGTCCTGCATCGCCAACAAACATAGCTAAAGCACTTACCGTGCCATTCTGCGGCGGGCTGCCCTGCAAGTACCTGCCGCTTATGCGCTTGCATGCCCTAATGCGCTATGCGGTTTCAGAAAATGCATCTTCGCAAGTGTGAGGATTTCGACATCCTGTCAGCTGTTCGCAGCGGACCAGGTCCTTGTGGATTGCAATGGGTCTGTTTTGAGTAATAAGACCGGTGACGCCGATTGAATTTCCCGTCTGCTGGAGCGTTGAAAAACAAAACATTGGGACAAGTGTCGGCGTTTCAACAGAGACAGTCATTGGGGGCTCACCAGTCGCCAGAGTTTTTTGGTTGTTCTGGCGGCGCGTCGATGGCTTCGGGCCAAAGTTGGAAATTGGTTCAAGCAACACCCAGAGACTATTCGGTTGCCAAATTGCGATGCGGTATTGGGATCGAGGATTTTCCTGACCACCGGACCTTGTTCCCATTCTCAAAGCTGGCAAGTGAGGCGACGTGCCACTGGCTTTGGGGTATCTCGCGATAAATCTCCAAGGAGGAAGCAACATGAAGCGTCTCTTTGCCGCAAAACATCTCTTTTTTGGAATTGGTTCGGCAACTTTGCTGGCCTGCGGAATAACCGTAGTCTTCCCCTCAGTCGCACAGGCTCAGGAGGCCACTGCGACTTACAAAGGGAAGTGCGCAATGTGCCATGGCGCCGATGGCAAGGGTTCGTCGATAGGCCAGAAGATGGGCGTCCACGACTTCACCTCGGCTGATGTGCAGAAACAAACCGACGCCCAACTGGCCGAGATCATCACCAAGGGCAAGGCCAAGATGCCGGCTTATGACGGAAAACTGACGAACACGGAGATCAAAGACCTCGTCGTCTACATTCGCACGCTGGCAAAGTAACGGAGGCATACTTGCGGACAACTGGTTAGCTTGAAGCCGGACGAGACGACGCGCTAACCGCAAGGTCCGCGAAATGCAGATCAGGAAAGATTCAAAATGAACGATGAGAAGGCTTCTCTGGTAGCACCACCGCGTACTCCCATACTCGTACTGCTCACCAGCCATTGGGTGAGCATGCTGGGCGTCGCGCTGGTGACCACCGCTGGCTTCTCGTGGCTATTTGTTCTGCCAATCGAGTTACGAGGCAACACCAGCAATCCCTATATCGGCATCGTCGTCTTTCTCTTGATCCCGATTATCTTCATTTCAGGACTCGTCTTGATCGCGATCGGGATGTTCCTTGCCCGGCAGCGCATCATACGCGCGGAACAGGATTTGTTCACAGCCGGAGACCGGCGAGCCTACATTCGGAAGCTTGCCATCTTCTTCGCTGTGACCACCGCCGCAAACATCGTCATCGGGACACAAGGCACCTACCGCGCTGTTGAGCACATGGAAACGCCACAGTTCTGCGGGCAGAGCTGTCACGTCATGAAACCGGAATTTGCATCCCATCAGAACTCGCCCCATGCAAGAGTCGGATGCGTGGATTGCCACATTGCTCCGGGTGCGACCGGTTGGCTGGAAAGTAAAAAGGGAGGTACCCGCCAGTTCGTTGACACGGTCTTCAAACGCGTGCATTACCCGATTGAATCGGCCATGGAAAGCAACCGCCTAGTCCCAGCCCGCGTAACTTGCGAAAGGTGCCACTGGCCCCAAGTGTTCGACGCCGTAAAGCTGCGTGTAATTTTTCATTTTAAGGACGACGCGGCTAACACGCAGACGCAGACCGCGTTGATGATGCTGACCGGAGGCGGAAATCTGGGCGGCATTCACGGGAAACACTTTGGCTCCGGAGTCGAGATCCATTACGCAGCTGCCGATCCCAAGCGCCAGACCATTCCCTGGGTGGAGTACCGAAATCGGAATACCGGTGAGACGCGTACCTTCCTGGCGGATGGCTCGACCGCTCAATTCGTTGCCAGCCTGCCTCGCCATGAGATGCAGTGTGTGGACTGTCACAACCGTCCGACGCACACGTTCGAACTTCCGGAACGCGCCGTGGATGAGGCCATGGGCTTGGGGCAAATTTCGACGACGCTTCCCTTCATCAAGAAGAAAGCGGTCGAGCTGCTCAAAGCGAACTATTCGAGCAACGAAGAGGCCTCGCGTGCGATTCCGGAAGGCTTAGTCGACTTCTATAAGCAAAGCTATCCGGCCATCGCATCCCAACGCTCCCCGGACATCTCAAATGCCGGCAGCCAGATCGCTGCAATCTACAACCGGAATGTATTTCCGGACCTGAAGGTCACATGGGGCACGTATCCCAATAATCTCGGTCATACCGACTTCCCGGGCTGCTTTCGCTGCCATGACGGATCGCACTCCACCTCCGATCAGAAGGTAACTATTTCGCAGGATTGCAACGCGTGCCACGAACCGCTCGCCATCGAGGAAGCATCTCCCGGGATATTGAAGACGCTAGGTCTCCAAGACCGCATCGCTAACCTGCAAAAACAATGAGGCGGAGGGCGATCATTGCCACCTGCGTGTCGATCAGCAGATCGAGCAAGGGATTGTGAACAAGCTGAGCGGGTTCTGGACGAAGTATCCGAGAGAGAAAAGACAAAGCAGGCGGCAGTTGGCAATTTCCAAGTCTTGGCTAAAGGCAGCACATTGTTCGCAGGACCCCAAAGTCCCTGAACAGGTCGTCTCTGACGCGGACCGATACGAAGCCCTAACTCTCTCGTTTACCGAATTGCCGGAGGACCGTGTTCGCTATTGATTGCCGCTCGCGAATCTACATTCAAGTTCAAACACGTAAGAGAACCCTTTTCGTCGAACCCGCCGCAGCCACTCCAAGTCTGGGCCGCCAAGAGGATGGCTGGCCAATTGCTGTGTCTAGAACCGATGATTTGTTCGCGGGGCGAGTTTCATAATCTCCGCTGATATAAGTGTCGCTTAACTGGACATCCCGGCACGGAGAAAGGAGAACGTGGGTCTGCCGCCGCTACTACCCGACGGACAGCGCGGTAAACGTTATCGCAATGACGATCTCGGACATTGTTGAAGGACTGGAGAAAGAACAAAGAGACTCCATACGAGGAATGGCCCCAACAGCTAGAGACGCTGCCAACATTTGTAGACTAGCGATGGAATTAGCAAGGCATGTCCAAGGGCTGCAAAGCACGTTCGCGATGGATCCGCAGCAGAAGCATGACGGGAGCCAATGAGGTTACAGAAGTGCGAAAAGGTTGTCGCTGAGATTACGGCCACCTACCTCATCAAGCTCATGCAGGAAGAAGGAGAGTTTCTGGTCTAGCAACGTGCTGTTGCTTTCTTGACCGAAGGAGATCGAGCCTACATCATGTGGAAGCGAATGATGTGCGTCTTCACGCACGAAATTCGGCTGCAAGCACTCGCGAAAGACAGAGAATGACCCGTGGGGCCGCCATGCACAGGCGGTACTCGACGTCGCTTCACACCGTTCCTACTGCTCGAAGTGATATGCCAGACATTCGCCTCGTGATTGCCTCCCAATATCTCATCATCCGGACTGCGCTTGGGATGCTGCTGCATGGAGTCCAGGGCTTTAATGTTGTTGCTGAGGTAGATCTCTCGAATTTCATCAAACCTCGAGACCTTCCATGCGACGTGTTTGTTGTCGAGCTGACAGAGGTTGGTCTTGTCGGTTTAGACAGACTGGCTGCTTTGATGCGCGTGGCTCACCCCACAGCAGTTGTGGTTCTGAGTTCTAGCCGAGACGTCAGCTTCGTACGATCGCTACTTGCGATGGGGATTAAGGCGTATGTATTGAAGTCCGCCAGCATTTCTGACTTATGCGAGGCCATCCGGCTCGCCCATCGTGGGCGGAGATACCTGGACCCGGGGCTGGGAGATTCAATTGCGAATCTGCTGCTCGCAGGACACCGTAAGCCGAACGGAAGATTTCATCCGAACCTCAGCAGCCGTGAGGCGCAGGTTGTGCGCGGAGTAGCACGAGGACTCACAAGCAAAGCTATTGCGCGGAAGCTCGGGGTCAGTCAGAAGACAGTGCAAACCTACAGGGCGCGCATATACGAGAAGTTAGCCCTTCGCACCCGTACCGAAGTTGTGCAGTATGCCGTTGGGCAAGGAATGCTGCATTCTGATGAGACTGCCTTTTAAAACGGCTCGATCACATCCTCGAAAGCCGCCCGGCAATCGGAAAGTCCAAAGGGTAACGCGGCCCGTCGGGTCGCAGGCGGGCCGCTACGCGTCATTCGACAGGGGAGGGCTTCGACGCGAACTTTTTTTCTGAGCATGTTGCCCAACACCCGTGCACGATACTCTTGAGATTGTGTCGCAATGCTCCGCGTTGAGTCTGTCGGGCAAACTCCCGACATACAAAAAAGGCGGATAGATTACTCCTCGGTCTCCCAGCCAAGGCCATGTGCAAGTGCATAGTGGACAAGGTCTGAGCGCGTGTGCAGCCCCACTTTGGTGTAAATTCGCTCGCGGTAGGTCTGTACGGTTTTTTCGCTGAGATCAAGTTCGTGCGCTATTTCCTTGGTTGTATGGCCCAACGCAATGGCGCGCAGAACTTCAATTTCCCTCCTGCTCAACATGTCACGGGCTTGACTTCTCGGGGCAGTACTGTTGGCTGGGCAGAGCAGTTGGTGAGAAACAGATCTGCGCAGGCGAGGGTCTAGAAATTGCCAGCCCCGGTGAACATGTCTGACAGCCTCAAACAGTTCTGATTGGGCGGCAGCTTTGAGGATGTAGCCTAGCACTCCCGTCGCAAACATCGACCGTACATAGCTGACATCGTGATTTGTGCTCAGGAGGATAATTCGGGCATTCGGAACAAGGGTGAGAATACTCGCCGGCACGCGTAAGCTTGCAGAACTCTTTTTAGCCGATTCCAATATAAGCACGTCTGGTGAAATGCTTTGATACACTTGCGGCAATTCCTGCCCCACGTCGGTCTCGGACAGCACGACCTCAAAGGCATCGTCTGTCTTGAGGAGTTGACGTAGTGCGCTCCTGATGAGTTGATAATCGGAAGCAACCAGAACCCGGATCTTTACCATGTCTTATAAGGGCAGCACATCCCATTGAAGCCGGTCGTGGGCTCCGAAGGTGGTATTCGCACCTGTGAGGCTTGCGGTAAGCCAGCCGTGCTCAAGTCAGCGACCCTACACTGCGACCAGCAGTGCCGAGGGTTTGGGGTTGTATAGGATCGTTTCCGAAGCGCAACACCCTGCGGTGCGGCTTGCCAGATTCGACTCAAGATCGGTCTGGTATCAGCATCTGTCTACGTTCATCATAGATTTCATTGGAAGGCTACTCGGAGTAACCTGCCACTCTACCAAGCTCGGAACTGTCTGTCTGTCGGCAAAAAGCTCGACATCTTGTCGGTAAAAGTGCCCCTGTAATCCACCTCTCTTTCGAATAAGGCAATACGATGATCAACATGATCAATCTGTCAGGCGTTTGCCCGACAGACTCGGAAATGCGGCGTTAGGCATAGTTAAGAATTGTCGATGTTAGGGCTTGGAATTGAATTCACGGATTTACTGAATGCGAAAAGCACTTTAGGCCGCTGGCAACGAGGTGGAGACTTGAGGCACGCTGTTGCATTGTTGGCAAAGCGGTGTACTTTGCGCAACGTTCGTCTGCGCGCATTCTGGAGAGGAATGCGTCGGTATCTTATTACGTCCACATCGTGGTTTCAGCGGCTTCTTCCACAAACCTTCGCGAAAGCAATCATGAAGTCGACTTCTGGTTATCCGCAGATGTGGCATTGTACTCGAGTTCCTTGCGAGATTCCGGTCACGCTTGCCAGCCTTGATCCGGCTCGACCGTTTTTTGACTTGTGCCTGGTAGTTTTGGTTAGCCCACAAGGATGTGCCGCAAGATTTTATCGCCCCCTCGAGATCGGCTCCGCAGTTCGACTGGAGGGACTTCCCACAAACACCAGCGTCACCGCGCGGGTAGTGAACTGTATAGCAATTGGGAGCGAAAGGTTTTGGATGTTGGGATTGGTACTCCAGGAGCCGGGGAATGTGTGGGGTATTCAATCGCCACCCCAGGACTGGCTGCGATAGTTCATCGACCACGCGGGCCCTGCTCTGTACGCAGGCATTTTTCGTACCAACTGCAAGAAGCGCTGGTGCTGCAGTCATGTGGTTGGTTGAGATATCTGTCTCACGAGAAAACGAGTTTTGAGCGCCGAAACCCTGGTTTTTGAGCACCGTTGTCAATTCTTCAACTCACAGCGAGCCATGGTTTCTAGCGCGGGGAATCAAAGAAGAAAAGGCTTGGGATGCATGAACCGGGGCCGGCAGCGCTGTTTCTCCGGGACTCCTAAGAAACGTTTGCGACGTGCTCTTCCAGCCAGTAGATTTCTTGCCAATCTTGCTCGGTCAGCTCTTGCACCAATTCAGCATAATTGGTGACTTTCTTATTTCCTGAAACTTTCATTGCAGGAGGTACGACATTGTCGGGTAAATCATCGCTATATTCTTCCATCATTGTGATCCCTTAAGGTAGCCATGCGGCTGAGAACAACCCTGTTCCTGCAATAAAGAAAAAATATGTATATAGGCACACCACCAGGGCCATAATCAAATCGTCATCATGCATTGCGAAACTCGTCACGTTCTTCCTTGAGTGTGGCAAATACAAAACTGATCCCCTGCCCGACTCCAGCAAGCTTCCAAATAACGGACTGGTCGAGCGAGGGTGATTTCTTCGTCTGTGTGCAAAACTCGATGACCCTTTCCACCTTGCACCTGAGGCACCCATTTCGACTTCCGGAAGTTTTCGGCAAGTAAAACTCAACCACTTTGCCGTGACCGTCTCCTTTACCTTTCACGGACGCCAACCGCCCTACCATGTCCATCCGCAATGACAGCGCACGAAATCGGACCACCGGCGCTTGCGCAGAATTGCTTTGCAAACAGCGCATGACCTCATCCACATGGCTTTCCTCCTCCGAGCAGGATCTGCTGGCGCCGTCGCCACATTTCCGTACTCTGGAGCGAGACTAACTGAATCCAAGAATGCAGTTGTGACCGCTCTGTGGTCTTTTGGTGAAATGAGCGTTTGAGGCCGGTTTTGTCAGCTCCCCGCCGACACTTCGCCAGGTTCTCGATGTCGGCGATTGTGGCGCAGGCAGTCAGACTGCAAGCCCAGATTGTTCGACAAAACTATGGCCCCGGCGTAGGCGAGAGAGTCACCACGGTATAGTGCTCGATCCGGCCCAGCGTGAACTCGCAGATGCTCCCGTGCAGAGAGAGGCCAGAGAACTGAGGCTCGGTCGCGTCCGGCGAAAGGACTTTCAGTTCCCAGCGGCTCACGTCCTGTACCAGCCCACTCAGCTCCAGCCGGACTTTCATGTTTTCTGCCGCGGCTTTGTGATCATAATTGAGCAAGTGGAGAATCAAGGTCCGACCGTCGAGTTTCCGAGTCAACTGGCCTAGCACGTAACCGCGCG